>VOFI01001372.1_pt1:0-15000 | contig 162000 bp, 114 predicted proteins | sample 5384131 | NCBI WGS metagenome assembly VOFI01 (sample SAMN12384728, study PRJNA508395) | human gut metagenome | isolation source: healthy gut H | host: Homo sapiens | reverse complement strand
TGCCCAATCACGCTTCGCATACCGGGCTCTCACCGTCTGCGGCGGTCCTTTCCAGGGACCTTCTGCTCGCGATCATGATACAAGGTCGTGGTCCTACTACCCCGGCGCTGCCTTGCGACAGCGACGGTTTGGGCTGTTCCCCGTTCGCTCGCCACTACTAGGGGAATCACTGTTGTTTTCTCTTCCTGGGGGTACTAAGATGTTTCAGTTCCCCCCGTTAGCCTCCCTACTTGGCAGGGATACCGCCGAAGCGGTGGGTTGTCCCATTCGGAAATCCGCGGGTCAAGGGCTATTTGCGCCTAACCGCGGCTTATCGCAGCTTATCACGTCCTTCATCGCCTCCGTGAGCCAAGGCATCCGCCATGCGCCCTTTCTTACTTTCTTCTCCTCGCCACGCAGACCTCAAAAAAGCCTGCGGGAAGGCAGCTCATACTTTCAGCTTGTGTCAGTCTTGCGGCGCCATCGCTGGGCCGCAAGGCCTTGAACTTTGTTGGTTCACTACAGTTTCGCTTGTCTCAATATGTCAAAGATCGTTTCCGCCATGAAAGCGGATGGTGGAGAATATCGGATTCGAACCGATGACCCCCTGCTTGCAGGGCAGGTGCTCTAGCCAACTGAGCTAATCCCCCTCGGGAATAGCCGCAGCCTCCAAAATGCTCCTGAAAGAGTAGTAGTCCCATAAGAGACTTGAACTGCCGACCTCCACATTATCAGTGTGGCGCTCTAACCAACTGAGCTATAGGACTGTCGTCAGGATAAGGCCGCCGCCGGGCTCCTCTCGTATGGGAAAGACAGACAGCAAGAAGAGGCAAAGAAGGAAAGCCACAGATGAATTCTCTACTCTATCCTCAGGCACAACCTCGACCCTGTCCCGATGCGGGAAGGGAAAGAGCGGCCTCTCCAGAAAGGAGGTGTTCCAGCCGCACCTTCCGGTACGGCTACCTTGTTACGACTTAGCCCCAATCACCAGTTTCGCCCTAGGCCGATCCTTGCGGTCACGGACTTCAGGCGCCCCCCGGCTTTCATGGCTTGACGGGCGGTGTGTACAAGGCCCGGGAACGTATTCACCGCGCCATGGCTGATGCGCGATTACTAGCGAATCCAGCTTCGTGGGGTCGGGTTGCAGACCCCAGTCCGAACTGAGACCGTTTTTAAGGATCATGAGCCGGTCGCCCGGCTCCCCTCTGTGACGGCCATTGTAACACGTGTGTGGCCCCGACGTAAGGGCCGTGCTGATTTGACGTCATCCCCACCTTCCTCACACCTTACGGTGGCAGTGTCCGCAGAGTGCCCGGCATTACCCGATGGCAACTACGGAGAGGGGTTGCGCTCGTTATGGCACTTAAGCCGACACCTCACGGCACGAGCTGACGACAACCATGCAGCACCTCCACAGGAGTCCCGAAGGACCTCATCATCTCTGAATCGTTCTCCTGCAGTTCAAGCCCGGTAAGGTTCCTCGCGTATCATCGAATTAAACCACATGTTCCTCCGCTTGTGCGGGCCCCCGTCAATTCCTTTGAGTTTCACCGTTGCCGGCGTACTCCCCCAAGGTGGGATGCTTAATGCTTTCGCTTAGCCGCGGCACGCCAGGCGCGCCACAGCGGGCATCCATCGTTTACCGCGCGGACTACCAGGTATCTAATCCTGTTCGATACCCGCGCTTTCGAGCTTCAGCGTCAGTTACGCTCCCGCCAGCTGCCTTCGCAATCGGGGTTCTTCGTCATATCTAAGCATTTCACCGCTACACGACGAGTTCCGCCGGCGTTGCGCGCACTCAAGTGGGGCAGTTCGCGCTGCAGTGCAGACGTTGGGCGCCTACATTTCACAACACGCTTACCTCACGGCCTACGCTCCCTTTAAACCCAATAAATCCGGATAACGCCCGGACCTTCCGTATTACCGCGGCTGCTGGCACGGAATTAGCCGGTCCTTATTCGCGCGGTACCTGCAGACCTCCAGCACGTGGAGGGTGTTATCCCCGCGCAAAAGCAGTTTACAACCCATAGGGCCGTCATCCTGCACGCTACTTGGCTGGTTCAGACTCTCGTCCATTGACCAATATTCCTCACTGCTGCCTCCCCGTAGGAGTTTGGACCGTGTCTCAGTTCCAATGTGGGGGACCTTCCTCTCAGAACCCCTACTGATCGTAGGCTAGGTGGGCCGTTACCCCGCCTACTACCTAATCAGACGCATCCCCATCCATGTCCGCAAAGCTTTACTCCAATTCAGATGTCCTCATCGGAGACCATGGGGAGTTAGTCCGCCTTTCGACGGGTTATTCCCCAGACATGGGCAGGTTGGATACGCGTTACTCACCCGTGCGCCGGTCGACACCTAGGGAAAGCAAGCTTTCCCTATCGTTTCCCCTCGACTTGCATGTGTTAAGCCTGTAGCTAGCGTTCATCCTGAGCCAGGATCAAACTCTCCATTGTAAAATATCCGTTTGACTTCCCTTACGAAAAGGGAAAGACTTTGTCTCTGTTCTCAAGGACGCTCATCCAGATGTACCGAAGATTGGGCTCAAAGCACCTGTTCCAAAAATTGGACGGCTCTTCTTCTTTACCCGGATGCGACCTGGCCAAAATGACCGGAAGCATCCGCTTCTTGTACTACTCTCTGTCTTATGTAAATCTCTTCAAAGATCGCTTATCTTTATCGCTCTCCCTTTCTCGGCGTATGCTTTGTTCGGAAAAGCGAGTGCAAAGGTACGGCGTTTTTTAATACCCTCCAAATGTTTCGAAAGAAAAGTTTGCGAAAGTTGGCAGTTTTTCGCGTTGTTTTACAAAATAAGGGTAAAAAGAGGTGGTTTTTGGGGAAAAGGCTGGAAAAATGGGATATTCAGGGAACACGACCACCTTGTCATGGAGGCGGCCCGGGAGGCAAAACAGGGCCATATCGTGGGAAAACGATGCCTTGGAGGGGCGAAACAAGGGCAGGAGAACAGAGAAAATGGGGCGAGACGGACGGAAACAAGAGTCTCTTACGACTGGGAGGCTATTTTCTCCTTATTATATATATAGCGCAGGAAAGGCGAAAGTGGCCGTTGCGGGCAGAAGCACCCCCTCCTGCCCTCTTGGGGGAGGCCAAAAACCCATCGCCCATCCTTCGGGATGGTCTCGGGATGGGTTCGGGACGGAAAGCCGCACGCGAACAAGCAAATTTCTCATGCAAGCCAGGCAACAGGACGGCCACACTCGAATAGGCTCAAAAGTGGGGTAAAAAATGAAGTTAACTTCGTAGCCCTATGAATATAACTTCGTAGGCCAATGAAGTTAACTTCGTAGGCCGATGAAGTTATATTCATTTTTAGGGGCAGTTAGGAAGGGTTATCACCCTCTTTCTCCCACTACAGGCGACAACCACATTTCCATTAATCCAAATGAGCCAAAACTATGCTTACCAAAACGAGAAAAAACACCAAGAGACAGACAGCTTTTCCTACATCTTTACCGAATCAAGTATTTTTTTGTCTAAAATTTGCAACTGGATGATTTTTTTCAGTAACTTTGCATAGATAACTGGCACCTCGGCATAACGAACAAGCAAGCTTGACGTTCTGCACTCGGCTTGTATCATCTTTGCATAAGATAACTGGCACCTCGGCAGCACATACTCATAACAACATCTAAAAAAACAAGAACATGGAGATTACGTCTTTTGCGCTTTTCGGGTGGTCTATGGCCCTCGCGAGCATCCTCTTTTTCATTTTCATTTACAAGAAGATCAAGCGAACAACCGCAACGGGAGCTGGTTTACGAAACAATGATGGCAGCGCAGACCCCGATGTAAAGATCGTAGGGCAAGACGAAAAATACAAGAGAGCAACTTGGGGCATCTGCATCGGCGCCAGCATCATAGTTGGCCCAATGCTGGGATTTGCGCTTGGCTTGGCACTCAAACTCGTCATCCCGACCTACTATCATATCGAGGACACCACCCCCAACGGCCACTACACATGCTATGCCATCAACGAAAACATAGGAAAGGAACTATTCGGAAAATACGTCTTCAATAATACCGACGAAGAGTATTATCTTTGCCGGAAGAACTATCAGTACGGAACTCCAGACGACAAGACAACCTACGTCAAGGCCATTGCACCACACAGCGCCACATCTGTCCCCATGGAAATTGACGGATGGTTTCACCCCTTCCCCACCAGCATCTCCTACCATCACGGAAGAGGCCCAGATGCCGTGGACGATCATGACAAAAACTTGTACTATATTTTCACGAAGTCACAATTTGACGAAATATTCAGCAAATAGTTCGCGTCGTGCCTTTATATCGCAAGTAGAAGACCAAAGTCAATTGCATTTCACACGAAAGCAGAATGATATAAGGGGAAAATCGAACGGAGTAGGAATATTTCTTATAAAATATTTGTGATTTTTCGGAATTTATTAGTAACTTTGTCGTGTCGATTAGTTTTCACTCCAACCCACAGACGCGAAACGTCCATGGTAGGAAACCACCGACACGGCGCACGGTCAAACCATGCCGTGCGGGCAAGAAACGATAAAAAACGAACAATATCAGATAACAAAAGACGACTCACCATGCGTATGAGAAGAACAGTATTCATAATGGCATTGATGACGGTCTTCACCGTCTCCCTCTTTGCCCAAAACTCTCGTGGCCGTAACTACATCAAGCAGAACATCTCCGAATGGGGGGGCTGCCGCAACGTGGCCATCACCGACACCGGAGGCGACCTCGCCCTCAACGGAAAGAACGACTATGCCTATACGGCCGGCATCCCACAGGCCCTGGCCGACGCGCTCGAAAAGTATCACGACGATGACGACTACATCGACGACGTGCAGCTGACCGAGGACGGCGAATGGCTCATCCTCGTAGGAAAGAACGGCTGCCAATGGTCCAACATCCCGTCTAAACTGGAGAGCAAGCTCCGCCAGTGGAACGAGGCCGAAGAGACCATCACCTCCGTGACGTTCAACGACGACGGAGACTGGATTGCCGTCTCCACCGACCACGTCGCCTCTTCCAGCACGGATATGGACGACTGGATCAAGGAAGGCATCGAGACTCACGGACAGTTGTGGGCCGCTCACTTGACCAACGACGCCTGCGTGCTCTGCTTCGAGAACGGATACAAGTTTCTCGGCAACGTGCCCCAGAAACTGAAGGATGCCCTCAAGGCCACGAAGTATGACGTGTACCGCATCAAGTTCACGAAGGAAGGATCCTATTTCTTCGCCGACCAAGAGGGACACTACACCTTCTGGATGTAACCACACCCTATCGCAACATTCACCAATCACTACCCTATTATGAACAAAAAACTATTATTCACCCTCACCCTCTCTGCCCTTCTCTTCACATCCTGTGGCCAAAGCGGCAGCAAGCAGGACGCAACCACGACGGACACCACGACCACCGAGGCCGCAGCACCTGAGAAAGTGAAGATAGACGAGAACGACGCCGAATCGCTCGTAGCCGCCTTTGAGCAGTATGCCGACCAGTATGCCGCCATCATCGACAAGCTCAACGCCGCCAAGCCCGGATCCTCCGAGTTTGAGGCCGCCTCCAAGGAAATGACGGAGCTGAGCGAGGAACTGCAGGCCACATCGGAGAAATGTCAGAAACTTGCCCCCAACTTCACCAAGGAGCAGAAGCAGCGATTCCTGAAAGCAGCCATGAAGTTTGCGTCAGCTTCCAAGAAGATCAAGATCGACGTGTAAGCAATGCGTGAGCGTACTGCTCATGGAATAGATTGGAAAATAGAACTCCCTATGACTGACGGCCAAAGGCCGCCTGCCATAGGGAGTTTTCATTTGTGCGCCCGATGTATCATCGACTATTCCCACTGCTAGATGTCACTGGGCGGCATTTATTTTCTTTATCACCTGTTTCCAAGCCGACCGAAGTCCTGGCGACAATGGTTCGCAACAGATCATGTCGAGGACTTGACGCAGTTCGCCGAGCAGTTCGGGCCAATAGCGCATCTGCTCGTAAGCAAGTTTGATACACTGAGCCCTGACGGCATAGGCCGACTTCGAGTCGGCAATTCGCACTAAGCAATAGTCCATAAAGTCTGTACGGATGTCTTCCTTGCCAAATGGCTGACGAAGGAGAAGGGCGAGCAACAACCGAAGTTTGGTTGCATCCTGCTCCACGATGCAACGGTCTATCAGATGATGGCGCTTGGCATAAAGCCACTCGTGATCCGAGGAAGCGAAATGGGTCAACGCCCAAAGCGCATTGACAGCCACACGACGATCATCGTCAAGGGTCAATTGGTATAGTTGCTCCTTAAGATGATCGTTGTGCTTCCCATGGACAAACACACAGATCTCCTTGATCTCATCCTGGGAAAGACGATGAGCAAGCATGGATCGAGCTATCATAGACTGTCATTTTATCGGACGTCAACCACGCCCAAAACACCGACAACTTCCGCAAAGTGTGCGAACGATACACTTTGCGGAAGTTTGAAACTTACTTCACTACCTTGCGCGTAGCACGGCTACCGTCGGAGTAGGTAATGGTGCGGACGAAGATACCCTTTGCCGGGCGACTGACCACACGGCCAGAGAGGTCACGATACTCCACACGCTCGATCTGCTTCATGGAAGCCTCGGAGATATCGATGCCGTCGGGCACACCGTTGGGATAATACTCCGCCACACCCGATCCGAGACGCACGTCGCCGTCGATATAGAAGGCCTCCATACCGATCTTCTCCTTCACCTCCTTGTAGAAATAGATGGTGCGGTCGTTCTCGTCATACTTATAGAACTCGTAGCCATCGGTGAAGGCATAGGGCACATCGGTCATCTCCTCCGTCAGGTTGGCATAGTCGTCGGGCGAGAACGTGACTACCTCGCCATCGATATAAAGATTGTAGTAGAGGCAAGACGGGTCGAGATAGTTGAAGTCGGCAGAGTAGTAGCTCAGCGAGTACTGCAGACCGCCCGGGCCTCCCCATGGGTTCGGATCATAGGGCTGGTAGGCCGTGAGCTTCGGCGGCATGGGGGCTGCGGGCTTCTTGTCCCAACGGCTGATGAGAGCATAGCGGTAGGCATCGAAGATGTTGGTGCTGCGGTCGTCATCCATGCTCTTGTGAACCATGAGGATGCCCTTGGTGGAAAGGGAATTGTTGTCAGCATCATAGGTGAAGACGAGGGGCTCGCCAGAGAAGCAAGCCTTGTCAAACTCGGTACCCATCTCGTCCTTGCCCTTGCCCACCACGGCAGAAGAGGCATAGACATAGCATGCCGTCAGGGTGTCGATGCCGACGAAGGAGGTGGCGGGGAAGGTGACGGTCGTGCCGTCCATCGTTCCCTTGATCCAGTAGCCCTTCACGTTGGCCGAGAGGTCGCCCAGATAGACATCGCTGCCATCGAGGGCGTAGCGCACGGGATAGAGCTGCGACTGCCCCTCCATATCCATATAGAGCATCAGACCGTCGTTGACCGTGGCAGTTGCCGGCGGTACCATTGTGTTGTTATCCATGCGCACACCCTTGTAGGTGGCCTCGGCATAGCTCGTCCATGATCCGCTGGCAAGGCACATGCCAATCAACTCGCCCTCGGGGAGCACCATCTTGAGCGAGTCGCCATGCCATACATACTTGAGCACCTGGTCGGCGGGATCCTCGTTGGGAACGAGCGTCTGCTTGCCGTTTCGCTCTCCTGGGCGCACGCGCTCCAAGTATCCGTAGCGTGTATCACCAGAGAAGAAGTCCTCCTCGGAGAAGATGGCCTGGGGAAGCTGGAAGGCGATGGTGTCTCCCTCCGTGCGATAACCCTTGATCCAGGTCTGCGTGTAGATGGAGTTGATGGGGTTCTCAAGATAGACCGCACCATCTTCACCGAACACCATCCGTTGCCAGTCGCCCGTGCTCTGGTGGTCCACAGCATAATAATACACCGACTCATAGCCCGTCGTCGTACGATAGAGGTTGATGGTCTCGCCCGGCGCGGGTTGCGTGATGAGCGAGTCTTGCTGCTGTGCCAGCGTAGCCGTCGAGCAGAGTGCGGCGAGCAGCAGGGTTGCGTAACATTTCTTCATAAGCCTGTTTGATTTTGTTTGATAAATGGTTTTGTTTCGTTAGCTATTTGCCGACAAAGATACGGTTTTATTTTATAATCAGCAAATATTTATAAACAAATCTTTCCTTTCCGCCTCTTTTCATCATGATGGAGAAAGAAGCGGTGTGGGGAAAATGCAAATTGAGCACAGATTATTGACGTGAAACCAGGTAGAAAATGGAGAAAACGGAAAAAAGTTAAAAGTTTTATGGAAAACACCACCGTTATTCCGAATATTATGTATAATTTTGCCTCCAAATCAAACCGCTCATGAACCACGGGCGCAACACTGGCGGAAAAGACGCCGGAAGACCGACCCTGGACTAGAACGTATTGTGTCTCACCTTCAAACTGGGGGGGTGATTCACAAAATAAATCCAACATCTCCCCAACTTATCTAAAAAACAAAATCTATGAGGAAAAAAACTACTCTGGCATTGATCCTGATGATGAACCTTGCCTGTGCCATGGCACAGAAGTCGGGTACCACGGGACCACTCTCTTGGAACTACAACGAGACCAGTAAGGAACTGACCATCACCGGCAACGGCGCCATGCCCAACTACGACTACGGCGCAGCACCGTGGCAGGAGTATCAGGAGGGCATCGAGACCGTGAACGTCGGAAGTGGCGTGACAAGCATCGGCAGCAACGCCTTCTGCAACTGCATCTACATGACGACACTCAGCCTGCCCGCTGGCATGGAGACCATCGGCGACAACGCCTTCTCCTACTGTCTGTCCATCACGTCAGCAGAACTGCCCGGCACCATCACCAAGATAGGAGAAAGCGCCTTTGAGGGATGCACCAGCCTGGAGAGCATCGCTCTGCCAGAGGAACTGGAGACCATCGGCGGATTCGCCTTCGCCGACTGCGTGGCCCTGGCTAGCGTGGACTTCCCCTCCTACCTGACCTATATCGGACGCTGGTCTTTCAGCGGATGTGAGGCGCTCGGCGAGGTCAGCATCCCGGCAAGTGTGGAGACCATCTCCGACAATGCCTTCGCAAGCTGCGTCAACCTGTCCTCCGTGCAGTTGTCAGAGGGTCTGAAGAGCATCGAGGAGACGGCTTTCAACGCCTGTGAGCAGCTGCAGACCATCACGATACCCTCAACGGTGACCAACATCGGAGGCGGTATCTTCGCCGACTGCAAGAAACTGTCAGCAATCGACATGGCAGAGGGCAACACGGCTTACGTCTCCGTAGAGGGCGTGTTGTACAACAAGACCATGACGACGCTCGTGCAATATCCTGCGGGCAAGGACAACGACTCATATACTATCCCCGAGAGTGTGACGACGGTGGGCGACTATGCCTTCTGCGGCAACGACTACCTCACCTCCCTTCCTCTGCACGACAAGCTGAAGGTGATCAGCGACTTCGCCTTTGCCCGTGTCAGCGGCGTACCCACCTTCGACGTACCTGCCGGCACGGAGAGCATCGGTGAGTCGGCATTCCACGACTGCTGGAGCCTCACGGACATCAATGTGGCCAAGAACAATCCCAACTACACATCGGTGGACGGCGTGCTCTACGACAAGGAGATGAACACGCTCATGCAGTATCCGGAGGGAAAGACCACACCGGAGTATATCGCACCGAAGAGCCTGCGGAATCTCGGCCCATACGCCTTCTTCGGCAACAAGAAACTCACTACGGTGGACCTGCCCGACGGCGTGGCCTCCATCGGCGACTTCGCCTTCGGATGGTGCCAGAACCTCAGCAGCCTCACCGTGCGCGTCGCAGACCCTGCTACTATCGAGCTGGGTCTGATCCCGTTCTTCAGAGGAGCGAACGCCGTGGACTGCACACTCCGTGTGCCGGTCGGAAGCAAGACAAAGTATGAGAATGCCGACCTGTGGAAGGATTTTGCCCCGAATATCGAGGAGCTGACCAGCGACGGTATCGATAGCGCGACGGCAGACAGCCAGCAGGCTGACAAGGCGGAGCGCGTATATAGCCGCGACGGAGTGCAACTGCGTGGCACGCTGAGCCAGCAGCAGAAGGGTGTCTATATCGTCGGTGGAAAGAAAGTCGTGAAGCGATAATCGCCTACCACAAACGAAATAAACTCTAACAACCGATCGAGGTTGAATCTATTTGTGCCAAACTCTCATCATGGGGTTTGGCACATTTTTCTATAAGAGTGGCAAGACCGTGAGAAGTGGAGCTCTCACCCGCGGGCCTTGTCCCTTGCCCCAGAACAGAAACAAAGGGGTGTAGCAACCATCTGGCTGCCCCACCCCTGGATAATATCTTTCCTTACTTAGAGGTCGTTTTCGTTGTTGGCGGCCTCGCCGTAGTCCATGGCCTGACGCTCTCCGCGGAGCACGGCAAGGGCATTCTCGGTGAGTGCCTTCATCTCGTCCTGGCCCGGGTAGATGGTGACAGGGGCGATGAACTCTACGCGCTCCTTGATGTGGTCAGTGATATACTGAGAGCGTGCCAGACCACCCGTGAGGAGGATGGCATCGACCTTGCCCTTGAGCACTGCGCCCTCGGCAGCAATACACTTGGCCACATTCCAAATCATGGCATTGAGGATCAGCTCGGCGTGCTTGTCGCCATGCAGCACCCAGTTCTCCACCTCCAGCATGTCGTTGGTGCCGAGGTGGGCGATGATACCGGCCTCTCCGCTCACCTTCTTGACAAGCTGGTCCTGCGTGTAGCGGCCAGAGAAGCAAAGACGGATAAGGTCTGCTGCGGGCAGGGATCCTGCGCGCTCGGGAGAGAACGGTCCCTCGCCGTCGAGGGCGTTGTTGGCGTCAATGGCCTCGCCATGGTCGTGGGCAGCGATGGAGATACCGCCACCGAGGTGGCAGACGATGAGGTTGAGGTCCTCATAGCGTGTGCCATGGTCCTTGGCATAGCGGCGGGCAATGGCCTTCTGGTTGAGCGCATGCCAGATGCAGTAGCGCGGCAGCAGCGGAGAACCAGAAATCTTGGCCTCGGGAGCCAACTCATCGACCACACCAGGGGTCGGCCACGAAACTCGGGCAACCGATCTCCTCGGCAATCTCGTGAGCGATGATGCAGCTGGTCGCAGGCGTGCTGGTGGAGGGCCTTGCGCTGGTCCTCGACCATCTGATCATTGACACGGAAGACACCAGATCTGACGGGCTTGGCAAGTCCGCCACGACCGATGATGGCGTCGAACTGCACGGGAAGACCATGCTTCTTCACCTCTGCGATGACCAAATCCTTGCGCATCTCATACTGGTCGGAGATACGCTTATACTTCTTCAACTCCTCGCGGGAGTGGTTGATGGTTGCTTCAAAGATCAGGTTCTCGTCGTCGGAAACGGAAATCTTCGTCGAAGTAGAACCCGGATTGACGGCTAATATTCTATACATTTTGGTAGATTATTTCTAAGTTTGGCTTGGTTACACTAATATTACTGGTGTGCCATGGCTGCCATGGCGATGCTCAAGAACTTGGCCTCGGGGGAGTCGCCACGCGACGGGACTACAACGGGAGCGGTCGGACCCTGGAGGATACCAGCCGTGATAGCGCCACAGAAGAGCGTGATGGTCTTGTAGAACACGTTGCCAGCCTCGATGTCCGGAACGATGACGGCATCGGCATCACCCTCTACGCAAGACTCCATGTTCTTCGCTTTCAGGGCGGCGGGAGAGCAAGAGGTCTTCAAGTCGAGCGGACCATCGATGCGAACGGGACCGAAGAATCCCTCCTCAGCACGCTTCTTCTGCTCCAGATAGTCGGCGGTGCAGGGGAAGTGGCGCTCATCCACATGCTCAGAGCAGTGGATAAGGGCAATCTTCGGCTCGGCAATGCCAAACTGACGGCACAGGGCGGTGACATACTTGATCTGCTCCGTGCGCTGCTCGGGCGTGGGATAAGGAATCACGGCGGCGTCAGTGAAGAACAGAAGCTTGTGGTATTGCGGCATCTGGGCCACGGCGATATGGGTCAGCACGTTGCCCTTCGGCAGGATACCTGTCTCCTTGTTGAGCACGGCGCGGAGCACCTGGTCGGTATTGATGAATCCCTTCATGAGCACATCGGCACCACCCTCGCGGACGAGAGCCACGGCCTTCTGTGCCGCGTCGAGCTTGTCGTCAGTATCGACGAACGTCACGCGGTCCATCAACTCGGCGTATTGCGGGTCGTTCTCCACGGCCTGGCGTGCGCCAACCATAATTGCGGTTACGAAACCAGCCTGCAATGCGCGGGCCACTGCGCCACGCGTGGCATCGTCCTCGGGCCACACGACGGCAAGACGCTTCACCACCTTCTGCTCGGAGAGGTGGCGCAAGAGCTCATCAAAGTTCAGAATGCTATTCATCAGTGCTTGATTTTGTTCTGTTAATAGTGTCGGCAAAGGTACAGATTTTTCTTGAATTAAGAAAATTTTTCGTATATTTTTCTTCTTCTTGGACTACAAGGAATTCTCTACGCCCTACTTTGACACATCAAAACCCGTCGCTAAAAAGAAACCCACGACTGTCAAACAATTAAGAAAACACGCCACATAGATAATATTCAGAAATATTTGGCCGTATAAATTAATTTTTCCTGACTTCGTCATTGCGTCACCCAAAAATCCTCATCAAAGAGTTTAGCTATTTTCTGATGCCTTGCCATCAGCATGGTTTGCGTATAAACCTCCTTGTTTAGAGGAAGCTTGATCTGTATCGTTGTGATTGTCTTTGCCAATGCAAGCACCTTGTCCACGCTCATCTTAATCTCTGAGACTTTCAGCATGCGATCCAACTCCTTGTATACTTTCAAAGCCACAAAGCAGATGCATATATGGGCTTCAATACGTTTGCGTGTAAAATGAAACATGGGACGTATCTCTATCTTTGATTTCGCTATACGGAAGGCCCGCTCTACATGCCAAAGGTTGTGATATGCTGTGTATACATCCTGTATTGGTATATCCGTATTAGTGAGATAGCCTTTTAGACCGTCCCATTTGGAGTCATCGGCAATACGGTCATAGTTGATGGCGACTTTCACTTCACCATCCATAGACAAAAAAACTTATTGTAACCTCTTTTTGTTGATATTGCCTTTTGTGAGCGCACCATGCTTATAAGCCTTTTCCAACCTGCGTATTCCTTTTTCTCTATTGTAGGCATCTTTCTTTGCACGGTCATCTGTATAGCCGACCAAGAGACGACGTCCGCCGCCTTTGTCATATTCAACCATCTGGCAGTTGCGCTTGGGTTGCTCCAATATCCAGCTTTTGACCTCCTGACTTTCATTCTTTATCTTCGCACCTATTATATACTTGTAGCCGTGCGCTTCAAGTTCCGCTATATTGGCATTGTTCATCAGTCCGAATCTGCCACCACAACGAAGTTCTCCAAACCGTATTTGCTTACAAACTCGTTTATCGTCGGCAGCATCGTGTGGCCTTCATATTTGTTGCCCTCATGGATGCAATATGCTAGTGGATAGCCGCCAAGGCTAACAAGCAGGCCGAGTATGATCTGAGGATTACTGTGACGTCCCTCTTTCGAGAAGCCTGTCTTGCGCAATTCGTCCTCATAATCCGCTTCAAAGTAAAGTGTGGTGACATCATAAAACAACACGCCGATATTGCCACCAAACAATTTCGCAGTATGGCGCACGCTTATGTCCTGTACTATTTCGTGCTGATGACCACTAAGCTTGTCAAGATAGCGATAGATTTTGGATAGATCCACGTCCTCGTCAAAGTGGTTTTTCAGATATTCCACCGTAGCAGCCTTGCTCGTTGGATATGCCAAACGAGCCTTTACAAGCTTGCGGAACACTTCGTCATCAATCCTGTTGAAACCGATCCGGTCAAATGTACGGTCCAATATCAGGTCACAACCATTGAGAAGGATATTGCTCACATTGGACAATACACGACGGACTTCATCACGCTCACGGTCACACGCCTCACGTTCCTCGCCGAAAAGGTCAAGCTGCGGATGGCGGCGTGATTTCTCTTTGGAAATCCATTCTTTTGCTTCATTCACAAGATTATCGACCTCTCCCTCATTATAGGCAACTCCAATTGTGACAAGTTCCTTCATCTTGCCACAAATTTTCTCGGCACGCCTGTCGTGAGAATATCGCCATTACAAGAAGACCTGCACCTGCGGATGTTGCAATAGAGGATACGAGCCGCGCAAGCGGGGCAACCAGGTAACTTTGGCAAGAACATCAGAGCCGTTGTGACCTACCTGAGCGTGGTGCAGTGCATACCTTACGAGCGACTGGCTTCTTTGATGGAAGAGGTGTTTTCTGTCCACATGAGCCAAGGCTCCATCAAGAACATTGTACAGGAGGCCATGAGGAAATCCAAGCCTGCCATAAAGCTGCTGGAAGACATGCTGAGGAAATCACCCGTTGTGGGCTTCGATGAGTCGGGTTGCTACAACAACAAGAAATTGATTGGGCGTGGATAGCGCAAACAACATACTTGACGCTTTGCTTTCCGTGCTGCCGGCCGCTCGTCAAAAAGTGCTTGAAGAGAGGTTCGGCGATGCTCTAAAAACATGGTGGCAGTGACCGACAGGCACAGCGCGTATTTTTCCCTTGACTTTTGAATCACCAAGTGTGCCTTACCCACCTTCTGCGCGAGTTGGAATACTTTGACAGAGCTTGACCCGAAACAGCAGTGGTCGAAAGATGTGGCAAGCCTGTTTAGACAAGCCATTCATGAGAGAAACACTCGGCCTAATGAATTCATTGACAAAAGAACTTGGCTTTGACAAGCTTGACGATCTGCTGAAAAGCCAACCTGCTCCACCTAAGATCCAACTTCGAGAGGCTTCGCAATGGACTCGCAAAAATGCAGGGATTACATATTCAACTTCTTGAAAATCCCGCAATTCCACCCGACAACAATGCGAGCGAGAGAGGAATCCGAAAACTGAAGATAAAGCAGAAAGTGTCCGGCACTTTCAGGTCTGACAATGGAGCAGACGCTTTCTTTCT
>VOFI01000261.1_pt1 | contig 162000 bp, 190 predicted proteins | sample 5384131 | NCBI WGS metagenome assembly VOFI01 (sample SAMN12384728, study PRJNA508395) | human gut metagenome | isolation source: healthy gut H | host: Homo sapiens | reverse complement strand
TCATCGTGATTATTTCCATGCCCGTCCTGCAGGACCTGTACGTGAAGGAATTCCTGCAGGGAACCGTTCAGGAAAAAAGACGCCGCCGCGCAGGAAAACTGAATTTCCCCCTACAACACAACATCAACCATCCATGTCCGAACCTCTGACTCTACTCGGCTCACAAAGCTCCTTCTTCACCAGCCCTGACGACGCCAAGCTGGAATCCTTCCCCAACCGCGGCACGCGTCCCCTACACCATCACGCTGGACACCCATGAATTTTCCTCCTCTGCCCCTGTCACCGGGCAGCCGGACTCACCACCTGACGATCACCTACGTTCCGGATGAAAAGTGCGTGGAAACCAAATCCCTCAAAATACTACCTGGCACTCCTACCGCAACCACTGGCCTTCAACGAACGAAGATCGTCAACCGCATCACGGATGACCTGGCGTTGCCATCTCCTGCGGTGGCTGAGTAGAAGGCCGTTTCTTCCCTCCGCGGCGGCATCCAGCTGACCGCCATGGCGGAGCACAACCCGGAAAACCGCCCCTCTGACGCGCGCCATGGATAAGACGGAAACCGCCGTACTGCTCAGCGGGGGCTGGACTCCAGCGTAGCCCTGCACTGGGCGCACCGGAACCACCGCGTGCGGGTGGCCCTCAGCTTTGACTACGCCTCAACCACGCGGAACGGGAGCTGGAATGCGCCGCCTGGCAGGCCGCCAGCCTGGGCATAGAGCACCGCGTGATTGACATCTCCCCCATCTCCGCCCATTTGAAATCCGCCCTCCTCTCCGGCGCGGACGACATCCCCGCAACGGCATCTTCCTGTCCATCGCGGTCCGCCTGGGAACCTATGCCGGGCTGGGCATCCTGCGTCCCTTCATCCGCACGCGTCCAAGGGGCGGCATCGCCGCCATGGGCCATGAACTGGGCGTGGACTTCTCCCACCTACTCCTGCTACAAGGGCGGTCCCGTCCACTGCGGCGCCTGCTCCACCTGCGTGGGCGCCGGGAAGCCTTCAGGAAGCCGGAATCCCGACCCGACGGTTTATGCGCCTGCGGCGCAGCGACCAAATACCGGGGATTAAATATTAAGGGAAAACTCCCGGCCACCGGCCAGTGGAATACGCCTATTCACCAATCACTTCGGGAAAATGCCCGGAAAGGGCCTTCCGCACTCTTGCCGCCACTTCTTCCTTCCCGGCGTCCGCGTCCACGCGGAGCATCCAGGGTTCATGGATGGAGGCGAACACGTTGCGGCAGGCCGTCAGGCCCGCTTCCGTCTCAAAGGCATCGCGTTCTCCGCGGCCCCCGATGCGTTCCAGAGCCACGGAAACGGGAATATCCAGCCAGACCACGGCGTCCGGCACCGGGGCAAACTCTTCATTGGCGGCGCGGATGACGGAAGTATCCACCCCACGCGCGCCCTGGTAAGCCATCATGGAAAGGTAATAGCGGTCCAGCAACACCCACGCGCCGCGCGCCAGCGCAGGGGCGATCAGCGTCCCACATGCTCCCGCCTGTCTTTCAGGAATAACTCTACCTCATCCTCTACGGAAAGGCGCCCCGTCACGGCGGAATCCTGCAACATCCGGCCCCACGGCCCGCGCGCGTGGGCTCAAAGCTCTGCACCACTTCCAGTCCCTTCCCTCCAGATACTTCCGCAACTGGCCGATGTGGGTGGACTTGCCCGTGCCGTCTATGCCTTCAAAGACGATCAGGCGGCCTTTTCTCTCTCCGGTAAAACTCATGACTCAAACGTATAACGCTGGCCCGGAACGGGAGCGATGATGGTGGAACCCGGCATTCTGGCGGACAGCGTATCGTGCATCCACTCCACGGCATCCGGATCACCGTGCACCAGAACCACCTGCCTGGGATTCAGCTTCACGGCATAATTGACAAGGGCGTCACGGGTAGCGTGCCCGGAAAAGTCAAAACAATCCACCGTACAGTTGCGGCGCACGGGCTGCCCGTTGGGCCGCATCTTCACCATATCCCCCTCCTGCGCGGCCCGCAGCCCGGCCCGCGGGGAATCCGGATCCGCATACCCTACAAAAAGAATGGCGTTTTCTCATGCGGAAGAACCTGCTCCGCCATCACGTTGGAAGCGTATTCTCCGTCATCATGCCGCTGGAAACCACGTAAATATTCCCGGGGGAACACACCAGCGGGGCTTTTTTCCCTTGCGCGGCAGGGGCACGGTCTTTATTTCCTCCTTCAGCTTGAACTCATGGTCGTGCCTGCGGGTCAGCCCGGCAAAACGGTCATAAAGCAGGGAAACCTTCGCGCTCAACCCGCCGAAGTACACGGGCGTATTGGCGGGAATCACCCCTGCTGCTTGAAACGGTGGATATTGAACAGCATCTCCTGGCTCTTGCCGATGGCGAATACCGGAATCAGCACGGCGCCCCCGCGTTCCAGCGTCTCCGCAATCGCCTTCCCGAACCGCACCATCTCCTCCGGGCGGGAATAATGGGCGCTGCGCTGGAAGCCGCCGCGCGTGCACTCCATAATCAGCGTATCCACGCCGGATTCCGGAAAATCCGCTCCGGGAATCATGCTCTGGTCCTCAAACTGCACGTCCCCCGTATAAAACACCGTATGGCCGCTCTCTCCTTCCAGCATCACGCCCGCGGACCCCAGAATGTGGCCGGCATCGTAAAACGTGGCCAGCACGTTCTGGCGGAAGCCCACGCGGAACACCTCGTTGCAGGACTTGGCATGCCAGGCGTCGCTCAACCTGTCCAGATCGTTATGGGTGAAAAAGGGATACTCCACAATGCCCAGGTCCAGCCTCTTGGCGCTCATCACATTCACGGAATTGTGCAGCATCACTTCAGACAGGGCGGCTGCGGCGGGCGTCATGAATACTTCCGCCGCGGGCTGCTTCTCCTGAAGCACGGGCAGCGTTCCCAGGTGGTCCAGGTGGGAATGGCTTAAAAAACGGCTTCCACGGAATTGGGCTCCATGGAATCAAAATCCGGCATGGCCGCCATCCCCTCCCTCTTGGGGTGCATCCCGCTGTCAAGCACGATCCGGTGCCGTCCATTTCAAGCAAATAGCAATTGGCTCCAATCTCCTCGGCCCCGCTGATATTCGTAAAACTGATCATTATATGCCGCAGGAGAGTACCCCCTGCCCCCCGCCGTGTCAATGCCGCCTTCATGTTCGCCCAGGCCGGGAGAAAATGACCGCAGGCAAGCGGGAAAGGCAGCATCTTCCACTCTCCATGGCCCCTGCGCTCAGCTTCCTGACGCCGCCGCACGGGCTTGGGAAACGGCAAGGAAAAAATCTCCCCCTCTCCTTTCATGCTGCGCTCTTTCCCTTACAGCATCATTTCATAATCAATGTAATCCCCAAAAACCCGGTACGGCTTTCATTCCTCCTTTTCCCGCAAATCTTAAAACCTGCGCCTTCATACATTCGCCGGGCGGGAACCGAGCGGGCATTCGTGGTGACGATGATTCTTTTCGCTCCCCTTTTCACGATTCTTTGAAGCGCCTCCCGAGCTGCACCCTGCCATACCCATGGCCCTTGCGGGAGGAGATAATGCAGTTGTGACCTATCTCCACGTATTCGGGCATCTTCCTCGGATCCCACGACGCCAGCCCGACGGCTTTGCCATTCAAGACAGTTATAAAACCGTATTGGTCCGCAATCTGCGGGTTATCAAAGAAAAAATGATCAAACTCCTTCCAGTCGGAAGCGCAGCAATCCTCCCACCTCTCGTCAAAGGAATAGGCGTCCGACAGTAATTCAAACAATGTTCCCCGCTTAAAGCCGCTTACTTTCCTGAATTCAATGTTTCCATGGTTCATGAACAAAATAATTAAGGATTAAGGCAACTGGGAACCCCCGCCGGAAGATTCTCATTTTTATCCTGCAACAGGCGCAATTTGCCGCACCTGCTCCCCTGCCGCTATCAGGGGGAGAACTTTCGGCTTCACCTAGCACTGCACCGAACAACATGCACAGAGAAAACAAAAACCACTTGTTCATCAGACGATTCCAGCACATCGCAAAAAGGAGTGCAACAAGATTCGAGAAACGGAAGCAATTCCCCATGGAGCCCTTTCCTTTCCCTGCCGCGTTCTCTTGTCGGCACGCCATACCGTTTCTTCCTTCCGGCATCTATTTGGTGCCTGATTCTCTTCCCCTCTGCCGGTTTGAATGTCATGAAGGGATATCCTGGAAAGAAGGTTCTCCCATATAACGTATTTGCCGTAAACGTTCCACTCTCTTTTAAACGGCAGGACACATACTCCCAGCGGCATCCGGGAATTGCTCTGGACGCAGCCGGAAGCGCATGAGATAATTTCAGAAAAGCTCCCTGATGAAAGAAAAGCCACCCATCAAAGACGATTACAGGCGGTCCCTGCTCTATGTTGCTCCAGACAAATAGCCGGGAGGCCATGATTGTGGCGCTCGTTATCATAGGCGGTATCATCTTCTCCTGCCCGCATTCATGCCTTTTCTCCCCGTAACGGAGCGTTCCTTTTCCATTTCCCCTGCAACTTCACCCTTGCAGCCCCATGAAAAACAAGCTTCCCATTCCACCCAACGGGTCCAGGCAGCAATTCCTGACCAGGGCCATCAATTATTTCCGCAGCCGGGAAGGAGAACCGCGCCTTTTCACCAAACGCAAGCTTGTTCTCCTGGTGCTGACGGCTCTTTATGCCTTTTCCCCATTGACCTGATTCCGGATTTCATTCCCGGAGTAGGCCAGATAGACGACCTGACCGTCATCGCCTTCACATCTGGTTAAAGGCGCCGTCCTGATCGGGGCCCTGGCCATGCTGTTCTGGGGCGTGCGGTCCTGCATCACCGCCCCGGTGGAAAAACCGATGGAGGTGGCGGAAAAGTTGATTGAAGCAGGCAGGGAGGTAGGCCTCACCCCTGATCAACAAGGGGTTTTCCTCCGACCACGGCGGCGTGGCCCTGATCGTGCAGAAGGACGAGAAGGTAGCCAACCTGGTGACCGTGGAACGGACGTTCGAGTATGAATAGCCGGTATTCCACCACGTGGTGGTGGAGTAAAAAAGACGCTGATCCTGAAAGCGGCCTACCGCGCCCACGGAGGCATTGACCTGGGGACCCGAGCCGCTCCGGGTTATCATTCCCGCAGGGAACAAAGGCCCCATTACCGCGGAGGGGCTTCACGGAAAGCTGGTTTCCTGCGAGATGGTGGAGGGCTCCCTCAGAATCGTGAGGGATGACGCCGGCATCTGGAACAGGCTGACTTCCGAAGACGCCGCCATTGCCGTCAACCAGTTGAACGAAAGCGCCCGGAAGCACATCATGGAGAACGGCTTGATACGCCAGGCGGAAGAAAGAAAAAACTGCGCCGCCTCCGGGAAGAAGCCGGACAGCCGGAAGAACCGCCCGGAAAGGACCGCTGGTTCTGATACTGCCCGTACAAGAGGCCCGGCGGCCATCAAGAGCTCCATGATGCGCACTTCCCCATTCCGTTCTTTTTATCTTGCCAAAACGGGCTGGCTCCTATAAAGGAACGCACGTCATGGCCAATTTAACATTCACCCCTCCCACGGACGGCGCAGCCGTCACCATGCAGAACGGCAGGCTTTGCGTTCCGGACAGGCCCATCATTCCCTTCATCATCCGTGACGGAACCGGGCCTGAAATCTGGGCGGCGGCTTCCCGGGTGATTGACGCGGCCGTAAAGAAAGCTTACCAGGGCAAGCGTTCCATTGCCTGGTATGAAGTTTTTGCCGGGCAGAAGTCCTTTGACAACCTGGGTACCTGCTCCCGAATGAGACGGTGGAAGCCTTCCGGACCTACCTGGTCGGCATCAAGGGCCCCTCACCACCCCCGTGGGCGGCGGCATCCGCAGCCTGAACGTTACGCTGCGGCAGGATCTGGACCTGTTCGTCTGCCTGCGCCCGGTGCGCTATTTCAACGGCATTGAAACTCCCGTCAAGGCCCCGGAAAAAGTGGACATGGTCGTTTTCCGGGAAAATACGGAGGACATTTACGCCGGAATCGAATTCAAGGAAGGGTCCGAGGACGCCAAACTGTTTTTCGACACCATGAACCGCATCTTCCCGGAGCGCATGAAGAAGGTACGCTTCCCGGAGAGCTCCGGCTTCGGCATCAAGCCCGTTTCCCGTGAAGGCACGGAGCGCCTGGTGCGCGCCGCCATTGATTACGCCGTGGAAAACGGGCGCAAGAGCGTCACGCTGGTACACAAAGGGCAACATCATGAAATTCACGGAAGGCGGCTTCCGCGACTGGGGGGTACGACTGGAATCGTTATCAAGGATTGCATTGCAGACGCCTTCCTTCAGGAAATTCTTCTCCATCCGGAAAACTTCGACGTGGTTGCCACGCTGAACCTGAACGGGGACTATATTTCCGACGCCCTGGCGGCGCAGGTAGGCGGCATCGGCATCGCGCCCGGCGGCAACATCAATTACCTGACGGGCCATTCCATTTTTGAAGCCACGCACGGCACCGGGCCCAAACTGGCCGGACTGAACAAGGCCAACCCCAGCTCCGTCATCCTGTCCGCGGAGATGATGCTGCGCTACATGGGCTGGACGGAAGCGGCAGACCTGCTGATTCAGGCCATTGACCAAGTGATTTCCGTAAAAACGGTCACGTTCGACCTCGCGGAAATGATTCCCGGTTCCACGGAGCTTTCCTGCTCCGCCTACGGCGACAAGCTGGTGGAAGCCCTGAGCTGACCTTTTCCCCGGTCACTTTCATCCGGCTGCCTTCCCGGTACACGGTGCGGAGGGCAGCCCTTTTTTGCAGAGGAACCGATATCCGGGCCATCTCCATCAAACATTTCAAATACCATCCCATGAAGAAGAACATGAACAGAATGAACATCGTCTGCCTTGGAGTCAGGGACATGAAGAAGGCCCTGCAATTTTACCGTGACGGACTCGGTTTTAAAACGGATGAGACGGGCGACCATCCGGACGTCGTCTTTTTCAGCACTCCCGGCACCAAACTGGAGCTGTATCCGCTGGATTTGCTGGCAAAGGACATCAACGGAGAGAATCCTCCGCCCATCGGCGCCGGGTTCGGAGGAATTACGCTTGCCTATAATGCAAAAACGAAGGAGGAGGTAGTTGAAGTCATTGAACTGGCGCGGAACGCGGGAGCCAGGATCGTCAAGGAACCCCAGGATGTTTTCTGGGGCGGCTTCCATGGCTATTTTGCGGACCCGGACGGCTATTACTGGGAAGTTGCCTGGGGACCGAACGATGAATTTGACGACCGGGACATGCTCGTCCTGTAAGCCGGAACTATTTAAATAAAAGGGCTGCCGCACTTGGATATGGTGCGGCAGCCCCGTCATGTTTCCTGGGAAACGGCGTCAGTCCGTCACGGAAACTCTTTTCATTCAGACGCACCCCTTTTCCGTCAGTTCGCAGGGTTCCGGCGGAACGGTCCGTTCAGGCGCCGCTTCCCGGGATTTCCGGGAAGGCAAAGCGGCGGGGAAGGTTCCGCGGAGCCTCCGGCAAGTTCTTCCACTAGGGCGGAAACCATGTCCATAGTTCGTATTGGACCAGGAGCCTACGGAAACACAGGAGTTCCCTACCTTGATATGATCCCCAGGGCGGCTCCGACGGACATGGAGCCCGCAATGGTGCCCCGGTCATCCCTGGTGGAAGATTGATAACCTATCACGACATTGTCAGTGCCATTGTCGACGCTGGCATTTGTCCCGATAACAACGTTTTTGTCCGCAGCAATGGCGGACGTATTTTCTAAATTCATAGAATGGCATTTGCCTCTGTTTCCGCCGCGTATTCAAGAAGCGTAAAGCGTGGGAATTTTTTCCGCAACCGCCCTCCTGCATTGCTTGAAACCGTGCAGAAAAAACATGCCGCGCGGAGAGCGGCCGGCAACCGTAATGACATGTGCCGTTACAGCTCCCGGCGGATGGCGTCCATCTGTTCCGGCGTGTAGGCCGCCTTTTCCACTCCGCCGAACTGGCGGCGAAGGAATGTGAGCAGGTTCGCCAGGTCGCGGGAATCCGTGACGCCGGGCGGCAGCATGGTGGAATCCCATTCCTTCCCGTTCACCGTGATCGGCCCGGTCAGCCCCTGGAGGATGATTTTGACGATTTCCGCATCAGGCTTTTCCTTCAGCCATTCGGACCCGGCCAGGGGCGGATAGGTCACCTTGTCCCCCATGCCGTCGTTGCCGTGGCAAATGGCGCATTTGAAAGGTACACGCCCCTTCCTTTTTCCATGACGGCGGCCGCACGGGCTCTTTTCAGGCGTTCCATGTCCACCGTGGGAGGATGGGCGGCATAGTCCGGATGAATGTGGGACAGGCCAGGAAAAGAATGAATCCGGTCGCGTTTCCGGGAGGGTTCCACTCTCCTGAGGGAAGCAAGATAGTTCAACAGCCGTTCCCCGCGCCCGGAAGGCACCAGTTCCCGGCCCTGCTCCATCCGGACAGGCAGGGCATCCAGGGAAGGGGCATTCCCCTCCACCGGGCGTTCTTCAAACATGCCGGGCATGGAGGGGCACACGGTCCAGGGCTTTTTAAACTGCGGTTCCCGCGGGTTGTAAAGATGAAGGGCCAGCCATTCCCTTACCTGCGCGGCGCGGCGCGTGCCGCCGGATACCGCGTCTTCATATTCCAGCCTGCCTGCGGCGTATTCCGCCGCATTGCTCAAATCCGGCCCTACCGCCGCCACGCCCGCCTGCGGAGCGCCCTCCCCGTTGAATTCGGCATCCATGTCTTCCGGCTCGCTGACCCGGTAAGGGAAATCCGGGTCCGTGCCGCGGTCGATTGCCGTCTGCCAGTCCTTCCCGGACATGGAACGCCGGATGATCTGGGTGTGGCACAGGGCGCACCCCTCAGCGGCATAAATCCTGGCTCCTGCCGCATCCTGGACGGGCCGCCTGACCTCCAGTGAGTCCGGCGCGGGAGCATGCAGCAGGACAGCCGCCGCCGTAGCCAGCAACAGAACAGCCGCAACGGCGGCAATGAAGAAAAAGACGCTGCGGAACCGGAGTTTCCATTTCCGGGTTCCCGGCATCCGCCGGACGCCACAGGCAAAGGCTTCCCGCCAGGCACAGAGCCATGGCAACGGCATGGACGCAGGCCGCCATGCCCACCCAGCCGCTCATCAGTTCCGCGCGCCGGGCTTCCGGAAAAGCCTGAACATCCACCGCGGCAACCACGCCCACGGCATAAGCCAGAAGCACGCCGCAAACGCCGGCGCCCAACAGCCACCATGCCGCAGGAAACCGCACGGGCCCCTTCCTTCCGGCCATCATCAGCGCTCCGGCTCCCAGCAGGATCCACAATTCCGCCTCATGCCACGCGGACAGGGAAAACTGCATCAGCTCCGGCCACGCCCCGGCAAACACGTCCCACACTGCCAGCAAGGCAAGCAGGGAAACCGCGGCTTTCAGCCACGTCCCGGTCTCCGGACCGGATTTCATCAAAGATACACCGCCATCAGCACGGCGGGAACCGCGGCGCACCACGACCAGACGGCCCCGGCTTCCGCCAGCGCCCAGGGCACGGGAAAACCCCGGAGCCCCCCCAGACCGCCTACCACCGGAGCCGCCGCCAGCACGGCGGCCATCCAGACGGCCAGTATTCCAAAACCGCGGCCTTTGGCCATGTTCAAGCGGAACGCCGCCGCTCCCAGCGCGGCAAACATCAGCCCGCAGGACAGGCTGCCTTCCAGGGAGGAGGCGTCCAGCAGGCCGTTCATGGACAAAGCCTGCGTATAACCCAGCGCCAGAAGGGCCGCCGCCGTGCATCCCGCGGAGGAACTGAACAGCAGCCGCACGGGCCACGGGAACGGCCGGAACCACGCAGCGCACGCCTTGCCGGCGGCAAGGATGGCAAACACCGGGCAAACCCACCAGTCAAAGGGCATCAGGAGCAGGCCGCTTCCGTCTCCCGTCATAATCGTGGCCATCCCCAGCACAACGCAGAGGTGCCAGAGCCATTCCGCGGGTTTCAGCCGCCTGCATCCGTTCTCCGCCATGAAAGAAAACAGGACGGGGAGGGCCCATCCGTACACCAGCGCACCGTAAAAGGAGAACATGAGGCGCCCAGCCGGCCACGGCAGCGGAACACCCGCCACCAGTCCGGAGGCATGGACCAGGGACCACACCAGCCCCAGCACGCAGGCCGCCGCCAGCCAGAACAGGGGCAGCCACTCGTCCGGACGGCGGCGGAACAGGGAAGAAACGGCGGCGGGAACATTCATCGTGATTCGGGAAATACCCTGCGGACGCTCAAGGCCCCCAGGAAGGAAAAACAGCAGACCAGGCCCATCGCCACCAGGAGCAGGACGAGGGGGAGCCACGTGCCCCACGCAGCCGGTTCCAGCCCAAAGCCGGGGCAGAACATCCAGCACGCTTCCAGCAGGGAGCCAAGCAGGATGCAGACGCAGACCGCGCCCAGCGCAGACGGGCGGCGTCTCAACGCGGGAAAGAGCAAAACGAGGAAAGGCACCAGAAGCTGGAGCGCCAGAGCCGCGGACAGGAGCCCGGACCAGGAGAAGGCGGCGTCATAAAAGACATTTCAGCCGGAAGGGAGGCATACCATGTAATCATGTACTGGGAGTACGTGATGTATGCTTTCACCAGCACCATGGCCGTCAGCATGCCGCCCAGGCGCGGCCACGGCAATCCCTTCCCTCCGTCCAGCTTCCTCAGGCACGCCGCGGCCAGCACCGCTAATGCCAGAGACGCCAGCAGGGCATACGCAACCATGTACACGGGGAACATGGAAAGAACGGCCCTTCCCGTCCCTGCCAGCATGTCAATCCCCAGCACGCCCAGCATCATCACCGTCACAATCATGCAGAAAGCGGCGCTCCCCCGGCGGAAGGAAGGCTGCCAGACGTTTTTTTCCGCCGCCAGCGTCTCCCATACCTGGGCCATGCTCCAGGCCAGCACTACGATGATTCCCATGCGCACATACAGCCACGCCGGATTCCACCACGCGGGATCAGCCAGGTCCAGCACGCCGAAGGCCTGGACGGCGGGAGAGGAAATATCCGCCACGCCCCAGTAGCGGGCCGCCTCCGGAAAGATGACGGTAGTCAGGCAGCCGACCGTTCCCGCCAGCACCAGAACGCCGGGTAAAAAGCCCCAGCAGGCCGCCGCCAGCACCCGCCTCAGCGTGATACCCCACCCGGCTCCCGTCAGGGAAGACAGGCAGAGCCAGAACAGGCACCCCAGGCAAACGCCCGTACCGATGACGCCCACCGCCATTCCGGCGGCGGCAAACGGTTTTCTCCATTCATGCAGCCGGGTTCCGGCCACCGTCATCTCATCCCACGGCATGGCGTTAAAAGACTGGCGCATCAGCACGCACCACAGCAGCACGGAAATGATCCACAGGGCAAGGGCGGCGGAACGTCCGGCCCAGCCGAATCCCGGCCTGTCCCGGCGTTCCCTTCCGGTTGATGATGTATTGCTGTTCATGGACGGTGTTCCCCCTGTCTAGTAACGGGTCGCTCTTCCTGCGGGGGCGCCGGGAGCGCCTGAAGCCGGCGGACGAACGCCACCAGGCACCAGATTTCCCGGGCCGTGAGAATGTTTCCGAAAGCGGGCATGTTCCCCTGCCCCAGCCGAATGCTCCTGAACATTTTTCCGGGAGAATAGGCCGCATACTTTTCATCCCGGAAGGAGCCTATCTGAGGGTAGGTGTCATAAGCGGCCATGCTGCCGCGTCCGTTTCCATCCGCACCGTGGCAGACGGCGCAATGCGCCAGATACAGCGTGCGCCCCTCCGCCAGCACGTCACGGCTGCGGGAAACCCCGCCCAATTCCAGGGGCATGATATCCGCCTCCCCCCCCCTGCATGCGGCCGGAGGAAAAATAGGAGCCCTCCGCGGCAAAGGAATCCCGGTCATTCCCCCGTTCACGGACTGCCTCCCCCCGTTCCCAGGGATTGCGCGACGGCATGGGGCGGCGTCAGGCGGACCTTCCGGCCTGCGGGAGTGAAGGGCTCCCGCACCTGCTGGGCGTCCGCCAGCGGACGCTCGTTCATATTGTCAAACAAATGGGGCGCGGCATTCCTGCCCCCGTCATCCCTCACCATGAACCAGAGCGCCCCCAGCAGAACCAGGGCGGCTATCGCCGTCATGCCGCCTCTCATGAACGGCCCCCTTCCTCATGGATGTATTCGCTCGCGTCCGGATGCAGTGCCGCAGTAAGAGCGGCGGCACGATCTTCACGGCCGCCTTCCAGCAGAATGAAATAACCGTCCCCGTGTTCATCCGTCCTGAAGAAATCACACTCGAACGCCCAGTCGTTCCACCGGGGGAGAACGGCCCCTTTCAGGAACCCGGCGGCAGTCAGAAGTCCGGCCCCGAGCAAGGTCCCTTCAAACAGGGGGGGAACGTACGCGGGCCAGTTGTCCCAGCCCTGCACCCTGCCCTGGGTGATGAGAGGGTCCGCACAGAACTGCGTCCAGTAAAGCCACAGGGCCACGGCCAGGAATCCGCACACTCCGCCAGCCGCGGCCCACAGCCGCACGCCTGCGCCTACGGCCCTCCCGGCATGGCGGTTGGCAAGCCGGACGGCGGCGCAGGGATAAGGCGCACAGACCTCCCAGAAGACGCCCTCCTCCTTCACCAGCGTCCGGACGGCCTGAAGGAGCGCTTCTTCCGAAGAAAAGGAAAGCACCCAGCCGGAAGTGACGCGCTTCTTCATGCCCCGCCCTCCTTGTTCAGGGATTGCTGTTCCCGCACGTCGCACAGGGAAAAAAACGGAGTCACGCGCACCAGCACCATGTACAGCGCCGTGAACAGCCCCACGCTCCCGGCCATCATGGCCAGGTCCGTCAGGCTGGGGGAATAATCCCCGATATTGGCGGCCAGCAGGGAGGCTTTCAGGGGAATTCACGACGATCCAGAAGCGTTCCATCCACATGCCGGCAAGCACGCCCAAGGCCACGACCGCAATCACCCACCGGTTGGTGCGCAGGGAGCGGAACCAGAACAACTGGGGCAGCAGCACGTTCCCGGCGACCATGGCGCCCAGGAACACGGCATTCACGGGATTCCTGCCCGGGAACAACGCCGGAGAGCCTCCATTCAGCACCACGGCCAGGTGCTCCCACAGATACATGGCCCCCATCACCAGGGCCAGGGCCAGCACGAAGCGGGAGCTCAAATCCAGAATGGCCGGCGTAATGGCCTGCCGGACGCCGCTGCCGGACATCAGGCGGCGCACCCCCAGAAGAATCAACTGGACCATCGCCATGCCGCTCAAAATGGCGCCCCCCACGAAATAGGGCGGAAAAATGCTCTGGTGCCACCCCGGCACCTGCGTCACGGAAAAGTCAAAGCTCACCACGGAATGGACGGATACCACCAGGGGAGTCAGGATGGCCGCAAAAAGCAGGCTGGCCTTTTCATAGGCGCGCCACTGGCGCCCCGTCCCCTGCCAGCCCAGAGCCAGCCATCCGTACCGCCGCCTCAAATGCCCCGCGCAGCAATCCCGCAGCAGCGCGAAATCCGGCACCAGCCCGATGTACCAGTACAACAGGGAAAGCAGGAAATACGTGCTGACGGCCATGACGTCCCACATCAGGGGGGAGGCCATGTCCGGCCAGATGCCGCTCACCTCCGGCAGGGGGGAGGCCATCCACGCCATCCAGACACGCCCCACGTGCACCACGGGAAAGACGGCGGCGCAGACCACCGCGCACAGGGTCATCTGTTCCGCCCCGCGGGCAATCGGGCTTCTCCATGACTGACGGGTCAGCAGCAGGACGGCCGAAATCAGGGTGCCCGCATGTCCCAGGCCTATCCAGAAGACAAAATGCACGATGTCCAGCCCCCACACCACGTTATTGTTCAGCCCCAGCACTCCCACACCCTCCGCGGCAATGCGCCAGGAACTCCACCCCACGCCCCACGCCGCCAGCAGCACGCTGGCGAGAAACACGCTCCACCATACGGGGCCGAGCGGCTTCCGCACCTCCGCCAGCATGGTCTTCACCGGAACGGCGGAGGAAGAAAGGGCTGGCGCTGGTCTGGTCATCATCTGCATATTGGGCGGAAGCTCGTTAGAGCTTACTTGAGTGCTTTTTCCCGTCAATTCAAAAGGGGAAGGCACGTGACATGACGCGAGGTTCTGTTTTTCCGGGGACATATTCCCGGGAGTAAGGGGCTCCGGCCCCTTACAAACTCCGGACAGGAAATGGAAAAAGGAAAAATCCCCTGCGCTATGCTGCGGAAGAGGTTTCACGCACGAAGGCCGGAGGCCTTCGCTCCCGGGAGAAGCTCCACAAACATTCAAATAGCTGGAATTCCCTGCCACAGCATTTTAACATGGCCCCCGCATGGACATAAGCACGCTGACTTCCGGAGCCCTGATCAGACACCCTTCCCGCGGCCTTCTTCTCGGGACCGGGCCCTTCCGGGAATCGGCCGCCCCCCCGGATTCCGGCCCCGCCTTCTATGTCAACACGTTTCGCCTGGATGACCCGCAGCCGTGGAAAATACCGTCCGCCCTGCATCCCATTCCGGAACCGGAAAGCCCCACGCCGCCCGCTCCGGAAATCCTGTGGACGGAACCGTCCCCGGACGCGTATGCCCAGGTATTCGCGGAAATGATTGAACAAATCGCCTCCGGACATCTGGTGAAAAGCGTTCCGGCAACGCCCCAGTTCGGAGAAATGCAGCCTCCCCACGTTCCCCGTGAACTCATCCTGCGGGCCGTCAACGGTTCCCCGCTCCACTACCCCTATGCCTGGTGGACGGAGCAGGAAGGCTTCTGCGGAGCCACCCCGGAAACCCTGTTCCACCAGCAGGGACGACGCCTGACGACCATGGCCCTGGCCGGAACGGCGCGGCCGGAAGACGAGGGCGTCTTCATCAATGACGACAAGGAAATCCGCGAGCATGAAATCGTGGCCGGCAGCATCCTTTCCCGCCTGTCCCCCTACGGCAGCGTCACCAGAACGGCCCGCAGCGTGCTGAACCTGGATACCCTGATCCACTTTGCCACCTACCTCACCCTGGAAGCGGACGAACTGCTGCCGCCGGACCACTGGATACGGCTGCTCCACCCCACTCCGGCCCTGGGATCCCAGCCCCGGACGGAGAAGACGCTCTCCCAGTTGGACGACTGGCGTTCGCGCCTCCGCTGTCCGTCCCATTTCGGCGCTCCGTTCGGATTTCTGGAAGACGGAGACTTCTTCTGCCTGGTGGGCATCCGGTCCATGTACTGGCAGGGGCGGCGGCTCGCGCTCTGCACCGGGGGCGGGGTGGTGGCCTCCTCCACTCTGACGCATGAATGGCGGGAGCTGAAATTAAAGCGGGATACGGTCAGGCGCAGTTTCCTGCTTCCCTGACATTCCCGCCTGTCATTCCTCCGTGCCGGGGAAAAAGCCTTATTCCTCCGTCCAGCAGGCGGAAAGCGTCTCAAACTTGCCCTCTACCGGGATTCTCCATACCCGACCATCCCTCGCCACGCCGCGGCAGGGAACGCCGTCCATGCGCGCGCTGAGGGCAATTCCGGCAGGCAGGCCGTGCAGAACAACCTCCGCGGACTCATGGAACGCGCAGGGGTCCCCTTCGCACTTCCACGCCAGTTCCAGGGAATGGGAACCGGTGCCGCGGTAAAGGAACTCATGAACGGCGCATTCCCCGTTCCGGTACGCATAGCCGTCCCCCGCATCCTCATACAGGTGGGAGGCCACTTCCTCATCCGGCGCCCACCAGACGTCCAGCGTCAGCGGGGGCCGCGGCAGTTCGCCTGCGTGCTGCTGCACCGGCCAATGGGGAATGACCGCCCCGCCGCGCACGTACACGGGCAGGAAGGAAAGCGGGCATTTCACCCAGACATCCTTTCCGGTATCCTCCATCAGGCTGTCCGTGTGGTAGGAATACCAGACGCCTTCCGGGATGTAGAGGAAGCGGCCGCCTTCCTGCGGCTCATGGATGGGAATGACGTACAGATGGTCGCCGAAGAAATATTCCGCCCCCCGCCAGTAGGTGTCCCTGTTCCTGAAGCATTGAAGGGCCAGGGAGCGCAGCACGGGCATCCCCGTCTCCGCGTAACGGCGGAACTGCGTGTAAATGTAGGGAAGCAGGCGGTAGCGGCCCTCAATGGCGGCTTTCACATATGCGGTGGCCTCCTGTCCGAACACCCAGGGCTCCTGGCCTCCGAATTCCCCGGAGGAATGATTGCGGAAAAGCCCGTGGAACGCGGCCATCTGCATCCAGCGGCAAAACAGCTCCGGCGTGGGATGCCCCATGAAGCCCCCCGCATCCGCCCCCGCGAAGGAGATGCCCGAGGCGGCAAGCCGCTGGCACTGGAAATTGGCCAGCTTCAAATGCTCCCAGCTGGACCGGTTGTCCCCCGTCCAGGTGGCGGCAAAGCGCTGCAATCCGGCAAAACCGGACCGGGACAGCAGGAAGGGGCGCCTGTCCGGAGCGTGGCGCTTCATGCCCAGCCAGGAGGCTTCCGCCATGCACTGCCCGTAAATGTTATGGGCCTTTTCATGGGAACAGGGCATGCCGTCGTACTCATGCCGCGTATCCATCGGGAACGTGCGGTCCGGAAAGACGACAGGCTCGTTCATGTCGTTCCAGAGGCCGCGCACGCCCACCTCTTCCAGATCATGCCTGAACAGGTCCGCCCACCAGCTGCGGACGGCCGGGGCCGTGAAATCCGGAAAATTGCAGAGTCCCGGCCAGACTTCCTCCGACAAAAGATTGCCCTCCGACCCGCCGGCAGAAATAATTCCGTTCCAAACCCTCCGCCCAAACAGGATTGGCGGGGTTGATCTTCACGCCGGGATTCACGATCAGGACCGTCTTCACGCCGTCCTCCTCCAGAGAGCGGACCATCCCCGCCGCATCGGGGAAATTGTGCCTGTCCCACGTAAACCCCTCCTTCTGCTCCATGTAATGGTGGTCCAGATGGACGGCGTCGCACGGGATGCCCAGGTCCCGGAACCGCTCCACCAGGTTATACACGGCCTTGTCCGGATAATAGCTCCATTTGGACTGGTGGTAGCCCAGCGCCCACAGCGGCGGCAGTTCGGGCGTGCCGGTAAGGCGCGTGTAGGCGGCTACGATGTCCAGAGGGCTGCGGTCGTAAATGAAATAATAATTCATCAGGCCGCCGAACGACCCGAAAGCCAGCACCTTTTCATCCGAGGCGCCGAAGTCGAAGTACGAGCGGCACGTATTGTCAAACAGCAGGCCGTACGCCTGCCCTTCCCGCAGGCTGAGGAAAAACGGAACGCTCTTGTAGAGAGGATCCGATTCCTCGTGAAAATCATAATGGTCCGCCCCCCACATGGAGAAATACTTGCCCCTCAGGTTCAGGGCGCAGGGCTTGTCCCCCAGCCCGAAAAAAATGCTCTGTGTCCTGAAGCCTTTTCCGTATCCACACGCGGGCGTCCCCCGTCCAGTCCTTGGACTCCCGGCCAAAGCCGCCTTCATCCGCCAGCAGGGGTTCGTCCGTGACAATATCGTAAAAATCCACCTTTTGCTCCTCCGTACGGATGCGAATCCGCAGCAGGGACGTTTCAATGACATGCACTCCGGCTTCGTCATACTCCCGGACCTCCGCGCCGGGAGCGGAATACCCGGGGCTGACGGCATAGCTGGGCTCATCTTCCGGCACTGGTCCGGTGAAATACGTCACGCGGACAATTCCATCGTCCGCAAGGCACACGCTGAGAGTTATTTTAGAAACCGCATTGGTGTATTCCCATTTGACGAGACGCCCCCGGAGAGGGGGCGTTTTTCGTCTTTCAGGGATGTTGGGAGAGGTGCACATTGAAGCCAAACAGAAGAGAGAATCAAAAGCGTTCGATTTAGATTAAATTAATTTCATGACGAACGCAAGATTGAACTAAACCACCATTTTTTCTTTTCATTATTAGGACAAAATTACTCATATTACTCTAGACCGAACATGAAAAATCTGGTTTTATTGCGTTGGTGCACAACACGGCATGAGGCCGCTTCCTTCCCGACACCGACAACCCACATCAACCAATGAGCACAATCCGAGTTCTTACATTAGGATGGGGAATTCCCACCCCTGGTTAACGGGGGGCTGGGCATTGCCTGCCTGGGCCTTTCCAAGGCGCTGGCAAAAAAAAAAGTGGATTTAAGAGTGATCGTCCCCAAGGCCGATCCTTCCGTTCTTTTGACGGGTTCCAGCTCACAGGTCTCAACAACGTCTCCTATCGGGAAGTGGAGCAAGTGGACCGGAAGTATTCCTATGACAGCTTTGCCCTGGTGGAGCGCGCGCCCATTGAACTGGACCCCTACACCACCGTGGAGGGGGAATCCGGCGTGGTGCAGTTCACCAAGGAAGGCCGCATCACCTTCTCCAAGACGCATGAAGCGGACCTCCAGCTATTCAAAAACAAGGAGGACCTCTATGCCGGGGACCTGGCCCTGAAAGTCATCCAGTTCTCCAAAATCGCGGTAAAAGTCGCCATGCAGCAGGACTTCGACATTATCCACGCCCATGACTGGATGACTTACCTGGCCGGCGTGGAGGTGAAAAAAGCCACGGGCAAGCCCCTGGTGGTGCACCTGCACGCCTCCCAGTTTGACCGCGCCGGAGCGGACGCCCGCGGATGGATTTACGATATTGAAAAATTCGGCATGGAACAGGCGGACGCCGTCATTCCGGTCAGCAAATACACGGGCACCATCGCCAGCGGGCACTACGCCATAGACCCCCATAAAATCTTCCCCATCCACAACGGGGCGGACCCCGTCAAGGTTTTCAAGGGAAAGAAAAAATTTCCGGAAAAGCTCGTGCTCTTCCTGGGACGCCTGACGGCCCAGAAAGGTCCGGGCTTCTTCCTGCAAATTGCCGCCAAGGTTCTGGAGCAGACGGACGACGTGCGCTTCGTCATGGCCGGTACCGGGGAAAAACTCCGCCAGTTGATTGAATCCGGAGCCTTCAAGGGCGTGGGCGACAAATTCCACTTCACCGGCTTCCTGAACAAGGACAAGGTGAATGACCTCCTCTCCATCACGGACATCTACTGCATGCCCTCCGTATCGGAGCCCTTCGGCCTGTCGGCTCTGGAAGCCGCCCAATTCAACATTCCCGCCGTGATCTCCAAGCAGTCCGGCGTGGCGGAAGTCATGAAGGGAGCCCTGAAAGCGGACTTCTGGGACGTCAACAAGATGGCGGAACACATCGTCCATCTCTGCACGGATGAGGAACTGTACCGGAAAGTGGTGGAACAAAGCACGGAGGACATCAAGGCCTCTACCTGGGACGCCGCCGCAGACAAGGTCATCCGGGTTTACGAACATGTGCTGAACCGCTAAGAACCGCCTTTTCACCCCACACGATAACTCCCAGCCCTTTCCCCGTACATGAGCAACATTTCCCTCACTTTCGTGGCACACCAGCCCAACCGGCTGATTCATTACGACTTCTTCAAAATTGGAGAACACGCCTTCTATGAAGATGACGATCTGAATGCCCGCGTGCTCAGCACGGTGGCGGAACGCTGCTACTTCCCGGCCACCCGGCTGATGAAGCAGCTCATCGAACTCACAGGGGGCAAATTCCGCTTCGGGCTGGCCCTCAGCGGCGTCATTCTGGAACAGGCCCTGTACCACAGGCCGGACCTGATTGCCGCCTTCAAGGAGCTGGCTGAAACCGGCTGCGTGGACTTTCTGGTGATGCCGTACTACAACTCCCTCGCCTCCGTCTACTCACCGCAGGAATTTGCGGAGCAGATTGAAGAGCACCGGGAACTCCTTAAAAACTATTCCGCCAGGAATCAGACGTGCTGATGAACACCGGCATGCTGTACTCCAACGCCATTGCGGCGCAGGCGGAAACGCTCGGCTTCAAGGGCATCATGGCGGACGGCAATCCGGCGATGCTCAAGGGATTCACCAGCAATGAAGTATTCCTGGCCCCGTGGGTCTATAACACCACCACCATCTTCCGCAACCGGGAACTTTCCAATGACCTGGCGATCATGAGAACCGATCCGGAATGGCCGGAATACCCGCTTTCCCCCACCACCTTCGCGGACTGGCTGACGCACCAGCAGGGCAGCGTCACCACCCTGTCCATGGACTATGAGACGCTTGGCGAACGCCAGTCTGACGCTACGGGCGTCTTTGAATTCTGGCGCACCATGATCCTTGCCTGCGTGGATGCCGGCAACCGGTTCATGACCCCGTCTGAAGTGGTGCGTGAAATCAAGCCCGTCTCCGTCTGCGAATGCCCAGGAAATGACCTGCTCCACCTTCGGAACCATGTCCCATTGGAACGGCAACGTCATGCAGGACGAAGCCATCCGCAAAATCTACCGCCTGGAAAAACCGGTCAAGGCCGCCAATGACAAGGACCTCACCCACGTCTGGCGCAAGCTCCAGAGCGCGGACCACTTCCATTACATGCAGAAGGAAAACTCCTTCACCCCGTATGCCTCTGCCTTTGACGCGTACATCTACTACATGAACGCCCTGGCGGACCTGCAAATCCGCGTCAAAAGGGAATCACAGAACGCTCCGGTCCCTGCGGCAGCCTCCTGAAGCTCCCCTTGGAGCGCAGCGAACATTTGCAGCATTCGACCTGAAACTGGAAGCGTCAGCGAACGCTCCTCCCCACCGTACGTTCTCCATCCGCACAAATGATTCAGTTTGCTGCAAAGGCTTGCGGCGCGGGAAAGCTTTAGACTAAATCCTTGGAATCCATATCCGGATAGCGGACGGCGGTCCGGTCAGGAATGATCCCACCAGAGCGGCTATCACGACACGCAGGAACGTAATAAACAAGTGTTCCCGTTCGGTCCTTCTCTTCATTTTTGTTGACCTCGCCGGGAATCCATATTAGAAATATTTAACATTAAAGTTAAATATAAAATGAATAATCCCTCTTCCCTGCAACCTACGCTCAGAGCCCTGGCTGACCCCACACGCCGTGAAATTCTGGAAATACTTAAAAACGGCGCCATGCCGGCCGGAGAAATCGCGGAACATTTCAGTATTACCGGAGCCGCTATCTCCCGCCACCTGTCTGTTTTAAAAGAAGCCGATCTCGTCCGCGACCACAGGGAAGGCAAATTCATCTTTTACGATATCAACCTGAGCGTTCTTCAAGAAATACTGGTCTGGATAGGCAATTTCAAGGCGCCCCGCGAAACATCCCCCGGAAAATGGAACAAAATCATCGGAACCCAGCCCAATCATTAAACGCCATGCAGCCAACCCCGCTCTCTGCTCAATCTTCCCCATCCTGGTGGATCGGGCCAATTTTCAACGAACTTGTCATAGCCCTGTTTCCCGTGCTGACTTACTATGCAGCCGTATCGTCACGGCTGCCCGCCCGCGTCGCCGTACATTTCAATGAATACGGCATGCCCACCCGTTTTGAGGACAAGAACGGCATGGACGCCCTTCTGGGATTCATTGGCCTGGGAATCCTCGGCTTCCTCATCGGGAAGATTCTCCGTCTGATCATCCTTTTGCCCATTCACTTCAGCAGGAATGAAAACAACAGGCGGATTGGCGCGAAGATGGCCACGTACGCGGAATTCTTCCTGGTCGTCCTGTTTTCCTATCTTTGCCTGACCATTCAAGACAAGCCTGGCAAATACGGTCAGCCTGGGAGACACGGCCAAAGTCATCTTCATAAGCCTGAACACATTTCTTCTGCTCCTGGCCAACGTTTGCCCCAAGATAACTCCCAACAAATGGTTCGGAATACGCACCCCTTACGCCTTCAGTAGTAATGAAGCATGGGCAAGTGTTCAGCGACTGGGCGGCAGGTTTCTATTCTGCGGAAGCCTGTTCAACATCCTTGTGACGCTTCTCCTTCCCGGCTCCTTTCCTGCAATCTTCATTTTTAACATGGTCTCCCTTCTGCTCCAGGCATTGGTCATACTTCTTTGGAAGCCCCACAGGAACAGGACTGAACTTTCATCTTCGTCTGACAGCGACGCTTGTTGATGACCGGCCCTAATCATTAGTAGAAGAAAGAGCCAAGAAAGGATGGACGACTGGTTCGCAATGCCTCTGCGCCCCCCTCTCTGCCCATGTACCTCAACGGCCAAACGAAAGACCTGGCATGATCGGGAAGCTGGAAGGAGGAAGATACTCCTCCCTTCTCTGCACCGCAGAAAACCAAACAGCGGGACCACGAGGAATCATCACTCTATTTGAAGAAAAAGGGATCAAGATTTTCTGCGCGCCCCAATGGACTCCTTGAGCAGATGCGGAGTAAAATAAATTTTATGGAGAGGGATTCAGGCACGTGCAGAAAGAAACTCAGTCCAGAAATTTCACAGCCCATTATGCCTCACGATGCAACAGACCGGCTAACCCCGCGCTTTATCGCGGCAGCTCAAGAGTGATTTCCCCCGCCGCCGGGACTTTTCGCCAAATAGGCGGCCCGATCCCGATCCGGGAAACCGTCAATACCCGGTAGCCAGGCGCTTCAATTTATTGCGCAGGGTGATCTTCTGGGCGGAAGAAACGCGCTCCACAAACAGGATGCCGTTCAAATGGTCGCATTCATGCTGCAAGCATCGCGCCAGCAATCCGTTGCAGTCAATCGTCACTTCTCTTCCATCTATCAGGAGCACCGTAGCTTTGACAAAATCCGGCCTCACGACGGAAGCGCGTATCTTGAGCACGCTCAAGCAGCCTTCATGGAAGGGATGCATGGGCCCGTAAGGCTCCAGGACGGGATTGGCAAACATCAGGGGCATGATGTCTGAAAGCTCCTTGTCCTCCCCGTTCACCTTCAGCCAGGTGACGGACTCTTCCTCCTCCGGAATATCAATCACCACCAGTTGAATGGGAATGCTCACCTGCGGAGCCGCCAGGCCGATGCCTTCTGCGGCGTACATGGTTTCCAGCATGTTTTCCGCCAAGGCTTTCAAGCCGTCGTCAAAATGTTCTACGGGGCGGCATTTTTCCTTCAATACCGGATTTCCATACTGTGCGATTTCCAATAACATCGGGAGGGAGGGGAGTATATATGTGTTAAGGCGCTTACTGTGCGCCGGATTTGTTGATTTCTATTCTGGCAGGAACATCCCCTGCGTCAATACCCACAGACGTCAGCGCGTCCCAAATGCCGACAATGACGCCAAACTCCGCCTTTTTATCTACGTCAAGCTGCAATTTGACGTCCGGCTTCTCCCTTTTCAGGGCTTCCAGGGCGGCGGCCAGCTCATTCATCTCCACCAGGTTCCCGTTCAGGGAAATGGAGGATTTCCCCGTCACGGCCAGGACGGCCCGTTGCTCCGTGGAAGGAGTCCCTTCCATGAACTCCGCGCCCGGCACGTCTATTTTCAGCAGGGACTGCGGCTTTTTCCACTGGGTGTGAACGATGAAAAAGATGAGCAGAATGGTCAATATGTCAATCATGGGGACGATGGGAACCCCCATGGTTCTTGCTTTCTTGCGGTAAAACTGCATGGCCTGTTCAGCGTTGGGAATGATGGCAGCGGAAGGAAATCAGCTCCGTCAGCAGGACTTCCATGGAAGCGGAAATGCGCTCCAGCTTGCGGGAATAATAAACGTGGGCGATTACGGCGGGAGTGGCGATGGCCAGACCGGCAATCGTGGTGTTCAGCGCCTGGGCAATCCCCTGCGCGATCATGCCGTGGCTCTCATCCATCCCGAAAACGCTGAAAATCTGCACCAGGCCGCTGGCAGTCCCCAGAATACCGAACATGGGGGCGATCATCACAATCATGTCCAGCAGGGGAAGCCCCGCCTGGAGCGTCACGAACTCCTCGCGGGCCTTCACCTGGATCATCTCCTTCAGGGCGGCTTCATCCTCCAGAGGAGAATTCAGGGCGTCCAGCACCAGGCGCCCCTCCACGGAATCCGAATCCGCGGCCATCCTCTCCAGTTCGCTGCGCTCCAAGGCCCCGCGGGTATACTGCTCCACGGCCCGGGTCAGCCTGGCGGGACAGATGGTGCTCCTCTTCATATTGAACATGCGGTAAATGATGGCCGCAATGAGAAGAACGGAACAGGCCGCCAGCGGATACATGAAAACGCCGCCTGCCTGGAAGAATGTGATGCAGTCCTTGATAAAGTTCATGGTGAAGTATCAGTGAATGATGTTGTTGTAGGATGGTAGGTTGTTAAAAATTGAAGTCGAAGTACATTTCCAGCGAATCCCCGACGAGCGCGTTCCTCACCTCCGGCGGCATCGCGGGCAGCCGGGCGAGTTTAATGGCGAGGAAGGTGAAGGACTTCTGGACCTCGCTGGCTCCCACGCGGGAAGTCTGCCTCATGGAGGAAACCTTGCCGTTCTTGTTAATCAGGATGCGGATGCGCACGGTTCCGGTGACGATCAGGTCGCGGTTCAAGTCACACTGACGGTACCACTGCTCCCCGATGGCCCGGTAAACGATCGCCTGGTACGTCCCCATGGGGGTGGCTTCCACATCAAGTGTCGGGCGGCGGCCAAAGCTGAATTTGCCCGTCTGCTTGGTTTTCTGCTCATGCGTCTTGAAGCCGGGCTGGCTCTCCGCGTTAAACATGGGGTCGTATAAAGGCTGCTTCTGAGCCGGCCTCGTATTGGGAGGCAGGTTCAGGTTGGGAAGATTGAGGGGAGGATTGTCCGCCCCCTTCGCAATGCTCTTGGCCAGTTCCTGAAGGGCGTCAGGCTTCTCCGGTTCACCGGGCCGGGGCAATGTCACCGCATGCGGAAGCTGCATGGCCCTTTCCTGCGCGGGGCGGCGGTTCTGCCGGGCCAGTCCTTCCTCGCTTGCCTTGCCCGGAACGCCCTCCCTGTTGGGAGAATGGTCTACGGAATCCGGATGGCCCGCGGGAGGCATGGACGGCTCCAGGGGCTGGTAGGGAACGTTGGCGGCCGCTCCGGGAGCGGCATTCTTGTTGCCGTCCCGTTCATGGCTCAGGTCGCCATCCTGCCTATTCTGGTCAAAAAGGACAATCTCCCCATTCTCGCGCTCCACGCCGTCCTGGGCAGGCATGTCCCTGCTGCTGTCCGGGTCCTTTCGGCCGCCTTCCGCACGCGTGTTTCTGTTGCTCTGGAATTTGGGGGCCTCCGGCCTGGTGGCGCTTTCCTGCTCCTCATTAGTCTTCACGATGGCAGGCAGATGCTCCTTCGGCGCCTGCCTCCGGCCCTCCGGGTGAGGCTCCACCTTCTTCACCATGCGCGCGCTCACCACCACCTGCCGCCGCGCCGCTTCCGCCGGGCGCGGGGAAGCCAGCCATTCCTCCGGAACCAAGTAGCTTCCCGCCAGCAGGAACAGGTGCGCCAGCACGGACAGCAAAAGGCACATGCTCCAGGAAACCCGGAACAGTCCGTTTCGCCGCCGTTGCTTGAAACTCATGGAGGTGAAGTTTTCACGGTTCCATGACGAATGCAATGTAGAAAGGAGACATGATGAAGAACGATTCCGCAATTTAGTATTGCACAAAATCACGTGCAGGGCCATAGTTGCTAGCGACCAGCCACACGCCTCCCAAACGGCAAGGCACCTTTCTTATACGTTATCACACACCTCGTTAACACCCACCCCATATGGCCAATCTCAACAAAGTCTTCTTAATGGGCAACCTGACCGCCGATCCCGAGCTGCGCTACACCCCCAAAGGCACCGCCGTCACGGACATCCGCCTCGCCATCAACCGCTACTATGCGGGCGACAACAGCGAACGCCAGGAGGAAACCACCTTTGTGGACGTCACCCTGTGGAACCGCCAGGCGGAAGTAGCCGGCAACTACCTCAGCAAGGGCCGCGGAGTCTTTGTGGAAGGACGCCTGCAACTGGACTCCTGGGAAGACAAGGCCTCCGGACAGAAGCGCACCAAGCTGCGCGTGATCGGTGAAAACATCCAGCTCTTCCCCCGCGGCGGTGAAGGCGACATGGGCGGCGCTCCGCGCCAGCAGCCCCAGGGAGCTCCCCGCTCCAACAACTACGGGCAGTCCCGTCCGGCCCAGAACTACAATCCGCCCCCCATGCCTCCCTCCAACCAGCCGTCCAGCGACTTTGGAGACATGGATGACGAAATCCCGTTCTAAAGCCAGGACAAACAACTTCTTTTCACAGGCCGCCTTTCCTCCGTGTCAGGCGGTCTTTTTCATGGCCGGGATTCCCGCGGAAGCAAAACACCGCCCAGGGGCACGCAGACGTTCCACAGCCGTCCCCTGAATCATGAAAGCCCCTTGGAGCAGCACGGAAAAAACCGTATGCCGGGAGTGCCTTCCCCGTTCATTTCAGCTTGGCAAAATCAGTCCGTCCCGGCATACTTGCCGCGTATGAAAATAGCCGTTATTGGAAAAGGTGGGCGTGAACACGCACTGGTCAAGGCGCTCAAGGAATCTCCCTCCGCACCGGAAATGTACTGTTTCCCGGGGAGTGACGCCATCAACCGTCTGGCAGCCCCCATTCCCGCCAGGGATCTGCCTACGCTGATCGACTGGATGGTTTCCAATAAAGTGGACCTCTGCGTAGCCGGGGAGGAAAGCTATCTGGTGAAGGATGAAGGCCTGGCGAACGCCTGTGCCCGCGTGGGCATTCCCTGCTGGGGGCCGGTGAAGGAAAGCGCCCAGCTGGAAGCCAGCAAGGAATTTGCCAAGGAATTCCTGCTCCGCCACCACATCCCCACCGGGCAGGCCCGTGTGGCCGCCACCCTGGAGGAAGCCCGGCAATTCATCGGCGGCGTTTACCCCACCGTGCTCAAATTTGACGGCCTGGCCGCCGGCAAGGGCGTGGCCGTCTGCATGAGCAAGGAAGAAGCGGACGCTTTCCTGAAAGAAGTATTTACGGACAGGCGCTTCGGTGAAGGGCGCCTGCTGGTGGAAGAATTCCTGACCGGGCCGGAAGTCTCCATCTTCGGAGCCCTGGTGGACGACCACTACCTCATCCTGTGCCCGGCGCGGGACTACAAACGCCTCAAGGAAGGCGACGCGGGCCCCAACACGGGCGGCATGGGCGCGGTGGCCTCCCGCCAGCTTGTGGAGCCGGACATGCTGGAACGCATTGAAAAGGAAATCGTGGCTCCGACGGTAGCCGGGCTGAAAAAGGACGGACTGCCCTACCGCGGCTTCCTGTACTTCGGCCTGATGTTGACCCCGAACGGCCCCAAGGTGATTGAATACAACTGCCGCTTCGGGGATCCGGAATGCCAGGCCGTTATGCCCCTGCTCTCCGGGGATCTGGCCTCCTTCTGCCTGCACGGGGCCAAGGGAGAATTCACTCCGGAAGAAATCTCCTTCCAAAACGGCTGGAGCGTCTGCTGCGTGCTGGCCTCCAAGGGATATCCGGAAACCTCCCGCTCCGGCGACGCCATCCAGGGGCTGGACGACGTTGCGAATGCCTCTGTTTACCACGCAGGCACCAAATGGAATGCGGACAAAAACTGTTTTGAAACCAACGGCGGCCGCGTGCTGGCCGTCGTGGCGCAGGGGGAATCCCTTTCCGAAGCGCGCCAGCGTGCCCACAACGAAACCAAAAAGGTCAAATTTGACGGCATGCAGCGCCGTCCGGACATCGGCTTTGCCAGCTTCGTCTGATTTTTACCCTTTTCCCAGCCCAACTACCCCATGAAACCCGCCGCCCTTCTCACCTTCCTCTTCCTTTCCTGTTCCGCGTGCCTGATGGCGGACAACGCCGCACTGGCCGCCAAGGCGCGCGAACAGATAGGAGTAACAGTCTCCTACAACGGAGGCTATCAAACCATCCCCTACCCCAACGGGGATGTCCCCAAGGAAACGGGAGTATGTACGGACGTGGTCATCCGAGCCATGAGGGCTTTCGGCCTGGACCTCCAGAAAGCCGTGCATGAAGACATGAAGGCCCACTTCTCCAAATATCCGAAACTATGGGGCCTGAAAACCACGGACCGCAGCATTGACCACCGCAGGGTTCCCAATCTCCGCACTTTCTTTGCCCGGAAGGGATGGTCCGTTCCCATTACGGAAACCGCGGCGGACTACAAGCCCGGCGACTTGGTTACGTGGAACCTGTCCGACAGTGTTCCCCACATCGGCATCGTTTCCGACCGGAAGACGAAGGAAGGAACGCCGCTGATTATTCACAACGTCGGCTGCGGTGCGCAGGAGGAAGACTTCCTCTTCTCCCATACCATCACGGGCCATTACCGCCCTGTGCTGAAGCGGTAACCCTTCAAATCGGCTTCTTTCCTGAAATACCCTGGTTTCAGGGAAATTTTTATAAGGTCAGAGGCTCTCATTCCCGGAACGCTTTCATTAGAAAACATAGTGGAAGGACACGCTCCCACGGTTTGAAAAACAACGGTGCCCGCACCGCCCAATTTTCCCTCTCCCGCGCACCCTCTGCCTGTACCTTCCTTGAACCCAGGATTTCCCTGGGCCCACTCCCATGATGGTTGAAAACATCCACGTTTCCGCCACATGAATGCCCATGAACCTTCTTGCAAAAAGAGGGGGCTTCCGTCATCATGCATTCATGGTCACACCTGCATTCTCCGATTGTGTCAACAAGCTGGGCGTCGATGAAAACGACGTGATCCCCTTCGGCCGCAACAAGGCCAAGATTTCCCTGGACGTACTGGACAAGCCGGCCGCACCCGGCAAACTCATTCTGGTTTCCGCCATCACGCCCACCCCTTCCGGAGAAGGGAAAACCACCGTCTCCATCGGTCTGGCGCAGGGGTTGCAGGCCATCGGTAAAAAAGCCTGCCTGGCGCTTCGGCAGCCCTCCATGGGCCCAGTATTCGGCCGCAAGGGCGGCGCCACCGGCGGCGGTAAAAGCTCCCTGACGCCGCCTGATGAAATCAACATGCACTTCACGGGAGACTTCCATGCCATCACGTCCGCCCACAACCTGATCAGCGCCATCATTGACAACGCCATGTTCTTCCACACGCTGAACATTGACGAACGCAAAGTCACGTGGAAGCGCGTCATGGACATGAATGACCGCTCCCTGCGCTCCATCATCGTGGGACTCAACAAACAGGGCTTCCCGCGTGAAACGGGCTTCGACATCACTCCGGCTTCGGAAATCATGGCGTGCCTTTGCCTCGCTACCTCCTACAAGGACATGGAAGACCGCATCAACCGCATCGTGATCGGTTTCACGACGGACGACAAGCCCGTATTCGCCAGGGAACTCGGCATCACCGGCTCCGTCATGGCCCTGCTGAAAGACGCCCTGATGCCCAACCTGGTCCAGACCGTGGAAGGGGTGCCCTGCTTCCTGCACGGTGGCCCGTTCGCCAACATCGCCCACGGCTGCAACTCCGTGCTGGCCACCAAAATGGCCCTCCACTTTGGGGACTATGCCGTCACGGAAGCCGGATTCGCGTTTGACCTGGGCGCAGAAAAAATTCCCTGGACATCAAGTGCCGCCAATCCGGACTGGACCCTGCCGCCATCGTCATCGTAGCCACGGCGCGCGCCCTGAAAATGCACGGAGGCACCGCCCTGGTGGATCTGAAAAACACGGACGTGGCCGCACTGAAAAAAAGGTCTTGCTAACCTGGACGCCCATCTGGACGCCGCCGCCCACTACAAGCGCCCCGTGGTGGTGGCCGTCAACAAATTTTTGACGACTCCCAGGAGGAACTGGACGCCATCGTGGCGCACTGTGCGGAACGCGGCATTCCCTGCGCCATTGCGGACATCTTCTCCCAGGGAGGGGAAGGCGGCAAAAACCTGGCCCAAATGGTGGTGCAAGCTGCGGACAAGCCCTCCGCTCCTTTCAAGCCCCTCTATGAATCCGCTCTTCCGGTGGAAGAAAAGCTCAACATCATCGCCCGCAGTATTTACGGAGCGGACGGAGTGGAACTGACGCCCGCGGCCAAAAAGAAGCTGGCCCAGTTTGAAGCCAGTCGCCTCACGGACCTCCCCATCTGCATGGCAAAAACCCAGAACTCCCTTTCCGACAACGGCCGTCTCCGTGGCCGCCCCACCGGTTTCACCGTCACCGTGCGCGACTTTGAAATTGCCAACGGAGCCGGCTTCCTGGTGGCCCTCTGCGGTGAAATCATGCGCATGCCGGCCCTGCCCGTCTCACCGAACGCCATGCACATCTATCTGGACAACAAGGGCAACGTTCAGGGCCTCTAGGCAATCTCAATACAAGATACACACCTTCACCGCACACCATGAAAATCGCCATTCTGGGAGCCGGAGCCCTCGGCTGCTACTACGGAGCCAGGCTTCAGGAATCCGGCCAGGACGTCTCCTTCATCGTACGTTCGGAATACGGCTACCTGAAAGAACACGGCCTGCAAGTAAAAAGCCTGCATGGAGACATCTCCCTGCCCCGGCTCAAGGTGTACCGGGACGCGGCGGAAGTCGGCCCGGTGGACCTCGTCATAGTCGCTTGGAAAAGCACGGCAAATGCCGGTTTTTCCAAGGCCCTCCCTCCGTTGATGGGACCGGATACGGTTGTAGTCACGCTCCAGAACGGCATGGGAAATGCGGAGGAAATCGCCCGCATCATCCCGGCTGACCGCATCTATGTGGGTCTGTGCTTCATCTGCGCCATGCGCGCGGAACCGGGCCACGTCAACCATCTGGAAGGCGGCAACATTCAATTTGCACCCTTCGTCCCCTCACCGGAAGGCTCTGCAAAGGCCCGGGAACTCTCCGAATTGTTTGCCAACGCCGGCATCAAGACGCGCGCCTTTGACGTCGCGGAGCAAATCCAGTGGTACAAGCTCGTCTGGAACATCCCGTTCAACGGGCTGTGCCTGGCGCTGGGCGGCATCAGCATTGCGGAACTCTATCAAAACCCGAAACGTCGCCCGGGCGCGCCGCATCATGGAGGAAGTAGTCCGGGCGGCTAAGGCCCGCGGCTACACCCTGCCGGATGACCTGGTGGAATTCCACCTTTCCCGCACGGAAAGCATGGGCTCCTTCATTCCGTCCAGCGCCGTGGACTACAACGAAGGACGCCCTGTCGAATACACGGCCATCTGGGGAGACCCTCTCTCCAAGGCCCGGCAGGCCGGAACATCCGTGCCGGAATGGGAACTTCTGGATAAGGACATCCGCAAGCGCCTGAACATGGATTGACCATTCTGGTTCTGTCCTACTACCAAAGATGATGCAACGGTCTTATTATTCCAATGACCTACAGTCTTTTTGTACCCAATCTCTAAAAGAAATTTTAGGGCAGATTGCTTTTCATACACCATTTGACCTAGATCAAAATTCGCGCAACTCCTTTGTTCACGAAATCAAATCACTCCAACACGTTCTTAAAGATATTCCTGCTGGCTCAATAGCCTTTGAATACACCATTCCCCGCATCGGAGAACGAATAGATGTCGTCATCGCCTGTGCAGGTATTCTCTATGTCCTTGAATTTAAAGTAGGAGAATCATCTTATCCCAGACATGCTATTGACCAGGTTGTAGACTATGCACTAGCTTTAAAGTATTTCCATCAAGAAAGCCATCAAAAGAAAATTGTTCCTTTGGTAATTTGTACCCATGCTCCTTCTAAGGAACATCAACTTACAGTAGGTCAAGACGGAGTTTATCATCCTATCCTCTGTAATGATAACACCTTAGGACCTACTTTAACAAAGCTGACTAGCACTCTGTGTGATGAGGCATTCCATTTTGAACAATGGTTAACTTCACCATACATGCCTACTCCCACGATTATTGAAGCAGCTCAAGCACTTTACCGTGGACATGATGTTAAAGAAATTTCACGTAGTGATGCCGGAGCTTACAATCTTAGCCTCACCACAAAGGCACTGAATCGCATTATTGAGCAGAGTAAGCAGCATCATGAAAAATCCATTTGCTTTGTCACTGGCGTACCTGGTGCTGGAAAAACGTTAGTAGGCCTCAATATTGCAAATGAGCGGCATCAATATGATGAGCAAGAACATGCGGTCTTTCTTTCCGGTAATGGTCCTTTGGTTGCTGTCTTACGAGAAGCTCTAGCACGAGATGAAATCAAACGTTTTAAAGGTAAAATAACAAAGACAGCATCTAAAAAGAAAAGTTGCTGCCTTTATCCAAAACATTCACCACTTTCGTGATGCTTATCTGCCTCCTTCAGAACAAGTCCCTGCGGAGAAAGTAGCCATTTTTGACGAAGCACAACGTGCTTGGACAAAAGAACAAACGGCCAAATTTATGTTAAAACGCCATGTTCCCGCCTGGAACATGTCTGAACCTGAATTTCTTATCAGTGTAATGGATCGCCACCAAGATTGGACGGTTATCATCTGCTTAATCGGAGGTGGTCAAGAGATACATACTGGAGAAGCAGGGCTGCTAGCTTGGTTTGACGCACTAAGAGACCATTTTCCACATTGGAATGTTTATGTATCACCCCAAATCTCTGATGTGGAATATACACACGGAAAACCACTTGAACATCTCTTTACGGGATTACGCCTCTATCGGGAACCAAACCTCCATCTTTCAGTTTCACTCCGTTCTTTCCGGAATGAACGAGTTTCTGCGTTTGTAAAATCATTATTGGACGAAAAATTTACCAGTAGCCCAACAGCTCTACTCTGCTCTATCGCCTAATTATCCCATCACGATTACCCGCAGCCTGGAAAAAGCCCAAGAATGGATACGAGCCCAAGCCCGAGGAACGGAACGTTATGGACTCATCGCTAGCTCTGGGGCCAAACGTTTACGCCAATTTGGAATCTGGGTACAGAGTAATATTCAAGCAGAAAACTGGTTTTTAAATGATAAGGAGGATATTCGTTCCTCCTATTTCCTCGAAGACACGGCCACCGAATTTGATATTCAAGGGCTAGAAATTGACTGGGCAATCGTTGCATGGGATGCAGATTACCGCATAGAAAAAGGACATTTTAAAGCTTATAATTTTACAGGTTCTAGTTGGAAAACGGTTTGTAAAAAAGACGCACAGCTCTATCTTAAAAATACCTACCGCGTCTTATTGACACGAGCACGCCAGGGATTCGTGATTTTTATCCCGGAGGGATGTGACGCGGATTTGACTCGGCAATCCTCCTTTTATGATGGTATCTATTATTATCTAAAGAAAATAGGAATGAAGGAGCTATGAGAATTCTAGAGAATCTTTCTCTGGGGGTAAAGAGCCTCACCACTTTTTGTAACATCATGCTGAAAACCATCGTCATTTTCATCATTGCCCTGCTGGGCTTCGGCATGATCCGCCTGCCTTTGCAGAACCGTATTCTGGAGCAGGAGAAGGCGGCGGGGCTGCTGGATGACCCGGTGGAGCTCTCCTCCTCCGATTATCTGGAACAGCAGCTCGCCATGGTTTCCTGGGGGGCTGCGCTCCCTGGTAGCGGCCGTGCTGAGCATGGAGGCCTTCGACTGCTTCCTGATTTCCGACTGGGCCAATCTGGAACGCCGCTACAACCAAATCACCTCTCTTGCCCCCCATTCCGACTTTTACTGGGACAACGGTTCGTGGCATTTGGGCAATAACGCCTCCTCCAGCTATCTGGACAATAAGCGGCTTTCTCCCATGGAACGAAGGGAAGGCTTCCGGAAGTACATCCAGAAGGGCCGCAGCTTCCTGGAAAAAGGCATCAGCGCCAACCCGGACAGCTGGTACCTGCAATCCCTGCTGGGCAACATGTACAGCGATACCTACCGCCAGCCGGATTTTGAAAAGGCTGCGGAAGCCTACCGCAAGGCCCGGGAACTGGGAGCGCCGCCCCTGACGGCGCGCAAGGAGTTTTATGCGCTTGTCCGCGTTCCCTCCAAATCCCGCGAGGCGCTGGAGCTGGGCCGGGAATTGTTCAAGGATCCCAGGAACCGGACGCCCAGCCTGGTGAGCAATATTTTCGTCCTGGAAAACAGGCTGAAAGTGCCTGAAAAAGACCGCGTTCCCTTCCGGGAATTGTTCCCGACGGACGAGATTGCCCGCGACCTGATGAGCAGCCACCTGGCCAATTCCCTGAAATACCCCGTGGACGGCTTGAGGGAGGCCTTGGAGGCCTTGCCTCCCGCAAAAACGGATGACTAAAAACAAAAGACTAAAGATAAATTAAAAGGAGCTCCTCCTTTAAAGGGGCGCTTTTTCAATGACGGCTGGGATGAACTTTAATTTCCGGCCTTTAATCTTTAACCGCTCCGCTGAAGGCGCTTGGCAACGCCCCGGAAAGATGCTATGCTTTTTCTCCACAACACCATGAGTAGAATAGCCCTGATCAGTGACATCCATGCCAATCTGCCCGCTCTGGAAGCGGTGATGAAGGATATAGAACAGCTTCAATGCGACGCCGTTTACTGCCTGGGTGATATTGTGGGCTACAACGCCAATCCGGCCGAATGCCTTGAGTTCGTCCGCGGACGCCAGATTCCCACCGTGCGCGGCAACCATGATGAGGAAGCCATTGGGGAAGACAATCCGGCGGGCATGAACCCCGTGGCGTACAAAGCCCTGATGTGGACGCGCCAGCAGCTTTCCGAAGAACAGAAGAAGTGGCTTCGCCGCGCTCCCTTCCAGCGTATCCTGCCCAATGAAATCGTTCTGGTGCACGCCACCCAGGACAAGCCCAATTCCTGGTCCTACGTCACGAATGTGGACACGGCCACGCACAGCATCAACATGTTGCGAGACAATCAGTTCCTGTGCTTCAACGGTCATACGCACGTCCCCCGCACCTTCATCCGCCATGAAGGGAGCATCCAGGAATATGAATCCGGGGACATCCAGCTTCTCAAAACCAACAAGTACCTTATTAACGTAGGTTCCGTCGGCCAGCCCAGGGACGGAGACCCCCGCGCCGCCTACGGCGTGCTTGATGTGGACAGCATGGTTTATTACCAGCGCCGCGTGGAATACGACGTGGAGGAAGCGCAAAGGCGCATTCTGGCCGCCGGACTCCCGGAGATGCTGGCGCGCCGCCTGGGAGAAGGCATTTAATGTTTTGTGAACCGTTGACGGTAATACGGGATGCTCCATTGAAATCCTGCGGAATCTTTAATTGTTTTCATTCCGCATTAAGAAAAAGTGGGGAAACCGCATGTTAGCAAAGGCTCACAAATTTGCATTGCTACTTGCCTCGCCTGCCACAAACCAGTAGAGTTCTGCGCGACGAATGAAGACCTATATCATCAGACGACTCCTTCTCATGCCCCTGACGCTGCTGGGGGTCACGTTCCTCGTCTTTTGCATAACCCGCTTTGTTCCGGGAGGTCCCATTGAGCAGATGATGCAGCAGCAGAGCATGAGCGCCCTGTCCGGCCAGAAGGCGGGGTCCCAGCGCGGCGACAATAACCTGAGCGAAGCGGATATGGAGCGCCTGGAGGAACAGTACAGCCTTCAGGAGCCCATCATCACCGCCTATCTGCAATGGCTGGGAGTGCTCCCAAAAAAGATTTTCATTTCCCGTGAGGAATTCGGGGAGATCGGCGGCGTGGAAGCGGCGGACAAGGAAGATGAATATTCCGGCATTTCCGATACGCACACCCGGATCAACCTGAATGAAACGGGAGAACAGGTCGTCGTAGTGCGCCAGGACAAGGATTCCGACAGCGTGAAGGACGCCTTCTTTTCCGGCACTCCGTCCCGGAAAGCCGCCTCGGAAGGCTGGACCGTGGACATAGAATCCCCCATGGACCGCGCGGAACGCTGGGCGCGCCGCATGAGGCAGACGGACAATACGGAAGCCGTCAGGGACAAGGCGCGCGGCTATGCCTGGCGCGCCGTGATGTATAAGACCAGCTTTGACGGGCTGCTCCAGGGCACCATGGGCAACTCCTTCAAATACAATGAACCAGTGTGGGACATGATTAAGGAGCGCATTCCCGTCTCCCTGTACTTCGGCATCCTGAGCGCCATTATTACCTATTCCGTCTGCATTCCCCTGGGAGTAATAAAGGCCATCCGCCACAAGAGCCTGGTGGACAACATCTCCTCTGTTCTGATTTTCCTGGGGTACTCCGTGCCCGGCTTTGCGCTGGGCGCCGTGCTGGTGGTGTATCTGGGCGCGCGTCTGGAATGGTTCCCGCTCTGCGGGCTTACGTCTCCGGACTTTGCGGACATGGGCTTCTGGCAACAGGCCGGAGACCTGCTGCACCATACGGTGCTTCCCTTGATCTGTTATGTAGTCAGCTCCTTCGCCATCACCACCATGATGATGAAAAACAACCTGATGGACAACCTTTCCGCGGACTATATCAGAACGGCCATGGCCAAGGGCGTGAGCTTCAAAGGGGGCCGTTATCAAGCACGCCTTCCGCAACTCCTTCATCCCGATTGCCTCCACGCTGGGCAGCCTCATCAGCCTTATTGTGGCCGGCTCCATGCTGGTGGAAAAGGTCTTCGATATCCAGGGCTTCGGGATGCTGAGCTACCAGGCCCTGATGGACAAGGACTACGCCCTGATCATGGGCACGCTGCTGCTTACCTCCTTCCTGATGGTGCTGGGCAACCTGCTTTCAGACATCATCGTAGCCGCCGTGGATCCGCGCATTAAATTTGAATAACACACATGGTTAGAAAACTGGCATACCTTCTGGTCATTCTGGCGGTCCTCACTGCCGTGGGAGAGTTGTGCGGCCTGCTCCTGCCCACGTTGAGCTGGCCCTTCACCGTCTCGCGTGAAATGAGCATGCTCAACATCGTCTGCACGGACCAGAACAACGGCGGCATCCTGACGCCGCAGGGAAAATTCCCTGTGGTTCGGCTGGGCCTGCGTGCTGGTCATGGCCGGGGTCGGCTTCTGGATCATGCTGAAAGGGCCGCGCCGCTTCCATCCCACGCCGATTACGAAACGCCGCATCCAGCGCTTTAAAAGCATCTCCCGCGGCTATGTCTCCCTCATCATCCTGCTCGTACTGACGCTGCTGGCCTGCATGGACCAGTGCCTGGTGGGCAAACGGGCGCTGCTCGTCGTGCAGGACGGCTCCTGGTACTTCCCCGCCATCATGCGCAAGGTTTACAAAGGCTCCACCTTCGGCCAGACCGGGGACTTTGCGGATGCGGAAGCCAACTACCGCGAACTGAAAAAACAGGCAGGGCAGCCGGGAAAACCCTCCCTCGTCATCATGCCCCTGGTGCCGTACGACCCCACAGGGGATTCCACCAATCCCGGTTCTGAAGCCCTGACGGTGAATGAAGACGGCCTGGTCTGCGAGTCCAGCGGCAAGCCGTATTCTGGCCTGGCCTCCCGGCTGCACAAGGATGAAGAAGCCCTTCCCCACATCAGCTACAAATTCCCCGCAAGGGGAAAAAGGTGGACCGCGCCACCGGCTGGCTGGAAGACCGGACGGAAGTGTACAGCGCCACGTATGAAAACAACCAGATCGTAGCGGAACACTACAGCGGCCCCGGCACCAAGGAGGACTTCCTGAAACAGACGGACGAGAACAAAATCAGCCGCATCTTCTACCACCCGGCCCCACCCCTCAAGGGAGGTCACCTGCTGGGCACCAACACCCAGGGCGCGGACATCCTGGCGTACCTGTACGGAGGGCTCCAGGTGAACATGAAGGCCGCCATCTTCTACCTTCCCATCGTGTACTTCATCGGCATCACCTTCGGGATGATGATGGGCTACTTCGGCGGCATGTTCGACCTCGGCATGCAGCGCCTCATTGAAATCTTCTCCCAGGTTCCCTTCCTGTTCATCATCATGATCATCTCAGACATGGTGCCGCTTCACATGAAAGGCATGTTCCTGATCATCAGCCTGCTCATCATGTTCGGGTGGATGGCCATGACCTACCAGCTCAATCCTCTTCGTCCACATCCTCCCCAACCTCGTCGCCATCCTGGTCACGCTGGTTCCGTTCAGCGTCTCCGCCCTCATTCTGGCCCTGGCCTCCCTGGATTACCTGGGCTTCGGCCTTCCGGACACGTACGCCAGCTGGGGGCGCCTGCTCAATGACGGCCTGGCGGACCTCTCCGCCAGCTGGGTGGTCACCTCCGCCTTCTCCGCCCTGGTGATTACCCTCCTGCTCGTCACCTTCATCGGGGAGGCCATCCGGGAAGCCTTCGACCCCAAGAAAATTCACCACCTATAAATAAAAAGACTCCTGTTTCCGCCATACCCATGCTCAAGCTGTCCGCCATCCGCCGCACCATCCTTTCCTCCGTGACGCTGTCCCTTCTGCTGGCAGTTGGTTCCGGTTGCAAGGATTCCTCCCAATCCCAGGGGTGGGCTGGCAGCCGAACGTGCCTTTCGGCACGCTCCCTCCGGGATTTGACTCCTTCCCGGAACGGTGGAACAAGCAGATTAATGACCGGCTGGCGCGGGAAGAAGCCGCCAAGCAGAAGGAAATACGGGAACTCCGGGACAAATTCTTCAAGGAGGAAGACCCCAAAAATCAGGGAAAAGCTGCAAAGCAAGCTCATTGCTGATGAAGTGGCCCTGTCCGTCATCCACCGCAGGCAGACGGAAGGGGACTACATCAAATTCAAGACTCCGGCGGACATCCCCCAGGACCTGAAATGGGAAGACGGGCTGGACAATCCGGAAATAGGCGATCCGAACGCCAAAAAGGCGGCGTGCTGCGCCAATGGGCTCCGGGGTCCTACCCGACACATTCCGGCCCAACGGCCCGAACAGCAACAGCGGTTTCCGCGGCCCCCTGTATGATGAAATCATCATCGGCCTCGTTTCCATCCATCCGGTCACCGGAAAAATCATCCCGGCATCGCCCACAAATGGGCGGAATCCGCAGACAGGCGCACCGTTTACTTTGAACTGGACCCGGACGCCCGCTACTCGGACGGAGCCAAGGTAAAGGCCATCGACCTGCTGGTGAACATGTACATCCGCACCTCGGAATACAGCCGGGACGTCTTCTACAACAACTTCTTCTACCAGAACGCGTCCAACATCACCATCTACGACGACAACCGCTTCTCCATCACCCTCCCCTTCGCCAAGCCGCTGCTCCCGTTCTACTGCACGCTGTTCATCCCTTCCCCGCCGCACTTCTACTGCGAATTCGGCCCTAGCTACGTGGAACGCTACCAGTGGCGCGTACCGCCTACCACGGGCGCCTACGTGGTGAAGCCGGACGGCATCATCCGCGGCCGCCAGGTAACACTCCAGCGCGTGCCGGACTGGTGGGCCAGGGACAAGAAATTCACGAAGTACATGTATAACGTGGACCAGATCGTGTACAACTTCATCGCGGAACCGTCCAAGGCCATTGAACTCTTCCGCATCGGGGAGCTGGACGTGCTGAACATCACGAAGCCGGAGCTGTGGCATGAGCGCATGGAAATCCCGGAAGTCCACAACGGCTATATCAACCGCAGCACGTTTTTCACCATTTACCCCCGGCCTCCGTACGGCCTCTTCCTGAACACTTCCAAGGCCCCCTTCAACGACCTCAACGTGCGCCTGGGCTTCCAGCATGCGCTGAACATCCAGAACATCATTGACATCACCTTCCGCGGGGACTACCAGCGGCTCAACTCCTACAACTCCGGCTTCGGCAAATTCACCAACCCCTACATCAAGGCGCGCCCCTACTCTCCGGAACAGGCCCGCGCCTGCTTCGCCAAGGCCGGATACACCATCCCGTGCCCGGACGGAATCCTCCGCAAGCCGGACGGCACCCGGCTCACCGCCGCCATCACCTTCCCCAATTCCTCCCCCTCCCTGGCCTCCACGCTGGGCAAGCTGAAGGAAGACGCCCGCAAGTGCGGCCTGGAAATCCAGCTTGACCCGCTGGACTCCACCGTGGCCTTCCGCAAGATCATGGAAAAGCGCGTCCAGGCCTCCTTCATGGCCTGGGGCTTCACCCCGCCCCACCCGATGAACGAGCAGGGCTTCCACTCTCGCTACGCCTATGACGAACGCGGCAGCCTCATCACCTATACCAACAACATCTGCGCCTATGCGGACAAGGAGATGGACAAGCTGCTGGACGACGAAACGAACGCCGCTACGGAAGACGAGCTTCAAAAGGCCACGTGGAAGGTGCAGCAGAAAAAATTCATGACGAGGCCCTGTGGGTCCCCTGCTGGACCACGGAATTCGTCAGCCTGGGCTACTGGCGCTGGGTCAAATGGCCGAACAGCGCCACCACGCAACTCTGCCATCCGGTCGTGTTTGACCCGATGGAAAGCTACCTGTACTGGGTGGACAACGACGTCAAGAAGGAAACCATGGAAGCCAAGCGGAAAGGAAAAACCTTCGAGGAAGTGGACACCGTATACGACCAGTACCGCTATATGGACTCCATCGACAGCCTGGATAACAAGGAAGGCGGCGACAAGCTGCCGTCCGTTCCCGTCATCCCGAAAACGGCGGCCCGCTGGAACCCTCTGCCACGGAGAAATAACAAATGAGCGAACCCCTGTTGGAAATCAAGAACCTGGTCACCGGATTCGAGACGGAATCCGGCCTGCTGAAAGCGGTGGACGGCGTCAGCTTCACCGTTCCCAAAGGGAACCTGCGTAGGCATCGTGGGAGAATCCGGCTGCGGCAAAAGCGTCACGGCCATGTCCATCGTCCGCCTGCTTCCCCAGCCCATGGGGAAAATCCTGGACGGGCAAATCCTGTTCAAGGGCCGTGACCTGGTCCAGGCGAAGGAGACGGACATGCACGGCATCCGCGGCCGCCACATCGGCGTCATCTTCCAGGAACCGATGACGGCGCTCAACCCCGTGCACAGCATCGGCAGGCAGATAGGGGAATCCCTGATGCTCCACCGGGGAATGAACGCCAGGGAAGCCCGTGATGCCGCCATCCAGCTCCTGCAGCGCGTCCGCATTCCCGCGACGGAACAGCGCGTGGACGAATTCCCCCACCAGCTCTCCGGCGGCATGCGCCAGCGCGTCGTCATCGCCATTGCTCTGGCCTGCCATCCGGAACTCATCATCGCGGATGAACCCACCACGGCCCTGGACGTCACCGTGCAGGCGCAGATTCTGTCCCTCCTCAAGGACCTCCAGGCGGAAATGGGCTCCTCCTCCATCCTCATCACGCATGATCTGGGCGTCATTGCGCAGAGCTGTGACTCCGTAGTAGTCATGTACGCCGGCCGCGTGGTGGAAAAAGCTCCCGTCCGGGAACTCTTTGCCAATCCCCGCCACGCCTACACCAAGGGACTGCTGGCCTCCATCCCGCAGTTGAGCTCCGTGCGCAAGACCAAGCTGCCCACCATTCCCGGCCAGGTGGCCTCCATTGCGGACTTCGTGCCCGGCTGCCGCTTCTGCCAGCGCCAGGGAGTGCCCGTGGAAGAACTCACGGAACGGCCGCCTCTCGTGGAAATATCCCCGGACCACTTCGTGGAAGCCTGCCCCCGCTGCGCAAACCTTTAACCTCCTTTTTCTCCCATCCATGCCGGAACCACTTTTGCAAGTCAACAACCTGAAAATGTACTTTCCCGTCCGCTCAGGAATCTTCCTGCGGCAGGCGGGATGGGTCAAGGCGGTGGACGACGTCTCCTTTAGCATCTACCCCGGTGAAACGCTGGGACTGGTGGGGGGAATCCGGCTGCGGAAAATCCACCATCGGGAAAAGCATCGTCCGCCTGCTGAAACCCACCGGAGGCTCCATCCAGTTCAACGGCAAAAACATCGCCAGGCTCTCCCAGCGCAAAATGCGGCCCCTGCGCCCCCATATTCAAATGGTCTTCCAGGACCCGGCGGAATCCCTCAACCAGCGCCAATCCATCGGCCAGATTGTAGCGGAACCCTTCGTCATCCACCGCATGGGCACACCCGCCGCGCGCCGGAATGGGTGCGCGGCCTGCTGGACCGCGTAGGCATGCCGAGCGCCATCGACCGCTTCCCCTTTGAATTCTCCGGAGGCCAGCGCCAGCGCATCGGCATCGCACGCGCCCTGACGCTGAACCCCAGCCTCATCATTCTGGATGAACCCCGTCTCCGCGCTGGACGTATCCGTCCAGTCCCAGGTACTCAACCTGTTGCTGGAACTCCAGGAAGAACGCAAGCTCTCCTACCTCTTCATCGCCCATGATCTGGCGGTGGTCAAGCATCTCCGACCGCGTGGCGGTCATGTACCTGGGGAAAATCGTGGAAATGTCAGATGCGGAAACCATCTACCAATCCCCCAAACACGCCTATACCAAGGCGCTGCTGGACGCCATTCCGGAACCGGATCCCGCCAGGGCCAACAAGCACCAGCCCCTGCCGGGGACGTTCCCTCCCCTATCAATCCGCCGCTCGGCTCCGCCTTCGGCCACCGCATCCAGCACCCCTCCTATCCGGAAACGGTCGGTGCGGATCTCACCCCGTGGAAATAGAACCGGGCCACTGGGTAGCCCCGGACCCCTGCTCCCTGGAGCCGGAGGACTGGAACAAGGTGCGCCAGCGGTAAAAGCGCAGAAAAACGTCGCATCCGTTACCTATTGGAAAAGGCACTCCCAGAAGTAAAACCTCCTATTTCAAGAAAAATTCCGGCTGCTAAGAGGTATGGCGGACATGTTGATTAACCATGAATTTACGGTTCAGGAAGCCTGGGGATGACGGCCTCCTCGCCCTTCATAACTAAAAATCCATCCAGAGCGCAGCCAAGGAAATTTTTCTCCCGGCCGGCGGACAGCATACCCCAACAAAAAGCCTCTGTTCCGCTTAGGAAAAACACCCATGAGGGGAACAACTCCCTCACTCCCGGAAGAGTCACCGCCTTTAAAGGCGATAGCGGAAACACCGGTTCACCGCAGCTTTGCGACTTCGGTGCCTGCCATCCCGTCAAAAAAACAAACGAGCGCGAAACAGCCCGCGTCCCCCACGTAAATCCGCGGCACGCAGGTCCCCGGTCTCCACCTGGTCCATGTAGGTGACGTCCACCATAATCTGGTCCATCGTCACACGGCCCAGAACCGGGCAGTACTGTCCGTTGATATACACGCGCGCTCCCTGGTTGGAAAGATACTGGAGGTAGCCGTCCGCATAGCCGATGCCGATGGTAGCCACCTTCGTGCTCCCCTTCGTCATATAGCAGTGGTTGTAGGAAACCCCGTGGTTGCCCGGCAGCGTGCGTATCAGGGTAATGCGGCTGTACAGGGTCATCGTGGGCCGCAGCTCCTTGTTGTACGGGGACGGCATGGGGAATACCCGTACAGGATTCTGCCCAGCCTCACCATGTTGGCGCAGGGAACCTTGTAATTGAACACGGCCGCGCTGCTGCACAGGTGCCGGAACTTGTACTGGTGCCCCAGGGAAAGTTCGTTCACGGCCTCCGCAAAGCCGCTGATCTGCCCGTGCGTGAAGGAAATATCGTCGGAAGCCGCGGACAGGTGGGAAAACACGCCCTCCAGATCCAGATGGCTGAACTGCTTGAGCTTTTCCGTCAGGCCGTGCAATTCACTGGGAAGAAAGCCGCTGCGGCCCATCCCGGTATCCACGCCCAGATGGACATGGACGGGCTTGTTGTAAAGGGCGCCCAGGGAATTGAAATGTTCCGCCTCCTCCACGCTGGAAAGGGCGGCGCGCCAGCCGTTCTGCACAATCTCCTCCCGTTCTCCGGCAAAACAGGGACCGAGAATGAACGGGCATGTCTTCACCCCAGCATCCCTCACCCGGCCTGCCTCCGCCACCGTGGCGACGCCGAAAAAAGCGCAGTCTTCACCATCCAGAGCCTTCACTACCCCTTCCAGTCCGTGCCCGTAGGCCCCTCCGCCTTCACAATGGCCATCAGGCCGTGGTCCGGCATCACGCGGCGGACGACGTTCAAATTGTGCCTCAACGCAGCCACCTTCCCACTTTCCGGAACGGAATCCGGACAAAGCCGCACATCAGTCAGGAGGAATGAATCCGGGAATCTTGACGGAAGGAAAGTATTCCCCTCTTTTTCACCTGCCTTCAAAAACTCCTTGCCAATCCCCTGCATGAACGATATATTCCCACCCGCACTGCAAATGCGCGGTTAGCTCAGTGGTAGAGCACATGCTTCACACGCATGGGGTCACTGGTTCGAAACCAGTACCGCGTACCATCTTCATAAACGTTCCGGAATCCTGCATTCCGGAGCGTTTTTTCTTTTCACCGCCAGGCTTTATTTTAGCGGATAACAGAAGGCTGATAGCGAAAAGATAAAACCGATGCTTCCCTGCACCCGGATGATGATTTGCCGTCTGCCTGGCACGGGAGGGTGCATCCACCTAGAAAAGCAGTATAAGAACGAACCTTCAGGCCCAATTTCGAGATGCCTTCAACGATGTTGCACTCAGTTCTGCAGTTCGGCTGGGTTCCATGTATTTTCTCAATGTTATTTCCCGATACGTTTACACACGCGCAGCCAATCCTTTCTTCCATCCTGCATGATAATATAAACCTTGTCGGCCACCCGGGTTGCAATCCGAGAGCCTCCGGAAGAAACATTAAAATAATGGAAATCCCCGTGGGGAGAAGAACGGACAGGAGTCATCGTAAAATCAGTAGTACCGTTAGACTTTTTAACTGTACCTTCTCCACGCCCATTAAAACGGTAAGTCAGACCGGAACCATCCTTCCAGTTTCCTTCAAAGGTTTTCAAGGAACGGTCCCGTTCTGGAGAAAGGTTGCCGCTTTCAAGCCGTTTTGCGTATTCATGCACTGCAACAGCAGCTGTCATATCACCGTCAGCCGATAATTTCAGCTTCAACTTGTCTAACGCCTGGATATATTTTTTTTGTTATTTCCGAACATGCCTGAAAACACCGCTTCTTGAGATCGTTCTGCATCTGCAGCCACTCGGCATCTTTTATTTCATCCGCACTTCCTACATTGGTTCCCTCTTTGGAAGAATCATGTATCAAACGGGCAACGATATTGTTTGTATAAATTTCAAAAAATCGTCCGGGAATCAATAACCAGCCACAACCTGTTCGGAGCTCCTGTAAATACGATCAGATCCGGTCCCGTCAGTTCGGTGTTAACTTTCTCGCCCGTGTTTTTAAATTTTTTACGGAATTCCTGTATATCATAATGGTTGCCCTCAGCATCCAGCTTATGGATCATATTAGCAACCGAACCATACCATCCATCCCTAGGAATAGAAATCTGGCAAGTTTCCTTCACCAATCGCCAGTCAAAATTGTTTTTCTTTAATTCCTCAAGACCGTCATGAATTACTTTCGCCCCTTCAAAATCAGAGCGTTGAACGCATTTCTTCTGCAATACCAACGCTTTCTGAGTAAAAGCAGCAATATGAGGGGCGCAAGCCTGGGTGCAACGTTTCTGATATATGCGATCCAATGCCTGAACTTCCTGAGGAATTTCCGCAGCAAGCGATACAGATGCCACGGCACATACAGAGAAAACGGCAAGGGGCCAAAAGTTCATGCATCTTTATAAAAAGCCACCAAAAATAGTTCAAGTCCAAATACCCTCAAAATCATTTTTTCAACTTTTGTAACATTTTTATTTTCATTATTAAATACCGTTGTCCAACTTTTTCTTCTCCCTTGCCAAAACAAAACATCCACCAAGAAAATCTGTCCTTTCTCTATTTGGCGAAGCAGATGTACCCACATCCTTTCTTTCCATAAAATTGCATGTGGAAAGAATTCTCCTCGTAACTGTTCCTGCGCCACAGGCATTGACTTGGTTTTCCTTTCTCCGTATGCTTCCGCCCTCATGCCTGCGCTGCTGATCACGTCTTTCATCTGGGCGTTGTCATTCGACTGCTGGGGAACTGCCTGTCCGACCTCCCCGCCAGTTTTGTCGCGCTGGCGCGCATGGCCGGCTCGCTGGCCGTTTTCCTCCCCCTTCGTCCGGAAGGTTCCTTTCAGCCATGCAATGGGGATGATGGGGATAGGCGCCGTCCAATTCGGAGGAATGTACCTCTGCTATATCGCAGCCTTCCATTATCTGCCTTCCCACCAGGTCGCCCTTTTCACGGCCACTACGCCGATTTACGTGGTTCTGGTCAACGGCCTGATGAAGAAGAAGCTGCCGCCGCTCCATCTGGCGGCGGCCGTTCTTGCGGCCATAGGAGGCGCGGGCATCCTTTGGAAAGGGTATTCCGCCGGCAATGGCGAACTTACGGGAATTGTTCTGGTACAGCTTTCCAACCTTTGTTTCGCGGCAGGGCAAATCGCCTACATTTCCTTGAAGGATTCCTGGTTCGGCGGAAGTGAAGCTTCCTGCTTCGCCTATGCCTACGCAGGCGCCCTGCTGGTTACCTTGCCTGCCGGACTGCCGTCAGGGCTGGCCTGCTGGCAGGAGATTTCAGCCATGCAATGGTGGCTGCTGGCCTATTTGGGAGTCATCGCTTCAGGAGTCTGCTTTTTCCTCTGGAATTACGGCGCCCGCCGGGTGACGCCCGTCAAGCTGGCAATCATGAACAATCTCAAGATTCCCCTGGCGGCGCTGATTTCCCTGCTCCTGTTCCGGGAACAGCCCAATATGTTCCTCCTGGCTCTCGGGTGCCTGCTTATCCTGTCCTCTTTCCTGATCGCGCCCATTCCTCCCAAGAAGGCTGCGCGGAAACAGGCTTCCGGCGGCCGGATTCCGGAATAACGCACCCTTGTCATTTCCGCCCGCGCCAGTTTCCAGATTCTCCTTTCATGCTCCAGGAAAGGCATGACACATCACATCCGTTTCATTTTGAACCGGAGATGGAATGAACAGGTCTTTTCTGGCAGTACTTTCCTCCTGTTCATGTTTAAGGTCGCCTCCCATTTTTTCCCATTCCTGTGCTGCTGCCTGATGGCCCAGTTCTCTCCGTCATTCGCCAAAACGGTGGAATACGATTTATACGTCCGGAACGCTCCGGTCAATTTTACCGGGGTCACGCGCCCGGCCATGACCATCAACGGAAGCATTCCCGGCCCCGTTCTGTATTTTACGGAGGGGGACACCGCGGTGATACGGGTGCACAACCTGATGGATACGGAGACTTCCTTCCACTGGCACGGCCTGCTGGTGCCCAATGACCAGGACGGGGTGCCGTACCTGACTTCCGCGCCGGTAAAGCCCCACACCACGCATACCTATACTTTTCCCATCATCCAGAACGGCACGTACTGGTACCATTCCCACAGCGGCCTTCAGGAGCAGAGCGGCCTGTACGGCGCGTTCGTCGTCCGCAAGCGGCCCGGCGACCCGGCGCGCAGGACGGAGGACGCCCTGCCGGAGTATACGCTGGTGCTGAGCGACTGGACGAACGAGAATCCCCAGGAGGTGAACAGGAAGCTTCACACCGGGTCGGACTGGTTTTCCATCCGCAAGGGGAGCGTGCAGAGCTACTGGGAGGCCCTGCGCGCCGGCTATCTGGGAACCAAGCTGACCAGCGAATGGAAGCGCATGAACGCCATGGACGTGAGCGACGTGTATTACGAACGCTTTCTGCTGAACGGCTCTCCGCAGGCTTCCCTGCCCCGGCTGAAGGGCGGCGACCGCCTCAGGCTGCGCATTGTCAACGGGGCTTCCTCCACCTATTTCTGGCTGAGGTACGCGGGCGGCAAAATCCGCGTGGTGGCCAGCGACGGGAAGGACGTCGTTCCCGTGGACGTGGACCGCATGATGATTGCGGTTTCCGAGACTTACGACGTCGTCCTGACGGTACCGGAATCAGGCAGGGCTTTCGAGTTCCAGGCGACGGCGGAGGATACCTCCGGGTCTTCCTCCCTGTGGCTGGGCCATGGGGAAAGGCAGCCGCTGCGCCCCTTCCCCAGGCTGAATTACTTCAAGAAGATGAAGCAGATGAACGGAATGATGACCATGGGCGGTAACATGAAGATGATGAAAATGAATTCCGGTCCCATGCGCCAGATGCATCACCACGGCATGTCCGGCGGAATGCCGGCCTCCCATTCCGGAGATATGGGGATGATGGACATGAAGTCCGGTTCCTCCCATGGTGGAGGCCACGGCAGCATGCAGGAGGAGGGGGAGGAAACCACCCTGACGTATGACATGCTGAAGTCCCCTTCCCGCACCAACCTTCCTTCCGGCGTGCCCGTGAAGGAATTGCATTTCATGCTGACCGGGAATATGAACCGCTACGTGTGGAGCATGAACGGGAAGACTCTTTCAGAGACGGACCGTATCATGATCAAGGAAGGGCAGAATGTACGCATCATCCTGACCAACAATACCATGATGAGGCATCCCATGCACCTGCACGGGCATTTTTTCCGGCTGGTGAACAGGCACGGGAATTTTTCACCGCTCAAGTTCACGGCGGATATCCAGCCCATGGCCACCCAGGTGATCGAGTTTAACGCGGCGGAGAAGACGCGCGGCAACTGGTTTTTCCACTGCCATATCCTGTACCACATGATGAGCGGCATGGGGCGGATTTTCACGTATGAGGATTCTCCCCCCAATCCACAGCTTCCACACCCCATGCGGGCACTCCAGCACGTTTACGACATGGACCGGAAGTGGTACCTGACCGTGAACAATGATTTCGCCTCCAACGGGAATATCGGAGACCTGGAGTTCGGAGGCGCCCGCTGGAGCGTTCAGGGAGAGTGGCAGATAGGCTACAAGGATACGCGCGGCTATGAGGCGGAAGGACGGCTGGGCAGGTACATCGGGGAGAAGCAGTGGCTTTACCCCTACATCGGGGTGGACTGGACCTGCCGCAAGGGTGAGGCCGGAGAACGCAACATGTTCCGCCAGACCACCAAAAAGGACCGGGAAGTGGACGGCACCCTGGGCGTCCGGTATACGCTGCCCCTGCTCCTGATTGGGGATGCGCGCATTGATACGGACGGAAAGGTGCGCCTGCAATTGGAGAGGGATGATATCCCGCTCACCTCCCGCCTGCGCCTTTCCTTTTCCCTGAATACGGACCGGGATTATTCCGTGGGCCTGCACTACATCCTGACCTCCCATCTCAGCGTTTCCACCAATTACGACAACAACCTGCACTGGGGAGTGGGGCTGATGCTGACCTATTGAACGCCTTCCCCCATTTTCTCCTGTTCCAGCCGGGCATTCCCTGTAGCATTCCTTCACCATGTCAGGGATGATGAATTGGCAGCAGCTTTTGTCGGACGCCCGCTGGGGGTCCAGGCACCAGAGTACGGCGTCTCCGCAGAAAAACCGCAGCAATTATGACCGGGATTACGGGCGCATTCTGTTTTCCAGCGCTTTCCGCCGCCTTCAGGACAAGACGCAGGTTTTCCCCCTGGGCCGCAATGATTACGTTCGCACCCGCCTGACCCACAGCCTGGAGGTGGCCCACATCGGCTCCTCCCTCGGCATGCTGGCGGGAGAGTGGCGGAGAAAGGTTCCCTTCCCGCTCCTATAGTGCCTTCCGACGTGGCCACCATCGTTTCCACCGCCTGCCTGGCCCACGACATCGGCAATCCGCCCTTCGGCCATTCCGGGGAGGACGCCATTGAAACCGCCCTGAAACGGCACGGCCTGGAGCTGCCGTTTGAAGGGAATGCCCAGGGGTTCCGCATCCTTACCCGCACCGGAGATCCGATGGAAGGCAACGGCCTGAAACTGACGGCTGCCGTTCTGGGCGCCTTCATGAAGTATCCCTGCACGCAATCCTATTCCGCGGCCGTCAGGAAAGGCGGCATGACGGCAGCCAACAAGCTTGAATGCAAGAAGTTCGGCATCGGGGAACAGGAGAGGGAGGCGGCTTCCTTCGTGGCCGGCCATCTGGGGCTGCTTCCCCGTTCCGCGCCGGATGAAAAATACCTTTGCTGGTGCCGCCATCCCTGGCGTACCTGATGGAGGCCGCGGACGATATCTGCTACCGTATCGCGGATATTGAAGACGGGTATTTTTCCGGCATTCTGGATTTTGAGCCTACCAGGGATTTATTCAGCCCTTTTCCTGACGGAATCCCAGCTTTGCTACGTCCGGGAACTGGAAAAGAAGGATGAAAAAGAATCCTGCATCCATTACATGCGCGCGCTCGCCATCGGCAGGAGCATCCAGTCTGCCGTGGACAGTTTCATGAAGCATGAAGAGGAGCTTCTGCAAGGGAGCATGGATCAATCCCTGATTGACCGTTCGGAACTGGCCGCGCCGCTGAACGGATTGTACCAGTACGCCATTGAGAACGTGTACCAGGCCCGGGAGGTGATTGAAGTGGAAGCCATGGGCTACAAGGTGCTGGGAGAGCTGATTGACTTTTTTCATGGAGTGGGTGAACCATCCTTCCTCCGGACAGTCCAAAAAGTAGCCATCATGCTTCAGGGAACCGGTCTGCCCAAGGATGACGAAGGGAAGGACGCACGCCTGGCGCACATGCTTGATTATATTTCCGGCATGACGGATTCCTTCGCGCTGGAGACGTACCGGAAATTGACCGGCATTCTGTAGTTCCTGCCGCACTCCGCTTTTCAAAAGGCGTTCAAGACCTGCCCACAGGGAGGCCGCAGAATATCCCCTTTCTTCTCTTTCCTTTTGCTTCGGGCGGTTCCTCCGGGTGAGGAACAAATGTCCTGCTGCTGTTCCGTGCTTTTTCTTCCCGGAACGCGCCGCTTTTTCAGAAGAGGAAAAAGCCCCTTTTCTGCATGAAAAGGCTGCCCCACACAGGGCAGCCGTCCTTAACATAATGATCATGGATTTCTCCATTGTTTCATGAAGAGGTTAAAAAGCAGAAGTTGGTTTCTATGTTTTTCAGGCGTTCCCTGACGGCTTCCGGCACGGCCTCCTTTTCCTCCGGCGTGTTGTAGGGGCCGGAGTACAGGACTTTCCCGCGGAATCCGTCACATGGACGGTGGTGCCCGCCTGGGAGCTGGAAGAAACCACAATGGTCACCTTGCCCATGGGGGGCATGGGCATCTGGTGAAGGTTCTGGAGGCTCCGGAGCATCTGGGCCGCTCCCGGCGTCAGGTTCATCCGGCCGATGATGTCATCCATCCGCGAATCATCAATCGCGGAGTCCCTCAAAAAATCATCCATCATCTGCTGCATGTCCAGAATGCGCTGCGGAAGGCTGGGCCGTGCGGCCATTCCGGCGGGAGGAACCGCCTGGCGCCGGACGGAGGGAACCACGCGCGGCTGGGTGCGGGGATCTCCCTGGGCCGCCAGTATTTCTTCCGCAGAAAGCGTTCCGCCGTCCAGCGTGACATCCGCCGTTTCCCGCTTGCCCTTGCGGTAGAATACAGCCGTAATCTTGTCTCCCGGAACTTTTTCAGACAGGGCTTCCGTCACGGAGCGCGGGCCGGACAGGGAGATGTCCCCCAGCTTGATGATGACGTCGTTTTCCTGGAGTCCGGCCTTGGCGGCGGGGCTGTCCGGCATCACCTTGGTCACCAGCACGCCGGGAAATCCGCTGAGTTCCAATTGAGCCACGACTGCCTGCGGCACCGTGCCGGGCACAATGCCCAGCCTGGCCGGTCTGGAAGAGGGCAGCGGCTTGGTCTGCGGCGTGTAGGGAGTCAAGGGCGGCGGCTGAAGGTTGTCCGTACTTCCTGCGGGCCGGTCAATGGAATATCCGGAGCCCGAACCTATCAGCAATCCCAATGTCAGAAAGATACAGGTTTTCATATCCATGTGAGATAATATACAGCATCCGTCCGCGCAATGTTCAAAAATTTGTGCATTTTTTTTGCAGGTCCCTGCCCGGCCCCTTCCGTCCCGCAGCGTCGGCAAACCGCCAAGGAACGCATCACGGGAGTAAAGCCAAGCCAATCCACACTTGGGTGAGACCTTTATCCAGACGCCTTTCCCTCCACCGGCAGGGAGATTTCCCTCCCGGTAGCAACAGAATGGAAAAATTTCAACCGCGCTGCCCACAGGCGTTCACGCGGCGGTCGTTTAATATTCCTTTTCAGGAAGAATTCACGGATGACGGCAGGGGCGATCACGGGCACGCGCTCGTCTCCGCCCTGCAATTCAAAAAGAGTGGGTTTCCGCAGCAGCTCCCGCTTTTCCCCGGGCAGTACAGGGGCTTCCGTCTTTTCAGCTCCGGCTTCCACCTCATTCCCTCCGGCCACCGTGCCGCCGGGCGCTACCAGCGTATTTTGAACCAGCAGAACGGCGCCCACCGCAGCCGCCACGGAAATGCCTGAAATATAGGCGAGCCTCCGCCACAGGGGGATTTTCACCGCTTTTTCCTGCTTCGCCTCTCCGGCGCAGTCCATGGCCTGCGCCATTTTGCACACGGAGAATTCCAGCATGGAAGAGGCGGAAAGCCTTTTCAGCCGGGTTTCCATTTCTTGTTCGGACTCGGCGCACATCAGGGAACAGCATTGTTCCCGGAACAGAACCCCTCGCCGGGGCAGGCCGCAAACGCTTCAAAAGGGATTCCATCTCATGAATTTCCTCATCGGAGATTTCATCATGCCGGAGACGGTCGTTCAGGGGAAGATTTCCTCACACCTTCCGGCCAGGCGGGAAATCAGTTCATCGGATACGGGAAGGGGCTGCATGGCGGCAGTACCGCCGCCTTCCTCCCCTGCGGCGGATGATGTTGTTTCATGTTTCATAAGAGTGGAGCGGCATTAGAGTTGGTCTTTTTTGTTTCTCAGCGCCTTGCGGAGCAGGTCGATGCCATAGCGGTACCGGCTCGCCACCGTGTTTTGTGAGATTTCCAGCGTTTCCGCAATTTGCTGAAAGGTTTGTTCCCCCCATATTTTCAGGACAATGACCTCGGAGAATTTGGAAGGGAGCTTCCTGAGCTGCATTTCCATGAACTGCTTGAGCTCCTCGTCCGCCGCGGCGCTGGAAAACCAGGGGTCCGCATAAACATCCTCGTCCTGTTCGGCGGCGCAGGCTTCATCCTCCCTTTTCTGGCGCCGGTCGGATTTGCGGCCATAGTCCACCGCCAGACGCCGGATGGAGGCAAAGACATAGGAAAGCCATGCCTCCTGCCCTCCCACAAACTCTCCGGAGGCCTCCTTGCGCGCCAGCCGTATCAGGGCATCCTGAAGGATGTCCTCCGCATCTTCCGGAGAGCGGGACTGCTGGCGGGTAAACAGCAGCAGTTGAGCGACGTGCCTCCGCAGCCATTCATCCCAGCTCAGCAAATGGCTGTCTTCTTCATTAACTTCCTCTTCCCTGATGTAGGCGGACGTATTCATTTCTGCATGTTCGGTTCCTTCATCAATCATAGCGCAGCAAGTTCATTTTTTTGTTTAAAATAAAAGACGGAATATAGTTTTCCTCTTCACGGGAAGAGGGAATGCCTTCATGAAAAGGGCTTATTTTCCCTTATTGATTATTTTCTGCATATTGTTGATCCATGGCTCCAGCTTTTTGGCCGCCGGAGATTCCGGATCGGCGTCACGGGCCATGTTCAGGTATTCCAGGGCCTTGGGATAATTGCGCTCCAGCGCATACCCGTCGCTGACGTATTTGGCTATTTCCAGGCGGATGGCCGGCAGGAGGTCCCGCTTCTCCAGCATTTGCAGAGCTTCCTCCTGTCCCGCGCGGACTTTTTCTGCGGAAAAGGGGCCCGCGTGTTTTTTGTAAAATTGCTCCATCATGAGCCGCTGCGCCGCCAGGGTCACGGCTTTTTCAGCCTTCCCGGCAAATCCGTATTTGTCCTCCGGGTCCAGGGCGGAGATTTCCGCGATCAATTCCTTCTGATAGGGCTGCAAATCCTCCGGAAGCAGCTTGATGGCCTGCACCAGTTTTTCCAGTTTTCCTTTCCTTCCAGCGCGCGGGCCGCAGCCACGGCTTCTTTCAGCTTCAGCCTCGTCTCCCCGGCGGCTTCCAGTTTCTTCAAATATTCCTCCGCCGTTCTGGAGGGTCCCACTATTTTGGCATAGGGAGCGCCATTCCCCTCCATCATCAGGACGGAGGGAAACACGGAGATTCCGTAACGGCGCATCAATTCCTCATGAAACTTGAGCTGTTCCGGAGGCATTTTCCCCTCCGCCCTGGGAAAATCCAGCTCCACCAGCATGAGGTGGTTGTCTTCCGCATACTTGGCGAAGGCGTCCGTATCAAAAATATTTTTCCGCAGATAAATACACCCCGGGCACCAGTCGGAGCCGGTGAAGTCAACCAGCACCGGCTGTCCGCTTTTGCCGGCTTTCTCCAGAGCCTTGCTCCAATCCGTCTCCCAGACGGGAGATGCGGAACAAACCACGGCAGAAGCCAGAGAAAAAGAACGCCAAGGACAGAAAAAAATGAATTCTTCATCTTAAAGGCATCATAGCACCATCCCTGCCCTTGTCATTCTTTTTCAGACGTTCCCGCTCCTGGCAGCCCGGCGGCTGCCGTGACGCCGCGCCTTCGGTCCCCCTACTGCCGTGACCGGCGGCGGATGTCCTGGCTCAGGCGCATGGCGCAGAAGTCCGGACCGCACATGGAGCAGAAGTGGGCCTTTTTGGCGTTGGCATGGGGAAGCGTCAGGTCATGGTAGGAACGCGCTTTCTGCGGGTCCAGGGAAAGGTTGAACTGGTCCTCCCAGCGGATTCAAACCTAGCCAGCGCCAGCGCGTTGTCCCGCCACTGGGCGGACGGGTGCCCCTTTGGCCAGGTCCGCGGCGTGGGCCGCCAGCTTGTAGGTGACCACGCCTTCCCTCACGTCCTCCCGGTCCGGGAGGCCCAGGTGTTCCTTCCTGGTCACATAGCAGAGCATGGCGCAGCCGCGCTGGCCGATGATCGCTCCGCCGATGGCTCCGGTAATGGTCGTAGCCGGGGGCGATGTCCGTTACCAGCGGACCCAGCGTGTAAAGGGAGCTTCCATGCACCATTCCAGCTGCTTGCTCATGTTCTCGGCAATGAGGTGCATGGGCACGTGGCCCGGCCCCTCATTCATGACCTGTACGCCCGCTTTCCACGCGCGCATGGTCAGGTCCCCTGCACTTCCAGCTCCGCCAGCTGGGCGAAGTCATTGGCGTCCGCCACGGAGCCGGGCCGCAGGCCGTCCCCGATGGAGACGGCAATGTCGTAAGCCGCCAGAATGGAACATATTTCATCCCAGTGGGAATAAAGGAAGTTTTCCTGTTCGTGGATCATGCACCTTGCCGCCCACCTTTCCAGGGCCTGGTAAATGGGCACGGTACCGATGGGAACGGGGAGTTCCTCAGGATCCATTCCCGCGTGGCGTGGATATTCTTTCCGGTGGACAGGTCCATGACGGTATCCGCCCCCAGTGGATGGCCCAGCGCAGTTTTTCCACCTCCTCCTCAATGCCGGACCCCAGGGCGGAGTTGCCGATGTTGGCGTTGATTTTCACCAGGAAGTTGCGGCCGATGGCCATGGGCTCGCACTCAGGATGGTTGATGTTGGCGGGAATCAGGGCGCGTCCGGCGGCAATTTCGTCCCTGACGACCCCGGCGTAAAATAAGCGGGCATGCGGCAGCCGTTCCGGCGTTCCGGCGCGTGCTGGTGGTCCAGCCGGTCGCGGGCCACCATGCTGGAGGGGCCGAAGCCTTCCTGCGCCTCCAGTTCGACGGCCGCGGCATCATGGTGAGCGCCTCCAGGACTTCCCGGGCTTCGTCCGGGCGGCTCTTGGCGGACGCCCTGGCGGGCGTAATGCCGCTGAGTCACAGGCGTGCCCCCGCAGCCCGGAGGGCAGCGGCTCTGGTCCGTTTCCGCCTCCTCCACATCACCGCGGGCCCGGATCCACGCGGCGCGCAGGGCGGGAAGCCCCTGCTCCGTTCCCTCATAAGCCGCATCCCCCACGGCCCGGAACAATCGTACACGCGCACGGGGTCATTGAGTGGGTGGTGCCATCTGGCAGCAGGGTATCGCTCAGGAGGATTTCCCTCAAGGGAACCTGCACGTCCGGATGCAGACGGCCCGGAATATAAATGCGTCGGGAGCCGGGATAGGTCAAATTGGCGGTGTCGTTCATGGAATGGATGCTGTTCTGTGCCGGCAGGGGAACAGCGGAAACGAGACCTTCCCGAGAAACGGGGCATGCCCCATGCGTCTTGCCAGGCGCAGCAGATGGGGGAGTTCCCGTATATCGTCGCTTACCAGGACAATGTCCGCGGCGTCCACGGCAATGTCACTGCCTATGCCTCCCATCGCAATTCCAGCATGGGAGGTTTTCAGAGCCGGAGCGTCATTGATTCCGTCCCCGATCATGCACACCCGGTTCCGTTCCTTCTGGAATGCGTCAATCCAGTTGAACTTGTCCTCCGGCAGGCAGTCCGCGTAAACCCGCCAATGCCTAGCTGCCCGGCTACATGGGCCGCGGCATTCCCATGGTCTCCGGTCAGCAGCACGGGAACCACCCCGGTTTCCGCCACTTCCCGGATGGTGGAGACGGCGTCCTCCCGCAGGGTGTCCGACAGGGCGATGAAGCCTGCGGCCTTACGGTCCATGCCGAGAAAAATCACGGTGCATCCCTCCCTTTGGTACTGTTCCGCCGCCCTTCTGACTTCGCCGGGCACCTCCAGCCCGTTTTCCCGGAACAATTCCAGGTTCCCGGCCATCAGTTCCCTCCCGTCCAGGACGGCCTGGACGCCTCTCCCCCCGGAATCATGCGGAACTGTTCCGGCTGGGGAAGCTCCCGCGTTTCTCCCTTCCGGTAACAGCGGACGACCGCCTTGCCCAGAGGGTGCTCCGACCGCAGTTCCGCGCAGGCGGCATACCTGTAAAGCACCTGTTCGGGGAGGTCCGGCAGAAAACTGCGTACCGCCGCCACGCGGGGCGTCCCGTGGGTAAGCGTTCCCCGTCTTGTCAAAGGTGAGGTGGGATACGGAGGCCAGGCGTTCCAGGGCATCCCCCTCCCGCACCAGGAATCCATGCCTGGTGGCGTTTCCGATGGCCGCCATGATTGCCGTGGGGGTAGCCAGCACAAGCGCGCAGGGGCAGAATACCACCAGGATGGTGACGGAGCGGATCAGTTCGCCCGTGACCAGCCAGGCCAGCCCTGCGGAAGCCAGGGCAATGACGACGATCCAGGTGGCCCAGCGGTCCGCCACGCTCACGATTCCGGCCTTTCCCGCATCCGCGGATTGGACGAGACGGACCATGCGCTGAATGGAACTGTCCTCCCCCCGGCCCTGGACGCCTTCATGTCAAAGGCTCCGAACTGGTTGACCGTTCCGCTGGAAACCTCGTCCCCGGCTTCCTTGTCCACCGGAAGGGGTTCACCCGTCATTACGGCCTGGTTGATGGAAGTGTGGCCGGAAAGAATCACTCCGTCCGCCGGAACCGTCTCTCCGGGCAGCACGCGGAGGACGTCCCCCGCACATACCTGTTCCGCCGGAATGACCTCCTCCCGGAAGCCGTCCACTTTCCGGGCGGTAGCCGGGGTCAGATGAACCAGCTTTTCAATTCCCGCCCGGGCTTTGGCCACGGTCAGGTTCTCAAGCAGCGCGCCGAGCTGCATGATGAACGCAATTTCCGCCGCGGCAAAGTCCTCCCCGATGATGACGGAAGCGACCAGCGCGATGGAAACGAGCACATCCGCCTTGATGTCCCAGGCCGCCGCCAGTCCAAGCACGGCTTCCAGCACGATGGGAACGCCGCACAGCACAATGGCTATCCACGCGACGCCAAAGGGAAGCGTTTCAATATCAAGCATGCTCAACAGCAGCGCGAATCCGGAAACGGACAGCAGCGCGACGTCGCGCCTTGTCCCTCCCCATTCCAGCAGTTTTTCCAATCGGTCCAGCATATGATTCTCCTTTCCATACCCATGCAGGTACGGGTTTTATATACCCATAGGGGTATAGGTTTGTCAAGATGAGACGAAAAAATCCCCGGAAATGGCGGTTGAAAAAAGGCTCTTGACCCCTCCTGCTAAATCATGTTGGCAAACCGTTCGACCGCCTTGGTAAAGCGTGCGATGGTCTGCTCCGGGGTCTCCGTGCTCCAGTCCGTCCCGGACGCAATGGCTGATATGCCCCTCCAGCACGACCTGGCCCACCTTGTGCAATGCGGACTTGGCGGCATTGAGCTGGGCAAGCACATCTTCACAGGGAACGTCCTCGTCAACCATCCTGTCGATCGCCTGCACCTGTCCGATGATTTTCTTGAGGCGGCGATGCAAATTTTTCAGAATTCATGCATTGTTTCATTGCGGCGTTTCCTTATACTGTTAGGGGTATCTGTATCATCAAGTTATCAGGCAGACAGGAAATGCTGTCAAGAACAGAGTCCTCCCGCAGGCGCGTACCATCCGGAAGGGCCTACTGTGTCCGGCCCCCCTTCTTTCCTCCTTATTCCAGGCGCAACAATCCCTTCCCGCCCCCGCATGAAGACCGGAAGAACGAAGTTCCGGCCTTCCTCCGTCAAACGGGTCCGGTTTCCATGGCGGGAGCCGTATACAGGCGCTCCCGGGCATGATGACCGCCCGTCACCATTGTCAGCAGTTCCCACCCGCATTTTTCATAAAATCCCGCCAGGTCCGTCACCAGATAGAGACGGGGATATCCGAGCGCAGCCAAATCCTTCCGCACAAAGTCCAGGATGGACGCGGCCACGCCCCTGCCGCGATGCCTTTTTTCCACAAATAGCGCGCATAAGTTGGGGGTTAAATCCTTCCGGTCATGGAAATCGTTTTCAATCACTCCGGCTCCCGCAATGATTGCCCCCTGTCGGTTCATGACCACGTACCATTGCGGAATGCCCGTTTTCCGTTCCATGCATTTCTTCATGCTTTCCTCATAGGCCTCCACGGGAACGTCCCACTTGGAGCCGAACCAGACGGAAGCTGTGGAAAGGAATTCAGGATGATTCCTTAAACAGACCAATTTACCGGCGTTTCTCTCTTTCATTTTCCCTTACCCTAACAGGCCCCTCCGGTCATTGTCAAACCGGAGCGGCATGGAGGGTGGCCTCCGTATTTCCATCACGCCCCGTCTTCCCACCGGGAAAAGAACGGAATGTTTTCCACCCTCTCAGCCGTTCCCGGCCATCAGCAGGAGCAAAACATTTTGTCCGGCGCCTTGCGCGGAAAGAGAAGAAAGACCCGTTTTCATCTCGTCAGCCGCGGAAAAATGGGATAGACCTTTTTTTCCGGGGCATGCGCCCTTCCGGATGCAACCTTTCACCGGACAAGGGGTTTATAGAAGGGAATTTCATGGACGAAGCACAACACATGCCATCCGCAGAACAGGACGAGGACGCCCAGCTGATGCTGAGAGTCAGGAATGGCGACGCTTCCGCCATGGAAATGCTGGTCCGCAAACACCAGAACTCCGTGTACGCCACCGTAGCACGCATGCTGAACAACGGGCCGGAGGTGGAGGACATCGCCCAGCAGGTTTTCATCCGCATCTGGAAGGGAGCCGGGAATTACGAACCCTCCGCACGCTTCACCACCTGGATGTTCACCATTCTGCGCAACCTGGTGTTCAATGAAGTGCGCCGCCAGAAGCGCAAGCCCACCACCTCCGCGGACGCCATGGAGGAGGAAGGCGGCATGACCGTGTTCCTGGAACCTTCCCAGGCCCCGGATGAAGCCATGGAGCACACGGAACTCCAGCGGGCCGTGGATGAAGCGATTGCCGCCCTGCCGGAAAAGGCGCGCCTGGCCGTCCAGCTGCGCCGCTTTGAAAACATGCCTTATGAGGAGATAGCCCGGACGCTGGAGATGACGGTTCCCGCCACCAAAAGCCTGCTGTTCCGCGCCAGGAACATGCTGAAGGACGCGCTGGCTTCTTTTCTGGAGTGACGGCCAGGGAACAGGAAAAAGGGCTGATCCGGAGAAAGCTTTTTACAAGGGCCCGGAGGCCCTTGCTCCAGCAGCGCGGCCACCAGGGACTCACATTCCCGCGGCCTGGAAGAAACACCGCCGCCGGGAAACGGAGGCTTGATTCGTGCCTCTTTCAGATTCACTCCCCCTGCGCGTTTCAAGCTTCTCTTTCCGTCCTCCCGGCCCTCATACCTGAACTCCCTCCCCTGCGCTTTGGAGGAATTCCTACCCAAAGGCTGCCGCCAAAAAACGGGCCGCTCCCGGAAGGAAACGGCCCGTAAACGATTACCTGAAAGCGGCGTCAGCGCGCACTGCCCGCGTTGAGAACCTCCTTGTACGGGATTTTCAGGAAGTTCAGCGCACCCTGGGATTCATACAGCACCCCCACGTGGTTTTTATCCACGGGAGCCAGGCAGGAATAACCCCAGCCGTTGCGGGCATCGTAAAGGAGCCACTTGTCTTCCGGCCAGGAGCCGGCGTCATCCGTGGAAGCCTTCAGGGTCATGTGGGAACGCCCGGAGGTGGTGTTGGGGTTGGAGAACAGGACCACCCTGCCCGCGCCCGGCACTCCGTCCACGGCAAGCAGGCTGCCCTGGCAGACGGGTTCCTTCAACTGGGGAGTGCGGTTGGTGGGGTGTTTTTCCCAGGTTTTGCCCAGGTCCTTCGTAACGCCCACCACGCGGGAGCCGCCCCAGTTGCAGCGGGCATTGATCATGATGGAGCCGTCTTTCAACTCAATCACCTGCGCTTCCGTCGTCTGCTGGTTGACGCCCGTGCCGCAGTGCCAGGTCTTGCCCTGGTCCTTGGAATAAACGATGGTGGACCACGGCACACCCTTGCCGTCCCAGTACTGGGCGGCAAAGACCAGCGTGCCGTCCTTCATGCAGATGCCGTTGCCGGGGCCGTTGAACAGAATGCGCCAGTCCTTGTCCTTGGTCTGTTCCGTAATGTTGATGGGCTTGGACCAGGTAAGGCCGTCGTCATCGCTGTACGCCAGCACCAGCTGCCCGCAGGCTTCCGGGGAATTGTCCCCGGACTTGCTGCCCCAGATGGAGTGCTTGTGGCTCCAGATGGCGGCCACCCAGATGCGGCCCGTCTTTTCATCCACCAGAATGGCGGGGTCTCCCACGCCCTTGGTAGCCCCCAGGGAGGGGTCAATCTTGGAATCGTCCATGGCGATCTTGACGTCGGACCAGGTGCGGCCCCCGTCCGTGGAGCGGCTCACGCCCACGTCAATGTTGGCCGGAAGCTCGCCGGAATGGTTGTAACGGATGTCGTAAACGGCCAGGAGAGTCCCTTTCCTGGACCTGTCCAGGCCGGGAATGCGGTAGAACTTGGAGTTGAAATCCCCGTGCTTCACTACGGCCACGCCAATGCGCTGCGCCACCGGGGCGGCATTGGCCACCTTCATCAGCTTGTTCCCCGCCACAACGCTGGCCGGGCGCACCACCACCCTGCCGTCCAGGGACGCGCCTTCCTTCATCGTCACGCAGGCCCACAGGTAATTGTCGCCGGGGTCCAGCTCCAGCTTTCCCTTCACGGAAATCTGGGGCCTGGCAGAGCCGGAAAGCTTCACCGTGCCCAGCACCTGGGAGGCGTCCTTCGGGAACGGGTCTTCCCCATGGTGGATGGGCGGAGCTTCTTCCCCCCGCATCACGGTCACGGAGTCAATGTCGGAAAGCTTTGTCGTGCCCGTGAAATCCAGATTGACGGCCGTCAGGAACTGAGGATTAAGACAGCCGTCCGTTTGAACCTTCAGGGAAAGAACGGGACTGCACGGGATGCGCACCATCACCGGATAGGCGGAAGAAGCCATCTCCACCTGCGGATTCACCTTCATGGGGATGCAGGGCACGATGAACAGGTCGTCCAGCTTCAACCCCTTGTTCTCCGGCGACGTCAGCTTGAACACCAGGGAGCGCGTTCCGGCGGGAACGCCGGCCTCTATCTTGGTATTGAAGCCGCCCGTCCTGATGTCCTTGCCGTCATAAATCTTCTTTTCCCCCTTGGGCCCTACGGCCACAATGGAAAAATTCAAAGGGGGCCTGTCCGGTCCAGCGCTCCGCCCAGGCGGACAGCCGTACTTCCCCTGGAAGGAGTATCCTTCAAGTCCAGCTTCAGTTCGGTATCCTGCCCGCCGAACATCCGTAGGGAAGATTTCCCGGATTTTCCCCCTCCCCCGTTTTCCGCCACGCCGTCCCGGCAGGACATGGGGCCGTACTTGGTGGAAAGCGTGGTAAACTTGCCGTGTTTGGCCTGCTCAAAGCTTTCCGTACCCAAGGCAGCGGGAACAGACATGCCCAGGGCACACAGCAGGGCAAGCCCCGTTAATGTATTCAAAGGTAAACGCATCGTATTTATGGTGTGTTTCGCAGGACAATACGCAGCGAACCGGAACAATCTTGCCCGGAGCTGCGTCATTGCCAGCCTGTTTCCTAACACACGCTTTTCCGCCGCGTCCAGCCTTGCCTGGGAGGCCTGTAGAAAGACCAGTCCTCAACCCTCCGTTTTTCCACTGGAAGGAGCCGCCGGCTCCATGGAAATCACGGGACGTTCCGGAAAGGAGCTGGAATCCCGGTGCATGTAGTAATGGGACCAGTGAAGGATAACCTTGTCCCCCGGCTTCAGGGCGGCTACCTTTTTCAGGATGTCCGCCCCCTGCAGGATGGGCTTGTGCGCCGGATTAACGTCAATCATCAGCTGCTCCTGCTTTTCATCCCCGTACTTGCCGGGTTTCCGGTAATCCAGATACTTGATGATCCGGAAAGCGGCGAAATCCTTGGCGTGGTCGCACTTGTCCGGACAGAGGGAGGTAAGGAACCTGCATTTCCGGTGGATGACGCCCGTAAACTCCGCCTCCGCCACATGGTCTGACAGCAGTTCTCCGGACGGCAGCGTCACGCCGCTTTTTTCATCCGTCTTTTTCCGGATTGGCGACGGGGAATCTTCCGCCTGAACGCCCCAAAAACCGGCCAGCCCAAGACAAACGGCAAGAATGCACTTCTTCATCAGCCCATCCTTAGCCGCCTCGGAAACAGGAGTCAAGAAGAAGCCGGGTCTCCCGTGAACGCTGACAGGATATCCCAACCCAAACATACCGCTTTGTTTTATTTGTCAACATGTTGGATGATTTCTGGACTCTTTTCCGTTTCCAGATTGACGCACCGCCGTCCTTGTGAGAGATTGACAAAAGCAATATGGACAAAAACCGTACCTCTACCGTGCCGATCGTTCCCAAACAGTACCGGCTGCCGTTCTTCATGCTGGTCTCCTGTTTTGCGCTGTGGGGGCTGCTGAACAACATGACGGACAACCTGGTCCCGGCATTCAGCAAGATCTTCATGATTAACGCTTCGGAATCCGCAGGGGTGCAAATCTCCTTTTACGGGGCGTATGCGGTGCTTGCCATCTTCGCCTCCATCCTGCTGGAGGAATTCTCCTACAAGGCCGGGGTGCTCATCGGCCTGGGGTTCTACATGATCGGCGCGCTGTGCTACATTCCCGCCGCCATCGGGCAAAGTTTTGACATTTACCTGGTAGCCATCTTCGTGCTGGCGGGCGGCCTCTCCATCCTGGAAACCACCTGCAACCCGTTCGTCCTCTCCATGGGGTCCCAGGAGACGAGCGTACGCCGCCTGAACTTCGCCCAGGCCTTCAACCCAATCGGCTCCCTGACGGGCATCTTCCTGGCCAAATACTTCATCCTGGCGCACTTGAATGATGCGGACATGGACACCCGCAAGGCCATGGACCCGGAACAACTGAACGCCATCGTCAGCGACGAGCTCTTCTGGGTGTGCGTTCCCTATGTGGGCCTGGTCGCCATCGCCGCCGTCATCTGGTTCTTCTTCTGCCGCTACAAGTCCGACGATGAAAGCGTGCCCACCCGGGAAAACACGCAGCCCCTTTCCTCCAAGCTCGGCCGCCTGGGCCTGTGCGTCGCCTTCATCCTCATTCCCTTCCTGTTCCAGTACTACTCCACCTTTGAATTCAGCATGGTGCAGCAAATCCTGATCATGATGATCGGGCCCATCGCCTTCCTGCTCATCATGCCGGACTACCGCTGCCAGCTCATGAAGCTGGTGAAGCTGCCGCGCTACTTCTGCGGCGTGGTGGCCCAGTTCTTCTACGTGGGCGTGCAGATCGCCGTCTGGACGTGGACGATCAAGTACATCATGTCCGTCTTCCCCGGCATGCAGGAAGCGGCGGCCTCCAACTACTACATCTTCTCCATCGTCCTGTTCATCGCCTGCCGCGCCATCACCACGGCGCTGATGAAAAAATTCAACCCGGCCAACATGATGTCCCTCTTTGCCATCGCGGGCATCCTCTGCTGCCTGGGCACCATGTACCTGCCCAAGGAAATCTCCGTCTGGACGCTGGTGGGCATTTCCGGCTGCATGTCCCTGATGTTCCCCACCATTTACGGCATCGCCCTGCGCGGCCTGGGTTCCGAAGTGAAGCTGGGCGCCGCGGGCCTCATCATGGCCATTCTGGGCGGCGCGGTCATCACCCCGTACATGGGTTCCTGCATTGACAACACCACGGTGAAGAACCAGGTGGCCTACTTTGAATCCATTGACCGCCCCCTGATTGCGCAGGCGGAGGCGGCGGACTCCCGCAAATCCGTCTCCGGCGCCATGCTGGCCCTCTACAAGATGTCGGAAACGAATCCCTCCGGAGGAGAGGAAGAGGCCAAAGCCGCCGCCAAGTTCCAGAAAAACCTGGATACCTTCCTTTCCCTCCATACCCTGGACGGGGAAGCCTTTGACCAGGCGGCCAAATCCCTGCCCGGCTGTTCCGGCCTCAAGCCGGAAGAACTGGCGGTCTTCAAGGCCAACCTGGACCGCCTGCCCGCCCCCGCGGACCGGGAGCAGCAGATCCAGCAATTCTCCCTGATTCCGGCGCTCACCACGCTCTCCGGGAACCAGGCCGAGGTACTTGGCAACCTGATTTCCGACCCCCTGGACATGAAGCAATTCCAGACAGCCCAGGAAAACTTTGTGGAAAAAGCGGTGCGGTCATCCTTCTTTATTCCCATCATCTGCTTTGCCGTGGTACTAATCTACGGCTTCTTCTTCCGCAACACCCATTTGAAAAAGGAAGAGGATGCGCCTGCCCAGGCCTGAACCAGCTTCACATCACCTACGCAAGATATGAAAACAGCATTACCAACCATCGGTATCCGCCCCACGATTGACGGCCGCCGCCTCGGCGTCCGGGAATCCCTGGAAGATCAAACCATGAACATGGCCAAGGCGGCCGCGGTTCTCATTGAGGCCAACATCCGCCACGCCTCCGGCGAACCCGTCAAGTGCGTGATCGCAGACACCTGCATTGGCGGTCCGGCGGAAGCCGCCGCCTGCGCGGACAAATTCAAGGCCAACAACGTCGGCGTCTCCCTGGCCGTCACGCCCTGCTGGTGCTACGGCAGCGAGACCTTTGACATGGACCCGTTCACGCCCAAGGCCATCTGGGGCTTCAACGGCACGGAACGCCCCGGCGCCGTGTACCTGGCCGCCGCCTTGGCCGGACTGAACCAGAAGGGCTTCCCCGCCTTCTCCATTTACGGAAAAGACGTGCAGGACGCCGGGGATACCTCCATTCCGGAAGACGTGGCTGAAAAAATCCTGCGCTTCTGCCGCGCCGGCTTGGCCGTAGCCACCCTCCGCGGCAAGGGGTACCTCTCCATCGGCGGCTGCTCCATGGGCATCGCCGGCTCCATCGTGGACCAGTCCTTCTGGGAAAACTACCTGGGCATCCGCGTGCAGGCCGTGGACATGACGGAAGTGCGCCGCCGCATGGACCAGAAGATTTACGACGAAGCGGAATTCGACCTCGCCATGGAATGGGCGGACGCCGTCTTCAAGTTTGCAGAAGACAAGAACCGCCCGGACCTGAAGCTGGATGAAGCCGGACGCCGCAAAACCTTCAAGGAAAGCGTGCTGATGGCCATGATCTTCCGGGACATGATGCAGGGCAACCCCAAGCTCAAGAAAATCGACCGCGAAGAAGAATCCCTGGGCTACCAGGCCATTGCCGGCGGCTTCCAGGGCCAGCGCCACTGGACGGACTTCTACCCGAACGGAGACATTGCGGAAACCCTGCTCAACTCCACCTTTGACTGGAACGGCCCGCGCGCGCCGATGCCCTTCGCCACGGAAAACGACTCCCTGAACGGAGCCTGCCTCCTCTTCGGCTACCTGCTCACCGGGCAGGCCAACGTCTTTGCGGACGTGCGCACCTACTGGAGCCCGGAAGCCGTGAAGCGCGTCACGGGCTACAAGCTGGAAGGCCACGCCAAGGACGGCATCATCCACCTCATCAACTCCGGCTCCGCGGCCCTGGACGGCTGCATGGCCTGCACGGACAAGGATGGCAAGCCCGTCATGAAGAAGCACTGGGACGTCACCCCGGACGACGCGAAAACCATGATGGAACAAGCCGTCTGGTGCCCGGCCAACCGGGAATACTTCCGCGGCGGCGGCTACTCCGTCCACTACGTCACCCAGGGCGGCGCGCCCGTCACCATGATGCGCCTGAACATCGTCAAGGGCCTGGGCCCCGTCCTCATCGTGGCGGAAGGCTGGTCCGTGGACCTGCCCGCCAAGGTGCACAAGACCCTGGACGAACGCACCGATCCGGGCTGGCCCACCACCTGGTTCGCCCCGCGCCTGACCGGCAAGGGAGCCTTTACGGACGTCTACAGCGTCATGGCCAACATGGGCGCCAACCACGGAGCCTTCACCTATGGCCACATCGGCGCGGACATCCTGACGCTGGCTTCCATGCTGCGCATCCCCGTATACGCCCACAACATCCCGGACGACCAGATTTACCGTCCCTCCGCCTGGGGCCTCCACGGTACCGCAGACCCGGAAGGCGCCGATTTCCGCGCCTGCGCGAACTACGGGCCATTATACGGAAAATACTGAAAACGAAAGGTAACAGTTAATAGGTAATAGTTAACAGCTTCGGATAAAACATGGCAGAAAGTCTCGTTTCCGCTAAAAGCTTTTCTTTCGCGGTCCGCATTATTCACTTATGCAGGCACTTGAAAAAGCAGGACGTCGAGCGGGAATTGCTCAGCCAGCTCATACGTTCCGGTACGAGCATTGCCGCCAATTTATCCGAAGCTGTCTACGGGAGCAGCAGAAAGGACTTCTTTTCCAAAGTCCGCATTGCCCTGAAGGAATGTTCCGAGACGCATAACTGCTGCATGCCACCGGAAGCCTGACGGAAACGGAATACTCCTCTATCAACCAGGACTGCACGGAAATCCTTAAAATGCTCATTTCTATTAACAAAACAGCTCAACAAGCACAACCGGACACCTATTAACTTTTCACTATTAACTCTTAACTCATGTACTCCCTCTGCTTGGACTGCGGCGCGACGAACGTGCGCGCGATGGTTGTGGATGAACAAGGCGTCATCGCGGGGAAGGCCTCGCAGCCGAACGCCACGCTGCCCGGTGAGGAAAACCCGGAATTCCACGTCTGGGACGCGGACCGGATTTTCAAGCAGCTCTCCGAATGCGCCGTGAAGGCCCTTGAGGGCCTGGATGCGGAACAGGTGCGGGCGGTAACCGTCACCACCTTCGGCGTGGACGGCGCGCTGGTGGACGCCTCCGGCAGCCAGCTTTACCCCGTCATATCCTGGAAGTGTCCCCGCACGGCGGAGGTCATGAAAAACATCGGCAAGTACATCTCCCAGGAAGAGCTTGACCGCATCTCCGGCGTGGGCGCCTTTGCCTTCAACACCATTTACAAGCTCGTCTGGATTAAGGAAAACCGCCCGGAGCTGCTGGAAAAGGCCCATGCGTGGCTCTTCATCTCCAACCTCCTGGCGTACAAGCTCACCGGCGTCATGGCGACGGACCGGACCATGGCCGGGACCTCCCAGCTCACGGACCTGGAAACGGGAGACTTTTCCGAGCTTATCCTGAACCGCCTAGGCCTGCGCCGCGGCCTCTTCCCCCCCACGGTGGACGCGGGGGAGACCATCGGCGTTCTTACTCCGGAAGCGGCGGCGGCCATGGGCATTCCCGCCCTGGAGGGCGTTCCTGTTATCTCCGCGGGGCACGACACCCAGTTCGCCATCTTCGGTTCCGGCGCGGACAGGGACCAGCCGGTCCTGTCCTCCGGCACCTGGGAAATCCTGATGGCGCGCTCCGCACAGGCCCGGCTGACCCGGGAGGATTATGAGGACGGAGCCACGGCGGAGTTCGACGCGGAACCGGGCCTTCTGAACCCCGGCCTGCAATGGCTCGGTTCCGGCATCATTGAATGGGTGAAAGCCGCCTGCTTCCGCGGTGAATCCTACGATACCATGGATGCGGAAGCGGCCGCCATCCCCCCCGGCTGCGACGGCGTAACGATGGTTCCGGACTTCCTGGCTTCAGGGGACCGGAAAGGCTCCATCGGCGGCCTGGTGCTGGGACGGACGCGCGCCCACATTTACCGCGCCGCCATGGAGGCGCTTACCTGGCGGCTGAAATCCCGCCTGCGCCGCTGGAATCCGTGGGCGGGTTCAAAAGCGAATTCCTCATCCTGGTGGGCGGCGGCGCCAGAAACAGCGTCTGGACCCAGATGCGCGCGGACATCCTCCGCATTCCCGTGAAGGTCTCTGAAGTATCTGAAAGTACCGTGCTGGGCGCATCCATGTTTGCCTTTGCGGGCGCCGGGGTGTACTCTACGCCAGAGCAGGCCAGGGACGCCTTCGGCATCACTTACCGGACGTATATGCCGGGTCCCCAGGAAGCCGCCTACGAAAAGCTCAACCACTAACACGCAACTAAATATGTCAGAAGACTGGTCAATCTCCCCTCCCCTCCCGGACAAGGTGTTCCCGTGGGAAAAATACAACCCCGTCACGCGGGAGGAAGTGAACAATTCTTCCATTCCCCTGAAATCCTGGTTATCAAGGAACGCATGTGCGACATAGGCCGCCGCCTGTGGAACCGCGAATATGTGGACGGCAACGGGGGCAACATCTCCGTGCGCGTGGCGCAGAACCTGCTGCTCTGCTCCCCCACCCTGTGCTCCAAGGGCTTCATGACCGTGGAAGACATCTGCCTGGTGGACATGGACGCGCGCCAGAAGGCGGGCATACGCCCCTCCACCAGTGAGGTGAAAACGCACATCTCCATGATGAAATCCGTGGGCGTCAACTCCTGCATCCACGCCCATCCCCCGCACTGCAACGCCTTCCTGTTCGCCGGGCAGGTTCCCCCCTCCGGCATCAATCCGGAAGCGGATATCTTCCTGGGCCACATCCCGCTGGCCCCCTACGGCACGCCCGGCTCTCTGGAGACGGCACAAGCTGTGGCGGAAGCGGCCAAACAATCCACCGTGGTCTTCATGGAAAACCACGGCGTGATCACCGGAGCCCGCGACGTGGAAGAAGCGGAATGGTTCATGGAAAACGCGGACGCCTACTGCCGCATGGTGCTGATGGCCGGGCTGCACAAGGCCCCCCTGAACCAGGTAGGACCGGAAGGCGTGGCGGACTTCCTCGCCATCCGCAAATCCATCGGCTACGCCGTGCCGGACAACCAGCCCCTGTACAACACGGAAACCTACGCCGGGTACAAGCTGGGCAAATCCGGCAGATAACCCCTCTCTCCAAGGGGGCGGCGGCTGATGCAGGCCAGCCGCCCCCTTTTTTCTCAACGCCCCCCTCCCTTGTGAAAAAATGATCAGCCTCCTTCCCCTATCCCTCGCCGCCCTTGTTTGCAGCCCGGCAGCCATCCCGCAATCTTCCGGGACCATTCCCGTCAGTGTGGAATATACCGGGGCCGGAAAAAGCACCCCTGATAAAAAAATGTCCTTGAGCATTACATGGACGTGCGGAACCGGCAAAGAACATCAAACCGCCTGGGAAACCACCTATGTCCACCCGGACGTGAGGGCCTGGCGCCTGCCTGGCCTCCGCATTCACAAGATCTTCCTGGAATCGGGGGAAAGCCGGATTGAGGAACTGTCCCTCATCTGGAAGAATCCTTCATCCAGCGGCGTTAGAACAGTCTATTCTTCCGTGGGAGGCGGAAACAGGGAACTATCCTTTGACTGGGTGGAAAAACCTTTTTCCAGGTAGTACGCACCCGGACTGTCCGTCTTTGTCCGTTTTTCTTCTATTGAACGCTCATGTTCATCGCCCATCTGCCTGCAGGCTATCTCCTGGCAAAAACCATCCGTTTACGCACACCGGGAAGGAAGGCCGTCATGACCGCCGCCCTGCTGGGGGCGATTGCCCCGGACCTGGACCTGTTTTATTTTTATACCCTGGACGGCCGCCAGCACCACCATCATTCCTACTGGACGCACTATCCTTCCGTCTGGTTCGCGCTGATGCTCCTCGCATGGGGAGCCAGCCGGATCAAACCATGGAGCACGGGCGGAACATGGCTGCTGATCTTTTCCATGAGCGGCTTCCTGCACCTCCTTCTGGACTGCATCGTGGGAGACATCCCTCTCCTGGCTCCGTGGTCCATGCGCTTTCACGCGCTGGCCACTGTCCAGGCGCAGTACCACCCCTGGTGGCTGAACTTCCTGCTGCACTGGTCTTTTTTTTTCTGGAATTGCTCATCGTTGCCGTTTCCATCTGTATCATGGTTTCTGGCAGAAGGAAGACGGAATCTCCCTCAGGAAATCCATTTTCTACAGGAATCCATGATGAATGACGCTGGGACGCCTCTTCCTTTTCCGGAGGATGGGACAACGCCAAGCTCAACCGCACGGTCAACTACGGGGAAGGCAGCTACAGGACGCAGGGCAACACCAGCGGGTGGGGCTTTGGAGCGATGTATGAACTGACCTACGACGTGTACCTCAATGAAGACAGGAGCAGCATCCTGCAGCCCCTGGCCAACGCCTCGGTAGTGACGACGCGCATGGACGGCTACACGGAAACGGGAGCGGGGAACGCGGGCCTGAACGTAGGCAAGCAGGAATGGACAACGGGAACGGTTGCGCTGGGCGGCCGGTGGATGGGGCTCATTGGCAGCAACATCTTCGGGCGAGAAGCGCTGGCTGAGTTCCAAGTGAACGCGGCCCAGGACATGGGCGACCGCCGCGGAGAAACCAATGTGGCGCTGCTGGGCAACCCCGGCTTCATGCAGAGCGTGCGTGGGACCAAGGTTGGAACGACGGCGCTGCAAATAGGAGCGGGGCTGAGCGTGCCGGTAGGAACGCAGGGAACGGCCTTCATCAACGGGAACGCGGACTTCCGGGACGGAGCCAACTCGGTGAACGGGAGCGTGGGCTACCGGTATGACTTTTGAGGAGAGTTGAAGTTTGAGAGTGGAGAGTGGAGCGGAGACGTTCCACTCTCCAAGCCAGCAGGGCCGTTCCGGCATTGTCCGGAACGGCCCTGCTGCGTCACGGAACATTGCATGCTGTGTGTCAACCGGATTATCAATGAGCGTTGGCGGACCGGTTCATTAAAGACGGGAAACATCAATCCAATACGGGACTACAAAAGGGCGCGGCTTGCAGCCGCGTTTCCGTTCAGTTGCCGCGTGGGCATGCGGCGCTCCATGACGCTTTTCTCCGGGAAACCCGGCATTCCCCTTCTCTACCTCCTCCGGGCGGGAGCCGCCGCGGGGGGAACAGGGGCTTTTCCGCCGGAGAACGGCGCAAAGCTCCAGGAAACATTGCTCAAAGGCCCCGTGCCGCGCACCTGGAACAATCCCCCCGCCAGCAGGAAGACGGGAGAGGTAATCAGCCCCGGCAGGCCGCGAAGCCCCAGCTTGAAATCAGAATTAACCTGCAAGTCGGCAAGGCGTATCCAGCCGCCGCCTTCCAGGGACATATTGCTGCCCTTGGCCGAGAAATTGCTGGTGCGGATATAGCCCTTCTCAATGGAAAAATCGCAGTCGGCCCTGGTGATCTTGTAATTGATCAGGTGGCCCAGGCCCGGAATATAATTGGAGAGGGCTTCCCCCCAAAAAGCCGAAGAGGGGGATTTCCACCAGGTCCCCATGCACCAGGGCGGCCTCGCCCTTCGCCTGGATGGAGTTCATATTGCCTCCCTTGGATGAATTCAATGGCCCCGTGCACGGTGGCCTTCTCCATCTTCTTGCCGTAGGATCTCCCGATGGAGGTCAGGTTCATGTCCTGGAGGACAAAGGAGCCGTTCAGGGCGTCCCCGTCGTCAATCTGCGCCAGCACGCGGCCCGTAAAGGAGCCGTCCCAGATGGTGCCCTTCATCTTGTCCACCACCACCCACTGCGGGGAAATAAGAATTTCCCCTTTCGCCTTTCCAAGGTCCAGCGTAGTTCCCAGCAAGGGATAGCGCACGCGCCCCGCGGAGGCGTCAAAGCGGATGCGCCCCTTCATCAGCTTCATGTCGTCCCCCATCGGGAACATGCCTCCGCCGGAAAGCGTCACGGGCCGGGTAAAGACAAACTCCTTCAAAACCTTGGCGGCGTTGTCGGAAAACATGCGCATGGTATAACCGGGGTAGGCCTGCCCCTCCATGCCCAGAACCTCCACCGTATCCTGGACAAAGCGGAAATCTATGCTCTTGGCCTTGAGCGTGCACTCCGCGGGACCGCCGGACAACCCGGCGGAAGACAGGTAATTCCCGTTGGAAACCACCGTCGTCACGTTGGTCAGCACCAATTGGTCCGTCACCAGATGGGCATCCGCCCGCGCGGACTTCAGGTCCACGCCCTTGTACCGCGTATTCGTCGCGGAAACAGTGGCCTGCAAATCGTAAGCCTTTTCCAGATTGTACAGGCCCAGCGTCCCCTGGAAGGAAAGCTCCAGGCCGGAATCCTTGCGGAAGACGAAGCGGCTCATAAAAAAGTCGTCATCCTTCATGCCCAGCAGCCGGTCTATCGTTTCCAGCGGAACCGTGGACTGCCCCATCACGAACATCTGGCCGTCTAGGAAACCGTTGGCGAACAGCTCAAAAACGCCCTTCTCCATCCCGATCCGGCAATTCTGTACAAAAAGCTGGTTGGGGCGGTACTCCACCTCCACATTCGCCGTCTTCACGGGCACCTTGTTCCAGGCCAGGTTTTCCGCATTGATGCGCGCCCGGACCAGCGTGGGCTCCACAGGCTTGCCTTCCGGAATATCCAGCCTGCCGTGCACCCACAGGGAGGCTTTTTCCGGCAACTTCAAATTCTCGGGAATGGGCGCCAAATTCCCGGCCAGGGCTACCAGCAATTCAGGCTTCAAATCAGATTCCAGCGTGAAGACAAGATCGGTTCCCAGATAGCTGCCTTCCAGCTTCACATGGCCGTCCTCCCGCGCCAGGTCCAACTGGGTGACATTGATGGAGCGGCCGATCAATTCCCCCCTGGCGGCGGCGGAGGCGAACTCCACCCCCTGGTAGGAGACGTCCGTCACAGCCGCCTCAATCTGGAGGCGGTCCACCCGGAACGGCCCTTTCCAGCCCTTCCCCATTCCCACGGTGCCGTACACTTTCAATTCAGGGTCTCCCTTGATTTCCAGCGTAAGCGGCAGCTTCACGTCTTCCGGAGCAATGGACCGGGCCATGTCCAGCATCGCATGCATGGGCAGCGTGCTGTGCACGTCTATCTTGATCTCTCCGTCCACGCCCATCACCTTGCCGGAAAAAACGCCGCCGGGGTGCCGTATGTCCAAATCCGTCACATAAAAATTGCCGTCCTCATAGCTGAAATCGCAGGAGGCCCTCTGGAACTTTTCCCCCAGCACGGAGAAAGCTCCCATGGAGCCGGAGCCCATGACGTTCAGATGCTCCACGCCCTCCCAGTTCTCCGTGAAAACCGCACGGCCTGACACCTGCACGTGCGGCTCGCTCAGGAACTTCATCTCCCGCGGCACCAGGGCTTCATCAACAATGGCTACGGCCCAGGACACCAGGGGGGCCGTGCTGCGGACATCCCAGATCAGGGAACGTTTCTTCAAATCGGCCTGGAGGGAAAGATTGACGAAGCCGGCCGTTTCCGCATCCCTCATGGTAAAGCGCTTGGCCATGATGACGGAATCCGCGTAATCCCCGCTGAACAGGAAATCCCTGACCCGGATTTTCCCGTACCTCAGGGAAGGAGCCTGCAAATCCATGCCCACGCGCACTCCCCCTTTCGGGTCGTCGCTCAAATTGACGGCCAGGCTGGGCGGAGACGCCTCCGGCCACTTCACCCGGTCCAGGTATTTCAGCACCTGGTTCAACTGCTCCCTGGCGGCGGCCATGTCTTCAGCCGTCAGCGTAAAATCTCCGGAATCCCCCTGCCCGATGGAAAACGCCCCCTGGGCAGTCACGCGGATACCCTGCACCACGGCATCAGCCTTCACGATGTCCACCATGCCGGGACGCCCCAGGTCCAGCTCCGCATTCAGCCCTGCGGTGGAAAAAACTCTTTCAGGCTTTTCCGCGTCCACGGGAAGATTGACGTCCAGCCCTTTCACGTTCAGCCGTTCCGGCACTACCTGCCCGTCTATCAGCTCCTTCCAGTTCAGAGCCACGTCCGCCTCATGCAGCAGGGCCACGGGGCGGCGCGCCTCCGGAGGAACACCAGGATCCAGCAGCTCCACATTCTTCAAGGTCACCACGGCGCGGGGCCACAGGGAAATCTTCAGCGTCTCTATGTGGACGGGAATGCCTTTTTCCATCAGAGCCTGTTCCACACGCTGCACGACAAAGGAGGGAGCGCCCCAGATGGAGACATAACAGATGCACCCAAGCACCAAGGCGCCCAGCAAAATAATCACCGTAGGAACCAATCCCTTGATCCATCTCATGAATGTCCGATGAGCCATACGCCTTGTCTTGTTTGCACAGGTACCGCGACACGCTACCTTAAAATAAGAGACATTGCACCATCAATTTGTGTTGCCGATTTATTTTACGGCAACGGACATGCTGTCATGCGCCTTGAACAGCCCCGGGGTCCATCCGGTCAAACCATCTACAGGCGGGAATCCGCTTTCCATACCAACCCTATCAATCATGAACATCATCATTGACCGTGCATCTTCCCGTGGGCATGCCAACCACGGATGGCTGAATACATACCATACGTTCAGTTTTGCCAATTACTTCAATCCGGACCGCATGCAGTTCGGAGCCCTGCGCGTACTCAACGACGACACGGTTCTCCCGGAAGAAGGCTTCGGCACCCCCCCCCACAAGAACATGGAGGTAATTTCCATTCCCCTGAAGGGACAGCTCCGCCACGGAGACAGCCTGAACAACAGCCATACCATCACCCGCGGAGAAATCCAGGTGATGAGCGCCGGAACGGGCATCCAGCACAGCGAATTCAACGGCAGTTCCACGGAACCCCTGGAATTCCTTCAAATATGGGTCATTCCGGACAGGGTCAACACGCCCCCCAAATACCGGGACTACGACATCAAGCCCCTGCTGAAGCACAATGAGATTTCCACCTTCCTGGCTCCGGAAACGGATATCTCCATCATGCAGCAGGCCTGGTTCTCCTGGGCGGAACTCGACCGGGGCGTGGAACGGGAATATCAATTCAAGTGCCAGAACACCGGGGTGTACGTCTTCGTGATAGACGGAGAAATCAAGATCGGAGACACGGTGCTGCACCGCCGGGACGGAGCCGGAATAACGGATACGGACTCCATCACCATTGAAGCCATCCAGAACTCAACCGTTCTTCTGATGGAAGTGGCCGTCTGACCTTCCCGCCACCGTGCCATGGCCGCAAACGGCTTCCGGACCCGCCTGCCCTGAATGGCCGGCGGGTTCTTGTTATTTCCCGGCAGCCTTTCTTCTGCTGCGCAGAAAATGGCCTATCCCCCACCCCAGCTGCACCAGACCGTAGCACAGGCAGCCCAGCACCACGCTGGAAACAATCCAGCCCGTCAGGAACTCCAGGCTTACCATGCCGATGCTCAACCCGTCAAACGGGGCCCAGGACCATTGCTGCACTCCCGTTTTCAGCATCTGCCAGTTCGCTCCGGACGTGGGGAGCCCCACAAGGGAAAAAAGGAACCACCCCAGCCACCACTGGGCCGGAATGGCGAAAAAGGTGAAGCCGGGAGGGGAAAGCCACGCCATCAGGATGGCTACGGGAATATTGCCCTTGCGCCACAGGCTGGCGAAAACGCCCCACAGGCTCTGCATGGGCAGCGGGGCAATCGCCGCGGCGGCCCCCCCAGGCGGCGCCTGTCGCTACGGACTGCCTGTTCCAGGACCAGTAGACGGGGTCAAAAACCCTGGCGGAAAGGAATTTGCTGGCCCACGATTTTTTACGCACCTCCGTCAGCAGGTAAAGCCTGACCTTGCGCATCAATTGCCTGTAGCGGTGTTCCATTCGCCGCAAAGTCTCCTATAAATCCGGGCTGAATCAATCGTAAAATGTTCCAGCGCGCGCCATGCCGCCTTTTTGCCCCCAAATGCCTTTCTTCGCGCGGTTTTTCTTGATTCCCCATGCAGTTTCATGAAATACCTGCGTACGCACCTTCCTTCCGAATCATGAGCAAGCAACGACTCGACGTCCTTCTGGTTTCCCGCAATCTCGTAGAATCCCGGGAACTGGCCCAGAGGCTTATCATTGCCGGAGAGGTGAGCGTGGGTGGCCACCCTTCCACCAAACCGGGCCTCAAGGTCAGTGAAGACGCGGAAATAGCCATCCGGAACCGCCCCCGCTACGTCAGCCGCGGCGGCCTGAAAATGGAGGGAGCCCTGAACGCCTTCCCCGTCTCCGCGGAAGGCAAGGTCTGCCTGGACATCGGCGCGTCCACCGGAGGCTTTACGGACTGCCTGCTCCAGCACGGCGCCGTCAAAGTGCACGCGATCGACGTCGGCACCAACCAACTCGTCTGGAAACTGCGGCAGGATCCCCGCGTCGTCGTGAAGGAGAAATTCAACGCCCGCTACATGACTCCGGAAGACATCGGGGAACAGGTGGACCTGATCGTCTCCGACGTCTCCTTCATTTCTCTGAAAAAAATCCTGCCCGCGGCCTTCCCCCTGCTTAAGGACGGAGGGGACGCCCTGGTGCTCATCAAACCCCAGTTTGAACTCCAGCCGGAAGACATCGGCCCCGGCGGCATCGTCCGGGACCCGGTCCTGCACCAGCGGGCGGTGGACTCCATACGCGCCTTCGTCACGGAAGAACTAAACCGCTCCTGGATGGGCTGCGAGCCCTCCCCCATCACCGGAACCGACGGGAACCATGAATTCCTGGCGTGGCTCAAGTAGCCGGAACCCTTTTCCTGTGAGGCATGCCGCGCCCCAGGAACGCAGCGCAGGCGGTCCTCTCCCGCTCCCCGCTGACGCCGCACGCTGCCGGCGGAGCGGAACTTTCCTTCCCCGGCGGGTCAGAGCCTATGGTACACCTCATCGAACGGGACTCTGTACCGCTCGCCCCAGATACCTTTCTCTCTGTCCCGTATGCCGCAGGGGACTACCATATTGATCCCGGCGCCATGAGGCAATTTCAGCAGTTTTTTCATCCGCTTGCTGTCAAATCCCTCCAGCGGGCAGGTATCGTATCCTTCAGCGGCCATGGCAATCATGAACGTCTGGGCGGCGAGGGCGCAGGATTTGTTGACCGTGACGCGCATATCGCACTCCGAGACTTCGCGCATCATGGGGCGGAAAAGGCCGATGCCCCTGGCCAGCAAAGCCCGGAAAGCCCCCAAAATACCGCAGCAGCGCGCATAGAGGAACGGCATCAGCTTTCCATAGTATAATTCCCGGTCCCTGATGCGTTTGGCCTGGCGTTCCTCCGGGCTGTTCCGCCGGATGTTTCCACGCTCGAATTCGAGGACGAATTGCGCCCGCTGCCGGTACAGGTCCTGCCGCGTCACGAAAACGACTATTTCCGAAGCCGTGGCGGCAGCCGGCTGGCCTAGGCAGGCCCCGGCAACGCGGGCTATCAATTCAGGCCGGGTGATTTGGAAGAATTCCCACAACTGCATGTTGGAACTGCTGGGAGCCAGGGAGGCCAATTCCAGGCAGTGTTTCACCTTTTCAGGGTCCAGCGGTTTATTTTTATCAAATACCCGCACGGCCCGGCGGTAATTCAAGGCTTCTTCCAAATTCATGCCATTCACCGCCAACTGCTATTGATTAAACCGTCCCATGACCGTTTCAGCCATCTTTTCCGAACTGAACGGGTCCTGGCCCGTGATCAGATTTCCGTCGGCCACTACTTCCGGCATCATCGGAATCAATGACTTCTTGTAATCCGCCCGCCGTTCCTTCAGCGCGGATTCCAGATCGAAAGGCACCTCCTTTTTCTTTCCGGCCAGACCTTCCTCAAACCAGCTGAATCCCGTGACCTTCTTATCTTTTACCAGATATTGTCCGTCCGAGAGCTTCACGTTTAACAATCCGCATACGCCATGGCAAATAGCACCAACTATTTTATTACTTTCATAGTGGTTTTTGATGAGTTCCTGCAGAACGGCGTTATCCGTAAAATCGAACATCGCGCCGTGGCCTCCGGCCAAATAAATGCAGTCGAACATCTCACCGGAAACTTCATCCAGGCTTTTCGTGTGCCGCAGCACATCCCGGAATTCCGAATCGTCCCAGCAGCTTTTGGACAGTTTGTCCATGTACATCGTTTTCAGACTCATGGGATCGACGGGGGTGTCGCCTCCCTTCGGACTTGCGATGACGATGTCATATCCCCGCTTTTTCGCTCTGTCGTAAATGTGGGTGAGCTCGCTGAGCCACAATCCCGTTTCCTGTTTTCCGTCGGGAAACATCCCGGTTCCGGTTACGACCATCAGTATCTTCATTTGTTTCATATTTCTGTTTTTCCTGTTCTATCTATAAAAACCGGCCATCATCTGTAATTCCTGAATGAAATATTAATTACACACTGCCGGATATATTTATTTTTCATCTATTGGCACCTTCAACCATGCACGGAAAATGAAACTCTTGTCAATGCGCCACTCCATCCTAATAAAAAGGTGCAGCCGGTTAAACGGCCAATCCGCCATCCCCCTTTTAAAGGAAATCCCTGACAGGAACTCCGGGTTTGCCTCCGGGCTCCGGAACCGCATCAGGAAACAGGAAAACACGTCCCACACAGCATTAAAACTCATTCATTTTTAATAAACAATAAAAATATCACTCCCATTTCATCCCGCCGGACCAGCCATGGAAGGGAAAAACGGACCTTCTTTATTACCTGCCGGCCTGCGTCCACCGGAGCAGCCACGGCTGTTCCACACTCCCCTCAATGACACAAAATCTTCCTTCACGGGGCCAACGGTCCGGACATACGGAGCTCCCTCCACGCCATCCCCGCTGGAAAAAGAAGATTCCGCCTTCCTTCATTCCATCAAAAACGCCGCCTTTCCACGGAACCGGGAAAAGCGGCGTGTTCGTTGTTGAACGGATAATTAAAGCTGGGAAGCGGCGCCCTTGTCCAGAAGGAACTTGGCGTTCGGGTGCTTCTGCAGGTAGGAGGCAGCCACATCCACCGTCACAGGCCCCTGAACGGCCTTCTTCACGATGGAAGCCTTCTTTTCGCCCCAGGCCATCAGAGCCACTTCCCGGGCGCCCATGATGGTGGCCACGCCCATGGTGATGGCGGTGGTGGGAACGTTTTCAATGCCGCCGAAAGCGGGGGCGGCGTCGGAACGGGTCAGTTCGTCCAGATGCACCTGGCGGGTGATGGTGGTATCGTCGGAGCCGGGTTCGTTGAAGCCGATGTGGCCGGTGCGGCCAATGCCGAGAATCTGGAGGTCGATGCCGCCGCAGTCCTTGATTTTCTGTTCGTAGGCGGCGCAGTGGGCGGCAATCTCGTCACCCTTCACCGTGCCGGAGGGCAGGTTGATGTTCTCCGGCTTCATGTCGATGTGGTTGAAGAGATTGGTATGCATGAAATACCAGTAGGATTCCGGATGGTCGTGGTCCAGGCCGCTGTATTCGTCCAGATTGAAGGAGATGACGTTGGCAAAGGAAAGGCCTTCTTCCTTGTGCAGGCGGACCAGCTCCGCATAAAAGGGCAGCGGAGTGGCGCCCGTGGCGAGGCCAAGAACCACGTTCCTGCCTTCGGCGGCGCGCGTGCGGATCAGTTCCGCAACTTCTCCTGCCAAAGCCTTGGCAGCATCCTGGGGAGTTTCAAAAGTTTCTACTTTCATAACGCGCCACATTTTACTTCGTTTCCGGGCATTTTCAACCGAAATAGTCCCGGAATGATGCGCATTGGTTCACTTGTGCGGAAAATTCCAGGGAACGGAAGCCTTCACCCTTCCCGCTGCGGAAAATGACCGCAGGCTTCTGCCACAGCCGGATGGATATTCGGCTGAAAGACGCGCCCTTTAATCAGAAAAGGCTATTTTTAATATTACTTCGCTACCATCCAGTTCCCCTTCAGTTGCCGCAAAGGTTTGCGGCGCTCCTGACTGCCAAGGAAGGAAAACCCGGTTTGTTTTGATTTACGAGGGCCGGGAGGCCCTTGTTCCCGGGGCGCGGACATCAAGAGAGACAGCGGAGGTTCACGGCTTAAATGGAAAACGGCCAACTGGAAGCGTAGGGTTGAGCCGTTCATCTTTCAAATTCATCCGTTCCGTGCGTTGCATGCTTCGCTTTCCGTCCAGCCACCAGGCGGGTTCTCCCGGCCTTCCCTCCCGAACCATCATCCGGAGCATGGCAGGGAGCTTATTTCTTACTTCCCACAAGGGCATAAACAGCACGGGAAGAGAAAAAAGCTTTTCTCCTTTAACAGACATCCCCTTCCCTCCGGCAGCCGCGGCCCTTGCGCCACCCCTCCGCATTACCCTTGAACTTTCCACCCTGATCATGTATTGCCTTTCCTGACATGGCAGGTTTGATTATTTCTCCAAGAGCACGCATTTTTCAGGGGCACGACTGGGTTTACGGCACGGAAGTGCGCAAGGTCTTCGGCAATCCCCAGCCGGGGGACGTCGTGGCGCTGAAGGATTTCAAGGACCGCTTCCTGGGATCCGCCATGTTCAACCCCCATTCCCAGATCGTCGCCAGGCGTTTTTCCCGCCGCAAGCAGGAACTGGACGGGGACTTTTTTTCCAGGCGCATCAGCCAGGCGGTGGAACTGCGCCGCCAGTGGCTGCCGGAGGAAACGCTCACGCGCCTCGTCTGGAGCGAGTCTGACGGCCTCCCCGGCCTGATCGTGGACCGTTACGCGGATTACCTGGTCGTCCAGACGCTGACCATCGCCATGGAGCACCGCCTCCCCATTATCCTGAACGTTCTGGAAGACCTGCTTTCCCCCAGGGGAATCATCGTCAGGAACGATTCCCCCATGCTGGCGGCGGAGGGCATTGAGCCTTCCGTCCGGGTGGCGCGCGGGCAGGAGCCGGAACCCTTCGCCGCAAGCAGCGGCAGCGTGCAATTCATGATTGACCTCCAGACGGGGCAGAAAACAGGGCTGTACCTGGACCAGCTGGACAATTACGCCGCCGTGGCCCGTTTTGCCCGCGGACGCCGCGTGCTGGACTGCTTCTGCAACCAGGGCGGCTTTGCGCTGGCCTGCGCCCTTGCCGGAGCCGCGGAGGTAACAGCTGTGGACGTATCCCAGGACGCCATGGACGCCGTGGCGCGCAACGCAAAGCTGAACGGCGTCTCCATCCAGTGCGTTACGGACAACGCGTTTGACTTCCTGAAGAAGGAGGCGGCCCTCGTCCGGGACGGAGGGGAGCACAAGTGGGACCTGATTATCCTGGACCCGCCCTCCTTCACCAGAAACAAGAAGTCCGTGCATGACGCCATGCGCGGGTATAAGGAAATCCACCTCCGCGCCATGAAGCTTCTGGCCCCGGGAGGCATTCTTTCCACCTTCTGCTGTTCCCACCACGCCGGGGCGGACCTGTTCCGGGAAAGCGTTCTCGACGCCGCCATCGATGCGCCCGCCACCCTGCGCCTGATACAGCAACACGGCCAAAGACCGGATCATCCAATTTTACTGAACATTCCGGAAACGGAATACCTTAAGGGCTTCACTTATGAACTGCTTCCCGGCAGATGATTTTGTTATTATAACAATATCCTTCTTTCCGGCCTGATATTGTAAAGAATACGATGTTGTTTTCCCTGAATAAAAACAATCGTTTCAATGAAAAAATACTTGCTTATCCCTTTTTCTGTCCTATATTGCGTTTCGAGCAGGTGAGCGCTCGTTAAAAAAGCTCTCTGGATCTTAACGGATCCAGTTTCATAGGGTAGTTGGGGCGCCCCGGTCGTTTTACGACCGGGGCGACTTTCTTTTTCAGGGAATGTCTGGAATTGCATCTTTTCAATCAGGCGGTTTTATAGTAGGGTAATGGAAATAACCCACATTTCCCTTCATGCATCCTGCCGTAGAACAAATCCGCCAGTACCTGCAATTGATCGCTCTGCAATTCGTGCAACATCCGGAACAGGCGGAATTGCGCGTTGCGGAATCTCCGCAGGGAGACGCCGTCCGCTTCCGCCTGATTCTGGAAAAGACGGACGTGGCCCGCATCATCGGCCGCAACGGAATGACGGCCTCCGCCATCCGCTCCCTGGCGAAGGCGGCCGGGGAAAAGCACGGCATCAAGGTCATCGTGCACATGCTTTCCCATGAGGAGGCGGCCGAACAGCCGTAAGCGCTCCCGCGCCCTATAATTCCACATCCAGCACCAGGGCCAGCAGATTGAACTGGTCCGGCGTCTCCACACGGAGGGCGAAGCAGGACTGTTCATCCATGCCGTAGTTGTGGATCATCCGCACGTAGCCGGAATAAGGCTCCGCCACGCCGTACCTGCCGGGCTGGAAATCCCTCCACGCATCCGGATGGCCCGTTCCGTAACGGAATTTCAGGGTGCTTTCATGAAGGAGCGCCCGCGCGCCAAGCTGCTTTTTAAACCTGCCCAGCGTCTCAAGCGTCTCCAGGGGCATCGTCCTCACCTCCGCCGGAGCGGCCAGCCCTACGGTCACGGTTTCTCCGTCCAGCCTGCCGGGACAGGCGGCATTCCCCTCCCCGTCCACGCTGACGGGCAGGCAGGCTCCCTCCCCGTCCAGCAGGAGGGCGCCGCACCCCGCCAGATGGCCCAGGCCGGCCATCTTCTCTCCCTGCACCACGGCCTCCGTGCAGGCATCCAGGCAGACGTTGCCGTCCGCCAGGCGTTCCACCGTGATGCAGGCCCGCTCCCCTTCCCCGCGCGCCACGGCAAACCACACCTCTTCATCCGGCGTGCCATGGGAGCCGCGCAGGGACGCCACGGACAGGATGCGTCCATGCTCCAGGCGGTGGGCGTGCCACGCCGCCACGTTCTGCTCCCTGTTCAGCGTCATGCACACGGCGCTGCCGTCCCCCCAGCACGCACCAGACGTGGAACGCCGTGCTCCTCTGCACCGTCCAGTCCACAATCCCCGCCGCCAGCAGGTGGTCGGACAGCAGGCTGACGTCCCGCGTCTGGTAGCCGTCCGCCTCCAGGGAATAGAACAATTCCCGGACCTTCATCCCTCCCTGCTGCACGAACAGAAGGCTGTTTTCCACCGTCAGGGCGTCCAGAGAGGCGGACCCCACCCCGGAATGGCGCTCAAACCCGGCATTGGACGCATTCAGCCCTTCCGAGTTGGAGGCGGACAAGCGCCACTCTCCCTCACTGGTGCCGATCATCAGCCCCCGGAGTGAGGCAATCCAGGAGATGCGGTTCTGCTGGGAGGCCGCCATCGTCAGAATCATGGGAGAATCCGACGGAATGCCGGGAGTGAACGCGGAAAAATCATCCACCCTGCTGGCCCACAGCGTCTGCGGCTGCCCCGGCGTACCCCCGAACCACAGCCGCCCCTGGTGGAACTCCACCGTGCACGGATAGCCGTTCCGGACGCCGAACGCGCCGAATGACCAGTCATTGGTCTCGCAGTCGCCCAGCACGTAATAGGACAGGTGAAGGGCGTTCGCGAGGTAGACGCTGCGGGGGGAAACATATTCCTCCACTACCATTTCATGGTTGAAGGAGCCGGTGGCGGCCCGGAACACGGGCGTTCCCGTGGAAACGCCGTTCCTGTACGCCATCAGGCGGATTTTGTAGTAGGACATTTCCTCTTCATTGCCGCTCAGGGTAAAGTTGTTCCGGAACCCGTCCCGCTGCTGGAAGCTCTTCACGGAATGCCACACCAGCTCCGGCTGGTTGGGAAGGTAGTTGGAGCCGTCCGGATACCCCCGGCAGATTTCCCACTCCGCATCCCAGGTGCCCGTCGTTTCCAGCGTCCACGCGCCGCTGACATGGACGCGGGCGCTGGCATCGGAACCTTTTTCAAAAAAGGCCGTGTACCGCTCCGGGCGGTTCACTCCGGGCTGGTAGTCGTTTTTCCGGCTGAAATCACGGATGCAGGTATAGGCCTGCCGCCAGCCGTCCTCCCGGTCCATGGAAAAAGTCTCCCCCTTGTAGAGGTCCCGGTCCAGGGTCGTCAGATGGTAAAAGGGCATCTGCGTTCCCTCCACAACAGCCTCTCCGTACTTCCTGGTGACGCGCAGAAATTCCCTTCCCTCCATTTCCGGCGTGAACACATCCTCGTCCGCCGTGGCCAGCAACCTGTTGGCGCTGCCGTCCCGCACCATGCGGCATTCCAGCCTCACGGCATTGAACAGGGAGCTTTCATAGGGCATGCCGGAAAACTCCAGCGCCTCCAGCCTCCAGTCATCGTCCGCATGGCGGGCCAGCGTCATGGGCGGCGTGGACGGCTCCACGCAGTAAATCACATCATTCAGCTGCTGCATCCGGAGGTTCCCCACCTGCTCGTCCGTCTTCCACGGGGTAGGCGTTTCCAGCACGCCGCCCTCCGCATCCGGCAGGGGCGCGCCGTCCTTGAAATACCGGATGTAGCCGCGCCCCACTTCCAGCATGAACTGTACCCCCGTGGAGTACTTGAAGGAAACCAGCCTCACGCCCCCCTCCGTGCACCCAGCGCGGGCAACCAGGCGCGTTCCCGGCCTGCGCCGGAGTCCGCCGAATGGGCTGACCAGGAAATTCCTCAGCCGGGAGGCGCCGCGGGACACAGGGTCCAGGTCGGCGCGCCCGGCCAGCCACGGGGTCAGTTCCCCGGCGGTGAAACTGAGCCGCTGTAATACTTGTTTTGCCATATTCCTCCCCACCAAAGCAGGGAGGAGGAAAAGCCGTCAACACGCCTGAAAGGTGATGTGAAGAATCGCCTCTTCCGGCGCCTGCCTGTTTCAATCTCCTTTGCGCACCATATACGGAACAGACTAACCATTTATTGGTATAAAATTTTCATAACCCTATATTTCAAAAACCCATATTGACGGATAATATGTTTTTATATAAAATTCAATTATTCTTTTATAAAATGCCGCTAACTCCCCCTTCATTTCTTTCCCGTTTGTCGATCCTCATTCTGATGATTCTATTCAGTTCCGTTTTTCTGTGGGCTGATGAAGAAGAGAAAGACACTCTGGAAGAAACGGAAGAAGAAGCCACCGGCCCCCTGCAAATTAAACAGCAAACAGCACTTTGTTCTGCAGATTATTACATCAAAGGCGGAACAGGAGATAAGGAAGAGGATCGGAAAAGGAAAAACATCGGGATCGGTGAAAAAATCACTTTCTTGCTTGTCGGCAAACCGAAAGGCGCCATCAAAGAACTTAAATGGAATATAGAAGGGAATGGGTTCAAACAAGTTAATACCGAACAACTTCAGGGAGAATTAAAAATTGCTCTGACTGCGAAGGATGACCTGGAGAAGGACGCGACCGCAAAAATCAAAGCAGAAACAAGTGAAGGTCAAAAAGCTGAAATTACTATCAATATCAGAATCCCTAAAAAGCTAAAGAAAGAAAAATTTGAGGGTATAATAGACATGGGAGACGGAAACCCCATATCTACTGATATGTTTCAATTCTCCAAAGGGGAACATGGCCTTTTAGGCTTTATTCAATTAACGCTTTCTCCTACTAACGTCAGTTTCAAAAAGATCAAAATCATTGAACGGGATGGGGGCCTCATGTGGGAAGGGAAAAATTCCAAGCCTCCAAAAACTAAACCAGAACTGGCGAATGAACATAAAACTTGTAATCTTTCCGGTTCCGTTGGAAACAAAAATCATTTTTATGACATGGTAGGCGATAATCGTCTTATCGAAGAAATTATAGAAACAATTAAGAATTCGAAATATAATCCTCAAAAATTTTGGTTTGTATGCAAATTATATGTACATAGAGGACATGGAGGAGAGGGAAGCGAAGCAGAAGATACCATTCTGTTGAGCACAACTAATCAAAAATATCATATAGAAGCCATTGATGAATCTACGACAAATACGATTGTCGAAAAATTCAATATTAAATTTGAAAGAAACAGCAATGATGGCTAAAACCTTGATGAAAATACTGCCACGCTTATTCCTTTGTTTTGTCTTGCCAATAATCGGCTGGAATTCCGCCTTGGCTGCTCCTGAGTTGGAAAGCCCGGACTGCATTGAGCAGTACAAACACCCTTCCCCCGGCATCGGAGAGCTTGCCGCCATGCTGAAAGACAAACGGTTCAAATCCTTTTACAAGAAGATGGAACAAGATGCCCTCACTTTTAAAGTGACAACGCAGGATAACATCCATGCTGAGTTAAAGGAAAAAGTCTGGCATTGCTACCTCGCCGCCCTGGCTCCAGTTTTTACCTTTAAGACCTACCGGGAAACGGAACCGGATGTCGATATGGACGATGCGGAGGACCTGAACCGTAAATCCATGGTATGCGGCCATCTGGAAAAATATATAACCCTGGTCCGAAATTCCGGGAAAATGAAACCACCCCTGAAAAAAACGGTCATTCGGAAACTTCTGCTCCCCTATTACGCCTGTATTCTGAAACAGTTTAAAAATGCCGGAGAGAAGAATCCCTACAGGATTGCAGCCTATAAAGATCTTAAAGATATGCCTGCCCAAACAGAGGAAAACCGGAAACGCTCTGAAGAACAGGTGAGAAAACTCAAACAACTCAGCATGAGAGAGCTTAAGATTCTTATCAATGATGTAGCGTGGGGAGAGTCTTTCATTGAAGCAAGAAACGTCATGGTGGAAGACGAAGTCAAGCATCTGGAAAAAGTGTTCATGGAATTGCTCGTCTCCGAATTTCCCGGTCAATATTCCAAGGTAGAAGAATTCCTGCTTCAATCCGGATACACCAGGGAAGACATTCCCAACCTGATTGACCACACCGTTGGCCGTGAACCTGAAACCGACTTTCTCTACCAGGGCAGGCACCGGGTTGAACATGACCGACTTCTTAAAAAGAAGGGAAAGAAATAAAAACACCTGTTCCCCTTTGAAGAATAACCTTTCAAAAGCACCTGCCATAAAAACGGCAGGTGCTTTTTCAAGTCATTACTTTCGTAAAGTGCGGGGAAACATTGAATATCCAGTCCTTCCCTACAAGGCAATGGCCCAGAGCACCTTCAGGTAGCGGCCTTCCGGGTACGTGCTCAGGAAGGGGTGGTCCCAGCCGGGGCCGGTCATCGCCATGATCTGGAGCTTGCGCCCCTGCCGCTGGGCGGCCTTGATGACGGTGTGCTCAAACTCCGCAGGGGAAAGCAGCCCGGAACAGGAACAGGTGACGAACAGGCCGCCGGGCCGCACGCATTGCAGCCCCAGCATGTTGAGGTCATGGTACTTCTTGATGCCTTCCTCATACCCCTCCCTGCCGATGATGAATTTGGGCGGGTCCAGCAGCACGGCGTCAAACAGCCGCCCGTTGCGCACCATCTGGCGCGCGTAGACAAAGGCGTCCGCATGCACGAAGTCGATGCGCTGCTGGTTGATATTGCCGTTCCTCTTCGCCATGGCGATGGCCTTTTCATCCAGGTCCACGCCCGTGACTTCCGCCGCTCCTCCCAGCATTTTGGCGGCAATGGAAAAGCCGCCGCTGTAGCAGCACAGGTCCAGCACCGCGGCCCCCTTCACCAGGGAGGCGAATTTAAGGCGGTTGTCCCGCTGGTCGCAGAAGAAGCCCGTCTTGTGCCCCTGGGCGAAGTCCACTTCATAAGTGATGCCGTTTTCCACAATCTTCACCAGCCGGACCGGAGCGGGGGATTCCGGGGCGTCCTCCGCGCGGATGCCCTCCATGCGGGCAATGCCTTCGTCCACCTGCACCACGTGGCGCTTCGTGCCGCACAGGCGGTGCAGCAGGGGCAGCCAGCGGTCCAGCCTCTGCCAGACGGCCAGCGTGCTCACCTCCAGGCTCAGCACGTCCGCGTAACGGTCCACCACCAGGCCGCCCAGGCCGTCGGAGTCACCGTGCAGCACGCGGTAAGCGTTGGTGGTTTCATCCAGGCACAGAATCTCCCGGCGCAGCTTCACGGCGCGTTCCAGGGCGGCGTCCAGGTCCCGCTCGGTAAAGGCGTCCTTCCCGTGGTACACCACGCGCAGGGGCGTGCGGCTGGCCTCGTTCCAGAAGCCCGCGCCGAACAGTTCCCCGTTCTTGTCATAGACGTGCACCAGGCTTCCCGGGGCTATTTCCCCGCTCACGGAGCCGAGCATGCGGGGGAAAACGGCGGGATTGTACGTGAAGTATTTCAGCTCCACCCACGGCGTGAGCCATTGTTCACTGCCCTCCGGGGACTTGTTGACAAAAAGGTTCTTTTTGGGAGCCGTGCGCGGGCGCCCCGGCTGGGAGCGGCGGTCCCGGTAGGCGGGCCTGGGGCGGGAATCGCTAGAATCACGGGAATTGCGGAAATCGTTCATGAAATGCGGGAGAGGAAGGTTGAATCTGAGGCATAGCGGGCCACGGCCAGGTCGATGGCCTCTTCATACGTCCTCACGGGCCGCTTCATCAGAGAAGCGAGCCGTTCGCAGGACATGGCGGTATGCCGGGGCCGAGCATCCCTGAAACCGGCCTGTTCGTCGAGCTTTTGTTCCGCCACGGGCGGCAAAGAAGGCAGCAGCCCGTGCTTCACGGCGCATTTCAGAGCGGTCACGGCATAACCGTGCCAGGAGACGGGTTCCCCGGACTGGCACAGGTGCAGCACGCCGGACGCGTCGCTTTCATAGGCCAGGAAACGGAGCCACCCGCACAAATCCTCCACCCACGCGGGCATGGACCATTTGTCCGCCACGGCGGAGAGGGGTTCTCCGTTCAGCGCCTTCCGCAGCACCATCTCCGGGAAGGAGGGCCGTTCCGGATTGCCGAACACCCAGGAAACGCGGGCAACCAGCGCCTCCGGCATTTCCTCCCGCACGCGGAGTTCCGCCTCCAGCTTGGATTCTCCGTACACGTTCACGGGGCGGCACTTGTCCGACTCCGTTTTCAGGCCGGCCCTCCTGCCGTCCAGCACGTAGTCCGTGCTCAGGTGGATGAAGCGCATGCCCTCCAGGCGGCAGATGCGAGCCATCATCTCCGGGGCCATGGCGTTCACGCGGTGCGCCGTCTCCGGATCATCCAGGCAGGCCTCCAGGCCGCTCACGGCGGCGCAGTTCACCACGTGGGTGGCGCCGGAGGAAAGCAGCACGTTTTTCAGGGCTTTTAAATCCTTTAAATCACAGGCGTCCCGTCCGCATCCCACCACTTCCATGCCTTCCTCTTCCAGATGCGCCGCCAGGCGGCTCCCCACACGGCCGCCCGCTCCGAACACCAATGTTCTGTACATGACACGGAGCTTAGCCATTCCCCCTCCAAAATCCAATGAAAACCTTTTTTCATCGTGACAAAAGATTGAAAGGCTGTTTGAATTAAAGTTGTGTTTTACCATGAATATTCTTTAACGGCCTGCGGTCCGCTGAACGCCAGAGCCGCGGAAGTATGCAGGAAAGGAGCCCTCATTAAAACGGATGAAGGCGGGTACGGCTGCATCCAGCCGTGGCCGGAGCTGGGGGACGCCACGTTGCAGGAGGAACTGGACGCGCTCAGGAAGGGAAACCCGCTGCCGCTGGGCATCCGCGCCTTGGAATGCGCCCGGACGGACGGGGAGGCGCGCGCGAAGGGCGCCAGCCTGTTTGACGGCCTGCACATTCCCGCCAGCCACGCCACGCTGCCCTCCTGCGTCAGCCCCGCCACCATCCGCATCATGGAATCCAAGGGGTTCAAGGCCGGAAAAATCAAGGCAAGCCCCAACCTGGCCGCCGCCCTGGAACGGCTGACCATGCTCGCCTCCATGGTCCCCGCCTGGCGCTGGCGGCTGGACTTCAACGGGTGCCTGAATGAAAACGACGCCCTGAAATTCTGGAAATCCCTGCCCCACCACCTGAAAACCCGGATAGACTTCATTGAAGACCCGTGCCCCTTCTCCGTCCAGAGCTGGGAACGGCTGGTGGACGCCGGCATGCCGCTGGCCCTGGACATGGGCTCGGACTCGGAGCACCAGCCGGCCATCTCCTCGGACCTGCCCATCATCCGCATCGTCAAGCCCGCGAGGGAAGCCACGCCGGAGTATCTTTACGAGCCCCCCGTGTTCACCACCGTCATGGACCATCCCGTGGGGCAGCTCTGGGCCGTCTACCAGGCGGCGGACTACTACCGCAACGCCCTGCCCACGGAAATCCCCCTCTGTGGCCTCTGCACGCACCTCCTGTTTGAACCGGACCCCTTCCTTGACCAGATGGGCGGCATGAACCCGCAGGTAGCCGTTCCCGCCGGAACGGGCCTGGGCTTTGACGGGATGCTGGAAGCCCTGCCCTGGAAAAAACTCTGACAGGACGCCGCGCTCTCTCGGAACCCCGTCCGGCCATAAAAAAGGCATGAAGCGGAACGCGCCTCATGCCTTCGTCATTTGCCTGGGAACAACCGGAAAAGCCCTTTACTTCGGTTCCGCGGCGAACTTGAGGCCGGGATACTCCTTCACGTTGCAGCCGGGCGTCTTGGGGTTCACCTGCACCGGAACGAACGTGAACATCCACCGGCGCGCGGAATTGTTGCTGGGGCTCTTCACCAGCACGCGGTTCCAGCCCTTCTTCAGGGGAACCATGGAAGGCTCCCGGAAATGGTAGTTTTCATCCACCAGCACGCCGCCGTTGCGCGGCTTCTTCCATTGCGGGGGGTCAATCTCCTGCCCGTTCACGAAGAACCTGGGATTCGCGTGGAACCACTTGCCGGGGACGCTCGCCGGGCCGTTGCGCCAGTCGGACGTGGCCCAGGTATGACCGCTGATCCAGAAGGGCACCGTCTGCGCCTTCGGGGAATAAATCCAGGTCTGCGCGTAATAGGTGTGGTTCTTGTGGGGATAGGCCCCCATCTTCGCCCCGTTGAACAGCGTCGGGAAATCGCAGTAATGCTTGAAGATGATGGTGGCTCCGGTGTAGGCGTCCTTGGACCACTCGTAGGTAACGCCGTCAATCTCGTAGGAATCCTTCATCTTCCCGGTCTTGTTGTCCGCCTCCGGGGCGAACTCCGTTTCCGTCTTCCCTCCGTTGGGAATGGGGCCCAGCAGCTTCCACGGAATATTGGCCTGCCGCACGTAATTGAACTCCTTGTTCACGAAGAAGCGGTCCCGGATGGCGAGCACGCGGTTTTCATACTCCGCAAATCCTTTCAGCAACGGGTCCCCCTGCACGGGCAGGTTGGAGAAATACTTCATGTACTCGTCCTGGTTGGGGTCTCCCTGCACCTTTTCATGGGGATTGTTCCACAAGGGCTCGGAAACGAACGCCATCCCTGCGTAAACGGGCGTCTGGAGAACCTGGTTGCGCGGGTCCGTAATTTCCAGGTCCGGGAAAGAGCACAGCATCATGCCCAGGCCGTCCGCATTCTGGAACGGGCAGGCCCGGCGGAAGTACATGGTCATGGCCGTTTCAAACGGATCGAGGTGGTTCAGGTAGGTCTCCAGGGAATCCACGTACTTGGACCCGTTGACAGGCCATGCGCCGCGGTTCTGGCGGCCGGACCACAATTGCAGGATGGAGCCGTTATAGCCCTTAGGCGTCAGACCGGGGTGCCACCTCATGGGCGTGCGGCCGCAGGATTCCACCGCATTGATGTATTCCTTCAGAATGTCATTGTTCACCTGCTCGTCCTTGCCGTGGGCCTCGTCCGTGCCGATGTGGATGATGGGCATCTTCTCCTTGGGAACCAGGGCGCACATCTCCTTGATCAGGGCCACCAGGGCCTTCGTGGCCTTTTCATCGCTCATCTTCACGTTGAGCGCCTTCCGGAACGCCTGGCTGTGCCCCGGCATGTCCATCTCCGGAATCAGCAGGATGTTGCGCAGGCGGCAGTACTCCACCAATTGCTTGAACTCCTTCTGCGTATAGAATTTGCCCGGCATGCGGGTGAAATTCTTGGGATCATTCAGTTCCGGATAAATCTTGGACTCCAGCCGCCAGCCGGGATGCTCCGTGAAATGGAAGTGGTACACGTTCAGCTTAAGCTGCGCCATGGAATCCAGCTCCTGCGCGATCAGGGGAGCGGCATGTAATTGCGGCCCACGTCGTTCATGAACCCGCGGATTTCAAAATCCGGCCAGTCCACGATATCGCAGGCGGCGATGGTCGTCGTCCGCCGCGGCGCAGAAGAAGCTGCTCCAGCGTCTTCATGCCGTAATAAAACCCCCTGGTGTCCGCCGCCGTAATCAGCGCGCCGCCGGGAGTCACGCGGAGTGAATAGGCCTCCTCCTTCAGCTTGGGATTCTCCGTGCCGGCCTTCACCTCCCCCTTCACGAACTTGACGGCGAACGCCCCGTCCGGAGCCACCTTCACCCGGTGGTCCGCCAGGAAGGACTTCAATTCGGAAACGATGAACTTCATCTGTTCCGGATAGGAAGTCCTGGACGGAGACGGGGCCAGGATGCGAACGGACTGCACGCGAATGGCCTTGCCGGTCCAGTGCAGCTGCTGGGGCTTGGGAACCAGGGGCGGCTGGTCCGCCGGGAACAGCCTGTAATTGGCTCCGTTCGCCGGGAAGGAGGGAGCCGTATCCTGCCCCCACGCCCCGGCGCACGCCATGCACATCCACGCAAACGATAATAAAAGGAACTTCATGCGGGTAATAATACGCCCGCAAAGGCCCCTGCCTGTCAAATCTATCGTGTTCCACAGCCCGGAAAACGGGTTCCCGGCAGCGGTTTTTGCAAAAAGACCAGAACCCGCGCCTACATGACGGAGGGAGGCTTGACGGCCTGCGCGGCGGGGTGGTCTTCAATCTCCCCGGTGGTTCCGTTCACGGCCACGCCGCGGCGCACGGCGTAAAGCCCCGCTTCCTCCTCCTTCTTCCCGGCCACAAAGGCCCAGTAGTAACTGTTCCGGTCATGGTAGCAGGCCCACTCTCCGGCAATGCCGGGGCGCGCCTCCATCAGCAGGGAATAGGAATCCGCGGGGGAAACCTTGAAGCCCCTGGGCGTATCCAGCCCGGAGGAGGGAAAGGACCGGATGTCCCCCCTCCACACCAGGTCCAGGGGGGAGGTGGACAGCAGGCCGTCCGCAAGATGGCTGCCCGCCAGCATCTGCCCGGTGCCGAGCATGGGCAGGCAGGAAGAGCACAGAAGGGCGCCTCCGCAGACGGCGGCAAGGCGCAGGAAAGGGCAAACGGAAAAAGTCATGGCGTGTTCCTGGAAAAAGGCGGAAAGGAATCAACCCCCAAAAGCTTCCCCAGTCAATCAAAAACAGGCCTTTCCGGCCGCTCCGGCGGAAAAATGCCCGCTCCCCGGACGGGTGGACAGCTTGACAACCCCTCCGCGCATTCCTATAGTTTGCCTCCCGTCTGAAAAGGAGGTCCGTCCATGGCAGCCCAGTCACGCAACATCGCAGAATTGGAAAACGCATCCGTATGGCGTCTGCTGGTCCAGTACTCCCTGCCCTCCATCGCCGGCATGGTGGTGTACTCCCTGTACAACATCATTGACAGCGTCTTCATCGGCCACGGCGTGGGCCCCCTGGCCCTGTCCGGCCTGGCCGTCACCTTCCCCATCATGAACCTGACCTTTGCGCTGGGCACGCTGGTGGGCATCGGCGGGGCGGCCATCAGCTCCATCCGTCTGGGCAAGAAGGACCAGGAGGGGACGGAGCGCACGCTGGGGAACGTCCTCATCATGAGCCTGATCGCCGCCGTGGTGCTGGTGGTTCCCACACTGCTCTTCCTGACGGAAATCCTGACCGCCTTCGGCGCCAGCGGGCAAACCCTCGCCTACGCGTACGACTTCATGCTCGTCACCCTGCTGGGGCTGCCCGTCACGTACGTCTTTTTCAACCTCAACCACGTGATGAGGGCCACCGGCTACCCGAAAAAGGCCATGGGCTCCACCCTGCTCTCCGTGGGGATCAACATCATCCTGGCTCCCATCTTCATCTTCTGGTTCAAATGGGGCATCACCGGGGCAGCCCTGGCCACCCTGCTGGCCCAGGTCACCGGCATGGCGCGCGTGCTGCTCCACTTCTCGGACGCGGCCAGCACGGTCCACTTCCGCCGCGGCATCTGGGAACTGCGCAAGGCCATCGTCACCGGCATCCTGTCCATCGGCATGGCTCCGTGCCTGGTGAACGTCTGCGGCAGCGCGGTCACCATCGCCATCAACAGGCAGCTTGCGGACCACGGGGGGGACCTGGCTATCGGCGCTTACGGCATCATCAACCGCATTCTCATCCTGTTCGCCATGCTCGTCATCGGCCTCACGCAGGGCATGCAGCCCATCATCGGCTACAACCACGGGGCCATGAAGCCGGGGCGCGTCCTGCTCACCCTCAAGTACGGCGTGCTGGCGGGCACTTCCTTCACCACGCTGGGCTTCCTGGCCTGCGTTTTCTTCCCCCGCGGCATTGCCGGGCTCTTCACGGATGACGCCGCGCTCATCAGCCTGGCGGCCAACGGCCTCACCATCTGCGTGCTGGCCTTCCCGCTCATCGGCAGCCAGATCATCATCGGCAACTTCTTCCAGGCCATCGGGAAGGCCCGTCTGGCCATCTTCCTTTCCCTGACGCGCCAGATGCTCTTCCTGCTGCCGTTCCTGCTGGTGCTGCCCAGGTTCTGGGGCCAGGACGGCGTCTGGGCCTCCCTCCCGCTGGCGGACGTGCTCTCCTTCATCGTCACCCTGCTCTTCATCCGGAGGTTCCTCAAATACTACCGGCTGAAAAACAGGCACTACCTGGACCACAGCACGGCCGAAGCGTGAAGCCCTTCCAGGGAGCGCCGCAGGCCTCTGCGGCTTCGGAATGAACAGGCGGACAAAGGCCGCGCCCTCTCTTTCCACACTCGTTCGCTGACGCTCGTTTTTCCAGCAGCAGCAAGGGCCAGTTTCACTCCTGACGGCTCGCGGGCAAGTTCAGTCCGGCCCTGGCGGAAAGCCCTCTTTTCCAGCTTTCCACACGTTCTCCCTGACATTTTGCGGGACATAACACCGGCAGTATGCCGAACGCGCCGCGCTTTAAGGACTCTATTTTGTTGACGGCTTCGTGTGAAATCATCATCCGGAGCCCCGCCCGGCAGACGCCAGGGAACCGTCTTCCCCATCAGCCGGCCTCCTGAAGGCGGAACAACCCGAACGACATTTACAAGGAATCTGACAAAATGAAAAACGGAATCATGATGCAATATTTTGAGTGGAACCTGCCCAATGACGGGCAGTTCTGGAACAAGCTGAAGGAAGACGCCCCCCATCTGGAAGAGATAGGCGTCACAGCTGTCTGGATTCCCCCGGCCTACAAGGGCAAGGAACAGAACGACGTGGGCTACGGCACCTACGACCTGTTTGACCTAGGGGAATTCGACCAGAAGAACACGGTCCGCACCAAATACGGCACCAAGCAGGAACTCCAGGACGCCATCAAGGCTCTTCATGAACACCATGTGGGCGTCTACCTGGACGCCGTCATGAACCACAAGGCCGGAGCGGACTATACGGAAAAATTCATGGCCAAGGAAGTGGACCAGCAGAACCGGGACAAGGAAATCACGGACGCCTACGAAATCGAAGGCTGGACCGGCTTCAACTTCCCCGGCCGCGGAGACAAGTACTCCGACTTCAAATGGCACTGGTACCACTTCACCGGCACGGACTACGACGCCGCTACGGAAAAAACTTCCATCTTCAAGATCATGGGGGACGGGAAAAGCTGGAGCGAGGGCGTGGATGAAGAAAACGGCAACTATGACTACCTCATGTTCGCCAACCTGGACTTCGACCACCCGGAAGTGGTGAAAGAAATGGAAAAATGGGGCGTCTGGGTATCCCGGGAACTGGACCTGGACGGCATGAGGCTGGACGCCATCAAGCACATCAATGACGAGTTCATCAAGAAATTCCTGGCCGCCGTCCGCAAGGACAGGGGAGAGGATTTCTACGCCGTGGGCGAATACTGGAAGCAGGACCTGGACTCCCTGAACGAATACCTCAAGGAGGAACGCTACAAGGTGGACCTGTTTGACGTGCCCCTGCACTACAACATGTACCAGGCTTCCAAGCAGGGCCGTGATTACGACCTTTCCAAGATTCTGGACGGCACCCTGGTCCAGAACCACCCCACGCTGGCCGTCACCTTTGTGGACAACCATGACTCCCAGTGGGGCAGCTCCCTGGAATCAGCCGTGGAAGACTGGTTCAAGCCCTCCGCCTATGCGCTCATCCTGCTCATGAAGGAAGGCTATCCCTGCATCTTCTACGGGGACTACTACGGAGTAAGCGGCAACCCGCCCATGCACCGCGGCATCATCGACAACCTGCTGGAAATCCGCAAAAACCATGCCTTCGGGGAGCAGAACTACTACTTTGACCACCCGAACACCATCGGCTTCACCCGCGTGGGGGATGACGACCACCCGCATTCCGGCGTGGCCGTGCTCATCTCCAACGGAGAGGACGGGGACAAGGTGATGAACGTGGGCAAGCAGCACGCCGGGGAAACCTGGAAGGAAGCCACCGGAAACGTGGAGGAAACCGTCGCCATTGACGAGGAAGGCAACGGCCAGTTCCTCGTCCACGGCGGCAACGTGGCCGTCTGGATTCCGGAAAACGCTCCGCAGGACCCCAAGCAGGACGCGAGGGTGGAAGACGAGGAATAAATTGAATGATTGCCCCGCCGGCAGGCAAGCCGGAGCGGGCGTGGAGGAACGGCCTGTTCCGGCGCCGGACCATCTTTCCGGAAGGCGGGTCAGGCCGTTCTGACTTTAATCACCAGTTTACGGAGAGCCCCTTCCCCGATGCAGCCGGCATGGGCGTCCTCCGGGAAAAAGACGGCGAACTGCCCCGGCTTCACGGTAAAAGAGGTGTCCGGCGCATCGTCGTAATGCTGCGCGTCCTTTTCCATGTTGAACGGTTCGGAAGGCTTTTCCAGGGCAGAGCGGTCCTTCCACGCAAACCCTTCCTCCCGTGAAAGGGGAACGTGGATGTCAATGAACCTGTCGTGCACTTCCATGCGGGCCTTCTCCGGCTTCTTCATCGCCGGCTCATTCACCATCACAATCAGGGCGTCTTCCTCCAGGACGTGGGGGCCCGGTTCCAGGGAAGCCGGACCGGCCTCCCTGACAAAATCGAAAGCCCGCTGGAAAAGGGGATTCAAAGACTCGTAACGGGCGGAATCGGAAAGGGAGGCAATAATCATGGCGCAGGCTCCATCCCGGAGCGGTCTCATTGTAACGGGCCGGAAAAGCCCGTCAAACCCTTTGACTCTTTTCCATGGGAATTCCCGGACTTGCCGGGACACGGCGCACGCCGGCCCCCACTTCCCGCTCCGGACAATTCCTGACCGGGCCCCCGTCCGGCGGAAGGAAAGCCGTGAAACCGGAGTTTCAGGAAACGGACGGGGAGGCACTGGCTCCATCCGCCTCCCTTTATTGAGGTATTCCTCCCCCGCGGCTGCCAACTACAAGCATCACCAGCGCAGGAAAACACCTTCTTAACGTCTCCATAATATATTCTGTTTCAATTACCTAAAACATAGAGAAGACCATGCATCGGATTAACAATCCGGAGTCAAGCATGAACATCTGAAAGAAAAACGTTTTCGGGAAATTTCCCTTGTCCATACTCCGTAAATCGTCAGCTTCTGTTCCTGATGCAATAGATTTTCTCTTCGTTCCGCAACGAAGCAGGGAAGCCCGAACTTCCGGGAAAGACGCGTCTGTGAAAGGAAACAGCCATGAGATGAGGAGCAGGCTCCCGTCCTTTCCAGGCGAAAGGCAACCTGCAAAAGAAACGGTGGAAATGTTTATTCACGGTGGATTTGCGCCTCCCGCGCCTGGGAACGGAAGGCTCCCGCCTTTCGTGGGTAAAAAATCTTTCCGCAGCGCAGCGGAGGTTCTCCTTCAATAGCCGCCATCCTGCTCCGGCGAGAGTATCCATTAGGGCCGGGAGTTCCCAATTCCCAGGCAGTATGCGGGCTTGGAAGAAAACGGGAAAGTGTTTGTTAACCATGCATTTGAGCTTTCCTTCGTTCCCGTTTGAAACGTCTCCGGAGCTCCGCGGATTGTTAATCCGGTAGTTTGCGAATAATTCAATCATTCCACACGAATATGAAGAAAGCATTATACCTCATCATCCACCTGGCCGTGGCCTCTCTGGCAGGCGTCGCTGCGGCGGCAACCGTCGAGCTGATGCCCGACATCGGCGCCATGACGGGCCAGGGCTACAACTCAGCGGGACGCCTTGCCGGGGACGGCATCACGGGAGACGACGTTAAAAACTGGCTCGGTTCTCGGGCTGACGGATGGTACACCACTACCGGCAACGGCGACATGCGCTGGGGAACGCCACCTCCAACACGGAAGACCAGACCATCAACCTGCCCAGCATGTCCGGCACGGCGGGCGTCTGCTTCGGTCTGAAAATGACCATTGAAAACATTCAGGATTACTCCGGCCTGAGCTTCAGCATGAACCTCACCCCGTCCGGAACCACCGGAACGTACACGTATTCCGTCTGGTATGAAACCAGGGACGGGGAAATGGTGGAACTCTGCAAGGGAACGAGGAACAATGACGGCTCCCCCTGGAACGTTCACTATGACCTCACGGAAGACCAGTTGAGAGCCATGAAGGAAAACGGCAACGGCAAGGTCTATGCCGTGGTGGGAAGCTCCGGAGGCCGGGGAGGAGATAACGCCACCGTGGAAGACCTTTCCCTGGAAGGGACGCTGGCCGTCCCCGAACCGGCCGCGGCCTCCCTGAGCCTGCTGGGGCTTGCCGCCATGATGCTACGCCGCCGCAGGGTGCGCGCCTGAAATGTGCTTTCTTCCAATGAATCAAGGCTGTTCCTTCACCGGAACAGCCTTTTTCATGTTCCGGCGTCTTCTCCAGGAGCAACCATGGAGACGGCTTTCCGGCCTTTCCCCTTTTCCTTCATCCGGCAATTAGTCAGTCAGAAAACCCTTCCGTCCACCGGAAAGCGGTCCCAGCCGTTTTCCCTGCCTTATGAACACGTTATTGCCCGCGAGGCAACGCAAAACGCTTGCCATCCCGCAACCGGTAGTATATTAGAGTAACTGTAAGCCATCAACTGCACAATGATCACACAAAAGACCCCATCCAGCTCCTACCGGCCTTCCTATGACCGCACTCCCAAATATACCGTGAAACAGGTTGCGGAAATGATGGAGATGTCCGCCTACACCATCCGCTACTATGAAAACGCCGGATTGATTCCGGACGTGGACCGCAGCGGAGGCAATGCCCGCATGTTTTCAGACTACACCCTGGGCTGGCTGCGCCTGGTTCACTGCCTCCGGATGACGGGCCTCCCGATTGAAGGCGTCAAGCACTACATCGACCTGTGCCAGGAAGGGGACACCACCATTCCGGAACGCGCCGAACTGATTTTCAAGCAGGAGAAAAGCCTCCGTGAACAACTCCGCATCCTGAAAAAGCAAATGGAAGTCTTGAAGTACAAGAAGAAATTCTACCAGGATCTTTTGAACAACCACAGGCCGGACAGCTGCAATCCGCTGAACCACGTCAGCGCCAGCGAACCGAACATCGCTCCGGAAGAATAATCTTTCCCTTAAATCCGCAACAGGAGGCATCCGGGAATTCCATTGGAATTCCCGGATGCCCTGTTTTTTCCTTCATTTCCCGTCAGGGAGAAAAACCTTCCCGGCTTCCCCCCCTCTCCGAAGGAAAAGGAGGAAACGCCGGAAAATCCCTGCGCTTTTATTTGCTTCCCGTCGCCTCCGCATACTCCGCATCGGTCACGGGGCCTCCCCACGCCGTCCTGTTGGAAGCCGCCCTGGGCGTGATGCCGAGGTGCACGAACTCACTGTCCGGAGCCGCGCCGTGCCAGTGCTCCGTATTGGCCGGGATTTCCACCACGGAACCGGGCGTCAGGCGCCGGGCGGCCTTGCCGCGCTCCTGGTAGTATCCCGTGCCTTCCGTGCAGAACAGCACCTGGCCCACGGAATGGCTGTGCCAGTTGTTCCGCGTGCCGGGGGCAAAGGTGACGTTATAGGCGGACATGTCGTAATCCCTGTTGTCCACCAGCATGGCTACCCAGGCTTTTCCGGTGAAATTGGCCGGAGCCGGCTCCCCTTTGGGGAAGGCGTCCTTCTTCCCGGCAGCGGCGGATACGGCCAGAATGGCCTCCACCTGCCCGTCAGTCAGGCCGTTGTGCTTCCCGATGCGGATGTGGGAGTTCAACTGGCTTTCCGTGCCCGTCATGGCGGCCAGGGCCGCGATGGTGGCGAGCTCCCGGGTCTTCCAGTCCATATTGTCGCGGCCAAAAATGTCCCCGAACAAATGCGCCTTCAGGAACTCGTCAATGGCCGGGGCGAACAGGAAAAGATCCCCCTTCACCGGAGCGCCGCAAAGCTTCGTCTGGTTGGCCGTGCCAAAGTCGATGCTCTTTCCGGCGGGCGGCGCTCCCGCCTCCGCTCCCACCGTATCATTGATGCCGCGCGAGGCGCGGTCCTTCGCCAGAACCATCAACTCATTGAGAGCGTTCAGGCTGCGTGGAAAACCGCAATAGGCATACATCTGGACCAGCACCTCCTTGAGCTCGTTCAGGGTCAGTCCGGCGTCCAGCCCCGCCGTCAGGGCGTTCCGCAGGCCGGGCATGTCGCCCCTGGCCGTATGGGCGCTGATGGCGGCAATCTGTTGTTCTTTTGGCGACAAGGCGCTTGTATCGTTATTCATGGTTTGGGCTTCTGAAAGGTTCATCAGACAGGCAAGGAAAAAAGCCATTCCCGCAAGGGTTCGTTTCATAAGGAGCATTATTTGTTGATGGTGATTGTGTCATTGACCCACTTGACCAGCGCGGGCCTGGCCGTCCGGATGCCTTCCCCGGCAAAAGCTCCGCCCTTGAGAACGGTGGACTTGGGGCACAGCTTCCGCACCTCGTCCCCACAGCGCGCCATGCCGCCGCCTCCGTGCGTCACAAACGGAATCACCGTCTTGCCGGAAAGGTCGTGGCTTGCCAGGAAAGAGGCGACCGGAGGCGCAATCGTGCTCCACCAGTTGGGACTGCCGATGAAAATCACGTCGTACTTGCTCATGTCCTCCACCCTGGCGACCAACTCCGGACGGAAGCCCTCCTGAATCTCCTTTTTAGCCTGTACCGTGCATTCCCGGTACTCGGCGGGATAAGGCTTGACCGGCTTGATTTCAAACAGGGTTCCGCCCGTCGCCTTCTGAATCTGCGCAGCGGCGTACTTCGTATTGCCGCCCCATGAATAATAGGCAATGAGAACCTTGGAGGGTTCCGCGGAAACCTTGGGCTGTTCCTGTCCCGAGCATCCGGCCCCCGTCATCAGGGCGGCCGCCAGCGTGCATATCATTGATATTGTTTTCATGAATTTAATGTCTGGGTTGGAAGGCCGCGCAGAAAACAGCCCGGGAAGAAAAACGGCTTCATCCGGCAGTCTCCGTGCACGAACCTTGTTCCTTCTTCCTGTCTAAACGTTAGAGCAGCTATAAGTCAACATGTTTTCCCTCATCTGTTCCAAAGATTGCACCCACTCCACTCTAAACTCTCAACTCTCAACTCTCTTATTCCTCTTTCCGGAGCCGGATCAGCACGATTTCCGAAGGAACGCCGATGCGGATGGGAAAGCCGTTCCAAATCCCCGCCCCGTTGGAGACATACAGCTTCATACCCCCCACCGTGTACAATCCGGACACAAAGCCCTCGTTGAACCGGGCCACCAGCCGGTCAATGCCGGCAATCATGCCGCCGTGCGTATGGCCGGAAACCTGGAGGTCCACGCCGTGCTCCGCCGCTTCCGGGGCCAGCCGCGGCTGATGGGCGGCGAGGATGCGCACGCCCTTTTCCGGGGCTCCCGCCAACGCCTTGCGTATATCCGGCTCCTCCTTTCCCATGATGCCGGCTACAGGATCCGTCACCCCCGCCAGCACTACCGCGCCCCCGCCCGTCTGCACATGTTCATTGTGAAGCATACGGATGCCCAGGGTGGGCAGGAACTCCATCCACTCCTCATAACCGGAATAATACTCATGATTGCCCGGCACGCCGAACACCCCGTACCTGGCCTTCAAATCCGCAAGCGGCCTCAAATCATCCCCGTGCACGGGAACCGTCCCGTCCACGAAGTCCCCGGCAATAATGACGATGTCCGGATTCAGGGCATTCGTGCGTTCCACAATTTTCCTGATGCGGTCCGCACGCGTGATGCCGTCCACATGAAGGTCCGCCAGCACGGCGACTGCCAGGCCGTCCGCCCCCTCCGGCAGATGGTTCACGGAAATCGTTTCCTCCTTCACCCGCGGCACCCCGGTTCCTCCGGCCATCCCCACGGTAGCCAGTACGGCGGCGAAAACCAGCAGGGCAAGGTTCACCCGGTTGCCGATGATGCGGAACCGTTCCGTCCTCTTCTTCCCCAGGCAGAACAGAACCAGCAGGTACAGGAGGCGCGCCACGTCCGCCGCCAGCAGCAGGAAAAAAAACAGGAAAAGCACGGAGAACAGCCATGCAGCCGCCAGCAGGACGCCTTCCGGCAGAACCGGGGAGAAAAACATGGGGCCGCCGAACAAATGCAGCAGATGGGGTTTTGAACGCCGCCACCGCCAGAAGGACGGCGAGCAGGGCCTTCCAGCCCCATTTCAGTCTAAGCGGCAGAATGGCGCGGCAGAAAACGTAAACCGCCAGCAGTGCTCCGAAAATCAGTATCATGTGTCTCTTGCTTAAAATGGCTTGAACCCCGCCGGAACGGGAAGAACGCTGTCCTTCCCCTGCGAACAACCGGCAGACGGCTTATCATGTTGAGTCCCTCACCGTAATCAGCTTCCTTCAAAGTCAGCCGCAGAACCTCCTTATTTCAGATGCTCCTGAAAGAACTGCTCGATTTTGCCGAAAGGAATAACCCCGGCTTGATTGTCATAGAGATCCACATGGCTCGCGCCGGGAATGATCATCAGCTCCTTGTTATCCCCCTTCAACTTCTTGAAGGCATCCTCGCTGAAATAGCGTGAATGGGCTTTTTCTCCGTGAATCATGAGCACGGCGCTGCGGATTTCACCGCTGTACGCCAGCAGGGGCATATTGATGAACGAGAGCGCGGAGGTGGTATTCCATCCGCCGTTCGAGTTGAGCGAACGCTTGTGGTAGCCGCGGGGCGTCTTATAGTAATTGTAGTAATCCTTCACGAATCCTGGGGCATCGTCGGGCAGAGGATCGGGCACGCCCCCCGCGAGCGCATAAGAACCGTTCTTCGCATCGGCGGTGCGCTGGGCATTCAGTTGTTTGCGAAGCTCATAACGGGCGTCGGCGTCCATCGCGTCGAAATAGCCGTTCGCGTTCACGCGGCTCATATCGTACATCGTGGACGCTACCGTCGCCTTGATGCGGGTGTCGATAGCCGCCGCGTTCACCGCCATGCCGCCCCACCCGCAAATGCCGATGATTCCGATGCGTTCGGGGTCCACGTCGTCGCGTGTGGAGAGGTAGTCGACGGCTGCGGAGAAATCCTCCGTATTGATGTCCGGGGAAGCGACATAACGGGGTTCCCCGCCGCTCTCTCCCGTATACGAGGGATCAAACGCGATCGTTAGAAAACCGCGCTCGGCCATCGTCTGGGCATAGAGCCCGGAAGATTGTTCCTTCACGGCTCCGAAGGGGCCGGAAACGGCGATAGCCGGCAACTTTCCGCCGGCCTTCCGGGGATATACAAATCCGCGGCCAGCGTAATGCCGTAGCGGTTGCGGAAGCTTACCTTGCGGTGGTCTACCTTGTCGCTCTTCGGAAACACCTTGTCCCATTCCTGCGTTAAATTCAGTTGTTCGTTCATGATCCTGTCCGTGTTGGCGTTATTATTTTCAGCGGATAAGCTCCCTGCACAGCAAATGCAGGCGGAGAAAACCGCGCAAAACCTTTAAATGAATGCCCTGTCATCTTTCTAATACTTGAGGTGAATTATTACTTTCCGTAATTGATCAGGTACAGGACTGACTCCGGGTCCTGATGGCACAGGAAAAGGCTCTCTCCGCGGTCCAGCCTGGCGATGGCCCCCATGTCTTCCTGGGAAAGTTCAAAGTCAAAGACGTTGAAATTCTCCTCCATCCTTTCCCGGTGGGTCGTCTTCGGAATGACGATGACGCCGCGCTGGATCAGGAAGCGCAGGGCCGTCTGCGCCGGAGTCTTGCCGTACTTCTCTCCGATGTCCTTCAGCACCGGATTCGTGAAAAATCCATTGCGGCCTTCCGCGAAGGGCCCCCAGGATTCCACCCGGGTGCCGTACTTGGCCATGAGTTCCTGGGCCTTCACCTGCTGGTTGAACACGTGCGTTTCCACCTGGTTGACGGCGGGCTTGATCTCGCAGAACTCCGCCAGGTCCACAAAACGGTCCGGATAAAAATTGCTCACGCCGATGGCGCGGACCTTTCCGGCCCGGTTAGCCTCTTCCATGGCCCGGTAAGTGCCGTAATAATCGTTGAAGGGCTGGTGGATGAGCAGCAGGTCCACGTAATCCGTGCGCAGCTTGCGCAGGGACTCGTCAATGGAAGACTTCGCCTTTTCATACCCGCCGTTGGTAATCCACACCTTCGTGGTGAGGAACAATTCCTCGCGCGGCACCCCGCTCTTCTCCGCCGCGCGGCCTACGGCCTCCCTCATTGCCGTAAATCTGGGCCGTATCAATGGAACGGTAGCCGGCGCCGATCGCGTCCAGCACGCAGCGCTCGCACTCTGCGGCGTCGGGAATCTGAAAAACTCCAAAGCCCAGGATGGGCATGACAACTCCGTTATTTAATGTAATTTCTTCCATAATTATTTCTGGTTGTATTTTTTAATAAAATCAAGATAAATCCTTATACCTCACCTCCTTCAAGGAAGGTCCGCGCAAGGGGCATCGTCCATTTCGACATTCGCTCCATCCATCAAACGGAAAAGTTGTCCGATGGCAGTCGACTTCCTGAAAGAACATCCTTTAGTGGACTATCATCATAGCGTTGCCACCGTAGGAGGAGAATAAAGCTCCGGTACGCTGCCTATATTGTTTTCATATTCTTCTCTATTTGTTTGTTTTTATTTTCAGAAATATCTCAGGCATGCCTGCCGGATCAAGGGCATGCATGTCCACTAAGTCGAGGCTCTTCACCATGTGCAGCGTAGCCGTCTTGTACTTCCGGAAGTGAGCGGTCTGAATATGATGCCGGTAGGCTTCGGGAGAAGCGTAGATTTCGAGGATGCGGATTTGTGTGGAATCCCGCTTCATCTGCATCGGGAAAATGCAAATAACTCCCGATTCCTCTTTGACCGATGTAGCTCCTACCACAGAGGCATATTCCAGATATTCTTTCAAATACTGGGGATATACTTCGATTTCGGAAATACGGATTAACATATTCTCTGCTGAAACGGCCGGCTTCGTTTGGGCTGATAGCTGGAACGATGTGATCAAAATCAATAAGCTGATAAAAAGATATCTTTTCATTCTCTTTAAAACGATAACTGATTATTTGGCTTTCTACGGCAGTGTCTGCGCGACGTTCTCATCAGATTGATTTTAGGCCCCCTCTTTATGGAATAAACGGTGTGTATTCCCATGGCCCCCCTCCCGCCAAGTCGCAGTAGAAATGACGGAGGTTCCCCTCCCAGTCCACCGACTGCATCAATCCCTTTGCCTTCATTACGGAATGCACCGCTCCATCATCAGTATCCATTCTTTAACGTCATCGGATTTAACAAGCCTGCTAAGATTCCAGCTTCTTCAGCTCATACTTCCTGGTGCCCAGGCCTATCTGTTCGGCGTAATCCACCGTGTGCCGCCCATGACGGCTTTCAATGCGCTCGATCAGGGGTTTGCTGTTGTCTCCGGCGGAAGGCTTGACGGCGTAAACGAGGTCCAGGCAGGCCTGGTCCAGCGCCACCGGGTCAAGGGAAGCCAGAATGCCGATGTCCTTCATCTCCGGGTCATGGGGGTGGGCATCGCAATCGCAGTCAATGGACAGCTTGTTCATCACGTTGATATACAGAATCCTGTCCCCGAAGTAATCGGCCACCGCCTGAGCGGAGGCGGCCATGGACTCCAGAAAGTCGTCCTGCGCGGCCAGATTGTTCCACACGGCGGCAACGTCCCGCGTTTTTCCGGCGGAATGGATGTACGCCTTGCCGCTTGCGGAAGCCACGCCGATGGACTGGTTCTTGATCACGCCGCCGAAGCCGCCCATGGCGTGCCCCTTGAAGTGGGCCAGGTTGATCATGAAATCATAATTCTTCAAATGGTTCCCTACGATATCGTATTCCAGGTGCTTCCTGTCCTTCACCGGAATGGTGAACTCTCCCTCCGCGTCCATGATGTCCACCCTGGCAATGTCGGAAAAACCGTGCTCCTTCGCGGCACGTAGGTGGTCTTCCGTCCGGGACCGCTTGCCGCCGTAAGCCGTATTGCACTCTACGATGGTGCCGTTCACGCGGTGCACCAGGCCCTTGATCAGGGCCGGACTCAGGAAATTGCGGCCGCCCGGCTCCCCGGTGCTGATCTTGACGGCCGCCTTTCCCGTGGCCGGACGCCCCAGGGCCTCGTAAATTCTTACGAGAGCCTCCGGAGAAATCTCCTTCGTCATCCATACCCTGGAAGCTCCGTTCTTCTCCGCGGCCGCGCCCAGCGCATATTCCGGCAAGGCCAGGCACGCTAGGGCCGCGGTGGAAGACTGGAGCCACGCTCTTCTCGTCATATTGTTTCTCATGGCAACTTGATTGTTTGTTCTTGATGATCGTTCTTCGCGCTCTCTCCATTGAGACCTTTCAGGCCGCCGGCCGCGTTCATGTTCCGGAAACGCGGCCGCCCAGCGTACGGCAGATTCTTTCCACCCCCTCAAGCAGCAGTTTCCGGGGACAGGCGATGTTCAGGCGGATGAAACAGCCCTCCGATTCCCCGTACATTTCCCCGCCGTTGACGAGCACCCGTCCCTCTTCCTCCAGCAAACGGACAATTTCCGCGGAGGAAAGCCCCAGCGCGGAGCAATCTATCCAGACCAGGTACGTTCCCTCCAGCGGCAGCACGCGGAGTTGCGGTAGGCGTTCGCCCAGCATGTCCCGGACCGTCTCGTAATTCCCGTAAAGGTAAAGCTTCAGCTCCTCCAGCCAGTCCTCTCCGCCGTTGTAGGCCGCTTCCAGAGCATCCACGGCGAAGGAATTGACATCGCACACCTCGTTGATGTTGATAGCCTTGTCAATCTTCCTCCGGACCTCCTCATCCGCCGCGACGATATTGGCGATCTGAATGCCCGCCAGATTAAAGGCCTTGCTGGGGGAAATGCAGGTGACGGAATGGCGCAGGGCCTCCTCCGAAAGGGAGGCGAACGGCGTGTAGGGATGGCCGGGATACGTCAGTTCGCAATGAATCTCGTCAGCCACCACCAGCACGCCGTTTCTCCGGCAGATATCCGCGATCTTCTCCAGCTCCGGCCTCGTCCAGACGCGCCCGGCGGGATTGTGGGGATTGCACAGGAGCAGGAGCTTGACGGCGGGATCCGCCGCCTTCCGCTCCAGGTCCTCCGCGTCAAGCGCGTACTTCCCGTTCTCGTACTTCAGCGGGCTGGTTTCCGCCACGCACCCGTTATTGCGGATGGAGGAAAAAAAGCAATTGTACACGGGCGTCTGCACCAGCACCTTGTCCCCCGGAGCCGTCAGGGCCCGGATGATGGCGGACAGCGCGGGCACCACCCCCGTGGTGTAAATAATCCACTCCGGACTGATCTTCCAGCCGTGGCGGCGTTCAAACCAGTTCGTGACCGCCTCATAATAGGAATCCGGAACCCGCGTGTAGCCGAAAATGCCGTGTTCCGCCCTCTTCCGGATGGCCTCCGTCACCGCCGGAGCCGTGCGGAAATCCATGTCCGCCACCCACATGGGCAGAATGTCCGCCCGGGGCATGGAATCCCACTTGTAGGAATTCGTTCCCCGGCGCGGCACAAGGGTGTCAAAATCGTACTTCATGCTGCTTCTCCCGACTGCGTTTTTCCCGTTTCAATGGAGCAGTTGGCCGGAGCCTTGCAGTGCTCGTCCAGAATAACCTCCCCGTACTCTTCCGCCACGATGCGTCCGCTGCGCGGGTTCTTGACGCTGTGCACGCGCCCCTTGATTTCCGCCTGCACGGAGGAATATTCAAAACAAAGGTCCGCATCCTCCCCGAACGTGCAGTTTTCCAGCACCAGGTTCTCCGCGTAGCACAACGCCTGCGTGCCGGAAATACGGCAATTCACCAGGCGGAGGTTTCTGGAATGCCAGCCCAGGTATTCCCCGTCCACCACGGAATCGTACACCGTCACGTCCTCCGTATTCCAGAAGGCGTCCTTGGAATGAATCTCCGCATTCCGGATCACCACATTCCTGCAATACTGGAAGGAGTAGTTCCCGTTCAGGCGGAAACCGTCAATGTCCATATTCTCCCCGTGCATGAACAGGTAATCGCCCTTGTCCGCCTGCACGTTGCGCAGCTCCGCGTTCCGGCAGTGCCAGCAGCATTCCAGGGCGTCCGTCAGGACCACGTTCTCCAGAACCATCCCGTCCATGTCCCGGAACATCTTGGGGGCTTCCACCCGCGTATCCTTCATGCGCAGGTTCCGGGAATACCAGATGGCGGCTCGGGCGCCTTCCCTGAACAGGCAATTCTCAATCAGCAAGCCGTCGTTGTGCCAGAAAGGGTACTTTCCCCGGAACTCGCACCGTACGGCTTCAATGTCGGAGCATTCCTTCAGGGCGGACTCTCCCGGATAAATCGTGACGTCTTCCAGCCTCAGATGATGGGAGGCAAACAAGGGGCGCTCCCCCTCGTAGGTAGTATTCTTAATCATTTTTCTTGGTCATGGTGATGGGTTGGTAAAATGTTCTTTTTTAGAATTCATCATATGCGTTTAAGCGGCGGCAATCGGCATCCGGAAAAGGAAGACCGGGAAAAAGACGGGGAGCGGCATTCTCCGCATTCCCGGCCTTCTTCTTTCTTCCTTCAGGCTATTCCTTATAGTAACTGTAATGCAAAGGATTTTTAGCATTTTCTCGTTCATCATTTGTAATGTATTCATAATTAATAAATATTAACTGTCATAAAAATCATTTCATGAACCGTGAAATCATGAAAAAAACTTCATTTTTCAGATTCCCGGCACGATATTCCCTTTCTGTACGCCATGGCGGCCGCAGGGGAAAGCGCGCGCCCTTTCCCGGCGGAATCTTCCGGAGGCGTTCTCCTCACCAGCGCGATGCTCCCCAGGATGACGAACAGCCCGGCCATCCGCGCCCACGTCATCCCTTCCCCTCCCGCCGCACACCCCAGGACGACGGCCACCAGGGGGGTTCACATAGGCGTGCGTGCCTACTTCCGCCGCCGGACGAACCTTCAGCAACCAGATATAGCTGGTGTACGCCAGGACGGAGCCGAACAGCACCAGATAAAGGAGTGACAGCCACGCGGAAGCAGGAACTTCCTCCCAATCCATGTTCTCCGGCTCCTTCCGGACGAGGGCCCAGCACCAGAACATCACCCCCGCCGCGAGCATCTGCCACGCCGCCCCGCCCACATTGTTGACCGCCTCCTCCGCGCAGGAACGGTACTTGGCGTACAGCGTCCCCAAAGCCCAGGAAACGCAGCCGAAAACCAGCAGCAGGATACCGTGCGCGCCCTGGCCCCCCCCTTCCTCCCGTCCAAGTTGCTCCGCGAACAAAAGGCCCACTCCCAGGAATCCGGCCGCTATCCCCGCGAAAACGGAAATGCTCCGGAAATTCCTGCGCCACATGGGAACATCCAGCGCGATAATCCAGATGGCCGTGGACGATGCGATGATCGCCACCAGGCTGCTGCTCAAATACTGCTGGGCCAGCATGACGACGGCCATATCCACGAAAAGGAGGATAATGCCGCTGACGGCGGACTTCCGGACCAGGGGACCCCGGAAAATATCCTCCCCCCTTGCCCGCCCGGCCAGCAGCAGAAGGAGCCCCGCCGTGCAGAAGCGCATTCCGCCCAGCAGAAACGGAGGGAACCCCTGCAACGCCGTCCCGATAAAATAATAGGTGGACCCCCACACCACGTAAATCATCAGATACGCGGTGATGACTCCCAGCCGGCCCGGCGGCTCCGTGATTGGATAAACAGCCATTGGAAAACCTCCATGAACTCTTTACTTGTTAAAAGGAGCCGCCTTCCTTCCGGGGAAAGACGGAGTCTTCCGGAACAACCGGAGCCTTTTCCCGTACGTCAGCATGCGCCAGCCCCATTCCAGGGGGCCGAACAGGCAGAACTTCAGCCAGACGCGGCTGAACAGCGCCTGGAACAGGAAGACGGAGGCAGCTACCAGTTCCACCTGCGCCAGCCCCAGCCGGGTCCCCAGGCGGAAGCCTATTCCGTAAAACAGGACGATGCCCAGCACGGACTGCCCGATGTAATTGGTCAGCGCCATCCGCCCGGGAGCCGCCAGCGCCCGGAACAAGGGAGCGTCCTTCCGGCGAAGGAACCACAGGCAGAAAACGGACACATACGCCAGGCTGAGGGGAATAACGCTGACGGCATACAGGAAGGCCCCGGCCACGGGCCCGCCGCCCAGCAGGTGAAGCGCATGGGCGGCGTACAGGAAGGAAAGGGGCAGCCCCGCCAGAAAACCGCAGCGGCATACCCTCTTCAACAGCGTCCGCCGCCTCTCCAGATTCGCATAAATTCCGTTCCTTCCCACATACAGCCCCAGCAGGAACAAGCCCAGCACCTTGAAGACGCGGTTGCTCTCCAGCAGCTCCTGGACGCGGATGAACGCCCCGGACAGGGTGAACTTCAGAACGTCGGAATAATGTTCCCCGTCCACCAGCCATCTGCCGAAATTCGCGTCCGTAATCCCGCTGAGGCCGTTGAAATACCGTACTGCGCCCCCCACCGGGGCGGCGAGGTCAAACCGGTAGCCTGAAAAAAACCTTCAGGGCATCCATGAGAACAGGGCAGAAAACAAGCGCGGCGGCAATCGCCAGCAGCTTTCTGTCCGGCACATTCCGGAACAGCGGCAGCAGCAGGCCGGCCAGCGCATACAGAAGCAGGATGTCCCCGCTCCACAGGAGCATCAGGTGCAGCAGCCCGATCAGGGCCAGAAGGCCCATCCTGCGGTAAAAACGGCGATGCCGTCGCGCCCCTTCTCCATGGAATGGGACATCATGATGGAAAAGCCGATGCCGAACAACAGGGAAAACAGGCTGTAAAACTTGCCGTCAATAAACACGTACTGGAGGAAGCGGACCACCCGGTCGATTCCGGCGGTGGGCATGGCGGAAACAACCTCCGGACTCTGGAACGTGTACAGGGAAAACTCCGGAAAAATTCGCCAGGCAGATGCCGAAAAGCGCCAGTCCCCTCAAGGCGTCCAGAATCACGGAACGCTCCCGCGTGCTGACGGGGCCCATCCTGTCAACGGGAGGCATCCGCCCCTCCTTTCCCATCACCGGGCACCGCAGCGCACGTATTCAATAAATATTTTATTTTCATATGATTACAAAAAAATCTCATGTATCTTTAATATCTTTTCTCCCAAAAAAATGAGGCGACAGGCCCCCGCCCGGGAAAAACAGCCTTCTCCCGATTCCTTAAAAAAGGAACGCTGCCCCATCCCGGAAAACCGGGATAAAAACCTGCCGGACAAACCGGAAGGTCAGCGTTTCACGTCAATGGTCACGCGGATCTTTCCGGAAACATCCAGCGCCTTCATCCCTTCCCCGTCCACGCTCCCCAGAATCACCAGGCCGCGGGACGGCTCGAAGGCCTTCCTGAAAATGCACAAATTGCCCCACGGGGCGTAATAGGCGATGGCCCCCGGAAGGGTTTTCCCCATGGCCGGAGACCCGGCGGTGGACAACTTGCCGGGCAGAGGGCTGATCTTCTCGGTATCGCCGTAATCCTCCAGCGTCAGCGTCAGGGGAAGCCGGGCCACGAAATCCCTGGCGGCGGCATTGTCCTGAAGAGTGGCGGCAATTTCCTTTTCTCCTGCTTTAATCGTAATATTCATGGTGTTCGGGGATGGCTGGGGAATCTCCGGCTCCGCGGCGCAACAGGGGGCAAGGAAAGCCCCTGCCGCGTACAAATATGGTAATAATTTTTTCATCGTCTATATTTTAATAGGAATGGCTGCCCGGCAGGATTGAACGGGACCGGGAATCCCCGCGAAGAAGGAAAAACGGCTGCCGGCCTTCTCCGGCAACGGAAGGCGCACCACAGGCAGGAGAGAAGCCGGAAACATTGCCGGAGCTTTTCTTCCCGCGGCGCCCTCATCCCCACCCGGAAATCGGACGCCGCGGGAAGCTGTCTCACCTATCCTCGCTGGGCGCAAAAAACATTCTATATGAAATCCGGTTGATATTATTCCATGGGCGGTTTTACGGCTGATCTTCTTTAGTGGGGAAAAAGGCTTAAACCCCTATCCCCATGATTCTGGCCTGCTTCATGGCCGGATTGCCCTTGATGCCGCCCATCTTCCAGGCCCCGGTGCCGTAAACCACGCCTTTCTCCACCGCCCCTTCCAGGCAGTCCAGAAAACCGCGGAAGCACTCCACGGTGCGCTCCATATTGGCCCGGTTATCCTCCGCCGCGGCCAGAATGAAGTAAAACTCCTTGTCACGGATGTCCAGATAACGGGGGACCGTGCGGTCGATAAACGTCTTCATCTGGCCGCACAGCGTATAAAAAACACACGGGAGTGGCCAGCACGATGACATCCGCTTCCAGCAGCTTGTCCAGCAACTCTTCCATATCGTCCTTCTGGAGGCAGGCGTGGGTGTCATGGCACACGCCGCAGCCGCGGCAATAGCCGATGCGCTTCTCCGCCAGGCGCACCTTCTCCACGTCATGCCCTGCGCCCCGCGCCCCCTTCATGAACTCATCGCACAGGAGGTCGGAATTGCCGCCCTTGCGCGGACTGGAGGAAATGATTAAAATCTTCTTGCTCATGGTACAGGCTCCCCGGCTTACAGATAAGACTTCCGGTAAATGGAAACGCAATCCTCCACGGACAGCTCCGCGCGGTCGCACTGGAACAGGAACCCCATGGTTTCCCGCGCATTGTGAGCCATTTTCCCGAACTCCTCCGGCGCAATGCCGTAATCGCTCATGCGCAGGCCGCTTACGCCGCAATCCCGTTGCAGCCTGCCCAGCATGGTGATGAAATCCATGGGGTCCGCCGCCTCCGGCATTCCCATGGCCTGCGCCATGCGGACAAAGCGTTCATCCGCCACATGCCGTTCAATCAGGTGCGTAAAATACGCCTTGCTGATCATGATGAGGCCGGCCCCGTGGGGCAGCTCCTGATGGTAGGCGGACAAGGCATGCTCCAGGGAATGCTCGCTGGTGCAGCGGCCCACGCACATCACGTAGCCGGACAGGGTATTGCCGAAGGCCACATGGGTACGGGCCTTCAGGTCGGAGCCGTCGGCCACCGCCCTGGGCAGGTAGCGGCTGATATGCTTAATGGCCTCCAGGGCGTACATGTCGCTCATCAGGTTCGTGCCGTTGGAAACGTAACCCTCCACGCTGTGGAACAGGGCGTCAAACCCCTGGAAGGCCGTAAACAGCGGAGGAACGGTAAGCATCAGCTCCGGGTCCACGATAGAAAGCGCCGGAAACAGGTCCAGATGGACAAAGCCCGTCTTTTCATGCGTTTTCTCGTTCGTGATGACAGTGCCCGCGTCCGCCTCCGATCCGGTGCCGGCGGTGGTGGTAATGGCAACAATCGGCAGGGGCCTGTTGGAAACCGGCTTCCCCTTCCCCGTGCCGGAGGGAATGTAATCCCAGTAATCGCCGTCATTCACTGCGATCAGCGCGATGGACTTGGCGGCGTCCATGCAGCTCCCTCCGCCCAGGGCGATGATAAAATCGCAGCCGTGTTCCCGGGCGAACCGGCCTCCGGCATTGACGGTTGAATTCAGGGGATTGGGCTCCACCCGGTCAAAGACGGCGTATTCCACGCCGGACTTGTCCAGCTCTGCGGTGAGACGGTCCAGATAACCGTTGGCCCGGGTGGACTTCCCGTTGGAAATGACGATCATGGCCTTGCGGCCCGGCAATGCTTCCGCATGCAGGTTCTCCAGTTGCCCGGCCCCGAAAAGAAGCCGGGTGGGCACATGCATGAGAAAGGCGGAATGGGTATGGTTTGACATGATGACAGGTTGGTTTAAAGGCCGCTTCCCGGACTCCCGGAACACCCGTCCGGAAACGGGAAGCAACACACTACCTATCATCTAAAAGGTTACACCTGCTCTAATGAAAGAAAAATCTTAAAAATAATTTTATCTTCATTTCAAATAACTTATTACCAAATATTTCCGACACAAAAAAATAATTAACCCCTGCCGTTTCCTCCTCAAAAAAGAGCCGATTTCTATTCATTCCCCCACCGCCACGGAGAAGCTCCGCAACAATGGAAGCTCATCCGAACTCCGGTTCCCCACTGGAACCTTTCATGCTTTCGCAAGCCGTTTCAACCGGGGGAAAACGGACCCGGCTTCATCAAACGCAGTCCCTGTTTATTTCCGGGAGCGGCGCCACAAAAACCGCTCAGGAACTCCGGCCAGGGTCCGGCTTACAGCCTTATGGAACAGGAAGACTTGGATGCCTGCAAATCGGAATTGTCCATTTCTACGGCCAGCCAGAACCCCCCGACGGCCAACAGGCCGAAAGCACAAGCCCCCGCGACGGAAAGAACGGTCTTCACCATCTTCTGCCGTTCCGCCTTTGCCCTGCATTGACAGACCAGCGTTTGCAGTGCGCCGCAGACTGCCCCCCAAGGCGGCCGCGCCATCCTTCTTCCCCGGAGGGCTGTCTTTTTTGGGATGCAGGTCGGGCCTCATCATCACGGAATACGGGAACGGCTCCGGCTTCATCATGGAAATGTCCAAAGGCATGTACTTCATGACTTCTTTTTAACGATATTCGTTAATCAGTCAACATATTTTTCACGGATTTAATTTACTTCTTTCTATCGACAATTCACGAAAATCGTGTATCATCAAGCCATGACACCGACAAAAGGGACGTGAAAAACTGGCTGAAAGCCATCGGAAAGGACCGTGACTGGCTCGCCAGGGAATGCGGCACGGAGAAAGGAACGGTCAACAACTGGCTTTCCCCCTCCGGCCCCTTCCCTCCAACGCCATTTTGAAAATCCACTCCCTGATGTCCCAATACGGGCCGGCTCAGCCGGAAAATGAGGCTATCCAGACCAACCGCCTTGTGCTGGAAATCACGGAGGAACGCATGAGGAACTATGAAAGCGCTTCTGAAAAGGGCATGCCCCTGCGCCAGTGGCTGACCGAGCTGGCGGATGAAGCGGCGGACGTGCGTCAGCTCCGGACAGGGCAAAAGCTCCTTCATTCCCTTGGCGGAACAACTCCGTCCCTTGCCGGACATGCCGGACGCGAATACAGCACGCAGATTGTCGGCAACATCGCCGCGGGCTCCCTTTCGGAAAGCGATACCGTCCCGTCCACCATCTACATGAAAAAGGCCCCTGGGCAAAAACGAATACGTGGTCCGCGTAGAAGGAAAATCCATGGAACCCCTCATCCCGGACGGCGCGCTGGTAGTCATGCGGCGCCATACGGCCCCGCCCGTCCCAAGCCGGGAACCATCGTGGAATACAACGACGGACGCGGAGTGACCCTGAAAAAAACTGATCCGGAAGAAAAATGCGGAAACCGGAAAAACGGAATACCTGCTCCAGCCCCTCAATCCCGCGTTCAAGGATATTGCCCCCATGGAGGGAGGCAGCATCTCCGTGAAAAACATCACTACCACATTCTTGACGGATTGCGCGGGGTGGCCGCCATTGTCGTCGTGTGGTTCCATATCTTTGAAGCATACGCCACCAGCCATGTGGACCAAATCATCAACCACGGCTACCTGGCCGTCGACTTCTTCTTCATGCTGTCCGGGTTCGTCATCGGTTACGCCTACGACAACCGCTGGAAAACGATGACGACCGGGGAATTCATCAAGCGCCGCCTCATACGCCTGCAGCCCATGGTGGCGATCGGGGCGGTCATCGGCGCGCTCATCTTTTTATTTCCAAGGCTGTTCCGTATGGGATGTGTCCCAGGTCACGGTCATCTCCCTGCTGGTCGCCACCTTCGTCAATGTCCTGCTGATTCCGTCGCCTCCCGGTCTGGAAATCCGGGGACTGGGAGAGATGTACCCGCTCAACGGGCCAAGCTGGTCGCTATTCTTTGAATACATCGGCAACCTTCTCTATGCGCTGTTCATCCGGAAACTCTCCACGCGCTCCCTGGCGGCGCTGGTGATCCTGGCCGGATGCGGCCTGGCTTCCTTCAGCTTCTGGGGGCCCAATGGAGACATATGCTCCGGCTTCGCCATGACCGGCACGGAATGGACAGGCGGCTCCCTGCGCCTGCTGTACTCCTTCTCCGCCGGGCTGCTTCTGTTCCGCCTGTTCAAGCCCGTCAACATCAAGGGTTCCTTCTGGCTGTGCGGCATCTCCCTCGCCATCCTGCTGGCCATGCCCCCCCGCCTGGGAGGAGAAGACGCTTTCTGGATGAACAGCCTCTATGAAACCGTGTGCTTCGCGGTCTTCTTCCCCCTTATCCTCCTCTTTGGCGCTTCCGGAAAAATCACTGATCCCTATACGGATAAAATATGCCGGTTCCTGGGCAGAATCTCCTACCCCCTGTACATGGTGCATTACCCGTTCATCTACCTGTACTACGCGTGGGTGAAAAACGGAGGCCTTTCCTTCCCGGAATCCCTCCCGGGAGCGTTGGCCGTCGTCATCGGAAGCATCCTGCTGGCGTGGCTTTGCCTGAAATTCTACGATGAACCGGTCCGGAGCTTCCTGGCGAAGCATTTCCTGAAACGGAAAAATAACCGCAGCCTTGAGCCTTCATCTTCCGTACTCCAAAAAAAGACGGACGGCTAAAAGCCGCCCGTCTGAATGCGAACCAATGTTCCTGCTGTCGTTTGATTCGGACAGCCGCTTCAAGCGTTACTGTCCATCAGTCCAGAGCAGGCCATGACCGTTATTTACGCCTGCCTCACGCTTGGACAGTTTGCGTGATGACGACTTTTTCATAGGCTTTAACTCCGGCCACCGCATGGTTGCCATCCGTCGCAAGGATAAGCGAGCCATGCCGCGTTTCTTCCGCAGCTCCAGCTGATACGGTCACGACAGCGCCGTTCTCCCAATGCTCCGCACCTGCGTCCAGCCAGTCGGGCTTTGAAACCAGCGTCCATGCAGAACCGGCGCCGGAATTCAGCGTCAACGAAGAGCTTCCCCCGGCAGAAGGCAGATCAATACCGGATAAAGGAGCATTCGAATTGCGCTCAACCCATTTGGAACGGGAATAGGGGAAGCGGCTGCTTGCCGAGCCAGTCCCTCAGCTTGTTATCTTCCACGTGCGCTATGGCGGAATAAATTTCACTGTTGCCATGAAACAGCAGCTGCGCCTCAGTGATGGCGTAACCCTGTGAGGCCGGCGTAGCGGCGATAAGCTTCAGTTCTCCCGAGGGCGTCACGTAATACACGTCCAGATACTGGTGACGGTAGGCATAAATGAGGCGTGCCATTTTAACATTGTAAAATTCCTCCGGCATATCCCATTCATAAACGCTCAGCACCCCCGGAGCCACGGCGGAATTCGAGAGCCCGGAATGATATTTTACCCGGAATTTGCGCAGAGCACCATCGATTTGAAGACTGATATAAACGCCGGCGGCATTGCCTGTTTGCCATATGGTATGGGCGTAGGCATAATGATCTTCCGGAGGAGAGGAAAAATCTGCAAACGTGCAGGAGCCCACCTCAAAAACCGCTCTTTCATCCGGAACGAAATTGATTTGTACAACGACCTTGTCCTTGCTCCACCACCCCCGGGGTTTCCGACGCTCCCACTAATATCCCGGAGAGACATCATCCTGTGCAAAGCGTCGAGGCGGGACAAGACCGTTTCAGGTCTGGATAAAATTCCCGTATTATCAAGCACAAGCCTTGCAGGATATTGGAAGTATTCAAAAACTAATATTCATCCGCCTTTACACAGGTAAGTCATACATACGCCGGTGTTCCGCACTTCTCCCAATTCCAACCTCCCCTTCACTAGGAGGAGCCTATGTAGAAACAACTTCGCTTTCCCCGTACAACCTTGGGATTTTAACAGTCTATCAGGAGGGAATTTTCCTTGTTCATATTCAGCCTACTGCTCAAAGGCGTGCCTAGGGCTATATCAAAACTGTGCTCCTTCTCAGGTCATGCGAAGAACGAACTCGTCATGGTTCATAATTCAAGACATAAAATCAACATATTGAAATTTACCTGTTTTTATATAGTGACAAAACCCACGTTTACAACAATTAAATACATAATCCAGTGTATTTAATTCAGAATACTTCCCTACATAGTTATTGCCAGCAGCCCATTTCTCTAGACGAACAGGATATGTTTCTCCATATTTTTTGCACTATATTAGCATAACCAAACTCATCAATCACCATCTGATTAACAAATCGATCATCCGCACTTTTCATCAGTTCTTTTATTGACTCCTTTGAAAAATTAACACGTGCTTCATTTTTCATTTCTCCATATATTGACCAATATTCATTTATAGATTCAGCATAACCTTTTTCTTTACACATCCTACAAAGAATTATTCTCAATTTTTCAAATATTTCTATCGCCTGCTTACGGTTATAAACACAATATAGTTCATCTGAACATATTTCTTTACTTATTATGAAACCATTTTTACCTAAAAATAAACTTCTAGTATTATCACCAAAATTTCTAGATACACAAGACTTATCAAATGTGAAAAAAAATCTCGCATTACCAATATCGCTATTCTCAATGCTATTCTCAACAATATCAGTAAATTCAAATTTATCAAAATTATCTTCTATAAATTTATCAGGATATTTCATATCACCACTATTGTAGGGAAGTAGAGGAGTTCTTTCCTCGAAATCGCGCATTTTTTTTTGATAAGATCGGAATTATAATTTTTATCAATAAGATCCTTAACTAGACATCTTATTTCATGAACAGAAAGCTTATTGTGAACACCACTATACATATCAATATTTTTTTTTCATAATTTAGTTTTCCAAATTTTGGAACTATCATTATCTTTCCACTTGTATATCTAGATACTATGCAGGCTCCCTGAGGCAATGGTTTTCCAGAATCATAATCATACACCCCATAAACGAAATTATCTACCACAGGGCAATAATGCCCTGGCATATCCTCCACTAGCACTTCTACATTTGACTCATCACTTAAAACAAATTTTTATTTCGTTTAATTCAAGAACAAAATAACTCCAATAATATTCTTCTTTAAAATTTTCGAAATACAAAGTTTTAGGTTTAACAACCATCTTATGATAAGGATTACAATAAATATAAATACAACCATTTTCTGGAGATTTATCAGCATGTACAAAATCAAAGCCTCCTCTGCTTGGCAAAACATATGATTTAGAAAATTAAAGCCGCTGATTTTATTAATAACTTCTATTATTCCTTCAACACTTTCCCATTCTTTCCTAGTACAATATTTTTCTATTTGCATTGTACTCAGAAAAAAAAATTCCATTCGCTTTCTTGTGATTTTTCAATATCTGAAGCAATATTTAAATACTCTGAAAGTCTTTCAGAAAGATCACCCATACTAGGTCTTAATTCAGGAATATTATTAGTTGCATCATGAAGCAACTTTTCCAGTTCCACTAAATGCAGTCTTTCAGTTCTTTTTTGGTATCTCAATCCATAAGAATTATCTTTATAATCATATTTACCATCAAATCCTTTATTGTCTCCAGTTATGAGCATCCATAATGTCTTAGCAAAAGAATAAACATCTGCCTTATCTCCTGCGGAAGATACTGGGGTTCTTTTCATTTCTGGTGCTATAGTAAAAATAGGACCTAAGGGTTTATTTTCTTTTGTTAAATTTAAGCCATTCTTTCCCACTCTACCCAAACCAAAATCACTCAAACAAAAATTCGTTCTTATAATATAAAATATTATCTGGCTTTATATCTCTGTGAAAAATACCTTTCCATGAATATTTTCCAATCCAATACATAATTTTATCATTTTTTCAATAATATCATATACACTCAAATTATTATTTTTTATATAATTAAAAACAGGCGTAGCTATAGGCATGGTATACCACATAGGACTTTCACTAGATGAGTCTATAATAGGAATAACATTATTACTTGATACTTTATACGCAGCCTTGTGAATATTTATCTCTTGCTTGAAACGTTCAGATGCATCTTTTCGGCCCTTTTTATGCAATAATTTTAATGCATATTCTTCCTCAGTAGATTTTTCTTTAACTCGAAAAACGTCGCCATTACCACCTTTTCCCAAGATTTCTATTTTTCTATATTTACTATCAAAATTTGACATTTTTTAATTATATTACAATGATATAATAAATTCAATAAAAAATAACTACTAATCTATCAGGATGTTTTCTTCGCTCCTTTTTCCCACTGGGTTTCTTTACAACCCTCTTTTGTACCATTACTGGTTCGCCATTCATTGTAGTGTCTCCGCAGTAACGTGGCGTCCTTTGTGAATGGACTCATTTTCCGGTTACGGAAAAAGGAATCTCAATATTCTGGATAACACGGAATATGCAGGTAAAGCGAACTATGTCCCTTACAGTCGCAATATCGAAGGGAATATTGATCTCCTCTGATCTCCAAGGCAAAGAACCACATTTCCACTGCCGATCCTGAGATAGAAACATGCCTCGCTTGGATAGAGAAGACAGTATCCTAGTGTACAATACCAATCTGAAGCATGCAACAACCGTTAATTTGAACGATTCACAACCGCAATCTCTAAAAAGAAAAAACTTCCTGAAATGAGGAAGTTAAAAAATGGAGCGGATGATGGGATTCGAACCCACGACATCAACCTTGGCAAGGTTGCGCTCTACCCCTGAGCTACATCCGCTTGATGGGTCAGCGGACCGGAACTGGCCGCTGGAGGGTTTATACGCCTGCGCCGGAAAAAAGCAACCTTTATTTTGGGATTTTCCCGTTCCGCGGCTCTTCCCTTTCTGCCGAACTGTATCAAAGTGTGGCTTATAAATGAAATTCTCTCGTCAGGCGGAAAGACACATTCTATGCTGTGGCGGCATGAAAGAATTGCTCATTACCCTTATTACGCTGGCAGGCCTGTTCATCGGCATGCATTACCATGATTCCCTTGTGGGGATGGACAGGCGGACCAGCAGAAGACGCAAGCTCCCGCTTCCGCCCAATAGCCCTCGGCCATGATGAAAACGGCTTCCCGGAAACCCTGTTTTTCCGCCATTCTCTGCGGCGCGGCCCCTGCTGGCTTCTTTTGCCGCAGGCTCTGGCGCAGTCTGCGGACAGCACAGGAATCCTCTCCACCACGCCGCAGTCCGTGGAGGATCTTCAGCACATTGAACACCAGCTTCAGCAGGTGCTTCCCAGGGTGCTTCCCGCCCTGGTCTGCATTGAGGTGAATAACGGGAGCGGCTCCGGCATCCTGGTCTCGGAAAAAGGGCTGGTTTTTTCAGCGTCCCACGTCGTTGACAACAGGGAACCGTGCTCAAGATCATCATGCCGGACGGTACGCGCCTGCCCGGAAAGACCACGGCGCAGAACAGCGAGTCCGACGCCGGGCTGGCTGAAATCACCACCGTGCTAAGCAAGGGGCTTCCCCGTGTGCAGCGGACAGAGAAACTGCCCCGCGTGGGAGACTGGGTGTTCGCGCTGGGCCACGGAGGCGGACTGGACCAGAAACGCGGCCCGATGGTGCGCCTGGGCCGCGTGGTTTCCCTCAAGAATGGCGTCATCCAGACGGATTGCAAGCTGATCCGCGGGGATTCCGGCGGCCCTCTGTTCAACCTGAATGGAGAGTTGATCGGCATTCACAGCCGGGTGGGTTCCGGGCTTGAAGACAACCTCCATGTTCCCATGAAGGATTTCGATGCCCTGACGGAGCCTCCCCCCGGAGGAAAAGCGCCCCTCCCCCCGTCTCCGGAACAGGACAGCTAAACCATTTATTCCCGCCGGTCATGAAACTTCCCTCCTGCGCGTATCTGTTTTCCGTAGCCTGTTCCCTGCTGCCCTCCGCCGTGGCGGAAGGTTATAACGGTAGCCTGGATTTTGAACAGCGCATCAACGGAAAGACGGTTTTGAAGACCATTGAACCCGTGCGCGAACGCCTCCAGGAATTGAGCGCCGTTTTCTTTTCCGGCCATGACGTCGTGATTTACGGCATCGTCCTGAGTACGGACGGCTACATCGCCACCAAGGCCTCGGAACTCCACTCCCACCAGAACCTGGTGGTCCGGATAGGTTCCTCCAAGTACGGCCATTTCAAGGAGATTGGCACGGACCCGGCCACGGACATTGCTGTGGTGAAGGTGGACGCCGCCAGCCTGCCCGCCCCCGGCCCCGTCAGCAATGAGGCCGCCATGGGCATGATGGTGGTCAGCAACGGCTCCACCACCCGCACTTCCAGGCGCCCCCAGCTGGGCACCCTCAGTGCGGCGCGGCGGCCCATCCCGAACGGAGACACGGCCTACATGGGCGTGATGTTCGGCACCCCCTGCTCCATTCAGGAGGTCGTCAAGGACGGTCCCGCCGCCAAGGCGGGAGCCATGGCCGGAGACGAGATTCTGGAGGTGGACGGCACGCCCATCACTACGCTGGAAGCCGTTTCCCCATCCTGTCCAAGAAGGAGATCGGGGAAAAGTGACGCTGAAGGTCAGGCGCAAGGGCAAAAAGCTTTCCTACGCCATCACGCTGGGCTCCCGGCGGCAGGCCCTGGGGAAGACGCTCCCGAGGATTCCAACGACCTGATCAGCGGGGGCTTCAGCAAACGCAGGGATGATTTTCCGATGGTCCTCCAGCATGACACCCCTTCCCGGCATACGCTGATGGGCGGCCCGCTGCTCAACCTGAAAGGGGAGCTCATCGGCATGAACATCGCCAGAGTGAACCGGGCGGAAAATTACGCCCCGCCCATCAGCGTGGTGCAGGAGAGCGTGCAGCGCATCCTGAAAAACGCGCCGCAGCCGGAAAGGAAGCCGCAGGGGGATTCCTGAACCGTCTTCCACTCCTTTCCGGCGCAGGGAACGGCCCGGCGTCCATTTTTCTTGTTTTTCCTCCCGCGCAACAACCGGCAACACCGGGCGGATTACATGCCCGGAACGTCCGCGGCGTCCGGCACCGTCTTGGGCTGCACGGTGGGGTCATAATGGACGGCTCCCGTCACGCGCACGCTGCCGTCCGGGAGAAAGACCATGGAGGGGGTGCCCATCACTTTTTGTAGTATTGGAGCTTTTCCATGGTTCCGCGGTAGTTGATGCGGGAATACGCGCCCAGCATGGGCGTGGTGGGGAAAGAAGACGTGCACGTTCGCCTTGCCGTCCACCATGCACTGCGGGCGGGTGGTGCCCAGCCAGTCCCCGATGCATACGGCATTGTAGGCCACGCCCGTATCCGGGTCCTTCGTCTGCACGTACAGTTTCTGGATTCCGCGCACGGCAATGGTGCAGATGGAGAAAGTGCACCGCTTGGCGCTGGAGGGAATGGCTACGGTCTGGGACCACATGGGCGTGCCCGTCCGGACGGCGAACAGGGATTTCTGGGAGGCGAACATGTCCTTCTGGTTGGGCATTTTCACGACGGCCTGCACATGGTAGTTCCCCTCACGTGACAGGTCATAGAAGTGCCGCAGGTCAATTTTACGGGAGACGCTCATGCCGGCCGGCACCTTGAGCGGAGGGAACATGGCGAATTTGGACTGGGGGAGTTCCGCGCCCGCGGTGGAGTGCTCCACATGGATGTCCAGCCAGGAGGAATATTCCTGGCTTTTCAGTTCCACGGGCACGCCGGAGTTGTTGGTGATGGTCAGCCTCATATACATGGCCTCCCCGCTGAGGAAGGTTTTCTTTCCGGAACTACTTTCACGTAGATCTGGGCCAGGGCCCCGGACGCCCCCATCAGGGCCAGCAGCAGCATTGCAAGGATGTGTTTCATGGTATTGGTTTGTCGAGTATGTGTTTTTAAACAGGTCAGCGGACGTCCCGCACGATTCTGAAGCCCAGGTTGTCCCGGCTTTCACCGCGGGAGCGCAGGTATTCCACCCGGTTGGTGATGCCGGGCTGTCTCCAGTCCCCGCCGCAGGCCACCGGGCCCGGCGGCTCCTTCACGCGCGCGGGGTCCTTTTCCATGGAAGAGGTCCATTCCATCACGCCGGAAGCCATGCCGCAAATGCCCGTCTTTAAGTCGTAATCATTGCTGTATCTGTCAATCACCAGGGTCTTGTCTCCCTTTTCACCTGTTTCCAAGGGCCATCCATTCCCCGCGCGCGGGCAGGCGGTAACGCGGCTCTCCGGGGGCCACGGGCTTCCAGCTCGCGTATGCCCAGGCATCCCAGAAGGTGACGTTGACGACAGGGGAGCGGGGCGTTATTTTCCTGCCTTTCCATTTGCCGCCTGGAGTGGAGGCCGCCTTCCACATGGCTTCCCAGTCCTGGGGGAACAGTCTGCGTCCGGCTGGTCCGGATGGGGATTTCCTCCCTCAGTTCCGGGGTAAGGCGCGCCCACTGGTCCAGAAACAGGCGGTTTCCAGGGGGGCCCCCACGATCAGTTCCCCCGCCGCCGGAAGGTTCACGCAGACTTCCGTATGGTCGCTGGCGGAGAAATCCGGATAGTGTTTCGGCGCCGGGGGCGGAGCAGGCGTGGAGGTTTCCTCCCGGGGGAATAAAAGAAAAACGGCAGCCGCGGCTATTCCTGCGCCCAGCAGGCCCGTTCCGGCCCAGAGCATCCATTTTCCGGAGTTTCTGCGGGGTTCCACGGGAACGGTATAGCGGTGCGTGGTGGCGCGAGGGGAAAGCCCCAGCTGTTCGCGGACCGCGGCAATCAGCTCCATGACCTGGTCCCACTGCATCGGCTTGCCGTTCTGGCCCTCCCGCATCCATTCCAGCAGGGTGCGCATGCGGGTGGTTCCGGGCACGTCCGGCGTCACCAGGGGCAGCAGGTCGGCCCCCAGGCGTTTCATCTGCGCACGGGATATTTCTTCATGAAAGTCGCCGGGCATGGCCGTATTCATCAGCCGCACGGCGGATTTGTCATCCAGGAAGATGTGGCGCGGCTCCATGACGTTGAAGGCGGTTTGCAGGCGTTCATACCTGCCGCACATGCCGCCGACCGTTTCAATCACTTTCAGCAGGTCCTTCATGGACAGGGTCTGCCCGCGGTCCAGCATGGACTGGAGGGAGGCCCCAGTTGCTCGCTGGTGACGAACCAGTACCCCTGGGCCTGGGATGCCTCATAGACGGTTCCCAGCACCGGCGCGCGCCCCTGCTGGATGGCCTGGTAGAGCATCCCCCGCGTGCGGCCAATGAACGCCACCAGCGTATAGTCGCCGAAGTTGTGGGGGAGGTCGAAACATGGACGATTCAGGCATCAGGGAGGCAGCAGGGGAGTCATAGGAGTCGGAAACCGGAGACGCCTCCACCGGGGGAAGCAGGCCGCCGTCATACCATTTCAGGCATGCCGGAAGGGGAACTCTGGTTCATCTGTTCCAGCAAAAATAGCACAGGCAGGCGGGGGCATGGCAATCCATCGGTTCACCCTTGTAGTACAATTTGGCGGTGTAGCCGTAGTCCGAGGCTTCCGTAAGCGATCGTCTCCTCCTCCGTCATGGGGCCGATAGTAGGTCACATATTTTCGCCCGTCCGCCCAGTCCGCAGGGCTGGAAAAAGCCGGCCTGCCGTTGGTGAACTGGACGATGCGCGCGCGGCCTGACGTTCAATCCTTCATCAGTATTTCCCGCGCCTTTTCCCGCCCGGGTGGTATACATATCGCCCCGCAGGTCCGCAGGGCTGGAAAAAAGGTGCTGGGCCGCGCGCGCATTTCCCCGCCTTTTCCCGCTGGGTGTATTTATCCGCATTCCTCAGCCATTCATAGGTGAGGCCGTAGTAATAAAGCACCACCGGGTTGTCCGGCTCCAGCCTCATGGCCTGCTCCAGCTTCACCACCGCTACTTTAAGGCCTCCGTCAATCTGGGCATACCGCGCCGCCTTGACCAGCTCCGCCACCTCCTCCGTCATGGGCGGCATGGCTTCCGCCGGGTTCTCAGCCGGCAGGGGTGACTGGCCGGAGACGCCTTCCCCCTCCGGGACTGGGGCTGCCACTGCCGCAGGGACCGGGTCGCCCGCCGGATCCGACAAATCGGCGGCCCGGAGCATTTCCTCCACGGAACGGGGTTTTTCAGAAGAACCCGCCGGAACGGCCGCAATGCCTGCCGTATCCGGTTCGTCCCCTTCTTCAACAGCCGCCGGCCCTTCCGGATTTTGCTGCACCGGAACGGGTACGGGCGTTTCCACCACTTTTTCCACCACCACGGTGCGGGCGGTCAGGCTGAAGGAGACGCCCACCATCAGCAGCAGGACGAACGCCAGCGCGCCCAGCGTCCAGCAGGCGATGCCGAACGCGCGGTCACGGGCGTTCTTTTCCGGTGGAAGGGATTCGCTCATACGGCATCCTCGTCATCCCCGGGCAGGCGTGCCGCCGGACTCCGGAGCTTCTTCATAGTCAACTACCTCACCCCGGTAAAGGGAAAGAAGGGCCTTCATGAAATCTTCCGCGTTATTGGGGAATCCTCCTTCCGAAGCCGCCGTAGGTCAGGCCGTCCAGCCTGATCCGGGTCCTCCGCATTCCGGGTTCAGCGTCGCAATAGCCAGCCCTTCATCTTCCATCTGCGCAAGTCCAGTCGGGCGATGTCATCCACGTGGAAGACCCTGCCGGCAGCCGTTACCTGCCCTTCTTCAAGGGCCATTTTCCTGCCGCGCGTCCTCACCAGGAAAAACAGCGCCACCAGGGCCAGCACCCATGCAGATGCTTCCGGCCACCCATTGTTCAAAAAATCTTGAGGCGTCATAACGGGTGGTCCACCGGCTTGATGGGGTAGCGTTTTTCCGAATAGGATTGCCACGCGGCGCTCCAGTTTTGCCGGGGGCGGACATCAGCCTGTAATCCGCCAGAACGTCGGGCCACGTCGTCGCGTCCCGGTCCACGCCGGACGGGACCTGGTGAAAACCGTGCGCTCCAGAACGGTGCGCTCCCAGTCCTGCGGGAGGCCCTGTTCCTGCTCACCTCACGGTCAAAGAGGGCTCCTGGCGTCCACAAACGCCTTGTGCATGAAAAACTCCAGGTTCTTCTGGGGAAGGTGGAAGCATCGTAATAAAAATACACTCCGAACCCCAGGAACATGAGAGCCATGATAACCGCCCTGCCGGTAAACCACATGGTCGGCTTACATTCTACCGTGTCAGACTGCATGTTTCTTACATACCAGCAATTCCATGCCCTTGACCATAAAAAAGTGCACGGCATCCACCTTTGCGGGGAAAGCGGGGCGCCATGCCGCCCGGAGGACAGTCCGGACGCACGGCTCCGAAGAAAAAAAGCCCCGGCATTCCCCGCCGGAAACATACTTGAAAAATCACTTTTTACCTTCTTCTTGGCTTGATTTATTTTGTGAAAGTTAAATAATAACACGCGCAGGGATTCCCCGGCACGGCCATACCGGCCGGGAATGCTGCAATCCCGCACACCGGCCGCATCATTTTTACCGCGTATGAAACCAAGCAATCCCCAATACCGCCGCATGGATGCCGATCCCGGCTACCATCCCCAGGAAGACGACCAGGTGGATGCCGACATGGAACAGGCCCAGCTCCGACTGGAACAACTGCGGAAGGAAAAGGAGGAGGTGGAAAGCTCCCGCCGCCGCCTGGAGGAAACCCACCTGCGCAAGGCCCGCTTCATGGACCAGCAGAACGAACTGGGCGACCGCATGGTCAACGCCGCGGACCTCATCGGCAGGGAGGTGGAAAGCCTTCGCCAGGAAAGCGATGAGCTGGAGCAGATTCACATGGCCCTGACGCGGAGCCTGAAAATGCTCAGCACCGTGCGCCCGGACGAATGGCCCATTGAAAACACGGACAACCTCATCAACCAGGGCCAGCAGGTCATCGACCGCTGCGAGGAGGAATTGCGGACGCCGTCCAGCAGTGCGCCCGCATGCAGCACACCAAGGTGCTTACGGGCGTGCGCCGTTCCAGCAAGGTGCGCATCAGCTCCCGTGAATTCATGACCCAGTTCCTCCAGGGCCTTTCCTTCCACCTTCCCCTGCTCCTGATTGCCCTTATCATCCTCTTCTTCATCTGGATTTTCAGCCCCTCCGCATCATGATTAAAGAAAAGACCAAACGCCGTTCCTCCGAACTGGCAGAACTGGCCGCGCCACACAACAAATGAGAACCGCATCCAAGAATTGCTCTCGTCCGGCCCAAAACGCGCATGCGCCTGGACCGCAATACATGCTGCCGGACCGCGTGCGGGAAGGCACTCCAGAACCGCGCCCTGGCCTGCTGGTCTGCGCCATCGCCGCCTCCTTCTGCTGGATCGTCCGCCTGCTGGAACAGCAATAGGCCTCACCCTCCCTTTCTCTTATATATTACGCACGTTCCCATCATGAGCACGCCCCAAATCGACGTAGCCTACATTGCCAAACTGGCGCGCATCGACCTGACGGAGGAAGAAGCCGCCCTCTTTTCCAATGACCTGGACAAAGTCCTGGCCTACATCACCAAGCTGGAATCCTACGACGTCACGGGCATCGCCCCCATGAACCATCCCCTGCCCACGATGGACGTAATGCGCAAGGACGTTCCGGAACCCGGCCTTTCCCAGGAGGAAGCCCTTTCCAACGCCCCCAGCAGTCCCAGGGGCAGTTCCGCACGCCCAAGGTGGTGGAATCCGCCTGACATCCTCCCGGTCCCTCCCTTTTCACGTTTCAACCGTTCTTATCCCTTTCTTTCCATGTCAAGCATTCAAGGCACCCTGGCCCAGTGGCGCGACCGCCCCATCGCCGTGAAGGACAACATCAACGTCCTGGGCCAGCCGACACGCTGCGCCTCCCGCCTCCTGGCTCCCTATGCTTCTCCCTATGACGCCACCTCCATCCGCCTGCTGAAGGCGGCGGGCGGCATTCCCCTGGGCCGCACGAACATGGATGAATTCGCCATGGGCGCCAGCGGTGAAAACTCCGCCTACGGCGTCACGCGCAACCCGAACGCTCCGGACCACATCCCCGGCGGTTCTTCCAGCGGCTCCGCCGCCGCCGTCGCGTCCGCTACAGCCATCGCCGCGCTCGGTTCGGATACGGGCGGCTCCATCCGGCAGCCCGCCGGGCACTGTGGCATCGTGGGCCTCAAGCCCACCTACGGGCGCGTTTCCCGCTACGGGCTGGTGGCCTTCGCCTCTTCCCTGGACCAGATCGGCCCCATGACCCGGACGGTGGAAGACGCCGCCATCCTGCTCCAGGCCATCTCTGGTCACGACCCGAAGGATTCCACGTCCGCAGACGAGCCCGTGCCGGACTTTGAGGCCGCGCTGGGCCGTGACGTCAAGGGCCTGAAAGTGGGCATCCCCGCGGAATATTTCACCTCCGGCAACCATCCGGGCATTTCCGAGGCCGTGCAGAACACCGTGAAGCAACTGGAAAGCCTGGGCGCGGAACTGGTGGAAATCAGCCTTCCCCACGCGGACGCCGTGGTGGCCGCCTATTATATCATCGCCTGCGCGGAGGCCTCCTCCAACCTCTCCCGGTTTGACGGCGTGCGCTACGGCAAGCGGGCGGAAGACGCCGCCGGCCTGGTGGAACTTTTCTCACGCACCCGTGAAGAAGGCTTCGGACCTGAAGTCAAGCGCCGCATCATCCTGGGAACCTACGTCCTCAGCTCCGGCTACTATGACGCCTACTACTCCCGCGCGCAGAAGGTCCGCTCCCTGGTCGCCAGGGACTTCGCGGAAGCCTTTTCCAGGGCGGACATCATCGTAGGCCCCACCTCTCCCGCCCCCGCCCCCAAAATCGGGGACTCCGCGCTGGACCACCTCCAGACCTACCTGGCGGACATCTACACCATCCCCGCCAACCTGGCCGGGCTGCCCGCCATGTCCATCCCCTGCGGAACCGTGAAGGAAGGCGGCATGGAGCTCCCCGTGGGCTTCCAGATGACGGCCCCCCATTTCCGGGAAGACCTTCTCTTGAAAACCGGATTTGCCCTTGGGAAATAATCGGAATTTTTCAACGCAAGCGCCCGGCAGACTGTCTCACCCGCTATTAAGAATCATGGACACCCGAGAATTCAACGAAATTATCGCCGCGAACTCATCGTGGATTTCTGCTCTCAGAACGGAGGTAGGCAAGGTGGTCATCGGCCAGCAGGCGCTGGTGGACAGGTTGATCCTCAGCCTCCTCTGCAAGGGACACGTCCTGCTGGAAGGCGTGCCCGGCCTCGCCAAGACGCTCTCCGTAAAAGCCATGGCGGGCACGCTGCACGCGCAGTTCGCCCGCATCCAGTTCACGCCGGACCTTCTGCCGGCGGACTTGCTGGGCACCATGATCTATAATCCGGAGGAAAGGCAGTTCACTGCCAAGAAAGGCCCGATCTTCGCCAATCTCATCCTGGCGGACGAAATCAACCGCGCCCCGGCCAAGGTCCAGTCCGCCCTGCTGGAAGCCATGCAGGAACGCCAGGTAACCCTGGGGAAACCACCTACCGCCTGCCGGACCCCTTCCTGGTGCTTGCCACGCAGAACCCCATTGACCAGGAAGGCACCTACCAGCTTCCGGAAGCCCAGCTTGACCGCTTCCTCTTCAAGGTTCTGGTCACCTACCCCACGCGCGAAGAAGAACTCCAGGTGCTGGACCTCATGGCCAGCTCCGCCAAGCCGCCGGAAACCTCCCCGGTCACCACGCCGGAACAGGTGGCGGCCTCCCGCGACCTGGTGAACCAGATTTACATTGACGACGCCGTGCGCGGCTACATCGTGGACCTGGTGCGCGCCACCCGCTTCCCGGAAACGGTGGACGTGAAACTGCGCGGCCTCATCCGCGCGGGCGCATCCCCGCGCGCCACCATCAACCTGGCCCTGGCGGCCCGCGCCAACGCCTTCATGCACCACCGCTCCTTCGTCACCCCGCAGGACATCAAGGACCTGGCCCATGACATCCTGCGCCACCGCATCCTTCTCTCCTATGAGGCGGAAGCGGAAAACATCTCCACGGACGACGTCATCGACCACATCCTGACGAAGGTTCCCGTGCCGTGACGGCAGGAGGCGGCTCCCCCCCGTCCGCCCTTATCCTTCAGCCCCCGGGCGCCTCACCGGAACCTGATTGAATTCAAACAGGGAGGATCACTTCATGGATAAAGCCTCAGACATTCTCAAGCGCGTGCGCCGCATTGAACTGCGCGCCAGGCATCTGGCCACGGAAAACTTCGCCGGGCAATACCAGTCCGGCTTCCGCGGCCAGGGGCTGGACTTTGACGACTTCCGGGAATACACGCCGGGAGACGATCCCCGCTTCATTGACTGGAAGGTGACGGCCAGGATGAACTCCCCCTTCGTGCGTCGCTTCCGGGAGGAACGGGAGCAGGCCGTCATTCTGGCGGTGGACGTCAGCGGCTCCATGCACTACGCCTCCTCCGCGGCCCGGGTTTCCAAGCTGGACTATGCGGCGGAAGTGGCCGCGGTGCTCGCCTTCAGCGCGGCCCAGAGCGGGGACAAGTGCGGCCTTCTCATTTACGGGAACAGCCACTCCCATTACATTCCCCCGGCCAAGGGCATCAAGCAGACCCTGCGCATCGTCCGTGAAATCGTAGCCAGTAAAAACGACGGGGCGGATCAAAGCATCGCGGAGGTAGCCCGGCAGCTCGTCCTTTCCCAGAAAAAGGCAGCCATGGTCATCATGCTCAGCGACTTCTGGAGCGAGCACAACAAGGCCGCCCTGGGACAGCTCAACTTCAAGCACGACTTCATCCCCATCCGCATCGCGGACCCGATGGAGCTGCACCTTCCGGACGCCGGGCGCGCCATCCTGAAAGACCCGGAAACCGGCAAAAAGCATGTTCCTGAACCTCGCCCGCCAGGACGTCCGGGAAGCCCACGCCAACGTCGTGCACCTGCACCGTGAAAAATGGACGCAGGACTTCCGCCGCCTGGGCATCGATTTCCTGGACCTCCAGACCACGGACAACTTCATGCCGCCCCTCCAGGCCCTCTTCACCAGGAGGTCCCGCAAATTCTCACGCTAAACCCTTCTCCGCCAGCCATGCCAGCACCCGCCACCTTCCAGACTCCCCCACGGCCATTCCGGAACCGCCGGCCTTCCCCACGCTGATGGAAACGCAGTCCCCGGACGCCTACCTTCAAGCGGGCTTCTGGGATACGTGGGGCATCTGGATCATGCTCGCCTCCATCCTGCTGGCCGTCGCCATAGCCGTCATCGTGCTCATCCGCAGGAAAGGGCGCACCCCCGCCGCGCCGCTCAGCCCGGCGGAAACCGCTATCCGGGACATCACGATGCTCCGGGAAACCCACCCCTCCCTCAGGCAGGCCGCCGTGGAATTCTCCCTGCTCCTCCGGAAATACCTGGTGGGGGAAACCAAAGACCCGGCGCTGTATGAAACCCAGCAGGAATTCAACCGCCGGGCGGACGCGCTCACCGCGCCCCCTCGGAACTCCAGGGTCCCACGCGCGACCTGCTGGACCGCATGGCCTCCCTGAAATATGAGCCGGACACTCCTCGACAGCCGTCCGGACGACCGCATCGGCATCGTGGGCTTTGCCGGGAAAACCAAATCCTTCTGTCCGCTCACGCTGGACCACGCCCTGGTCAACGGCATCATCCGGGACTTCCATCCTCGCATGATCCAGGCGGACGGCACGGCCATCGGCTCCGCCATTGCGGCGGCGGCCACCCGGCTGGATGACCGCAAGGACACCAAATCCAAAATCATCATCCTGGTGACGGACGGCGCCTCCAACTCCGGCCAGATATCCCCGCTGGTGGCGGCGGAAAACGCGGCCAAGCTGGGCATCAAGATTTATACCATCGCCGTGGGCACGGAAGAAGGCACCCTGGCGAACGGAATGGTGGTGCAAAGCGAATTTGACGAACCCACCCTGCGGAAAATAGCCCAGCTCACGGGCGGGGAGCACTTCCGGGCCACGAACATGGCCTCCTTCAACAAGGCGTTCGCCTCCATCGGCAAGCTGGAAAAAAGCGAGGCCAAGGTGCAGACCGTCCGCCACATTGAAGAATACTTCATGTACTTCCTCGTAACGGGCGCCGCGCTGACGCTTCTGGGCCTCTCCCTGCAAGTGCTCAAACCGGCCCCCGCCCCGTAACACCATCCCTTTCCCGCCATGACCTTCCTTTATCCCAACGTTCTGTACGCGCTCATCCTCCCGGCCCTGCTCGCGGCGGCGGCCTGGTGGCTGTGGCGCCGCCGTTCCAGAAAATGGGAAGTGCTCGTCTCCCCGGAATACCGGCAGGAGCTGGTTCACGCTCCGGCCACCTGGCACCGGGTGCTCCCCGTCATCTTTGCCGTGCTGGCTTCCATCTTCGCCATCCTCTCCATCGCGCGTCCGGTGGACGGCTACACGGAGGTAAAGGAGATTCCCAAATCGCGCAATATCCTCCTCGCCATTGACTGCTCCCGCTCCATGCTCAGCAAGGACGCCTCCCCCACCCGCCTGGGAAGGGCTAAAACCGCCGCCTACGACCTGCTGGACGCCCTGCCGGGGGACAACTTCGGCATCATCATCTTCTCCGGGGACGCCGTCCTGCTCATGCCCCTTACCCATGCCCACAACGCGCTGAAGGAAACCATCGAACAGCTTCAATTCGGCTGGGTCTCCCAGGGAGGCACCAATCTGGAAAACGTCGTCCGGCTGGCCCTCCAGACCTTCAAGCGGGACAAGGAGGCGGACGCCAAAAACGCCCTGGTCATCCTCAGCGACGGGGAAGACACCGTCAACATCACTTACAAGACGGCGGAAGCCGCCAGGCAGCACCAGCTCATCATCGTAACGGCGGGCATCGGCACCACCATCGGCACCACCATTCCGGATGAGCAATCCCCCTCCGGCCTGTACCGGGACCGCCGCGGCCAGCATGTCGTCTCCAAGCTCAATCCGGAAAGCCTGCAATACCTGGCCCGGCAGACGGACGGCCAGTATGTGCAGCTCTCCGACGGAGCGGCGCTGAACCGCTTCGTCAGGGACATCGCGGACCGCCTGGACATCACGGAAGGCCGGGAGGAAGTGCGCCGCGTGCCGAACGACCGCTACGTCATCTTTGCCGTTCCGGCCCTCATCTGCCTGCTCCTCACTCTTCTGGCGGGTACCCGCTGGCGCTCCTTCCGCCGTTCCGGACGCCGCGGCATGACCGCCCTGGCCGCCGCAACCCTGCTCTGCGCCGGACTGCTGGGCACGGAAGCGCGCGCGGACACGAGCGCCCTGGACAACGTCACGGACCTGATCCGGACGGGAAAGACAGAGGAAGCCGTCAAGGCCATTGATGAAATGCTCGCCGTTCCGGACCTGGCGGAAGAAACGCGCCAGGCCCTGGAATTCGCCAAAGGCTGCCTGGAACAAAAAGCGGACAACCCCAAGGAAGCCGCGGAAGCATTCTCCCAGGCGCTCCTTTCTCCCAAAGCCTCCCTCCAGGCGGATTCCCACTTCAACCTTGGCAACCTGGAAGCCGCCCAGGCCCGTAAAACCATGATCTTCTCCCGGCCGGAAGGGGAACAACCGCAGGCGCAGCCCTCTTCCATTGATGACCAGATTAAGGAAATTGACGCCCGCCTGGCAAAAATACCCGTGGCGAAAGAACACGTCAAGGAAGCCGTCAAGCGCTTTGACGACGCCCTCTCGCCTACGGCTCCCATGAAGGAGCGGCCGCCAACAAGGAGGAAATGCTCCGTTATGACAGATCTCTGGACGAATACCGCAAGCAGGTGGAGGAAGTAAAGAAGAAATTGGAAGAGGAAAAGAAAAAACAACAAGAGCAGCAGAACAAGGACCAGAACAAGGACCAGAACAAGGACCAGAACAAGGACCAGAACAAGGACCAAAACAAGGACCAAGACAAGGACCAAAACAAGGACCAAGACAAGGACCAAGACAAGGACCAAGACAAGGACCAAGACAAGGACCAAGACAAGGACCAAGACAAGGACCAAGACAAGGACCAAGACAAGGACCAAGACAAGGACCAAGACAAGGACCAAGACAAGGACCAAGACAAGGACCAAGACAAGGACCAAGACAAGGACCAAGACAAGGACCAAGACAAGGACCAAGACAAGGACCAAGACAAGGACCAAGACAAGGACCAAGACAAGGACCAAGACAAGGACCAAGACAAGGACCAAGACAAGGACCAAGACAAGGACCAAGACAAGGACCAAGACAAGGACCAACAAGGACCAAGACAAGGACCAAGACAAGGACCAAGACAAGGACCAAGACAAGGACCAAGACAAGGACCAAGACAAGGACCAAGACAAGGACCAGAACAAGGACCAACAAGCCAAGACGGGCAAGAAAACAAGGAGGGATAACGCCGCGGGCAAGGAAAACAAGAACGAGAATGAAATGAAAACGCCCAGCTCCCCTCCTCCCCGGAAAAAGACAAGCTGCCTGAAACGCCCGGCATGGAAAAACCGCAGCCCAAGCCGCAGCCGGAAGGGGACAAGCCCGTACCGGTAGCCACGCAAAAGGAAAGCAAGGAGGAAAAGGAACGCCGGGAGGCAAGAGCCATCCTGATGGAACGCAGAGACATTGAACCCGGCTGCCCTGTTCCCCAGCGTTCGCCGGAAATTCCTCCGGACAAGTATTAACCCGTTCCGCCCGCATCCACGATGCCAACCCTTCAAACATATCCCGCAACATCATGAAAAAACTGCTCGCCATTCTTTCGCTCTTCTTCTGCATGACCGTCACGCTCATGGCTCAGCAGGTGGTCACCACCTGGCTGTCCGACGCCGTTGTGCCGGGAGAACAAACCCGCCTCTTCATCATCCTGACGGACGGCAGCATCGCCCGCCAGGACCCGCTTCCCAGGGTGAAGGGCGCCAGCCTGCGCTGGGTCAGCCAGGGCAACTATATCCGCTGGCCGGGGTCCCCCAACCAGTCCGCCTTCCTGATGGCCATTGAAGTAACTCCGGACGAAGTGGGCACCGTGGAAATCCCGTCCCTGACCCTGCAAGCCAACAACGGCCGCTCCTATACCACGCTTCCCCAGACGCTGACCGTCTACCCGTACAGCGCCATCAAGTGGAACACGCTGAACCTGAACGGCACTACGGTTCCGTACGGCATGCTGTGGCATGTGGACAACCAGAAGCCCTATGTCCACCAGCCGGACCGTTGCGAACTGAAAATTTATGCTCCGGAATACATTCTGGAATACACGGCGCCCACCATCACCACCTCCAACCTGGCTACATGGCGCTTTGAACCCACGCTGGTGGAATTGCTCCGCGGCCAGCCCCGCGGCTCCGTGCTCTATAAAGGCGTGAACTGGAACGTCATGACCTTCCAGAGCACTCTGTTCCCGCTGCGCGCCGGGGAAGTCACGGCGGCGGGCACTGTCACGGCACGAGCCGCCCTGCCGGAAGCGGACCCCCTCATCGCCAACTTCATCCGCTCGGAGGTGCTGGTGGAAATGTCCATTCCGGAAGTAAAAATCACGGCCCAGGAACTCCCGGAGGGAGCGCCCGCCTCTTTCACCAACGCCGTGGGGACTTCCGCATCTCCGCCAGCACGGATGCCCGGGACCTCAGCGCCAATGAACCCATCACCGTTAAAATCAAGGTGACGGGCACGGGCAACATCCACAGCATTGCCTGCCCGGCCCTCACGGACGCTTCCAACTGGAAGCTTTACCCGCCCAACAAGCTGGATCCGGGCCAGAACACGCGCTCCATCCAGGGAACCGTGGAATTCCAGCAAATGATGCGCCCGATTGCCCAGACGGACGCCATCCCGCCCTTTGAACTCACCTTCTTTGACCCCAGCACGCAACAGTACAAAACCGTAACCACCTCCCCCATTCCCCTGGAATGGAAGGCCTCCGCCATCACCGGAACGGCGGCCGGCGGATCCGCTCCCGCCACACCGCCCCCGGCAGGCACCATTCCGGTAGCGGAAATGACGGACATTTACGGGATCATGCCCGCCGCCGTCATGAACGCCCTCACCGCTCCGGCCCACTGGGGATGGTACTTCCTGGCTTACATCCCCGCCGTCGTCCTGCTGGGCATGGCCCTGATCCGCTACATCCGGAGAGTCCAGAAGGAAAGCTTCACGGCCCGGGAACGCATGCGTTCCTTCCGGAGGCTCGCCTCCACGCCGCGCCAGGCCAGTCCCACGGAATTCCTGCGAGCCGCCGGCAACTTCATTGAATCCTACATTCCTCCTTCCAAGCAGAATGAAGAAATGAAAACCATCCTTCAGCTCCGGGATGACAGGGCGTTCAAGCCCTCCGGCTCTTCGGACGAACTGCCGCACGCGGAACGCCAGCACATGCTCCAGGCCATTAAAAAAGCCATCGCCAAGCTTCCCGTGCTCATCATGGCCGCCGTCCTGGCCCTGTCCGTGGCCGGAGCAGCCGGAAACGCCGCGGAAACGGACAACCTGGGCGTGCAGGCCTATGAACAGGGAGAATACGCCAAGGCCATTGACTACTTCAGCAGGGAAAGCAACGATACGGACCTCTCCAAGTCGGAACGCGCCTATGCCAGCTTCGGCATCGGCAACTCCTACTACCGCATGAACAAGCCCGGTCTGGCCGCCCTCAACTACCGCCGCGCGCTGGAACTCTCCCCGTACTTCACGGAAGCCAGATACAACCTGCAATTCATCGAACGCAAGGAGGGGGGGGCCATCCTCCCCGCCAATACCACGGAAAACCAGTGGCTCACTTACATCAGCCATGATGCGCTCGGCCCCATCTCCATCCTGTCCGGCGCCGTCATGCTCACCTTCCTGGCGCTCCTGACCGTCACCCGCAGGCACGGGGCGCTGCTGACCATCCTGGCCACCCTCAGCGGACTGGTCACCGTGGCGGCCATCATGAACTACATCATGTACCCGGAAACCCCGGAATCCATCCCGGCGGACCGGCTGCTGGTCGTCACCCAGAAAACGCCCGGCAGGCACGCGGCGGACATGAACAGCCCGGCGGTCATCACCCTGCCGGAATCCACCCCGCTCATCCTGCGCGCGGAACGCCGCTCCTGGTACTACGCCAGCACCTTCCAGAACACGCCCGTCTGGATACCCAGGACGGACGCGCAGCCGCTGTAACGCTTTTTATCCCGCCCTCACCGCCGCCCCTCCCGGAACACCGTATTTCCGGAAGGGCGGCCTTTTTACGGCTGCGTTAAAATCCTCTGCGCAACCAGAAGAGGCTGGAACCAGAAAATGGCAGCATCTCTGATGCACCGTTCATGAGTGTTTTCCTCCCTTTTCCACTATGTGGCACGGAGATTTGCCGCCTTTCCCTGCTTCCTTTTTCCATTTCAAGTAGAAAAAATCTCCGGAAGGGCCCCTTCCGGAGACGCACAGGCGATGCTCCGGTCTCCATGAACAAAAAAAGCCAATGCCCCATCATGTCCACAGGGCACGCGTGTATTAAAAACCGTTCGCTGGCGCCCTTCCGCCCCAGTTGACGCAAGGGCTTGCGGCGCTCCTGATGATGCGGGAAAAATCTGTGCGCCCCGTTTCGCCCGCGGGCCGGCCCGCACCATGGCTCACCAGGAATCCAGATGCACCTTCCTGCCCGGAGGCGGAAAAGCCTCGTCCAGCAAATCCACATCCTCCGCAGTCAGCTTAATGGACAAGCTCCAGTAATTCTCCTGAACATGCATGACGGAACCGGCCTTGGGGATAGCAATCATTCCGGGGCGGCGCAGAATCCAGGCCAGCGCGATCTGCACCGGGGTGGCCTCATGCTTCTGCGCAATCTCCATCAGAACCGGATTGCGGGACAGCCGCCCTTCATCCGCAGGCGAATAGGCCATCACGGGAATGTGGCGCTCCCGGCACCACGGCAGCAGGTCGTACTCCACGCCGCGATGGGCCAGATTATAAAGAATCTGGTTGGCGGCGCAGGAGACTCCCCCGGACGGCATAAAAACGCTCCATTTCCGGAACATCCATATTGCTGACGCCCCAGGCCTTTATCTTACCCTCCTGCTGCAGCTCAATCATGGAGGCAACCGTATCTTCAATGGGATGGGGACCGCTCCAGTGAAGCAGGAACAAATCCACGTAATCCGTCCGCAGCTTGTTCAGGCTCCGTTCGCAGGCGGCCTTGGTTCCGGTCCTGCTGGCGTTGCCGGGCAGGACCTTGGTAACCAGGAAAACACGGTCGCGCAATCCGCGGATTGCCGTTCCCACCAACTCCTCGTTGCCATACATCTCCGCCGTGTCAACCACGCTCATGCCAAGCTCAATGCCCGCACGCAGCGCCTCTACTTCTTCGGCTTCCCTCAAGGCGGATTTTCCCATCTTCCAGGTTCCCTGCCCCAGGGCGCAAACCTTCCGATGGTCCGGAAAAATTACTGAATGTTCCATCATCAACTATTCTTTCTACCTGATCGTACAATTCCATGCTGTATAAACCTTTGACAGCATGCGAGAAAAAAAAAGCTCAAGAATCAGGACGTTTCCCATGGCCGCCTCACCCAACTTCTTCTCCCCTTCTCCCGGCGCGGCGCAAAACATCCTTCATTTAAACATTACTCAACATGCTACTGGTAAACGCATTTTAAAACAACCTCCCATCCCATCCGGGCATGCCGTCATCAAAAAACCGCGCAACCGTCCTGTCATACGTGCTGCGGGGGCACCCCGCCTCCTGCCTGAAAAAATCTTCTCCGTCCCTCTTCGGCAGGAGGCCGCCCCTCCGGCACTTCCCCTCTTTCCCGTGAACTTTATCCCTCCGCTTCTTCCGGAAAAGAACTTCTCCCGGCTCTTCACAGGAACGGCAGCCGCACGGCGGGAGAGGTACTCCGAACCATTCAGGCTGAAAATTGCCGGTGCCGATAGCCCGGCCCATAACCGTCCTCCTTCCGTGTGGCGACAGTACCTTCCGGGAAAATCCGCCTCTGCGGACAACCGCAGCCGCCCCTCTCTGTTCAGCCTTGCAAAGGTAAAATCAATCAACCGGAGTCCACGCCATTTCTTATCACGGCGCCGGCATCCGTCAACGCCTTAATCCCTCCACGGGCATTTCAACGCCGTTATTTCCCGGGATCTGCGGCTCCTTTCCGTTGCTCGCCCTGAATCATCATTGCCTGATATTCCTGATAACCCGGGCCGGAACGCCGCCTACAATTGCGTTGGCCGGAACATCCCCGGTGACGACGGCCCCGGCGGCCACGATGGCATTTTCCCCCACCGTCACGCCGGGCAAAACGGTAGCCCCGGCCCCTATCCACGCCTTCCGTCCTATCACGATGGGGCGTCCATAAACATGACGGCGCAATTCCGTTTCCTCCGCGTGATTCTCCGTAATCAGCTTCACTCCCGGACCGATCAGCACGCCGTCACCAATCGTGATTCCGCCACGGTCCATGAACGTGCAGCCGCAATTCACGAACGCGTTCCTGCCGAACCGTGTAAAACGGCCGAAATCGGTATAAAAAGGCGGCACGATCCAAGTCGTTTCATCGATCAACTCCCCCGTCAATTCGCTCATGACAGCCCGCGTCTCTGCGGCATCATGGTAGCCTGCATTCAACTCTCCGGTGATGCGGAAGGCCCTCGTGATCAACTCTTCTATGACCGGGTACTCGGGATCGTCCAACCGTATCAACTCTCCCGGCGCATTCTTTCCAATATATCCATCTGTTTTTCTTTTCAATTCTTCAAGTGACAATATCCATGGACCATTCCGCGCCCAGGGAACTACCGGGCGCCCCGGCAACGGGAAAGCGGAGAACCCTGAATAAAATCCATCCACTTACTCTTCTTGTACGCCATGGCCTTCTGCCAATGATACAATAAAAGAGGCTCTCCCGTTCACACGGTCCCAATAAGACCTTCCCTTCCGTTCTCTAATCGTGTGCTCCGGGAACATTACCGGGAAAAAGCTTCCATGTGATACTCCCGGGCAGCACCAGGCCTCACTTCAGGTTTTTACTGAAAAAATCCGTCAATTTGTCAAAAGGGATCATATTCACCCGGTCGTACAGGTCCACATGCCCGGCCCTGGGCGCCCGGTAAAAAGCTCCTTCGGCTCGGCGGCGCGCTTGTAGGCGTCTTCGCTGAACTCCCTGGAATGAGCTTCCTCCCCGGTGATGAAAAGCAGGGCGCGGGGAGAAATCGTCTCAATATCGGAAAACGGATAGAAATTCATGAACTTCACGTTGCTGGCAAGCGTCGGATGCGTGGTAAGCTCCGGCGACTGTCCCTCCGGAGTAAACTCGCCGCGGGGGGTGCGGTAGAACTCAAAAAACTCCCGCTCAATGGGACTGGAATCTTCGCGAAGTTCATGCACGGTCCCGCCGGTATACTTGACGGATCCGCCGGAAAACTCCACATACCGCTGCTCCGCCGCTTCCGCCAGAATCTTCTTTCTCTGACCGGGTGTCTGCGATTCCCGGAGACCGTTCCGGCTGGCAGCCCCCATGTCGTACATGCTGACGGTCGCAATGGCCTTCAGGCGGGGATCAATCTTGGCGGCGCTGATGGCAAAACTGCCGCTGCCGCATATCCCGATCACGCCGATGCGGTTCCGGTCCACAAAAGGCCGCGTGCCCAAATAATCCGCGGCCGCGCTGAACGCCTCCGCATACATATCCGGAGAAACGGAATTCCTGGGTTCTCCGTCGCTCCCGCCCCAGAACGGTAAATCCAGGGCCAGCGTCACAAATCCCCGTTCCGCCATCTTCGCGGCGTACAGGTTCGCGCTCTGCTCCTTCACCGCTCCCATGGGATGGCCCACGATAATGGCGGGGCACCTGGCCTCCTTATCCATGTCCTTGGGCAGGAACAGGTTCCCGGCCACCTTCATGCGATACTGGTTATTGAACTTAATCTCCTGCTGGGAGACCCGGCCGCTCTTGTAAAAATTGTCCGCGTCCGAGGGCTTGTCCGCCGGAGAAGCCATGCTGCCGGACACGGCAAAAGCGCCCAGCGCGGTTGCCGCCAAGAATTCCGGCGTTACGGGTGATGATAAATTTCGTATTCATTGGTTGTTCTTTCCTGTTTTATTGTTCCGGCGTTCCCACCGGACCCTGCCAATATTAACAGGCAGAGGAAAAAACAGGTAGCCCGGTCCTCCTGCATTATTGCCTGATCCTGCAAAATGAAACAAAATGAAGTTGCTCCCGCACCCTGCCTTGAATAACATGAAGCCTTCATGAAGGAAAAAAAGAAAAGGAACAGGGAGAAACGTCCGCCTCCCCTGCCAACTCCTGCTTGCCGTCAACGGAAACCGCTGCGCCTTGCCGGAATGATTGCAGGCTGGACGGATGGGAAACACCAGGTGAGCACGGCCATTCCCGGGCTGGAGCTCCACCGCTGGGAATCCCCCACGGAACCGCACAGCTATATGTTTTCCCCCCATCTTTGCCTGATCGCACAAGGAACCAAGCAGATCCTGCTGGGGGACGAAGCCTACCTATATGATGCGCAAAGTTTTGTTGTTTCCTCCGTGGAGCTTCCCCTCGTCTCTAAAATCATGGAGGCCAGCCCGGAAAAACCTTACCTGGGATTGACGCTGGAACTGGATTTACAGGAAATCTCCCAACTGATGCTTCACGACAGCGTGGCCACGCGTCCGGAACGCCCCACAGACCGGGGCATCGGCGTCAGCAAAATGACTCCCGCCCTGCTCAATGCAGTGGAACGCCTGATGGAACTGCTGGAAACTCCCGCGGACATCCCCGTCTTCCTTCCACTGGTGCGGCAGGAAATCTATTACCGTCTCCTGATGGACGAACAGGGAGGGCGCCTGAGGCAGATCGTCGTGGCTGAAAGCCATAGCAGCCAGATAGCAAAAGCCATTGACTGGATAAAAAAGCACTTCGACCAGCCGTTGAGCATCGGGGAACTGGCAAGCCGCGCCGGCATGAGCCCGTCCAGCTTCCACCAGCACTTCCGTACCCTCACGGCCATCAGCCCGCTTCAATTCCAGAAACGCATCCGCCTCAATGAGGCCCGCCGCCTGATGCTTGTGGAAAACATGGACGCAGGAAACGCCTCCTTCCGCGTTGGGTACGAAAGCCCTACCCAATTCAACCGGGAATACAAGCGCATGTTCGGCAACCCGCCGCGGACGGACATTAAAAGGCTGCAAACCATGCCAATCTGAGAGGTAAACGGAAGAGAGCCGTCATCCCGTTCCACTACGGATTCTTACCGTCCTTTCTTAAAATAACAGGGGAACAGACCAAACACCAAACGATACGGTTGCGGAAAATAAAGCTTTGATCTGCTCCTCTTTCAAGAAACAGTGCATGAGCGGCTTGCGCCCCGCGCAGACATGTGGACTTTCAATTAACGCACTCGTGAGAGTGCGACACATGAACGACGCACAAGAACAAGATTTTGGCGGTTTCAATCCACGCACTCATGAGAGTGCGACAGAATCCCTGGGCCGAAGAACGCCCGCTCAATGAGTTTTCAATCCACGCACTCGTGAGAGTGCGACAGGTTTTAGCGTAACTCACTTCATTAAATGGGATGTTTCAATCCACGCACTCGTGAGAGTGCGACGTGTAGAGCTTTCGCAAGCCTTTCACGGGTAAGGGTTTCAATCCACGCACTCGTGAGAGTGCGACTTGCTATAAGGCACTATAGGCCCTAGCTTTACAGGGTTTCAATCCACGCACTCGTGAGAGTGCGACCGAACCGGGGAGGTTTCACTTACTCTTTATCCGTGTTTCAATCCACGCACTCGTGAGAGTGCGACTGCTGGACAGATAGTTACAAAGAAGGATAAAGGGTTTCAATCCACGCACTCGTGAGAGTGCGACCGTAGTATTCCTCATACGGCCCGCTATAGGGTGGTTTCAATCCACGCACTCGTGAGAGTGCGACTTATAATCTGCATAACTTCCTCATGTTAGGTACGGTTTCAATCCACGCACTCGTGAGAGTGCGACGCTACGTAAACAATGATAACGTTCTCTGCTCCATGTTTCAATCCACGCACTCGTGAGAGTGCGACAGCAACTTAGGTAGAATATATGATGTACGCTATGGGTTTCAATCCACGCACTCGTGAGAGTGCGACTACAATACCGCGAGGGAGTTACGCCGAAGAACTTGGTTTCAATCCACGCACTCGTGAGAGTGCGACTACAGGTGGATTTTTGTTGAGGATGGAGACGGGGTTTCAATCCACGCACTCGTGAGAGTGCGACCGGGGGCCTGCACTTCACGGTTTACCAAGAGGATGTTTCAATCCACGCACTCGTGAGAGTGCGACGAGTTACGCCGGAGAACTTGAACCCCTTGCCGAAGTTTCAATCCACGCACTCGTGAGAGTGCGACATTCCACGGTAATCGCTAAGGTAGACCGTACCGAGTTTCAATCCACGCACTCGTGAGAGTGCGACGTGAAACGGGTGAAAAGGCCTATAAATACTTGACGTTTCAATCCACGCACTCGTGAGAGTGCGACGGCCTGGACGCCTATGGCTTGAGTATCAACAGCGCAACGGGTGTTTTGCGCCAACCTCCCATGGAGGCACACATATTCCAGGCCGTAAAAAAGAGATGATAGTTGTCAAGATTAGAACCCCAACGGATTACGTAAATCGCCGGTGTCCCGGGAATTTTCTGTGAGCTTGGGGTTGGCGGAAGGGAGACCGGGAGACGCGCTTTTCATGCGTTAAAAAGCCCACATCTCCGGCAACCAGGGCCTGTGCACGATGCAGGAATATCCTAGCCTGTTCCCTCTTTCCCGTCCAGAATTTTTGCAGGCCCCTCCCCGGAAACCGCCTTATTCTCTTTTCCACAAAAAGAAAAGGCGCCCCGGGACTGCCGTGGTCCCGAAGCGCCCTGCGGAAAATATCCGCGGTTTACATAATGCTTTTGCGCGTCCACCTGTTCAGGCTCAACAGCCATACCAGCGCCAGGGAGACGGCGGAGGCCAGGCAGGCCAGCAACGGTATTTTCACGGCGGCGGGGAGCCCCCCCATTCCAATGAAGTTCACGAAGTCATAGGAACACTGGACAAAGAAGAAGTGGCACAGGTACACGCCGAAGGTGAGCGCCGCCACCTTGCCCAGCACCGGGCTGGGCTTGATCCTGAGCCTGCTGACGATGGCAAAGATGGCAAAGGTCATCAGGAAGACGTTGATGCCGGAGAAGTACCAGAGTACCTCAAGCTTGGAATATTGGCCGGGGAAGTGCTTCTGCGTTTCCAGGAAGCCGAAGAACGTGACGGCAAAGCCGACCAGGAAGAGGGGAACAGTGATGGCGAGCATCTTTTTCCAGCTCCAGGCCAGCGGGTATTTGGCCAGGTAATGGGCCAGCACCATGTACCCCAGGAAGCCGGCAAAGTTATAGAACATGCCGTACGGGTTCCAGTCGCAAACGCCCAGAATGCCCATGTTGCCGTAATTGCCTTCATAGCCCAGCGCCGGGGCAAGCATCTGGAGGTAGGGGAGAGTCATGCTGAATACCCAGATGCCCAGGAAGATTTTCACATCCTTCCTTTTGGCCTGCGTCAGCCACGCGCTCATGATGGGCATGAAGAGGTAGAGACCCACCAGCATGTATACGTACCACAGGGGCGTGGTGTCATAGTTGAAGTTGAAGAGAAAGGTGTAAAGCTTGCCAACGGTGGCGCTCCAGGTGTAGTTGTCCATCACGATGTTGGGGCTGGCCGTATGCACGCCCGCGGCAAAGTAGCCGAAGTAGAGCAAGGGAAGCACCAGGGACCAGACGACGAGCGGAATCAGCACCCTTTTGAGGCGCTTGGGTAAAAAGCGCCCATTTCCATGGTGACGGGAAAGAGCAGCACGCCGGAGATCATGGCGAACAGCGGCACGCACGGCCGCACCAGACTGCCCCAGAAGACGGCGGATTTAAAGTTGAAGGTGCCGTCAAAACTGCCTACGAACGGATCGCAGCAATGGGCCACTACAACGAGAAAACAGGCCAGGATGCGCAGGAAGTCAACCCAGGCGATGTGGGTGCCGTGGGAGGTCAGTGGTTGGTTGGTGCTCATGGATGTGTGGTAGGGAAAATTGCCGCATCGTCGCGGTCGTTCCAGGAAATATACCCGTTTCCCGGAAACGTTCTATCACAAAATGGGGAAAAGAAACAAAAGCGCCCAGGAACAAGCCTACGAGAGCGGAAGAAAGCACGGGAAGAAGCTAAAAACAGCGGCAAGCCAGTCAGAAGAGGCCGCGTTTCCTGTGGATTTCAACTTTTTGCCGCCCGAAGGGCGCAAGGAACGCCGCAGGCCCTCTTCCGTGCTACTTTAACTTTTCACCGTTTGCCGGAGGGAATTTCCTGTATCCGGCAGAGTTTATCTTTTGCCCAACCGGGTAAGCCCGGTTTTCCCGCCCTTGCAAGAAAAATCCCTCCGCAGGGCTTCGGCGGCAGTTCATCCAATGAAGGCCGCCCGGCCTTCATTCCCAGGAGGGCGTTTTCCGTTTGGACTGCGGGGGCATTTTCCTGCACTGTCTTTATACTCATAACCACGCCGCCTGGGAGCCAGGGTTCAAGGCTCCCCTCACGCCCCGGCCGTCTTGAAACTGCCCGGAGGCGGGATGATGTTGCCGTAGCGGTGAACGGTTTCGGAAACGGCTTGTTCCCGGAAATAGCCCAGCAGTTCCAGGCGTCCGTTGGCAAGCACGGGCCGGTCCAGCACTTCCACATCCCGGGCGCGTGCGGCATTCGCCAGAGCCTCGGAGATGCCCGTTCCACGCAGGGAATTTCACGCCCTGGGCTGCCTCCGGCATCCGGTCGATGAGTTCGGCTTCCGTCTCCACCGTCAGGGACGCATAGTAACCGTTCATTTTCTGAATCCAGGGATGGCCTTCCTCCACGCTCAGGTGCAGGGCTGCTCCGCACAGTTTCGCGCCCAGCAGCAGGATGGCGGCGTCAGCGTCAGACATGTTTTCCACACGGGCCAGTATCCCTTCACGGGTACGTAACGGAATGTGTTGTTTTCCCCCGTAGATATGGGAAGGGTCATGCTCCACGCCGAATTCCTCCATCCACCACTTGGCCTGGGAACCGGCCGCGGAACGGATGCGCTTGGCGCAGTCCGGCAGTTCGAGCACAGCTTTTCCACCAGCCCGGTGATGCGTTCCCCCGGCGTGCGCAGTTTCTGCGGGAGCGCCTTTTCCTCCCAGCTTCCCAGCATGGTGAGGTAGTTGGGGCCGCCGGCCTTGGAGCCGGGCCCCATGGAGGAGTGGTTCCACCCGCCGAACGGCTGGCGGCGCACGATGGCGCCGGTGATGACGCGGTTGATGTACGCATTGCCCACCTGCACCTTGCTTTTCCACAGGGCGATTTCCCGTTCATCCAGGGACTGAAGTCCCCCGGTGAGGCCAGAATTCGGAGTCGTTCTGGATGTCAATGGCTTCCTCCAGGTTTTCCGCACGGATGATGCCCAGCACCGGGCCGAAGCATTCCGTCTGATGGAACCAGCTTCCAGGCTTCACGCCCAACCGGATGCCGGGCGACCAGAGGCACGGGTTGTCTTCCGAGGGTTCCGGCTTGAGCAGCCATTCTTCCCCGGGTTCCAGTTGCGTGAGCGCCCGGAGCAGGTCGCCTTCCGGTTCCTTGATGAGCGGCGTCACCACGGAGCTGACCTCCCAGGAGCCCCCCACCTTCAGGCTGGCGGCGGCGGCATCTCAACTGGCGCAAGAAGGCCGGGTTGTCATAGACGGAGGCCTCCACAATAGCCACGCTGGCGGCGGAGCATTTCTGCCCGGAATGGCCGAAGGCGCTTTTTACCAAATCTTTCACGGCCTGGTCCGGGTCCGCCGTGGCGGTGATGACCATGGCGTCCTTCCCGCTGGTTTCAGCCAGCACATGCAGGTCCGGTCGCAGTTCACGCAGCATTTTCCCGGTGCGGTAGGAACCCGTCATGATGATGCCGTTCAGGCGCGGGTCCATCAGGGAATTTGTGGGAAATTTCATTGCGCGGCATCGGCACGAATTGAAGCACGCTCTTAGGTACCCCGGCGCGCCAGAACGCCTGGACGATCTGCCAGGCCGTATAAACGGCCAGCTCGGACGGCTTGAACACCACCGTGTTCCCCGCCATCAGCGCGGCGGCCACCCCGCCCGTGGGAATGGCGAATGGGAAGTTCCAGGGAGACATCACGCAAACGGTACCCAGCGGGGTCATTTCCACGCCGTCGTTCATGCCGTCGCGGTCCAGCCCTTCCGCATAATAGCGGCAGAAGTCTATGGCCTCACTCACTTCCACGTCCGCCTCCGTGGGCACCTTTCCGGCGTCCCTCACCATGGCTGCAATGGCCTCCCCCCGGATTCTGGACAGCTCCTGCGCCGCCTGGTGCAGGATTTCAGCGCGTTCGCCAACGCTCTTGGACGCCCAGGAGGCGCGGGCCTTGTCCGCCGTGTCCAGCGCGTGTTCAATCTGGTCAAAGTCCGCATACGCGAATTTGTAGGAGACTTCATTGTGGCGGGACGGGTCGCGCCCCACGCCCCACAGGTTGGTCGTGATTTCCTCACCGTTGATGACCAGGGGAATTTCCTCGCCGGATTTTTCCTTTTCCGCGGCAATCAGGCCGTTGATCCATTCCGCATTCTGCCGCAGGGACCAGTCCGTATCACGCTCATTGGCAAAGGCGTCCCGGTAATGCGTGGGCTGCACGGGGTCCGTAGCGCGGTTCTGCGTACGGTTGGGGCCGTATTTCACGTCGTCTTTCTCCTGGCAGGCTTTTAAGAACCGCTTTTTTTGCGCCTCCCAGCTCCGGGAGCCCGGCGTCATGCCGAAGAGGTCATGCAGGAAGTTTTCCTCACTGGTGTTTTCATCCAGCCGCCGCACCAGGTAGGCAATCGCGCTGTGGAAGTCTTCCTTCAGCACCACAGGGGCATACAGCAGCAGGCCGTCCGCCGCCTGGCGGATGACGCGCGCCTGATGGTTCGCCATCCCCTCCAGCATTTCAAATTCCACATGGTCCCGGACGCCTTCCCGCTCACGCAGCAGCATGGCATAACACAAGTCAAACAGGTTGTGGGAGGCAACGCCGAACTGCACATATCTGGCGTTCTCCGGCATGCAGCCGTAATGGAGCATTCTCTTGTAGTTGGCGTCCACCTGGGCCTTCGTGCCGTATGGGGCCTGCGCCCAGTCATGCATGGAGGCCTCCACCTTCTCCATCGCCAGGTTGGCGCCTTTCACCAGGCGTATCTTGATGCGCGCGCCGCCCTTCTCCACACGCTCCTTCGCCCAGGCGCACAGCTTCATTTGTTCCTCCCAGGAGTCCGGCAAATAAGCCTGGAGCACAATCCCGGCTTCCATCTGCATGAATTCATCCTCCATCAGCGTGCGCTTGAACGCTTCCGCCGTCAGGGGGAGGTCACGGTATTCCTCCATGTCCAGATTCACGAATTTGGGTCTTTTGGGGCCGTCCGGCAGTGTCACCGCATTCGTGATGGCCGCCCGGTACAGGATGCGCAGGCGCTCCTGAATCAGCTGCACGGTTTCTTCAAAGGCCACCAGATGAATCTGGCTGAAAATGGCTGAAATCTTGACGGAAATATAATCGCAGTCCTTGTCCGCCAGGCGGTCCACGACCTGCTGGAGGCGGTGGTGGGCCTCGCTTTCACCCAGAATGGCCTCTCCCAGCTGGTTGATGTTCATCCGGATGCCGGCCTTGCGCCTGCGGCGCAGGTGGGAGCGCAGTTTTCCATCCTCCGCCGGAAGAATCACGTTGGAGCTCTCCTTCCGCAACTGGCTGGTAATCATGGGCATCACTACGCCGGGAAATTGTACGGAGAATTTGTCCCCCAGCTTCATGGCGAACCGGTCCGCGGCGGACAAATAACGGGGAATACCGTAGCCGTCCAGCAGGTAGCGGAACAGCTCCGCGCCCCGCGCCGGCGAGGAAGGGCGGAACACGCGGTCCGCCAGCGCCAGCGTAAAGGCCTTGCCCGCAGGGTCGTTCATCATGCGCTCCATCTGTTCCGCCTGCTTTTTCTCCTTCCTGCGCATCCCGGCATTCGACTGTTTCAGAATGGATTCCGCCAGTTCCACAGCCTTGGCGGCCAGTTGCTGGTCAGTCCATTTGTCACGGCGCGCCGCCGCCATCATGTCCGGGATGGATGAGTCTGTCATAACGGTCCGAAGACTAGCCCCGGACAGGGGCAAAATCAAGCCAATTTGCCGGGCCCTTCCTGTGGAGAAGGGAATCACGAAGAAAAAACGCGTCCCTTGATTCCGTGACGGCAACCGGGAACCCTTCCTGTCCGTTTCTGGAAGCTCCGGAAAACCGCATCAATCATACCGCGCGGCAGCCAGGCGAGCCCTCCTTAGCTCTTCCCGGAGCTGGTGCGCGCGCCTGCCGCAAACGCTGGTACGGTCCATGTCCCGCACTTCCTCCAGAACGGCAACCGCCCGGTTGAAAGCCTCCTCACTCTCCGCCGTGTGGGCGTCCCGGTACAGCGCTTCTTCCAGCCGGACCCAGAGGGGATGCACCATGGAGAGCAGGATCAACTGGCGTTCTTCCACGGGAAGGGAGGGATCATCCGCCCTTTTTTCGCCACGCTTCCAGGCATTTCCGGATGGAAGGGGCATCACAGGCCTGGAAGGATTCGCAGAGGAGCGCCGCCGTTTCCCGGTTTTTCCAGGCGGCGGGCTGCCGCGCGGGCGTTCAGAAGGCCGGAACCGTGCAATTCAGTTTTTCCAGGCGTTTTATCGTTCCCGGATAATCCCGGAACCAGGCTTCCGCCGGCACCGGTTCCAACGCCCGGCAAATGGCGGCGGCCTCCTCCGCAGGGTCTCCACCCTTCGGAACGTCATTCACCAAAGTCACCGGGCGCACGCGCCGGGCCTTATCCGCCAGCAGGGCCGCCTTTTCCCGCAGGGATGCGGCATGCGCTCCCCCTTCCACCAAGTCAAATACACGCCCCCTGGAATCAAGCAAAACCACCGCAGGCAGCACGCGCACGCCATGCTCCGCAGCACGGAACAGGCTGCCGCCTTCTTCCCAATCCTTCACGGAGGGACGTTTGGGCACTGTGACAAACTGCACGTCACGGACATGTTCATCCAGCGCACGGCGTTCTTCCGTTCCTGGACGGAGCGCCTTCAGCCAGCGGGCTTCCGCCGCGCCGGGTTCCGCAGAACCGTACACCACCAGCACGGGAGGCGGCGGAGAAGAGCCGCGGCGCAGGAAGCGGGGGAATCCTCCGCTTCCGCACGGCCCGGAACCGCCGTCACCAGCGCCAGGCAAACAGACGCAATAACCGCTGCAACCTTCATGAAAAACTGCCGGCTTCAGGCGCGCCGGATGGTAATGCGCTTGTAACGGCCGTCGCCTTCCTCAGATTCCGTCGCAATGCCTTCCATGGATTGAAGGGCATTGTGCACCAGGCGGCGGTGGTAGGCGTTCAGCGGCTGCATCTTCATCGGCTTGCCGCTCTCCTGCACGCGTTCGGCCAGGGAACGGGCCTTTTCCAGCAGGCGGGCCTCGTTGCGTTCCCGGTAGTGATCGCAATCCACCTTCACGCGGGGTGCATCCTCCATCTTGCGCTGGATCATGCGGTTGACCAGGTACTGGAGGTCGTCCAGCCTGTCCCCGTCTCCCCCGATGATGTACTGGGAATCCGGGGAGGAAATATTCAGGCACACGATGCCGTCCGCCTCCGTTACTTCAATATCCGCGGAAAAACCCAGGGAGGCCAGAAGGCTCTTCAAACTCTGTTCAGCTATTTCTTGCACCGTCATCACTTTAATTCAATAGGAAAATGGTTCCATACCGGAAAAGCCGCCCCGCGCCATAACGGCATGAGCCTTTTTTCCAATACCCGATTGACATAAAAATCATAACCTATTTATTCCCGCGTCTATGAAAAAATTGTGGAAGTTCCGTCCCATTTCATGTACGCAGCGTACCCCCGTCCCGCTGCGCCGGAAACGCCGCTGCGCTGCTCCCTCCTATTCCGGCTTCCCCTGCTCCGCTCCTGTTTATTCCACCTCCTTCATTCCGTCCGCCCCCTGTTCCAGACGGTATTTTTTCACGGATGTCGGAATCTTTCCTCCTTCCGGATAAGTCTTTACCACCACCGTTCCGTCATCCTCCAGCCTGACGGTTCCTATTCCCGTGCGGCAGCAGCCCACCTGCTTCAGCATGGCAGAGGCGGAGATGCAGCTCTTATCGTCGGAGACATTCGGTTCTTGGGAAATGCGGAAAATGCGCATATATGAAGCTCCTGCTCCCGCTTCATGAACCAGAACCAGTTCAGGAATGCCGTCCCTGTCCAGGTCCGCCAGCCTCATGCACGGTTCCCCTGCGGGAGAACCGGCAAAGATTCCCACAATATGGGGCTGGTCCCCGTCTTCCCCGCAGAAATTCATTTCCGCCACCAGATAAATGGAATCTTCACCCGAGCCATGGGAGCGGTCGGCATAGAGATGCACGCGGCTAATCATGCCGTAGGGAATATCCGGATTTTTCGGCACTGAGAGGCTCTCCACCGGTTCCAGATGCAGGGAACGCGGAGGCTTCCCAAACGCCGTCCGCGTGTCCACGGCTACATCCCCGCGGTCTTCCGCCTGCTGCCCTGCTGCGAATGAAGCATGGACCACAGGCAGAAAAGCCATGCCAATCAAACAAGCCTTTTCCATAGATGCCATTCTCTATCATATAAACGTTTCAAGTCGAGTTCTTTTCAACGAATCTCCATCATCCCTGAACGGAGGCTGCTGACAAAACATGACAGAACATCACCGGAAAAAGAGAAGTCGAACCCTTACCCGTATAGAAGAAATTCGGTCCCATCATGAACAAGCAAATGAAAAAAAAAAAAAAAAAAAAAAAAAAAGACGCCGCCCATGGAAGACAGCCTCGCTCCTTTCACCGACGGAAAGGAAGCGGAACCCCATTACACGGATACGATTGATCCGGAGCTGATCAAGCCCACTCCGAAGCCTACGCCGCCCAATGCGGAACCCTCCGCTCCCGGCTCCATGAAAATGCCGGACAATACCACGGAAAAAATCAAGGATCTGGACACCATGCGCTCCAACGGCATGGACCAGCCGCTCACAACCAACCTGGGAGTTAAAATAGCCAATGACCAAAATACACTTAAAGCCGGAAGCAGAGGCCCCTCTCTGCTTGAAGACTTCCACTTTCTGGAAAAAATGGCTCATTTTGACCAGGAGCGGATACCGGAACGCGTGGTTCACGCAAGAGGTTCCGGGGCACATGGCTATTTTCAGGTATACAAGTCCCTTTCCAAGTACACCAAGGCGGGCTTTCTGCAGGATCCGGGAGAAAAGACCCCGGTCTTTGTGCGTTTTTCCAACGTGCAGGGCTTCCGAGGATCTCCGGATACGGTGAGGGACATCCGCGGCTTCGCCACCAAGTTCTATACCAAGGAAGGCAACTATGATCTGGTGGGCAACGACACGCCCGTCTTTTTCATTCAGGACGCCATCAAATTCCCGGATTTCGTCCATGCCGTCAAGCCGGAGCCCCACAATGAAATGCCTCAGGGGCAGACGGCCCACGACTCCTTCTGGGATTATGTCTCCCTCCAGCCTGAAACCCTGCACAACGTCATGTGGCTCATGTCCGACCGCGGCATTCCCCGGAGTTACCGGACCATTGAAGGCTTCGGCATTCATACGTACAAGCTGGTCAATGAAGAAGGGAAAAGCACCTTCGTCCGCTTCCACTGGAAACCGGCGTATGGTAAAAATCCCTGATCTGGGATGAGTCCCAGGCGTTGACAGGACGCGATCCGGACTTCCACCGCAAGGATCTCTGGCAATCTATTGAAGCCGGGGATTATCCGGAATTCGAACTCGGTTTGCAGCTCATTCCGGAAGAGGACGCAGAACAAATTCGACTTCGATATTCTGGACGCCACCAAGCTCATTCCGGAAGCGCTGGTTCCCGTGGAAATCGTCGGCAAGATGGTGCTGGACCGCAACCCGGACAACTTCTTTGCGGAAACGGAACAGGTCGCCTTCTGCCCCGCCAACATTGTGCCGGGCATCGATTTTTCCGACGACCCGCTGCTTCAGGGCCGCATCTTCTCCTACAGCGACACCCAGCGGCACCGCCTGGGCGGAGCCAACTTTACGGAAATCCCCATCAACCGGCCCGTCTGCCCCTTCCACAATAACCAGAGGGACGGCTTCCACCGCATGCAGATAGACACCGCTCCGGCCAATTACGATCCCAACTCCATCGGGGACAACTGGCCGCGTGAAACGCCCCCGGAAGAAGGCGGTTTCTCCACCGCCCCCCAGCCGGTGAGCGGCGTCAAGGAACGCCTCAGGAGCCCCTCCTTCGCGGAATACTATGCCCAGCCCCGCCTGTTCTGGATGAGCCAGACTCCCGTGGAGCAAAGGCACATCATTGACGCCTTCAGCTTTGAAGTAGGCAAGGTGACGCGCCCGTACATCCGGGAACGGGTAGTGGACCTGCTGACGCGCATTGACCCAAACCTGGCAGCCGGAGTAGCTAAAAACCTGGGCATTGAACTCACGGAGGAACAGCTTAACCGGGAACTGCCCAAACCGGTCTGCGGCCTGGAAAAAGACCCGGCGCTGAGCCTGTACGCCAACCCGGACGGCAACCTCAAGGGCATGCGCGTCTCCCTGCTGGCGGCGGACGGCGTCAGCCTGAAATCCGTGGAGGAAATCTGCAGCGCCCTGCACAAGGAAGGCGTGCACCCCCAGATTCTTGCCCCGCACATGGAAGCGTGAATACGGAGGAAGGGAAAGACCTGCTTGTGGACGGCACCCTGTCCGGCAACCCCTCCGTCGTGTTTGACGCCGTCATCGTGCCGGAAGGAGAGCAGAGCATTAAAACGCTCCTGATGAACGGAGACGCCAAGTACCACCTGCGCCAGGCATACCGGCACCTGAAGGCTATCGGCCTGCCCGGCGACGCCAGTGAAATGCTGGAAGCAACGGACCTGCCCCGGGATATGGACGACGCCGGGCTGCTCACGCCGAAAGACACCAAGGCCCTGATGAAACCTTTCATCACGGCCATGAAACAGCACCGCGTCTGGGCCCGCGAACCCAAGGCGCTGGATTTCGGCGCCTGATTCATTCCCATTCAGAAACCGATTCAATACATCATTAAACAGGGGCTGCCGCACCGAAAGGTGCGGCAGCTTTTTTATCCATAACGGCAGACGTCCAAATGATGCTCCAGGCAAATTGCGTTGAAAGGGAGAAGCATTAAAAAAGAGAACCCGGAGGAATCAGGCCCGGTAAACCGGGGTACAGCAGCATTCATGCAGTCTTAACGTTCCATGCGGGATGACCTTTCTCCGGGACAGCCGTAGATTTTTTCCGAAGTGGGTTTCAACCGTTTCCATTTTATCCGGGGAATGTAAGGCACTTCAAGCCAGGGCGCCGCTGGATCACCAGCCCATCCGCAACCGAAGGAAGGGGAGGTTCTCATGAACCCCGTCCAGAGTTGCCCTGACCGTTGAAGAAGCCAGCCCGCATGGAAGGTGCAAGCCTTCCATGCCGGATGAGCCGGAATTCATCATGGATAAGGAGGCGCCAAAGTTGTTCAACTACCTCACTACAACCAATAATAAACAAAAAATCATGGATAAAATTACCTCTATCAACGGAATTTACTGACGGCCCATAATGATTTTTATGAGCATGAAAAAATAATTCCGTTCACATCACAGAGGATGAACGAACGGCCTGGAACTCCAAGGCTGAAGCATCTGAAGTTAATTCCAAAGTAAGCACGGAAACATTCGATGCCCACAAAGCGGACGCGTCAGTCCATATTTGGATGAGAGCGGCAATATGACGCTTGCCGGAAGTCTGACGACGGCAGGGACCTACAACGCCAACGGCGGCATCAATATTCCCGTTGATCCTGTCACGGAAACGGATGCGGCGCGAAAACATGAGGTCAGGGTACTTAACGAGATTTCCAATGGAGCCGCTCGGAACTATTTCAATTTTTCCACTCTCCGTTTGGTAAATTGCTCTCGCCGTTTTCCTGGCTGGCTACCTATTGGCCTAAACCGGCAACGGAAAATGGCTGGGTTGATTTTAATTTCCGATGCGCGCCTTTTGGGCAGGAAAGCGATCGTGGGGGGTCTTATACCGCTGTGACCGGAGTTTTTTTACCACTGACTACCGGTTTGGGATATCAGCGCATGTTCCAGGTTGTCGCTGGCGGATTGTTGAATGTCACGCTTAATGAGGAGTGGTCCGGACCTGACGATTATCCGTTTTCCAGCCCCATGTGGTGGGATGTTTATTTTGGAGACCAGCTCGCGGACCAGGACAACAAAATTCCCGCGCGCGGGAGGCTTTGCAGATTTAATCACAACACCAAACAGGTAGAGCTGTTGAGCAAGACGGCGCTGCTGCCTGACAATTTCCGGTTGCGGGGGATTGCGATAGGATGGGGAAATGACGGTAATGGGGGTATATGGGTTGTGGGAACCAACGAAAAGACGGCAGGCCGGCTGGAGGCCTACCGTATTTGTGAAAACACATGGCTCACCTCATCCTATCACAATTGTGTCAACATGCAAAATATAAGGCTATTATGTGATAGAGAAGCGCTGGAGGTCGGAGTGGAGCCGTTAAAAACTTACACAGGCCTTTACGGGGAAAAAAAATCCGTAGTGGCGGAATGGTGTGAAATGATGGAAGTTAAATCATGATGAAAGCACAAATACAAATACAATTCCCATTGTTGGGAGAATGGGACAAATTGAACATGACTGCCGTTTTCCCCTCTTACGGAGGTTTTATAGAGTCCCGCATTTACACGGAGAACGACATTCCTCCTTCTCATGCTCCGGCCCTGGAAGCTGTGGTGAAAGCCCTTGTCTCCATGGGCGCGCCCTGGCAGGTCCAACAGGTGTGGGCTAGAGTGGAGCAGTTCATTTCCAAGGTTCCGGAAGGAGAGCAGGAAAGTCCTATTGAGATGACGGAGGGTGTGGTCCTGACGGTTGACGCCGTCAATGAAAGCGGAGGACACCGGAGATTCACCTCCGTCCATTATCCGGATTTTGTGCTCATGAACTCCGCCGCTGTAGATTTTTTCAAGTATTTTACTAAACAATAGATTGGACATCAACAAACAAGATACTGAAAAAGATAAACAGGCGGAGTCTGGCCGCTGGGGGAGACGGGTCAAATACCTGATGGCGGCAACCATGGCAGCATCGGGCGCCAGTGGATACGTTAGACATTCCGGGGATGCGGGGGCGGAATACACGGCAAGCTGCCATACCTCCGCCCTGCTCCGGGAATCAAGGCATATTCCCTATTCCCGGGCACAGCCGGGAACGGACATGCCGTCCGTTATGCAGCAACATGCAAGCAAGTAATCATGTGCACCAGAACCCGCGCTTACCTGACGCTCCTGAGAGAGTACAAGGCCGAGATTGTCATGATTGTAGGCTTTGCTGCCGCTGCAATCATGTATGCCGACATGCGGACGTTCATCAATGAACAAACCCGCACCCTTACCGAAATTAATTTACGCCTTTCCAATCTCGAACACCAAACTCAAAAATAAATATCGCACACGACCAAGGCCAGAGAGTATCCGCCTGGTAAACCACCTATAAAAAGAAAACCCCGCAAGCCATTAAGCTTGCGGGGTTTATTAATGGTACACGGAGAGGGATTCGAACCCCCGACCAACTGTGTGTAAGACAGCCGCTCTACCACTGAGCTATCCGTGCATGAGGTGGCGGGAAGAACCCGGACCGGCAAGGAGAAAATGAGAAAAATGCGTCCTTCTCCGCCTACCTGATGTCCACGCGCCGGAGCGCGCGGTAATGCAGGATGACGAAGAGGACGCACAGAACGGCTTCAGACCAGTAGAAAATGTCCAGGGCGTCACGGCCGGAGGTGAAGCCGTAGGAGTGCAGGCCCACGCCCAGCATGTTGACGCCCCACCAGGCAAAGGCGATGATGACGCCGCCCACCACGTTGCTGAAGTGGAGCAGCCAGGGGACAGCCACCCGGCTTTCCGCGCGTGCAGCACGGTCAATTGCCACAGCACAATCATCAGGGCCCCGTTTTCCTTGGGATCCCAGCCCCAGAAGCGCCCCCAGGATTCATTGCCCCAGATGCCGCCGAAGACCGTTCCCACCAGCGTGAATACCAGGGGAGAAGCACAGGATGCCGTAAGCCATGCGGTCCAGGGATTGTTCCGTTTTCCTGCCGATCAGGCGCAGGGGGGAGGCCAGCAGGTACACATGGGAGAGCACCGCCGCCAGCAACCCGGCCGCGTACCCCAGCACAATGGTGATGACATGGGTGGAGAGCAGGAAGTTGGAGCGCAGGATGGCGACCAGGGGGTCCATGTGGGCCACGGCCTGGGAGGATTCGTACAGAATGCCCATCTGGCAGGAGAAGGCCCCCAGCAGAAGCCCCGCCGCCAGCACGATGCCCTTTTTTGCTGAACAGCTCCGCCACCAGCGCGCAGAGCACGCCCATGCACGCGATGAAGGCGATGGTTTCATACGTGTTGCCCACCGGGGACCTCATGGTGATGAGCACGCGGATGACCAGGGCCGCCGCCAGCACGCCGGTCCCCCGCCGCACCCAGCAGCCACGCAGGGCTGAACCCGCCGGGCCGCAGAAAACGGCGCCAGAGGGGAGCGTTGGCGGCAGGACGGAAGAGGGCGCAGAGCAGCAGGCACACGAACGCCGCCACAAAGACGGCCAGGGAGGCATAGAGCGGGTCCAGGCGGTAGTAGAAGATTTCCCCTTTCCAGGCTGTGCCGTTCCCCGGCGGAGGCGGCTTCATTGGGCTGCGCCAGTTTTTCCAGCAGCAGTCCTTCCGCCTTCATCCGCAGTCCGGAGGCTTCCGCGCCTTCCATGCCGATGGCCTTGCGTTCCAGCAGGGAGGCCATTGCCAGAAAGGCTCCGGTGGCTTTGTCCGGGGCAGCCGTCCAGAGACGCTCCCCATTCTGGCCCGCAGAGGGGAACCAGCGGGGGAATTCCATCCGTTCCATGGCGGAGGGGTCTTCCAGCATGATACGGGAGCCGAGCATCCAGCCGCGCACCACCGGTTAACCAGGAAAACGGGGTATTGTTCCGCGAATTCCGGGCGGAACATGCAGTCCAGCATCCATTCCACCGGAGAGAGTTTCCTTTTTCCCTCCGGCGTCTCCATGGCAAAGCTTCTTTTTTGCCCAGGGTCCGGAGCAGATGGAAGCCCGCGTACGTGGAGACGGGCTTCAGGCGGCCGCCGTCCTGGACGGCCATTGCCCCGGCCCGTTCCACCAGGAAGGAGGACCAGGGCACGTAATGCTCCACCCGGACCGGATGAGAGGCAGGCCGGGCCGCCAGCATGCCGACGCCGAAGATTGCCGCCACCAGCACGCAAATGCCTATCAGTCGCAGGCGGCGCTTGCCGCCGGGAGCGGGCGGCTCCAGATGGTCGTCCGCCGCCTCCGCGGCTCCGGGTTTGCGGCGCAGGTACCTTCCGAAGACGCGCAGGCAAAGTGCCACAGCAGTCCCGCGGCAATGATGTAGGAAGACCATTTGGGCATTTGCTCCAGGGGATTGTGGGAAGCGCGGAGGACGGAGATGAGCCTGCCCGATGCAGGGAGTCCTGCCCCCAGCTCATCTGGTACAGCGTCCAGCCGGAAAGGCGGAGAGGCTCGTTCATGCGGATGACGGCATCATACTGGCCGCCGGATTCCGGAAAGACGGTTACCTGGGATTCAACGGAGGTGCCGGGATGTATCCCGGGACGGTTCAGGCGCAGGTCAAACGGCAGGGGACTGCTCGTGCACCCGGTCGCAGGAAGACAGCCGCACCTGATGCAGCGTTCCGGCAAACGTCAGCACCAGCAGGATCAGCATCAGGGCGATGCCCAGCCCGTAGCTTCCGGCGAATTTCCAGAGGCTGCGCCCATATTTCATCCACACCGCATCCGTGCGTTTCCAGTCCATCAGCGTAAGGCGTCCGTAAGTAAAAAGAGGGCCGATCACACGATCAGCTCGTGAAACCGGCCCCAATCATGTTTCTGGAGAAAGGACGATTAGAAGTTGTCCGCCAGTTCTTCAAAGAACGCCTGGGGATGCACGCAGGCCGGGCACACCTTGGGGGCGGTGGAGCCGGTGTGCACGTAACCGCAGTTGCGGCACTTCCACTGGATTTCCTTTTCCTTGGCAAATACCTTGCCTTCGCGCACGTTTTCAGCCAGCTTGAGGTAGCGTGCCTCATGGTGCTGTTCCACAGTGGCAATCTGGCGGAAGGTTTCCGCAATGGCGGGGAAGCCTTCACGGTCAGCCACCTCGGCAAACGTGGGGTACATTTCGGACCATTCGTCGCGCTCGCCGGCAGCGGCGTAGCGGTTGCGCGCTTCGGATTCTCCGGCAAAAGCCTTGAGAAGGTTCTTTTCTGTTTCTGTTCCTTTGATGGATTTCATAAATTAGTCATCTGGTTGCGTAAGCGGGATTATCCTAATCCGGGCTTGCCGAAAACAAGCTTTTATTGAATGAATCTAAAAAATCATTTTCCTGCCGATTTTCCGGAAAAGCCTCGCGCCACGGGTCATCCAGCTTGCCCGGAACGCTTTCCAGCCATTGTCCCCCGGGTCGGGGCTGTCCGCCCTCCGCGGAGGGTCGGGTCCAGGGGATTTTTGAACCTCTTTCCCTCCTGGGAGGCGCAGCTACCAGGGCTTCCGTCATCGGAAACAGGAACCCGGCGGCAGGTACCCCCTGCCTCACAGCGTCCAGAATCAATACGCGGGTTGTCCCAAAAGCGCTGGCCACCTGAAGCGATGCGCGTGGGAATATTGGCCTTGGATCGGGTCCCCGTCACCACCTGCCTTCTGGGCGTCTGCGTCGCCACAATGAGGTGGATGCCCGCGGCGCGGGCTTTCTGGGTCAGGCGGCCGATGTTCGTTTCAATGTCCGCGCCCACCGTCTGCATCAGGTCCGCAAGTTCGTCAATGATGATGACGATGTAGGGAAGCGTTCAGGGATGACGCCGTCGTCCTCCAGGTCCAGTTCATCATCCTCTTCCGCGGGCCATTCCCCTGGGATTCCAGGTCTGGGCAATGGATTCCGCCAGGGCTTCATCCACCTCCCCTGCCTTCCGATTCCTCCGCCTCTTCCGCAGGCGCGTCCGGCGGCCGCTTGTTGAAGGCTTCAAAGTTGCGCACGCCCACCTTGGCAGCAGTGGTAGCGGTGCTCCATTTCATTCACGCACCAGCGCAGGGCGTGGGCACTTTCTTGGGGTCCGTCACCACCGGCACAATCAGGTGCGGCAGCTTGAATAAGGCTGCATTTCCACCACCTTCGAATGTCCACCAGATGAGCCTGAGCATCCGGCAAGGAATTGGGAGCATGGAGGAGATAATGCTGTTGATGCACACGGTTTGCCGGACCCGGTGGCCCCTGGCCACCAGCAGGTGCGGTATGGATGCCAGGTCCCGCCGTCCCCCGGCGTCCCGTCCACGCGGAACGTCGCCTTGTTGCGGTTGACGATTTCGATCTTCTGCTGGATTTCCAGCATTTCATCCTTGTCCTCTTCCGTAGGGCGCTTCCGGCTTTTCTTCATAATGCAGCAGCAGCTCAAACGGAGGAAGCTCGTAATCCCCGAATTCCTCCGTAGGCGGCGTGGACAGTTTGGAGAAAGGCTGCTCCCTGGGAGCGGGCTTGATTTCCGCCGGCTTCGCCACGGTAATCCCTGGGGCGCGGCGTCAGCGGAAGATGCCCCTGCGTACGCGGTGCGCGGGGGGCGGGAGGCAGGGTCTGCGGACCCTGGCGGGGAAGCCGCGGCCACTTCATTATATAAACCTTCAGGTCATCCCCGGTGCGCTGCAGGCAGGAGAGAATGCCCTGCCCTTTCCGGCCGGCCTGGGGGGCCCGGACAGGGGCCCCGCATCTTCCATGCTGGCCTCACGCGCCGCCTCCCTGGCAAGCTGCGCGGACTGGCGCGCCATTCTTTTCTCCTTCCTGTTCATGCGCCAGGCGCGCCACTCCCGCAGCATGGCGCGGAACAGCGGGCGAGGGATGCATTCCCGCGGCATAAACCAGGGCCAGCAGATAGCCCAGCCCAGGAAAGAACCAGCACGGCGGACGTGCCGGTCAACGGAAGAAGCAGCCCCGTTCCCAGCAGATGTCCCGCCAGGCCGCCGGCGCCCTGAATCTGGTGGCGCGCCACCCATGCCGTCACCGGCACATGCCCGGCCGTCAGGAACAGGCAGCCGAACAACAGCAGGAAAAGGCCGCCGTACACCACGCTGCGGGGCAGACTTCCACGGTGCAGCAGACGGTAAAGCCCCCCACCATTCCAACAGAATGACCAGCATCCAGGCCATGCCGCCCAGCGCCCAATAAAAGAATCCCCGCCGTACAATCCCGCCACGC
>VOFI01002866.1_pt1 | contig 162034 bp, 225 predicted proteins | sample 5384131 | NCBI WGS metagenome assembly VOFI01 (sample SAMN12384728, study PRJNA508395) | human gut metagenome | isolation source: healthy gut H | host: Homo sapiens | reverse complement strand
TGCGCTCATGATTCGGTTCATTCCTGCGAAGCTTCCTCCGGTCAGTGCACAGAAGAGTCCGTACATCAGAAGAAGGACACAGCACAAAACAATTCTGTTAAATCCTACCTTTTTTACAAAAAGGATTTTGTTTAATTTTTTCCAATTTTCTTCCTCCCATCTTTTACTTTGCTGGTGTTGACTGGATTGTCGATTAACTCTTACGATACCCCCATTCCTCTTAACCTCAGCGTAACGGTTCGCTTTCAAAGCTTTAAGATTTTTTTTTTTTCAAAGTGTGTTTTCAATTTTCCCGCACACCTTTGATACATGAATAAATTATAGCTTTGTCTCCACGTTTTGTCAAGATTTCCCACCGTTTTTAGAGCGAAACGGTTCGTTTTTGTTTGTTTTCACTATTTTTTTATCCATTCTCACAACAAAAACCACGCTTTTCTGTGCATTTTGCTTATGCACTATCCAAGGTCTCGTATTGAGTCTCCCTCTCTTACAGAGGTACTGAAACTAATTTTTACCGGCATACCGTTTTGCTCTCCGTTTACTCGCTCCAGGAGCATAGCTACAGCCTTCTCGCACATCGTTTCCATTGGCTGGACAATCAGCCATAATTTAGGGCGCAGCACCTGGGTCATTGGAAGATTATCCATTCCGATGAGCGAGACATCTTGCGGAGAGGAGAGTGCTGATTCGTTAAATGCCATAATTCCACCAAGCATGGTGTTATAGTTTCCCTAAGATCACACCGGTCGGACGGTCTTCAAGCTCCAAAAGTTCTTTCATTCCTCTGTACCATGTTCAAAAGAATGCCTTCCGAGCTTACAGTATTCCTTTGGAATCTCCAGTCCTGCCTGGTTCATCGAATCAGAATATCCTTTCACACGTTCCCTTCCGGTATATTCAATATTAGAGGCAATCACAGCTATTTTCTTGTGATGGTTCTCAATTAATTTATTCGTTGCACGATAGATTGCTGTCCGGTTATCAACCTCAACGCAATCATATTCTTCATCCTGGAATGATCTGTCAACCAGAACAACCGGAACATTTGCTTTTTTCGCAGCATGAAGAAACTTTCCATGCATACCTACAGCAAATACCAATATTCCATCTACTTTCCTGCTCAGAAGAAACTGCAGATTTTCTTTCTGTAGCTTCTCGTCATTGCAGGAATCACAGATCAACATTCCATATCCCTTTTTATGAAGTTCCATTCCCAGATAATGCAGCATACTTCCTACAAAAAAGACACTGTATATCATAAGCCAGAACTCCAATCGTCTTTGTCTTGTGGGTAACAAGCCCTCTTGCGAGCTCGTTCACTTCATAATGCAGTTCGTTGATTGCCTCCTCAATCAAGATACGATTTTCCGGCAATACATTACCGCCATTCAAATACTTCGATATCGTTGCAAGGGACAATCCTGTCCTTTTTCTTGATATCGCGAATAGTAGCAGCCATAATCTTCTCCTCCCAGGCCAATTAGCGAACCGTTATGCATTTTGCCCAACTCAACTGCTTATTCCATTAAATCATACAGCAGATTGACAGTCAAGTGTTTCTGAAGAATTCTTTTTATTACGTTGCCAGCCATAATGTTACTGTTCACATCGATGTGCGACCAGCAACGCCATAATTACACTACAACTGGCAACTCATTCCCCCCTTAGTTCAAAGCACTATACTAAAATTTTCTTAAATCTCTCGTATGCTTCGTCCCATGCTTCTTTGTCCTGTGGCTCGTAGATCTTGATGTCCTGAGAACGTTTGATAATTTCTCTTGCTTCTTCGATAGATTTGATATCTCCGGAAGCCATGAGCTGCAGTGCAATATTTCCGAGAACAGTCGCCTCGATCGGACCTGCACTTACTCTGCATCCACATGCATTTGCTGTGAACTGGCAAAGAAGAGCACTCTGTGTTCCACCGCCTACCATGTAGACTGTCTTATAATCTTTACCTGTACACTCTTTAATCTCTTCCATCGCATGACGATATTTCATTGCAAGACTCTGGTTGATGCAACGAACAACTTCTCCGACTGTTTCCGGAACAGGCTGTCCTGTCTTCTTGCAGAATTCACGGATTCTTGTCGGAATATCTCCGGCAGGTGTGAATTCCGGTGCATCCGGATCAATAAAGCTCTGAAGTGCCGGAGCTTCTTTTGCCATAATCTCAAGCTCGCCAAATCCGTACTCATTTCCTTCGCGGATCCACTGACGACGGCTTTCCTGAATACACCACAATCCAATGATATTCTTAAGGAAGGAAATCTTTCTTCCATATCCACCTTCATTCGTGATGTTGTAATGCTCGGATTTCTCATTGATAATAGGTTCTGCAAGCTCTGTTCCAAGCAGTGACCATGTTCCACAACTCAGGAAGATAAAATCTTCTTCTGATGTTGGTACAGATACAAGTGCGCTCTGCGTATCATGTCCTGCAACAGCCATAACATCAATCTTATCCAGACCAAGCTCTGTACAGATTTCATCTGTAAGAGTACCGATCTTTGTACCTGTAGGTACGATTTCCGGGAAAATATGTTTCGAATTCCCAGTGCTTCGATCACTTCATCTGACCACTCGCCCTTTTTCGCATCAAGAAGCTGTGTTGTAGAAGCGATAGAATACTCAGCTTTTTTCTCCCCTGTAAGGAAATAGTTGAAAAGGTCTGGCATCAAAATCATCTTGTCAGCTTTCTCAAGAAGCTCTTTTTCTTGTCTTTACAAGAGAAAGGAGCTGGAATGCTGTGTTGAGATCCATGAACTGATTTCCTGTGATCTGGTAGAATTTCTCTTTATCGATCAATTTGAAACTTTCTTCGATCATTCCTTCTGTACGTGCATCACGGTAATGTACAGGGTTCTCAAGAAGTCTTCCTTCCTCGTCGATCAGTCCAAAATCAACTCCCCATGTGTCGATACCGATACTTTCGATCTTTCCACATTTCTTTGCTTTGATCAGACCCTGTTTGATTTCAAAAAATAATCTCAGTACATCCCAGTACATTGATCCATTCAAAATAACCGGATCGTTAGAAAAACGGTGAAGTTCTTCAATGCTGATCTTGTCACCATCAAAAGTTCCGCACATTGCTCTTCCGCCTGAAGCACCAAAGTCAAATGCTAATACTTTTTCTCCATAATCTTCCTCTTTTCTTAATACTCTTTTAGTCGGTATTAAAACGGGGGGGCCCTGCATAGGCAGACCCCCCGCATTCTTTGTTCTAGTTCTGTATCGAAACTGTATTTACAGTCTTTTTTACATTTCCTAACAAAAGGACTCCTTCCATGCTGCCGGACGGTAGATATCTTTCTCCGGTACGTTGTGCATAGATACTGGAATACGAAGCATTGAACACATTGTGATCAGGTCAGCTCCGATGTGTCCGTAGGAGATTGCTCCATGGTTTGCACCCCAGTTGTTCATTACATCATAAGCTGTCTTGAACGGTCCTTCTTTGCCATCGCATCTTGGAGCAAACCATGTACATGGCCATGTATAGTCTGTACGTTTCCACAGCTTGTCAGATACTTCTTCAGGAAGAGCTACTGTCCATCCTTCAGCGATCTGCAGAACCGGTCCAAGTCCTTTTACAAGGTTCAGACGGATCATTGTTGCAGGCATCTGGGCGCGTGTTTCATAACGGCTGGAGTATCCACCTCCACGGAAATATCCGTTGTCAGCCATACACCATTCTGTGTTTTCCATGATTGCTTTCTGGTCTTCTTCTGTAACGTTCCACCATTCTTTCATAACGCCGTTACCGTTCTCGTCTTTAGCAACACCAGATGCATCAAGACAAGCTGCTCCAGAGTTGATCAGGTGAAGGAATCCACCGTTCTCTTTTAGCAACACCCTCAAGGTCATATCCTGTAGCTTTCTTAACAGCCTCCGGGCTCCAGTATGTACGAACGTCAGCGAAAATCTGTGCTCTGTTTGTAAGGAGTTTCATGAACATCATTCCAAGGCCATTAAGAACATCATTCTCTGTAGCGAGGATGTATGGCTCACGAGCTCCGTTCCAGTCGAAGGATGTGTTCAGCACAGCTTCTGCGAAGTCACCGTTTGGATAGAAATCTGTCCACTGTCTCTGTCCCTGGAAACCGGCTGCCAGAGCATTGTGTCCAATTGCTTCTTCGGAGAATTTCGGATCAAGTTTATCACAGCCGTTCATCAGTTCTTTGATGATAACTGCCATCTTAACTACAAATTCAAACTGCTCTTCTTTCTCCTCTGGAGAAGCCTGAAGTTCTTCTGGGTTCTTATCCCAACCAATCTTGCAAGTCTCTTTTGCCCATTTAAGCGCTTTCTCGAACTCAGCCTTGTCATAGATCTCTTCTGACGTACGACGGATGATCTCTACCTCATCAACAGACTCAACTCTCATTCCGAGATAGGACTCGATGAAATCGGAATCAATGATAGATCCGCCGATACCCATTGTTACAGAACCGATCTGCAGATAGGATTTTCCTCTCATGGATGCTGCTGCAACTGCTGCGCGGCCGAATCTTAACAGTTTTTCTTCAACATCTGCCGGGATAGATGTGTCATCAGCTTCCTGAACATCATGTCCATAGATACCGAATGCCGGAAGACCTTTCTGTGCATGTGTAGCAAGTACAGATGCAAGGTATACAGCTCCCGGTCTTTCTGTTCCGTTGAATCCCCATACAGCTTTGATCGTCTGTGGATCCATATCCATTGTCTCAGCACCGTAGCACCAGCATGGTGTAACTGTAAGAGTGATATCTACGCCTTCTTTACGGAATTTATCTGCACATGCAGCGCTCTCTCCTACACGTCCGATGGTTGTATCAGCAATTACAACTTTAACTGGTTCGCCGTTGGAATATCTTAGATTCTCTTCGAATAATTTAGCAGCTGATTTCGCCATATTCATTGTCTGATCTTCCAGAGATCCTCTTACGTCAAGAGCTCCTCTACGTCCATCGATTGTCGGTCTGATACCAATTACTGGATAAGATCCTACTAATCTTCTTTCTGCCATAATTACATTCCTCCTTAATTGTTTGCCTTGCTCTGCTTATCTTCCTTCGCAGAACCGCTTCTTTGAGTATCATTATAGTTCTTTCCTTTCTTTTTGTCTTGTGGTATACTAGAATAAAAATATAAAGATATTCACCTTTTATACAACAAAGTACAATTTATAAACATATATTTCCACATATATGTTTGTTTTTACACTATTTAGATTTTTAAAGGAGATTATTGCATGAAATACATCAATTACAGAGAAGAACGTAATCACGGAACCATTGATTTTCCAATTGAATTTTATCATGTTACGCCGAATCATCCACGGTATGAAATGTCTTATCACTGGCACATCGAATATGAACTTATTCGTGTTTTAAAAAGGGAAATTACTTATGTCAATTGGTGAAAATGAATTCACTGCAGTAGCCGGCGACCTTATTTTTATAAAAGGAGGGCTTCTTCATGGTGGAATTCCTAAGGATTGTGTCTATGAATGCCTTGTTTTTAACCTTGAATCGCTCATGGCAGTAAATCATGCCAGCGAACGTCTGCTTAAGAAGATCGGAAGTGACACTCTGACTATCCCTTCCCTTATCAAAGCACCCGTAAAGAATTTAGAGCATATCACCTCCATGATGTTTGAACATATCAAAAAGCGTACCGAAGGGCACGAGCTTATGGTGATTGGTACTCTGTACGAATTCTTAGGCTATATTTTGGAAAATAAATTGTATGAAAACGTTCGAATCATCAGTCAAAAAGGATAGCCGAAAAATAGAACATTTAAAGAAAAAGCTCTTGAAGTGATTGAAAACAATTATGCTGACTGTATCACACTGGAAGATCTGGCTCAGGCAGCCGGTATGAATTCAAAATATTTCTGTCGCTACTTTAAAGATATGACCCACAGAACTCCTGTTGACTATCTGAATTACTATCGAATAGAACAAGCTTGTTTCAAGCTCGTTACTTCGAATGAATCAATCGCAGACATTGGACTTAGCTGTGGATTTAACGATGTAAGCTACTTTATCAAAACCTTTAAAAAATATAAAGGAATGACACCGAAGAAATATCTTCGCGCACCACTGTAATCAAAAATTGTGAAGCAGGTTAACCTCCATTATTTTTTTTCACGCAAAAGGAGATCCCCTTACGGAGATCTCCTCTTTTCATATCTCATTTACTCATGAAATATCCTTATTTATCTTGTTGTAACGGAAGTTGTTCCAGTATCCACACTCTACTGCTAACTGTTCCTCAGTCTGAGCCTTGCTCATACCTTTCTTAATACCATGGTTGATACATGGAGCGTAAGCGATGATAAGTGATGGTCCTGGATATGCTTCTGCCTCTGCAATTGCTTTTACAGTCTGGTTATAATCAGCACCCATAGCGATCTGTGCAACATATACATAACCGTATCTCATTGCGATTCCTGCAAGGTCTTTCTTCTTTGTCTCTTTTCCGCCTGCTGCGAACTGTGCTGTAGCACCAGTCTTAGTAGCCTTAGAAGACTGTCCACCTGTGTTAGAGTAAACTTCTGTATCGAATACCATAACGTTGATATCTTTCTTGCTTGCAAGAACGTGGTCAACTCCGCCGTATCCGATATCGTATGCCCAGCCGTCTCCACCGAAGATCCACTGGGATTTCGTAGCAAGGAAGTCTTTTGTTCTTCAGAACTTCTGCTCTCTCTTCGCAATCGCAATCGAGTGCTTCAAGAGCTGCAACAAGGTTGTCTGTAGCTGTTCCGTTTGTAGCACCTACTGTATATGTCTCAAGATACTCAGCTGCTGCAGCCTTAACTGCCTCATCTGTAGTCTTCTCTGCGATCTTCTCAACTTTTGCTTTCAGTCTGTCTCTGATTGTATTCTGTGCAAGCAGCATACCGTATCCGAACTCAGCATTGTCTTCAAACAGGGAGTTGCTCCATGCAGGTCCTTTACCTTCCGGTGTTACTGTGTATGGTGTGGACGGTGAGGAGTTACCCCAGATCGAGGAACATCCTGTAGCGTTTGCGATGTACATTCTGTCACCAAACAACTGTGTGATCAATTTAGCATAAGGTGTCTCACCACATCCTGCACAAGCTCCGGAGAACTCAAGCAGAGGCTGTTTGAACTGGCTTCCCTTAACAGTTGTTTCTTTGAATTTAGCAACAACTTCTGGTTTAACCGGAATCTCTCTACCAAAGTCGAAGAATGTCTGCTCTCCTGCATTAGCTTCCATGTTAGCCATTGTAAGAGCCTTCTCAACTTCGCCTGTCTCTTTGTTCTTCTTTCCTGGGCAGACATTCACACAAGATCCACATCCTGTACAGTCGTAAGCGGATACTGTCATTGTGAACTTCAGTCCCGGCATTCCGATCATATCAAGTGTCTTAAGTCCTTCTGGAGCCTGAGCAACTTCTTCCTCTGTCAGAGCTACCGGACGGATAACTGCGTGCGGACACACATATGCACAGCGGTTACACTGGATACACTGATCTGGATTCCAACCGGAATATCTACTGCGATACCACGTTTCTCATATGCAGATGTTCCTGACGGTGTAGATCCATCAACATAATCATTGAATGCAGATACAGGGAGTGTATTTCCTTCCTGAGCGTTAACCTTTTGCCTGGATATTCTTAGCAAATGCAACTGCATCAGTTCTTCCGCCGTCTGCGATGTGTGGTGTAGCAAGTCCTTCATCAGCTGCATCTTTCCAGCTTTCCGGAACTGCGACTTCTACGACCTGTTTTGCACCTGCATCGATTGCATCGTAGTTCATCTGTACGATCCTGTCACCTTTTCTTCCGTAAGTAGCTTTTGCAGCTGCTTTCATAAGGTCAATAGCCTCTTCTTCCGGAATGATCGCTGCGAGTTTGAAGAATGCTGACTGAAGAACTGTATTGATACGTCCGCCAAGTCCGATCTCTTTACCAATCTTGATACCATCGATTGTGTAGAACTTGATGCCGTGGTTAGCGATATAAGCTTTTACCTGTCGAAGATGCTCCTCAAGTCCTTCCATATCCCATGGGCAGTTCAGAAGGAATGTTCCTCCATCAACAAGTTCCTGAACCATGTTGTATTTGTTAACATAAGACGGGTTATGACATGCAACAAAGTTAGCCTGATGGATCAGGTATGTTGATTTAATCGGTTTCTTACCGAAACGAAGGTGAGACATTGTAACACCACCGGACTTCTTAGAGTCATAATCAAAGTAAGCCTGTGCATACATGTCTGTGTTATCACCAATGATCTTGATGGAGTTCTTGTTTGCTCCAACAGTACCATCTGCTCCAAGTCCCCAGAACTTACAGTTGATTGTTCCTTCTGGTGTTGTAACAAGTGGCTTACCAGCATCAAGTGAAAGATGTGTAACATCATCTTCAATACCGATTGTGAATTTAGCTTTCTCATCGTTGTGGTATACAGCAACGATCTGAGCAGGTGTTGTATCTTTAGAACCAAGTCCATAACGTCCTGTGTAAACCGGAACTGCATCGAACTTAGATCCTTTAAGTGCTGCAACAACATCCAGGTACAGTGGCTCGCCAAGAGATCCCGGCTCTTTTGTTCTGTCAAGAACAGAAATCTTCTTAACTGTATCCGGGATAGCATCGATCAGAGCTTCTGCGCTGAATGGTCTGTAAAGACGAACTTTAACAACTCCGACTTTCTCTCCTGCAGCTGTCAGGTAATCGATTGTCTCCTCGATTGTGTCACAAACAGATCCCATAGCTACGATCACGTGCTCTGCATCTGCTGCTCCATAGTAGTTGAACAGTTTGTAGTCTGTTCCGATCTTCTCATTAACCTTATCCATGTACTTCTGAACGATTCCCGGAAGTGCATCATAGAATGGGTTACAAGCCTCCCTTGCCTGGAAGAAGATATCCGGGTTCTGAGCAGAACCTCTCTGGCATGGGTGGTTCGGGTTAAGTGCATGTGCGCGGAACTCGTCGATTGCTTCCATGCTTACCATGTCTTTCAGATCTTCATAATCCCATGTCTCAATTTTCTGAATCTCGTGTGATGTTCTGAATCCATCAAAGAAGTTGATGAATGGAATCTTTCCTTCAAGTGCTGCACAATGAGCAACCGGAGTAAGGTCCATTACTTCCTGTACGCTGGATTCACAGAGCATAGCTGCTCCTGTCTGACGACATGCATAAACGTCAGAATGATCACCAAAATAGAAAGAGCGTGGCTTGCAAGTGCACGCGCGGATACGTTGAATACGCCCGGCAGCTGCTCTCCTGCCACTTTATATAAGTTCGGGATCATGAGAAGAAGTCCCTGAGAAGCAGTAAATGTTGTTGTAAGAGCACCTGCTGCTAATGATCCGTGAACAGCACCTGCTGCTCCGGCCTCGGACTGCATCTCTGTAACCTGTACAGTCTGTCCGAAAATGTTCTCCCTTCCTTCAGTAGCCCACTCATCGATATGCTCCGGCATAACGGATGAAGGCGTAATCGGGTAGATAGCTGCTACTTCTGTATATGCATAAGAAACGTGAGCTGCTGCCTGATTACCGTCCATGGTCTTCATTTTTCTTGCCATTTTTATTCCTCCTTAGGTGTTACATAGGTTTTACACTGAGTTAAGTATAATTAATTCACATGTAGTTTCATTATATCTCCAAAAGTCACAAAAGTCTAGAGTTATAAATATCCTCTTTTGTATATTTTCGTGTACAGAGCTGTATTTTGAGAATAGTTATCAGTGCTGTTATTGGAGATTATTAACTAAAACAGGCAGAAATAGAAAAAAGCCAGAAGAGTACTTTCTGTTGAACATTAACTCTTCTGGCTTATGAATCACTATACTTTTTTCTTATCATTCTATCTGTTTTTAAACAACCGGTCATCCCACTTCGGTGGTTTTTTCCCTTTGATCTTTGTTGGCACCGGCTCATACTGATCCACTTTTTTCTTCTCATTTCTTTTTTTCTGCAATGCCTTCTGCAATAGATCAGCGTAATTCCTGTCACAATCACCAGGCAACCTCCCAGAAGTTCTGACACCGGAAATCCAATTTCCGGAAGAACAAGCTGATCTGTTCTAAGCCGCTCGATCCACACGCGTCCTGCCCCATAGCCAAACAGGTACATAAGAAAGAGCTCACCTTCATATTTCTTATGTTTCCTATACAGAAACAATATAATAAGAAGTCCGGCACACCATAATGATTCATACAAAAATGTCGGGTGTACCTGAATATAACTGACTCCGTCAATTCTCTGCATGTTCTCGCGCATAAGTTCTGTGATATCTCCCGGTCTTACTGCATCAACCGGAAGCCTCATCGCAAACAGACAATCTGTATATTCTCCAAATGCTTCCCTGTTAAAGAAATTCCCCCAACGTCCAAGCATCTGACCATTCAGAAGCGCCAGTGCAATTGTATCCAAAATCTGAAATGGTGATTTTTTTCTTAACAGCAGCCATCACAAAAACTGCGATCACTGCTCCAATCACGCCGCCATAAATTGCCAGACCACCTTCTCTGAGGTTAAAGATAGACAACAGATTATCTTTATATAAATCCCAGGAGAAAATCACGTAATAGATTCTTGCACCCGCAATTCCTGCGATCACTCCGACAATTCCCATATCCAGATAGTCTTCCGGATTTTGTCCTGTTCTTTTTTGCCTCCGCTGTGGCAATCAGAAATCCAATCAAAATTGCTGCACCGATGATCATGCCGTAGTAAGCAATGGAAAAACCAAAAGATGCTGATGCTTTTTCCTACATGATCCAGATAAATCCCTAAATTCGGAAAGCTGATATTGTAATGCATATTATGTCATTTCCTTTCATATCCACATAAATCAGGAACAAATCTAGTTGTCCCTGATTCCTTTTTTACTGCTTTTCCAATTAGAAAACAATGAATCTAACCGGTTTTTAAGCATATTTCCTATATCTGTTAAACGTTAAATCTGAACAGCATGATATCTCCGTCCTGAACGACATAGTCTTTTCCTTCCAGACGAACTATCCTATAAATCCTTTGATTTCAAGGGATTTCAGCATACTTATTTTTTGCAAGTGGGCCATTTAGTGGGCCATCATATTGCCATAAGTGCTTCTGCTACCAAGTCCATTTCTTTTTTCTTTTTTTTCTTCCTCGGTAGTATGAACATATAAGTTCATCGTAATTCCAATATTTGAATGGCCCAGTAACATCTGAAGTGTTTTCGGTTTCATTCCTGCTTCAATACATCTGGTAGCAAAAGTATGTCTCAAGATATGCATCGAAAATCTTGAAATTTTTGCTTTATCACAGATTTTAAACAGCGCTGTATCATATGTACTGTTCTTAACCGGTGTTCCTTTTCGACACAGAAACACAAATTCTTTCCATTCTGTTGAAATTTCTGAAATCCTCTTATTCTTTTCTTTTTGTTTTTTTAGTATAGCAACCGCTTCTTCTGTTAAGGGTATCGTACGGTAGCCTGATTTACTCTTTGGTTCTCCGATACGCCACTCCTTTGCACTATAACGATATTCCATACTTCTGCGAATCTGAATTGTTTTGGATTTAAAATCGACATCTTCCCATTTCAATCCTACCAATTCGCCTGTTCGCAATCCGGTTTGTAGTATAAAACGATACTGATTTTCATAGCTTTGACCTTCTGCGTATTGTAAAAATATTTTTTGTATGTCTCTTGTTAAAGCAACCTTCTTCTCAGATGGCTTTCCCATATCACTTTTCACAGATTTTTTGCAGGGATTGCTACACAGGATTTCATTTTCTTTTGCATACTCAAACATGTTGTATAATGCAATTCTTGCCTGATAAATTGTAGATGTACGATACTCCTGATCTGCCATATCATAAAATATTTTCTGACAGTGAAGTGGTTTCACGTCTGATAGTGTCATCTTCCCAATTACCGGTTTAATATTTTTAATATATCTCTCCGTATAATTGCGAACAGTATTTGAACGGACTGTTTTCTTTTTTATCCCAATCCAATAATCAAACCATTGATCGACCAGCATATCTGATGGCATTGAAATATCACTGTGTTTATCCACATAAGTCGCATCAGCAATCCATGCTCTGCACTCTTGTAGCTTTTTGAATCGTTTATGTTTTCTCTTTCCAAACCGATCTACAAATCTGGCTGAGTATAATCCCGTACTTTCCTGGGTTATTCCTTTGCCAAGTTCTTTGCCTTTTAAATCTTTTCCCATATTTCAGCTCCTCTCATAAGAAGCCCTAATACAGTACCTTGTATTATACCATAGCATCTTATTTTTGTGAATATTCATTTTCATCTCATCTTCTGTCATTCATTTATATTTCCACACTTTCCGAAATGAATTTTTCAAATTCTTTTCTCTTTACAAGTTTTTTCGTACCTACGTAAAGCACAAACGGACATCTCGGTTCTTTCAAAAGACTACTTATTCTGTTTTGTCCGATATTACTGTATTCTGCTGCCTCTTCAATTGTAAGAGCCACTTTTTCACATATTGCAACATATTGTTTGTTCATAAAATCCTTATTGTTTAACGTGCGTAGCATTCACTTCTATCCGCAATACACACGATCATTCTTTGTATTCAACAACGTTTTCGCTTTCTCCATTTTCATACTTGCAATTGCTTCTCGTTTACTTGTGCCTCCAACATACATTGGTGTACACATTTCTAAAATACGGTCATAGATACGTTTTTTATCTAACATGGTCTCGCTTTTTATTTCTTTCAGCGGAAGATTGGTCGTGATGATCAATGGTCGTCCTGAACGGATCCTGCGATCTATGACGCTAAAAATAATTCCTAACGCATATTCTGAATTTCGTTCCACTCCAAGATCATCAATAATTAAAAGCTGGTAAGAAGCCAATGCATTGATATATTCCGTTTTGTCTGCCAGTGGAAATATATCATCGATAATGGTATTGAAATTTGTCATCTTTACCGTTACTTCTCGTTTGAGAAGATAATTGGCAATACACCCGGCAATATAACTTTTCCCGGTACCAACTGGTCCCCAAAACAAACAACCAATATGATTTCTTTTCATTTCATCCCAGTTATCAACATAGCTTTTGGCCTTATGCATTACCGCATCTGACATATCTGCATTTTCAAATGTCCACTCTTCCATTCTGCTCTCGTCAAAACAGATGCTCATATTTCTGCTGACTAATTCCCGGTGCTCTTTGTCTTTAAAATATTTTTGTTCCTCTTCATATGCTTTTCTGTCACAGGCACATTGCCTGGAATGTTTCTTCATTCCCATAAAACCTCCCTCAGGAAAAAATGCTTCTTTCGCTTCCCCACAGACTTTGCAGTATTGCAAACCATCACTACCTACACATATGGTATCTTCTTCTCTCATCACAAACTCTCTCCTTCTCCATAGCAATAATTTACTTCATGATATTTATTTCCTTTATATTTCTCAGTTACTTTACTAGGTGCCACATTTCCGGCTTCTGCACAGCCATTTTTACAACCAGATGATGGTTGCTTTTCCGACTCTGCCACAGCCATCTTTTCAATCGCCTTATCATCAACCGTCTGTAAACCTATCTCATCAGATGGAATTTTTACATATAAATGATTGGGTTTTGAAAATCCACCGGATCTGCGAACCAATAGTCCCACATCATCTAATTCCTTCAACGCTGTTTTTACAGAAGATTTGCATTTATCGATTTGAACAGACAATTCCTCTATTGGAAAAATCAGATAAACATTTCCATACTTATCTATCCAGCTATTCTTTCTCGATATCCGTGCCCGGTCATACAAAATCATATAAAGAAATTTTGCAGTTTGAGAAATTCTCATCTTTAGCAAAAACTTCGGAAACTGGAAGTACTGAAGCATCTGCTCTGACTCCTTCATGTATTCATATTTCATTCTTTTCTCGCCTCATTTCTGTTTCTAATTGTTGTAAAAATCATTTTTATGCCGGCTAAAAAATGTTCTTACACATATACAAAAGATGAAGGGCATAAATACAGCCTCTTAATGAAAAATTTTTATTTTTCCTGCAAGAAATACCCTTTCATTAATACGAAACGCTGAGAGGCATTTTTACAGCCCCCTAAGGAATTTTTTTATTTTTTTCGGTTAATTAAATGCTTAAAAACAAAAAACACTCACCTATCCAGGTGAATGCCTTATCAAAATTTCCTTATTTTGTTGTCTGTGACGCTTATCCAGAAATGCTTGCGTGTCTGCTAAAATGTAATTGCCTGCAATTATATTTTCACGTGGGTATGGGGACGTAATCCCCATCAAGTCTGCTACTCGTAAGTAATACAAAATTGTCAAAATGACAATACTGTAATACACGGGTGGATCTTGCTCTAGTTGTAACACATGAATTCATACAATAATAGGCCCAAATGGGCACTTTCACCATTTGAGCCTATATATTATATGTCTTTTGGATAATAGCTAAAAAAGTAGCTGTCTAGACGGTATGTTTTTAACGTAGAATTGATTTTATGGCTGACACGGTATTTATCCATAGTATCATTGCATCATTTTTCTTTCAACATCAGAATTATCAGTCATTCAATTCACATAATCCATTCTATCGCTTAATAAATTGTACTTTCTTTTTTGCTCATGATCATGAGACTTTTTTCATTTAAATTGTACGATTATACACTCTTTCGCCGGAAGTTCACTTCCTATATGAAAAAGGATGTCAACCACTTCGTAGTATATGCAGTAAACCACATCGTCATGGACGAACTTCAGGAACTTTCTCATCTAGTCTCTCCATATCTGCATGTCCCATTAGATACTGCAACGACTTCGGATTTACTCCAACCCTAGCCATATTCGTACAATATGTATGTCTGCACACATGTGGATGTGTCAAGTATAGGACAAAAAAAATTTTATTTTTTTCTGCCGAAGACTATCTGACGCTTCCATCAGGTAGTCCCAGCACCTTTATTATCTTCTGATAAGTCATTCTTGTCCTGCTCAAGTTATCTCTGTTCTGAAAAAATATCGTCAAAATTCCATTCGATTTCAATTTCATCCTGACTATGAACACGGATCACCTTGATAACCTCACGCAGCTTCTCTGTATCGAACTTCTGAATTTCCAAGAAATCTTTTAGTTTTATTTTATCAGAAAGTTCATTTTGTTCAAGAAGCTTTTTGCTATTCTCCGCATCTTCTATTTTTCGTTTTATTTCCTCCAACTGTACACTTACCTTTTCAGCTCTCTGCTTATACGAATCACGATCTATACGACCATCTTTGTAATCATCATAGAGCTTCATCTTTTCTGAGGTCAACTGTCGGCTCTGTTTTTGCAATTCTGCAGTATTAATTTCTTTGTATTCACATTGACTTTTGGAAGATGCTTTCTTTCCTTTTTCCAACATTGACGCTGCATACTGACGGACAAGCCCAAGGATATTCTCCTCCATCGGTTCCCTACGAATCACCAGACTTCGGCACACAGGATCACCATTGGTTCTGGCATCTGAACATTTCAGCAGATGCTCTGTTTCTTTTAACAGAGAATGCCCACTGTTGGCACATATCAGCAATGCCGACTGTTTTTTACGTCTTTCCAGAGTAAAATTGGTGCGTGATTCCGCAACACTTCTCTTCTTTTTCGGATGCATTTCATTTGCTTTTTCAAACAATTCCCTGTCTATAATTGCCGTATGATGATTTTCCAGGCGAACCCATTCTGTTTCATCATTCAGAACTGCTTTATGGCCCGTATGCATACTGCAACGTGTTTTGCCCAAGATTCTGGTTCCAATATAAATCTCATCCCGGACAATTGCCGATACTGTCGTAGGGCTCCAGTGTTTCTTTTTGATCGTGTCAAACCTCTGGAACTGCACCTGATCCCCTCTTGATAATTTCTGCTCATCACAAGTAGCAATCGCCTGTCTGTTCAATTCCCTTGTAATATCTGCAAAACTTGTTCCCTCCGCTGCCATCTGAAAAATCATTTTCACGACTTTTGCAGCCTCCGGATCAACTTCCAGCCTTCCATCTTTTCCTTTTTTATAGCCATATCTGGCATTTACCGGAAGGCGTGTGCCGTTTTTTGTTCTTGTCTGCATTGCTGATGAAATTTTTTTTGACAAATCCAGGCTATACATATTGTATACCAGATTCTGCAATGCCACATTCATTCCACCAGTCATTCCGCTGCTTGCTGCACTGTCATAGCTGTCATTAATCGAAATAAATCGAATCTGCAGAAGTGGAAAAATATATTCAATATAAAATCCAACTTCCAGATAGTCTCTTCCGAATCTGGAAAAGTCTTTTACAACTACACAGCCAATTTCTCCGCTTTTCATGTCTTCCTCAGCTGTTGAAATCCCTGCCGTTTAAAATGAGTACCGCTGACACCATCATCCACATATTCCAGGATATCTGCCTCATCTACACCCAGCTGATCAATCACAAATGATTTTAACAGAATTCTCTGAGAAGTCACACTGTCGCTCTCTTTTTTGGCTCTGCCATCTACATTGTCATCTTCTGCGGATAAACGGATGTAAACAGCTGTTTTTCTATGATCTGTCATCTCGACTGCGCCTCCTTCTCTTTCTTTAATTTCTGTAAATCTGCAAACTGATCGTCATATACCAGCTTGATCTCATAATCATACTTACCATGGATAATAATTGAATCCACAAAGGCATCTGCCATTTCTTTTGTCAGCTTACGCTTTGACATATAAGTATGTATCACATTTCCCCAGCCTTCTTCAATGTGGTAATCCTGGGAATACCGAACCTGTGCCGCCAATACTGTGTCCAGACGGCTCTTGATATTCTCAATTTCATTGGAATAGATCCGAGAAAACTGTATGTACTCTTCTTCTGTAATCAGACGTTCCAAATAATCCTCATATAAATCAGATTTACGCTTGCTGATCCTGCTCAACTCCCGCCGAAGTTTCCCCACTTCCTTATCCAGAAGCAAATACTGTGTCTGGTTTTTGGAAGCTGCATTCATCTCCCGAATCATTTTTTCTGTATCCAATACGGTTTTCATATGCGTTTGGATCAGGCGAAGGACGTCTTCATCCACATATTCTTTTCTGACTCTGTGCCCTTTGCATTGCTTTCCCCCGGATTTATGGTTAGTATTGGCTCCGCAGATATAAAAGAATGTGCCATTTCTTTCTCTGGACAACGTCATGCGGTTGCCACAGTCTCCGCACCATATCTTTCCTGTATAGAAATTATGATTTCGAATAACCCCATTGTTCTGCTGATGTTTCTTCTTATATGCTTCCGTATATTCCTGGATTTTAGATTGTACCTGCTGAAACAACTCTCTATCTATAATTCCTTCATGTGTGTTCTCCACATGCAGCCATTCACTCTCTGGTAGGTTTCTCTGTTTATTTCCCTGGAAAACACTTTGCTGATATTTTCCAAATACAGAATCACCTGTGCAATGAACATCCTGAAGTACTCGCTTCACTTCATAATTATTCCAGGGTTTTGACTCAGGAAGCGGCTTTTCACCGGTTTTATAGAATTTTCTCTGTAAAGTCGGCGATAAAACTCCATCTTTATTGAGCTGTCTTGCAATATCACTATAATTCCTGCCATCCATATACATAGAAAATATACTTTTCAGATGTTCTGCAGCTTCATCATCAACAATCAGCTGATGATGGTCTTCTTCTGACTTTCTGTAACCATACGGTTCCCAGGCACTTGTAAATTTTCCCTCTTTCCAGAGTGCTTTTTTTGCGCTGCTACTCTTCTTGGCAAGGTCTTTCGAATAGAATTCATTGATGATATTTTTTAAGGGAACTGTCAGATCCACTCCCTCACGGAAAGAATCAAAGTCATCCGTCACAGCAAGAAACCGCACATGAAAAAACGGAAATCTTTTCCAGTGGATCGACGAACACGATCTGACACCCGGACAGTATTCTTATAAAGAAGCAATTATTGATGAGGTGGCTTCCGCTTCACCGGAAGATTATCTGACGAAGATATCTGTACAAATTATATAAGGTAGTGGAATCATGACTCCACTACCTTTTCTGCACACTCTGTATCGATAATTAATGTATCAATAAATCCGCCTCTTAACGCACCGACAATTGCTTCTGCTTTTGCCTGTCCGTATGCGATACATACGACATTTTTACAATCTATCAGATCTTCTACTTCTATTCCGATCATCCTCTCTGCCAGTTTCGTATAGATTTCCTTTCCTTCTATATTATAAAAATGTCCGCCAATGTGACCAACCGCTCCCTGTTTTCCTAATGCCTGGAATGTAGTTTCTCCCAGATAATTTTCCCATGTCTTATATTCGATCGACCCGACACTTGTCAGTATCACGTCTGCATTTTTAGCCAGATGAATGGATTCTTTGATCGTCACATCTTCAATCAGACTATTTTTTAATTCTTTACTGTGTACAAACAAAGGGGCATAAATATAACGGTAAGTTCCGCCATATGCCGATGCCAGATCTTTTGCCAGATCCATCGCATCCCGTTCCGGACGTTTTACATTCGACGCTCCCATGATCGGGACCACTGTGATCGGAATATTTTTCTTATTGTTAGCGTCAATATATTTTACAATATGATACAGTGTGTTTCCCCATGAGATTCCTACAACCGTATCTTTTTTCACAATGGAATCCAGATAATAAGCAGACACTTCGGATAGTCTCCCCATAACCTGTTCTTTCGTACTTTCTTTTGATGTGACAACCCTTATATTCTTTACACAGTACCTGTCCTGTATCTGTTTTTCCAGATCCAGATCCCTTTCCCATGGCTCTTTAATCGATATTTCTACGATTCCAAGTTCTCTTGCTTCTTTTAACATTCTGGATATCTTGGAACGGGACGTGTACATTCTTGCCGCAATCTCATTCTGTGTCATCTCGGAATTATAATAAAGATTTGCAACCGTTGCCAGCATATTCCATTTTTCCTGAATGGTCATATTCTCATAATTCTTGATATCTTTCATTTTGTTTTCCTTCTGCCTCTTCTCCTGACATACTTTTTCTTTATATCTTTATATTATAAAAGGGAAAAGAGTAGATTGTAAAGTTTACATCCTTCTCTTTTCCCATATTTTTCTTCTGACCGATTATTTTGTCTGTCCGTAGTAGGCATTTGCCCCATGTTTTCTATAATAATGCTTATCCTGTAAAGCCTGTGGTGCCGGTTTTACTTTCGGCTGGATCAGTTCAGTCCGAAATGCCATTTTGGCACATTCTTCCAGAACAACCGCATTGTGTACTGCTTCCATTCCATCTTTTCCCCAAGAAAACGGTCCGTGATTCTTACACAGTACTGCCGGAACTGCCAGCACATCCTTTTTCATCTTCTGAAATTCACTGACGATCAGAAGACCTGTATTTTTCTCATAAGCATCTTCGATCTCCTGCTCTGTAAGACAGCGTAAACATGGCACTTCTCCATATATATAATCTGCATGAGTCGTTCCATAACATGGAATATCTCTTCCGGCCTGTGCCCAGCTCGTTGCATAAGACGAATGCGTATGTACAATGCCGCCAATCTCTTCAAATGCTTTATAAAGTTCAATATGTGTTGCTGTATCTGACGATGGATTATACTTTCCTTCAATCTTATTTCCTTCCAGATCCATCAGTACCATATCTTCCGGTTTTAATTCTTCATATGGCACTCCGCTTGGTTTGATTGCGAAAAGCCCGGTCTCACGATCGATCTCACTGACATTTCCCCATGTAAATGTTACCAGACCATGTTTCGGAAGTTCCATATTCGCTTCATATACTCTTTGTTTTAATTCTTCCAGCATCTCTTTCATCCTTTACTTAAAATTCATACATTGCAATCTCATTGATCTCCCGGTTCGTTGCGATCACGTAATCTTTATCTCCCTTGTGGAATCCATACGCATTCGCAGGACCACAGTCATGATCGATCACCTCTGCATGATACGCTCCATCTTCCCAGTAGAATTTCAGAAGATCTCGGTTTCCTTTTCTGTGTCCGACCATCACAACCGGTTTTCCTTCAATCTTACCGCTCCAGATTGCATGCAGAAATTCCAGTTTTTCCGGATATTCATATACAGGTACATATCCTTCACCATCCTCTTTATAGACACGGACCATATCTCCGTGAAATGGTGAGAATACCAGGAGTTCGTCTTTTCCATCTCCGTCAAGATCAATCATTGCAGCATCACTTGCAGGTGTCTCCACCAGAGTTTTAATCTTCCATTCCTTTTCCTCAGCTGTCGGAGGACAGAACTGATATACACCGCTGTCACAGCAGACAATCGAAGACATCTTTCCATCTTTTTCAATTCTGTAATATCCATGATTTTTAAGCATATCCTCTTTAATCACAGACAATTCCAGCTGATGATCCGCATCAAATACACTCAGATCTTCCGGCAGTTCTGCGGCATATACCTTTCCATAACTTCTCCAGTCATCCTTGTATTCATGTCCGGATTTCAGGCAGCATGCGATCAGATAACGCTTTCTATCGCTCTCCAGAATGTCGAATCTGTGAACAAACGGAAGATCTGCAAGTGTACGGATTTCCCATTCTCCGTCCTTTGGTGTCGCAATGATGATCTTTGCTTCTTTTGAATCATTCGGTGAATAGAACTTGTGTGTCGCCAGAAACTGTCCGTCTGTGCCCGGAACCTGAACCATCGTCATAACTCCTCCTGGTCCTTCCCACACGGTCTCTTCTTCATTTCCATCTATATCAAATAAAATACATCTGTCCGTCTTTTCAGCCGCAACCAGAATATGTTCTGCACCTTTATAATGTAACGGTGCAATCGAATAACATTTTTCCAGATTTGCCAGAACTTTTTTCTTCATATCTATTTTCCTTTCTTTCATTCGTTTACAGTCCATTTCGCATACACTGCACATCTGTGCATGTAGGACTAAAAAAATTAAAAGTAATTCTCTTTGTCAGATTTCGCATACTGGATTTGTGGAACCAGAAGCATCAGTACAATTGCAATAACGGCACCCGGAAGTCCAAGCCATTTTAACAGTGCGGATATTCCAAGCCATACCGTAGAAAAATCTGTTGTTCCATGCCATCCGCCATACTTCACAAGCTCGACAAGCCACACGGTAACAGCTCCAAGTAATACCTGGATCAGTCCACAGATGAACGGGATGATCATTGCTGCCTTTACACCGCCACGCTTATTTGCAAATATTGCAATGATTGCATTGTCAAAGAATACCGTTGTGAATCCCATGATAATAATGACCGGTGAATGGAATACGATCAATCCTAGAATTGCTATTACCTGTCCGACCATACCGCATAAGAATCCGATCGTCACTGCATTTCCCGGTGCGTAATTAAATGCAACCGCACAATCCACGGCCGGAACTGCACCTGGAAGAAGTTTATCCGAGATTCCTTTAAATGACTGAGTCAGCTCACCGACAAAAAGTTTCACGCCCATATTCAGGATCTGGAGATATACGGTAAAATATAATGATTGAATCAAAATATACACTGGAAAAGCCGTTGTCTCTGCAAATCCTTTGTCGATCTGGCGCATGAAGTCTTCGCCTAATATCACCATGATCGTTCCAAAGAATACCAGCATAAGAGTAGACGTCGCTGTAATATTATCCTCAAACATCTTGAGGAATCCCGGAAATTTAAGGTTTTCAATGGAGTTTTCTTTTTTCCCGAATATATGAGCTATTTTATCAGTAATCCAGATTGCTACCATCTGCTGATGACCGATTGCAAATCTGGCTTTTCCGTCTGTCAGGTTCTCACAGGCGCTGACTGTAAGATTCGAACTTACTGCCTGATATGTACCAACCAGCATGCCTACGAGAACAGCTCCCATAATATTTCTCAATGAAGGAATGAATAAGAACACGATCCATGTAACCGTCGTTGCCTGCTGCACCATAATGTGTCCTGTCAGCAACAGGGTTCTGAGCTTCGTCCACTTTTTGAATATCAGTAATACAATGTTCCAGATAAACGCAATCAAAAGTGATGTCATCGCCCATGCTGCAGACGATCCGATACTTTCCAATGCCTCATTTGCTGCATTCAGGCCAAAATATGGATCGATCACGACTGCATTCAGTTGGAATCTTTCATTTAATCCGACCAGGATCGGACGGAAGGTTGAGATCAGTCCGTTAGCACCGACCATGAGGATCAGGTATCCGATTACCCCTTTGAAAAATCCTCCTACGCATTCATACCATTTTTTACGCTGCAGAATGTATCCAAGTAAGATGATCAGTCCGACAAATAATTCTGCTCTTGTAAGAATATTGCCTGTTAAAAAATTAAATATAGAATTCAAACTTGCCATCTTTTTGTTTCTCCCCCCATAATCTTCTATAAATACGGTTCATCTGTGCACGGTAACGCTCATATTCCAGCGCATTTTCTTCTTTTGGTTCAAACACCCGGATATCATCCAGTTTACTGATATCATCAAAAGCCTGTTCAACATTATCATATACACCAAGTGCTGTAACTGCTACCATCAGTGCACCTCTTGCAGTTGCATCGGCTTTTCCTCTTCTCGTAATCTTCATATCATAGATATCTGTCTGCATCTCATTAAACGGGACACTGTTAGATAATCCCCCGTTAATATAGATATCCTCAACCTTCACATATTTATTGACGATATCAATTCCATTACGGATCTCAAAGCATATACCTTCCAGAAGGCTTCTTAACATATCTTTTTTGTCGTTCCAAGTGTTACATTAGAAAATGTTGCTTTTGCCATATTGTTCCAGTCCGGTGTAGATCTTCCCATAAAATACGGTACACACAGACAGCCGTTCGATCCGATCGGGGTCTCTTTTATCTGTTTATTGATTTCTTCAAACGGTACTCCTTCATAGAATTCCCGGCGGAACCAGTCAAATGCAGAACAACAGGTTAATACACTGGATTCTAGAATATACTGGCCCTTTACAGATGAGAAATTGCAGATGACATCCTGTTCGAGATTGTCAGGAACCTGATCTGTCTGTGCGATCAGATAACCACCCGTTCCGGTTGTGACAGAAAGTGTCCCTTTCTTTACCACGCCCCTGACCGATCGCACCACACTGCTGGTCTCCTACGGCTGTAATTACCGGAATTCCGGTCTTACATCCGGTAATCTCTGCGAATCGTTCTGTGGTATATCCACAAACGCTTCCTGGTTCTATCAGATTACAAAGCTTCTCTTTTTCTACACGGAAGATTTCCAATAATTCATCATCCCATTCATGGGTACGGATATTCATAAGCAGGGATCTGCTTCCATATGTATAATCCGTATAGAGATTTCCTGTCATAAGATAGATCAGATAATCCGGGATTACCATGAATTTATACGTCTTTTTCATAGATTTCCGGCCGTTCTTCTCTGATCCATGTCATCTTGGAAGCAGAAAACACCGGATTTACTCTTGAACCACATAATGAAAATACTTTATCATTCAAATTTTCCAGCATTTCACATAAATGATTCGTTCTCTTATCCTGCCACATAATCGCATTTGATAACGGCTGGATCTTCTCATCGACCGGGATTACCGAAGATCTCTGTGAGGTGATCGAGATTGCCCCGATCTCCTCATTCATCTTTCCGGCTTCTTCTGTCACCTGTCTGATAATGCTGTATAATGCATTTTCCCAATCGGCCGGATCCTGCTCTACCCAACTGTTTTCCATATATGTAGCCTGATAAAGTTCCTGCTTTTGTGTCAAACTTTTCCCATGGTGGTCGAAAAGTATCCCCCGCATACTTGACGTCCCCACATCAATCACCAATACATTCATCCCAACACTCTCCTCTTTATCTGAAAATCAACAGTTCAATCTTACAGGCAGGAACGGAACGGTATGTTCTGTGGTGCCTCAAAGCAATCCTCAAATCCTCTTCTGTGATGATAATAAATCTTATCCTTATCTGCAGGGTATGTATATTTTCCTCCTACCTGCCAGAAGAATGGATGGAATTTGTACTCATTTCTGTCTTTTTGAAATCATATAATACTTTAATCTCATCACAGTCAGCCTGGAAGTTGGTCCATACATCCCAGTGAATCGGTACAACAACTTTACATTTCAGGTTTTCTGCCATTCTTAAAATATCAATTGATGTCATCTTATCCTGCATTCCGATCGGATTCTCCCCAAATGAACCGAATGCAACATCGATATCATAGTCTTTTCCATGTTTTGCAAAGTAGATAGAGAAATGTGAATCTCCTGAATGATAGATATTCCACCCGGTGTTTTTACCAGATAGTTTACTGCCTTATCATCCATATCTGTCGGACACACACCTGTAAGCTCTTCTCTGTCAGCTCCTGTAGAATCTGTTGTTACGATACATGTTCTGTCAAAGGAATCCAGAGCAACGATTTCCAGATCTTTTATCTTAATTGTATCACCTGGCTTTACGGTAATGCAACGGTCTGCCGGAACACCCCATTTCTGCCAGAGTTCTACAGATTTCTTTGGTCCGATAAATGGCACCGGGATTTCTTTTCCGTTTTCATCTGTAGTTGTCATTCCACTCTGGATAACGTGTGCTGCCCACTCTGCTGACATATGATCCTGATGATAATGTGTTGCAAGCACTGCATCAACTTTCTTAAAAGCAAATGGATCAATAACAAACGGAACATTCCTTAAGTTTGGCTGCATAGCTCTTCCACCACACATATTCGCCATCTGATGTCCGACTTTCATCTTTCCGTCTCCATGTGTGCGTTTTCCGTTTCCACACCATAAGTCAATCGTAATATTGGTATCTGCCGGAGTCTTGAACCATACACCGGTACATCCAAGCCACCACATTGCTACATTACCCGGCTCTACGACTTCATTTTCAATGTCTTCTACCAGCCATGTTCCCCCACTCAGGGAATGTACTTTCAATCCAGCTCTGTCTTGTCATTTCACTTATCTTACTCATATTTCTTCTCCTTTATTTTTTTCATCATGTTTCCTGTTGTCTGCATCGTATCATTTTTACTTTTTCATTTCAACATTTTCTCACGTTCTGCACATATGTGCATTTTTGTTTTTTTATTTATTGAGCAGCGTTTAACAGCCGCTTCATACTTCTGTTTGCAAAACAGATATCTTCTTTCCACTGTGGCTGCCCCACATCCCAGAGTTCTGTTACATAACGTCTGACTCCGAGCTTCCATGCCGTATTGATGATCCGTTCAAATTCTACATGCCCGGTTAAAAAGGAACTTCTCTGTACACGTCCGGCTTCGTTTCTTTCAAATGAAGCGCGATCAGCTTTCCTTTTCCCAGTGACAGGTCTTCACATACATCGTGTCTGTTTGCCACTGCCGCATTCGTAATATTTCCTGCATCCGGGTAAATCTTAAGATATGCAGAATCTACCATATTGACATACTGCACTGCTTTCCCGGTTGTATTCATAAAGTTATTTTCCATCGTTTCGAATCCTACCAGAATTCCTTCGCGTTCAGCAATTTCTGCGATTTTCCTTATATTTTCAAGGAAATATCGCTTTGTCTCAATCGTTGACTCCCCATAATAGATATCATATCCGGGAATCATGACCGTCCTTACTCCAAGTGCTGATGACAGCTGAATTGATTTTTCTGCAATCTCCATTCCTCTGTCGCGCACTGCCTGATCCGGATCACCCAATGCGTATTTTGTAAGAGCACTTACGCTCATCGAACCTATCGGGATTCCCGTATCGAAGATTGCTTCCATAATCTCTCTTTTTTCTTCTGTATCCATGTAGATACGGTTGATCTTTTCTTCTGTTGCATCAATACTGATCTCCAGATAGTCATATCCACACTCTTTTGCACACTGCAGTTTTTCTTTCCAGGTAAGAGTGTTTCTCATTGCTTTTTCATACAAGCCAATTTCATATTTCTTCATACTATCATCTCTTTCTTTGCCTGTTTACTGTATATCTCATTTCGCTTGCATGATAGCATTTCGTTTTTTACGTGCAACATTTTCTCACTTTATGCACATATGTGCATTTTTAAGCAAAAAAAAATATAAAATAAAATCAGGTTATCCCAAATTAGGATTCCCTGATTTTTTTCTATCTGTTCTGTGCAATTGCGGCATCTACCACATGCTCCAATAAGATGGAAGTCGTCACTCCGCCTACTGCTGGCGATTATGTACCCAATTACCTTCTTCATCCTATCCGCAGAACTGAGTATATCCACCTTCCGGTGAGATAAGAAATGATTCTATATCTCGTTCAAATCTCTTTTCGCTTTTATCCAATTATGACGCCTCCTTCTTACCTGTGACATATTCGTAAATTAAGGAATGCTTGTATTGTTCCAGTTTTTCAATCTTAGATTGTTTAATAGCAATTAAGCGGTCAATTTTGGAACACGTATCTTGCTCAAATTCATTTAATCTCAATGTATATCCCAACACTTTACACGCTTCCATTAACTTCATCTCCCATTTTTATTAAACCTCCAAAAAAAGAATTACTGTTTTGTATTTTCATTCTCGTCCGTTTCATATTTTTCATATATTGAATTTACTGCAATATTCATTATTCTATCTGGCAATGTTATTTTCTGTTACCTAATTCCCTGCACCCCCAGCAAATCCAACTCTTCTACCGTTTTCCGCCCCAGTTGCCGTGGCAGATGAATAGGATTTTTATCATTGTTGTATAACCTCGCATTTCTTAGTTTTTCTTGATATTCCGGGCTTTGTAAGCCTATGTAAATTTTTGCTTTCTGGCATAAGTTGGTTTATTTTCGCATAATATCGTCAGCAAAAGGTGTAAAAATAGGTTACATATCAACTACATACCACACCATATTTTTTTACCCGAATACTCGCTTCAACAATTCTACCACATTCTCATTTTTTAGCCCATATCTTTTCAATGAATTTTGATCAAATGGTTCCTGCTCCAACAAGTCAATAAAACTATGTATATCGGCATCTACTGCTATCGGCAATTCTTCTACTTTTTCAAGCATAAGCTCCGAAGCAATACGCAAAACATCTTTTTATGCTTCTTTATGTCACTGGAATCCAATTTTTCGCCTGAATCTTTTCGCTTTTGCAAATCAAGATACGCTTTTGCTTTAAAAAAGAATGATATATTCTGGTCTTAAAACAGAAAGTCCATTTCTCACTTCTTTTCCATTGAGTAGTGCCTTATAGTAATCATCATTCAGAAGAATTGCAGACAAACTGGAGACTTCATCATCAATATGAATTGGAGTAATTCCTTTTGCATTTTTTAATTTAAAATCACTTCTACAAAACAATTCAATCATTTTCGGAAATTCATCGTCTTCTGGTTTATCAAACCTATAAAATTGAGGATTGCTACCGTTTGTCGCTTTGTTTCTATATTTTCCATCAACGATAAACTCCCAAAATTTTTCTCCAAACTCCGGAGTTAGTGCTTCAACAATCAAAACCATATCCAGATCTCTTGTAGCCCTGAAATTTACTTCATTGCTTTCAAATAGAATATCACAGGCTGCGCCACCTATTAAAACATACTGTTCTTCATAATCTGCAAAGTACTTCTGAAATGTATCTAATCCTTTGACCATACATATTCCTCCAACATCTCATTAATAGAAATATCTACCCGTTCCTCTTCTTGCTCTTCTCCTGTAAGTGACAATACTACGCTCAAAGGATCTTGAAATCCTTTTCCTAAAAAATCAATAAAATATCCCAGTTCCAAAACAACACAGCCAATTTCTTCCAATTCACTCACTTGTTTTTCCACTTTCACTGCACTATCTTTCAACTCTTTCTTTGTTACTGCATAAGTAGGATAAACATTATCTGACAAAAGAGAATACTCACACAAAGCAGAAATACCTGCTTTCTTTTCTAGTTTCATATCTTCTCTCAGAACAAATCTTCGAATCACCGGATTTCTTAATACATTTTCAATTTGCTGCCATACTTGTTTTCGATCATTCGGAATATTTATTACTCTTGATTTACCTTTCATGCCCAACACATCAATATTTAAATATTCCAGTTCATCAAAACACCGGCTTGCAGATTTTGTTGACACTCCTATTCGTTTTGCTGCATCAGATACTTTCACTTCATTCCATCGTTCATAAATAGCCATCAGAAGCATTTTTTGCGTCAAAAATGAAATCAGATAAACTGGTGCCAATTCTCTTTCATTCTCCTTACTCAACAAATATCCAATAAATGGAAGAAATACCTGCTTTCCTTCTATTACAAAAGGAATTCCTTCTTCCATCATCTTTTCTTTTATATAAAATGTTGTTCGATCAAGAAATATTGCACAATTTAATCCTGTCATTTTTTCCACGCCAGCTCTGTCTCTACGTAACATAACAAGTCCGACATTATCTTTGGGATGAATAGCCATCCATAATACACCATTCGTCTCTACCATAAAAATATCATATCTTCCACGATATGCTAACGGGAGCTTTTTATACACCTCTTTATTCTCCGTCATTATTACATTTTGCCGTAATGTTTTTTCCAAAAATTCTTTCATATTAATCACCTTTTTATAAACGTGACTCTTTTTACGTCACATTTATAATTTATCATATATTATTTGATTTTTCAAGTAATATATGCTTACATAAACTCCAAAAAAAAACGTAAGATTCATCTCACGCCTTCCTATTCTAACTATACCGATCCAATCTTCCAAAGGTGTAAATAAGGTGTAAATTCTACACTTCCATCCAAGAAGCCCAATAAAATCCAGGCTTTCATCCCGTCCCTTAAACACTGCCGTGACAATTAAAAGCAAATCATAATACAACAACGTTCTGTTCGATACTAGAAATATATCATCAGCATACAGTTTGAGCGGAAAAAGTCTCATGGTCATGAGCGAAAATGAAAGCAAAATTTATTAGATGGTACAACATACTATGCCTCTAAAATTCCAGTTACATATTCATATTGGAACCTAAACACCAGTTACTTTCATTGTAATACTTGTTCAAAAAAGAAGCGCTCATACAGGCGCTTCTTCTTACCACATTAGGGCTTCGATCAAAAGTTAGTGGGCCACCAAGTGGGCCATTTTCCAAAAACTTACATGAATTTATATAGAGTTATATCCAAGTCGGAAATCCGCTAAATGCTCTAGCTATCAGCATTTAAAGGCATTTAACAACTTATATGGACATTTATGAAATCGGCCTCATAATAACGATTCCAAGTTTCATTTTCTCTATTTCCTCCTTAAAACCTTGATTTCTAAAGCTAAATCCACAAGGTCTATTTCTCTTATTTTCTGTTATGCCCAAAATAGCATCTAATATTATACTATAATGGGGCTTGAATTTCAATCTCTCGTCTCCATCAAAATCACTTTTCCAAACACGAAAGAGATCTTCACTTCATCTTCACCTTCTGCAAACTCATTACTCACACACAAGCTGTCTCCTGATGAGAGCAAATGATTCTGCAATGGATATTTTGCACCGCTGATACAGAAATCCTCAACCGGAAGTTGCATCGGAAATACTGAAAAATACTTTCCGAAAGCTTCTTCTCTGCGAATTGCGATTCCATGATCAAGCAGACGAATTCTATTATGACTGTCTAAGATCATCGCCTGAGATCCTGCATCAAGTGCAATATTCAGGCACTGAACATTAGCCCAGAAATGATCCAGACGATTTCCTGTTCCTCCAAGAATCCAGATTTCTTTTCTTCTGAGTCCAAGACACATACGAAGTGCAATCTCCGTATCAGACGCATCTTTTACCGGATTGAACTCCCGGATCGGTACACTTGCTTCTTTTCTATAATAATCGATCACTTCTTCCGGTACACTGTCAAAATCTCCCACAATGTAATCCGGCTTGATCTTATGTTCATAAAATGCGAGTCCTTTTATCTACTCCGATAATAAATTCTGTCTTGCTGTATTATCTTTGATATCACCTTTAAAAACGCCTGAGCCTGAGACCATTACATTCGCTCCGGCTGCAAGTACTTCTGCCACGTTTTTATGATATATTCCACCATCTACTTCAATATCAGTTGTAAGTCCTTTTTCATTCAGAAGGTTTCTCAATTCACTGATACGCTCCAGTGATTCCGGAATAAATGCCTGTCCGCCAAATCCCGGTTCTACAGACATGATCAGAAACATCTCTGCCTGATCCAGATATGGAAGCAGTACATCAACCGGTGTCTTCGGTTTAATAGAAATTCCCACTTTCGCTCCTGCTGCATGGATTTTATCAATTGTTGCCTGCAGATCTTCACATGCTTCATAATGAACTGTAACGATATCTGCTCCTGCTTTCACGAATTCTTCCACATAACGGATCGGTTCTGTCACCATAAGATGAACATCCAGTGTTTGTGTTGTTGCTCCCTTGATTGATGCGAGAACAGGCATTCCAAAGAGAAATGCTTGGAACGAACATTCCGTCCATCACATCAAAATGAATATACTCTGCGCCTGCTTCTTCTGTTAATTTCAACTGCTCTCCTAAAATCTTGAAATCTGCTGAGAGAATGGATGGTGCCAAAATATTTTTCATAAACTTAATACCTCTTTCTTTCCTTTAGTTCACGGTACATCTCCGTATAATCTTCATATCTGATCTTATGGATCTTCCCTTCTTCAACTGCCTCTTTTACAGCGCATCCGGGTTCATGAATATGGTCACAGCCATTGAACTTGCACTGTCCTTCAAACGGTGTAAATTCCGGAAAATAATATTTTAAATCTTCTTTTTCGAAATCATTGACGTAAAGAGAACTGAATCCCGGAGTATCCATAATATAAGAATCTTCTCCGATCACGATCAGTTCGGAATGTCTTGTTGTATGTTTCCCTCGGTCAATCTTCTCTGATACTTCCTGTCTCCATCTTTACTTCAGACTGCAGGAGATTAATCAGGGATGATTTTCCAACACCGGAAGGACCTGCGATCGAAGTTGTCTTTCCTTTTAAAAGTGATTTTAACTCACTGATATTTTCTTCTTCCTTCGCACTTGTGAAGATTACCGGATATCCGCATCCGGTATAAACTTCTTTCAATTCTGCAATTTCAGGATGACTGGCAATATCCGTCTTATTAAAACATAATACGACAGGTATCTCTTTTCGTTCCATCATGACAAGAAAACGATCCAACAGATTGTAATGTGGTTTCGGTTTTGTCACCGCAAACACAACCAGTGCCTGATCAATATTGGCTACTGCCGGACGAATCAACTCATTCTTACGCGGCAGGATCTCTGTGATATTTCCTGTCATTTCTTTTTTCATCAAGTACCTCGATCACAGCATCATCACCGACTAACGGCTTGATCCCGTCTTTTCGAAAAGCACCCTTTGCTTTACATTAAATTCCGGATTCTACTACATTCACGTAGTAGAATCCGGCAATCCCTTTTATTATCTTTCCCTGCATATACTTGCTCTCTGTTATCATTGATTCGTGTTCTCTTCTGTTCCGGAATCATTTCCGGAATTTCCACTATCCGGGGCTGATGGTTGAGATCCTTTGCTGACCATATACTGAACAGTTGTTCCTTTTTCTACCTGCGTACCAACGCTGACAGACTGATAGAACACCTGTCCTTCTGGATATTCATCACTATAATCTTCGCCAATATACTCCGGTGTAAGTCCTGCCTGCTTCAACAGTTTTTCCGCTGTATTCTGGTCTTTATAGGAAAGATCCGGTACTGTAACCACTGTCATCTTTGGTCCTTTGCTTACCACATATCCAATTGTTGTACCTTTAGATACTTCTTTTCCGGCATCTGTATCCTGTGAGATAATAACTCCTTCTTCTACAGTATCACTGTAATCTTCCGTTGCATTTCCGGACAAACCTGCCTGTGAAAGTGCTGCTTCAGCATCCGACTGGGACTTTCCGGTAAGTTTCGGAACTGTTGCCGGCTGATTTCCCTTGCTTATCACAAGAGTAACTGTTGTTCCTTCTTTTACTTCTGCCCCTTCACTCGGACTGACAGAAACAACTTCTCCCTGCTCCACATCATCACTGTAAACAGGATCACCTTTCTTCACAACAAGATTCTTATCCTGAAGTGCTTTTTCTGCATCAGCTTCTGCCAAACCAACAACACTTGGAATCGTTGTCATCTTAGCTTCTTCACCACTGCTGATCACAACATTGACTGTTGTATGCTTCTTTACTTTCTTTCCATCAGCAGGATCCTGGCTGATGATCTTTCCTTTTTCAACAGTATCGGAAGGCGCAGTTGACTTATGGATTCCAAGATCATATTTGTTCAGTTCTTTCTGGGCTTCCTCATATGTCTTGCCTGTCACATCCGGTACTTTTTACCATCTCTGAATCTGTTTGTTGTGTAGTCGTTCCTTTTCCACCTTTAAATACGCCCACTGCATTTCCTACAAGGAACATGATCAAAAGTGCGATTACAACACCGGCAACAACCATAAGAATCTTCATGATCTTCTTCGTGTCTTTATTCACTTCATTCTTCTTACGGCGATCATCATAACGGTCTTTGCGGCGGTCGTCGTAATCATCATCATAGCGGCTTCTGCGACGATCATCATAATCATCGTCATCATCATAACGGCTTCCACGGCGGTCGTCGTAATCGTCATAGTCATCCTCGTAATCGTCGTCATAATCATCATTATAATTCTGACGATTCTTCATACGATTCAGTTCATCCTGTGACATAACAACCGTAGTCCGTCCTGTATCCTGGGATGCTGCCGGCATACGTTTTGTCACACCATCAAGAACTACAAAATCTCCATCCGGATCTACCAGTGAGTGCTTCAGATCCTGAAGCAGTTCCTCACAGCTCATATATCGTTTATTCGGCAGTTTCTGTGTACATTTCATAATAATGCACTCTAGACTGTACGGAATATCCGGTACTTCTTCTGCCGGAGACTTGATCACTTCATTCAAATGTTTCAAAGCAACCGTCACTGTCGAATCTCCGTCAAACGGAACATGCCCGGTGATCATCTCATACATCGTGATACCTGCTGAATAGATATCACTCTTCTCATCTACAATACCGCCTCTGGCCTGTTCCGGAGATGTGTAATGTACAGATCCCATCACCGTTGTTGTTACTGCCTGCGTTGCCGTTGATGTCGTAGCCCGCGCGATTCCGAAATCAGTAACCTTAACCTTTCCATCTTTGGAAATAATAATATTCTGCGGCTTAATATCCCGGTGAATGATATGGCAGTTATGCGCTGCCTGAATGCCTGTCACCATCTGAATAGAAATACTGATCGTCTCTTTTGCTGAAAGCTTTCCTTTCTTCTCGATGTAATCCTTCAGCGTAATTCCTTCTACAAGCTCCATGACCATATAATAAAGACCTAGACATTGACTACGTTTGGATGCATCAATCCTGCTGCTGCCTGAGCTTCGCTTAAAAACTTCTTAATAAACGTCTCATCCGAACGATATGTGCTCTTCAACACCTTGATTGCAACAAAACGATTCAGCTTATGGTCCTTGCCTTTATAGACATCTGCCATTCCGCCAGAACCGATACGGCCAAGTATCTCGTATCGTTTCCCTAAAAATACTCCTTCTTTAATCATACACTCACCTCATCTGCAAATGGCTCAAACAATACCACTCCGATGTTATCTGTTCCTCCATTCTCTTTTTTGCTGCTTCCACCAGCATCTCACCTGCCTCGACGATATCCCGGCTTCCCTGCACAATATGGAAAAAGTTCTTCATCTTCCACCATATTACTTAATCCGTCTGTACACATCAGAATGATGTCTCCCCGTTTCAGACGGTGTTCATAAAAGTCCACATCCACATCAGCTTTTGCACCGATCGCTCTTGTGATAATATTCTTATCCGGATGATGCTTCGCTTCTTCCGGCTTAATTCCACCAAGACGTACCATCTCTTCTACAAGAGAATGATCCTTACTTAGCTGTTGGATCCCCTGATTGATCAGATACAGACGGCTGTCTCCCACATTGGCGAAATACAGCATCTGTTCTTTCACAGTAGCGGCAACAACCGTTGTTCCCATCCCCTTCAGATGTTCGTCAGCGGATGCTTCTTTGATAATCTCACGATTGGCAGCCTTGATTGCTTTTACAAGAGCACGTTCAATATCCTCGCCCTCGCTCTTCGCAATCTCTTTGATCATCACTTCCACAGTACACTTGGAAGCATAATCTCCTGCCTGATGGCCACCCATACCATCCGCTACCACGAACAGGTTCTGGAGAATACCCCGTGGTTTTCCCGTCGTAAAGACGTAGTCCTGATTTACCTGTCGCACCATTCCAACATCTGTAATTGAAAATGTCTTCATACCTTCTATTCTCCTTCAGTTTCTACGTAGCGGCGCCTGAGCTGACCGCAGGCTCCGTCAATATCAGAGCCCATTTCCCTTCTTATAGTAACATTTATTCCGCTTTTTTTCAAGTTTATTTTTGAAATTCAAAGCACTTTTCCGGCTTGGACGAACAAAATCACGCTCTTTTACCGGGTTGACCGGTATCAGATTGATATGACAGTTCTTATGCTTTAATAAATGAATCAGTTCCTGTGCATCTTCATCCGTATCATTCACACCATGTACAAGACTGTACTCAAAGCTCACTCTCCGGCCGGTTTCTTTGAAATATTCGTCACAGGCTGCGAGTACTTCTGTGATATCATATTTATTTGCAACCGGCATCAATTTTCTTCGTTTTTCCTGATTGGAACCGTGAAGCGAAAGTGCAAGGGTAATCTGTAAATGCTCTTTCGCCAGTTCTTTCATCCTTGGAACTATTCCACAGGTTGATACGGTGACATTTCTCTGACTGATGTTCAATCCATGCTCATCTGTAAGTAAATGAATAAACTTCAGGAAATTATCGTAATTATCCATCGGTTCTCCGGTTCCCATGATCACCACATTCGAAACCCTCTCACCACTTATCTTCTGAATCTGATAGATCTGTCCAAGCATCTCAGACGGAGAAAGATTTCTCACCAGACCTCCGATCGTTGATGCACAGAATGCACATCCCATCCTGCAACCGACCTGGGAGGAAATACAGACAGAATTTCCATGCTTATATTTCATAAGAACACTTTCGACTACATTTCCATCATAGAGACGGAACAGGAACTTGTTCGTACCGTCAATCTTGGAAATCTGTCTCTCCAGCATAACAACCGGGAGAATCTCATAATTCTCTTCCAGTTTTTCCCTCAAAGCCTTTGAAAGATTCGTCATCTCATCAAAATGATCTACCAGCTTCACATGCAGCCATTCATAAATCTGTTTTGCACGAAATGCTTTTTCTCCGATCGTCGCCATCTCTTTCTGTAATTCTATATCCATAAGCACGGATATCCTTCTTCATCTTAAAGTTTTCCTCCTGTATTTCGTTTTTTTCTGTGAGTTATTCACATTATTTGTCTGTTTTTTCTATTTTTTCACATTTCCTTAAAATCATGCTTTTTTTCTTTAATCTTGCAATAAAGAATCCGTCACAATCGTGAACTCCCGGGAAGAATTGGATACATCCCTTCTCGATCACATCACTTCGTAACTCCTTGCAAAGATTTTCTGTAATATCATCCAGTTCAAATTGTGGGTATTCTTTCAAGAACCAGTGTACATTGTCCATGTTTTCTCCCGGATTTACGGTACATGTGCTGTACATCAATGTGCCGCCATCCTTGACGATTGCCTGTGCGCAAGTCAGAATCTTTCTCTGCAAATCTGCAAGTTCTTCAAGATCTTCCGGTTGTACGCGATATTTCAGATCTGGTTTTTTTGCCAAGAACGCCAAGACCTGAACATGGAAGGTCTGCGATCACAAGATCCGCTGTTTCCTTATCATACTCATCAAATACAGAGGCGTCCTTGCATACAGCACAAATATTTCCAAGTCCGGAACGATCGATATTCTGCCAGATCAGATCTGTCTTATATTCGGTCAGATCTCTCGCTTCAACCCGTCCTATCTTTTTCTTCTGTTCTGTTCTCTCTCGCCGCCACTTCATCTGCCAGCTGAAGCTTCTCTGCCACATGAAGTGATTTTCCTCCCGGTGCTGCACAGACATCAATCACATGATCGCCGGCTTTCGGATCTGCCAGTTCTCCGACAAACATAGAACTGATATCCTGTACTGCAAAGAGTCCTTCCTGAAAACTTTCCAGACCTTCCAGATAATCATAATCTGAAAGATAAAACGCATAAGGAAGATACGGATGTGCTTCTACTTTCGCTCCTTCTGCTTCCAGTTTTTCTTTCAATACTTCCGGTGTAACCCGGTTCAGACAACATCGGATCGTAATCGGCTTCTCTTTCTGAAAATCTGCTGCCATCTTCTCTGTGATCTCTTCCCCCCATTCTTTCTTCCATAAAGAAAGAATCCATTCCGGGACAGAATATTTCACAGACAATCTCTGTACATCTTCTTTTGGATACTCGATCTCATCCATCTTGCGGACAACATTTCTCAGAACTCCATTCACATATCCCCGCAGACCTGAAAATCCTTTTCGAACCGCAAGCTTTACTGCCTCACTGCACACCGCATGATCCGGTACGCTATCCATATATTTCAGCTGATAGACACTGCTACGAAGAAGATTACGAATGACCGGTTTCATCTTCTTAACCTTTGTCTTAGAAATCTGATTCAAAATATAATCAATTTCTATCATATGTTCCAGAGTACCTTCCACAACTCTGGTAATAAATGCACGCTCACGTTTCTCAAGATATTGATATTTTGACAGAACATCGCCAAGAATCTTATGACTATATGCTCCATTCTCTGTTATTTCCATCAAAATCTCAAGAACGACCTCGCGTTCATTGATCTGCTTTCCCATAAATAATCTCCTATTCTCCGCATTTTGTAACTGTTCAGAGCCAAGCAAAATTTTTAAAATACAGTTGTAAAATGCTTGCATTTTTAAGACTGTTTTTGAAATTTTATTTGGCGGATACGCCACACCGACGAAATGCATAGCATTTTGGAGGTTGGCTCTGAACAGTTACAGCATTTTTTCTTTCTATCTGCTGTCAGTCATTCCTTCTTCGTCCATTTGTCAGGATCAACAAACGTAAAAGCTGTAAAATCATTGCGTCCGCACTTGCCACATATGTCATTGCTGCTGCCCGAAGTACCTTCTTCACTCCACCGACTTCGTCTTCACGGAGCATTCCTGAATTTCCAAGTACCTTCACCGCTCTTCTGGAAGCATTGATTTCCACCGGAAGTGTTATAAGATGAAATGCCACAGCTACCATAAAGAGCAGAATTCCGATATCAATAAGGAAGCTGGGCATCTGGTCATTCATAAACAGGCCGATAATATCAACGGCCAGGAAATCATGGAACCGAAATTTACGACCGGCACAAGTGCCCCACGGATTGATAAAGGTGCATACCCTTCAAAATGCTGTACTGCATGACCACACTCATGTGCCGCAACTCCGATTGCTGCTACAGAAGTTGAATTATAAACCGGATCAGAAAGTGCCAGTGTCTTGTTTCTCGGATCATAATGATCGGTCAGATTTCCCGCGATATGAGTCACCTGCACATCATAGATTCCATTTCTTCTGAGAATCTGTTCTGCCGCTTCTCGTCCTGTCATTCCTGAATAACTGCGGATCTTCGAATATTTTGCAAATGTTCCTTTCACCTGACGATGCGAGCAGGCTGAGAACCACACCGATCAGTACCAGTATATAAGTCCAGTCATAATAAAATCCATAATACATACTAAAACTACCTCCTGTTATCTATCTGCAGTCCCCCTCCAGAAGTCCTCTTATTCCTGTGTGAATTTAACTCCGCTTTCAATTGTATCCCCTTAAGAAAGCTCCTGTATCCATTCTCTTTTTCCCCGGAATCTGAAGTTCCAGAACTCGTAAGACACCATCCCCTGTCTGAACAGTAAAGGAATCTTTCTCTACACTCAACACTGTTCCAGGCTCTGCTTTTTACCGTGCCATCAGCCTCTGCTTTTTGCTCTCCAGATCTTCACTACCTTTTTTGTCCCAATGTGTGTAAGCACTTGGCCAGGAATTCAGGCCACGCACCAGACGTTCGATCTGTACTGCGGATGTATTCCAGTCAATATTTCCAAGCTTCTTATCGAGCATTCTGGCATATTCTGTCGGGCTTTCTCCCTGCTTCTCGAAAGTTGCCGTATGATCTTCAATAGCTTTCAGAGTCTCTACACAAAGCTTTGCTCCTGCCTCTGCCAGTTTGTCATGAAGGCTTTCTCCTGTCTCATCTTCTGTGATCGGCACTTCAACCTTCTGGATCATGTCGCCTGTATCCAGTCCTTCGTTCATCTGCATTGTTGTAACACCTGTCACTTCCTCGCCATTAATGATAGACCACTGGATTGGCGCGGCACCACGGTATTTCGGAAGTAGAGATGCGTGTACATTAATACATCCGTATGGTGTCATCTCCAGAATTTCTTTCGGGATGATCTGACCAAATGCAACGACAACCATCACATCTGCATTGTATTTTCTCAGTTCTTCTACACATTCCGGATTACGGATCTTCTTTGGCTGATAAACCGGAATTCCATGTTTTATCGCAGCTTCTTTCACCGGGGTTGGCTGCATCTCTTTACCACGTCCTTTTGGTTTATCTGGCTGGCTCACTACGAGACACACCTCATGCCCTGCTTCCACCAGTGCCTCCAGTGTTCCCACGGAGAAGTCCGGTGTTCCCATGAAAATTATTCTCATCAATTATTCCTCCACTTCGTATTCCATATCTCCCTCGTTGTAGGCCGGTGAATCATGCAGTTCTCCTTCTACTTTCTCTACATAGAGGTGTCCTCCCAAGGTGATCGATCCAGAATGCTCTTGCAAGAAGTTCTTCTCCTTCTATCTCAAACTCCTCCATATTTTCATTAAGTGCACGTACTTTTACATAATTCGGACGAGTTACGATTCCCCATTTTCCCGGCACACTTAAGCAACCTTCTTCGCCTGTCTGCTCACCGGATGTCTCAACAATCTCAGGATTGATCAAAACGATCGGACCCTCTCCGACATCAATCACTACAATCTGTTTGAGAATACCAACCTGCGGTGCTGCAAGACCCACCCCCATCTTCTCATACATCGTATCAAGCATATCTTCAATTAAAATCTTTGTACGAAGTGTCATCTTCGTCACTGGTTTTACACTGTTTTTCAAGAACATCATCGCCCATCTCTCTTACTTCTCTGATTGCCATTATTCTTTCCTCTCTTTTCTATAAATTCATCGGGTTAAAATCGAATTGGATTCTCATTTTCTGAAACCCTGAGTTAATTTCTATATATTGTTCCATCCTGTCTTTTAATAACTAAGGTTCGGTATTCCGGCGCTTTTACGTAAATCACTCTCCGGTAAATATCTTTGATCTTATCCACTCCCGGACTTGCCGGACCGATCACATCGAGCTGTGCCTGACCTTTGATCCGCAAAATGTATTCCTTCAGATACTTGCACGCTTTCTCTAAAAAGCACCTCATCTTCACATGCTGCAAGTACTGCCATCAGGTTCTCCACCGGTGGATATCCCATCAGACTGCGGTAACGGATTTCTTTCTCATAGAATGCTTCATAATCCTGCGCTGCTGAAGCCTCGATTGCATAATGCTCCGGATCGTAAGTCTGAATCACGACCTCACCAGGTCTGTCACCTCTTCCGGCACGGCCTGCTGCCTGTGTCAAAAGCTGAAATGTTCGCTCACCGGAACGATAATCATCTGTATAAAGAGACATATCTGCTGCCAATGCACCGACTAATGTGACCTTTGGAAAATCATGTCCCTTTACGATCATCTGTGTTCCCACAAGAATATCCGCCTCTTCATTCGCAAAGGCAGATAAAATCTGCTCATGGGAATCCTTTTTCTTCGTTGTGTCCATATCCATACGGAGAACTCTTGCCTGTGGGAATCTTGCTTTCACCATGTCCTCGATCTGCTGGGTTCCCGCACGGAATTCTCCGATATAACGGGAACCGCATTCCGGACACTCCGTCACCTTCGGCTGTTCATAACCACAGTAGTGGCAGACCATTTTTCCACCTTTGTGTACCGACAAGGATACATTACAGTGCTGGCATTTCACTACATGGCCACATTCTCTGCAGGAAATAAAACCAGAATATCCTCTGCGATTCAAAAACAGCATGATCTGCTCTTTTTTGCATTCAGTCTGTCTTCAATCAGTTCCTGCAACTTCTCACTCAAGATGGAACGGTTTCCATTCTTCAGTTCCTTTCGCATATCAACTGTATGCACAGTCGCCATCTGTTGCATATGAGAACGATTCTTCATCTCGTAAAGCTGATACTCACCAAGCCTTGCCCGATACATTGCCTCCATTGACGGAGTTGCACTTCCGAGCACAACGCTTGCATCTTCTACTTCTGCCCTGTGGACTGCTACTTCTCTTGCATGATAACGTGGCACCTGCTCACTCTTGTAGGTTGGTTCATGCTCTTCGTCAATAACGATCAGACCCAAATCCGGAAATGGAGTAAAAAGTGCAGAACGTGGTCCGATCATCACATCGACCTCGCCCTTCTTCGCACGCATCATCTGATCGTAACGTTCTCCGGCAGACAGTCTTGAGTTCATGATAGAAACTCTGTCGCCGAAACAGCGGTAAAACCGCATCACTGTCTGATATGTCAGTGCGATCTCCGGGATCAGAATGATTGCCTGTTTTCCCTGGTCAACAACCGTGCGGATCATCTCCATATAGACTTCTGTCTTTCCACTTCCGGTCACTCCGTGAAGCAGATAAGTTCTCCTTGTTCCACACAGATAGTCTTGCCGGAACCCCGGATCACATGCTGCTGTTCTTCCGTATAGATGATCTCCTGTTGTGATTTCTTTGCCTGTTTCACCGGATTACGGTATACCTGCTCTGACTCTATCTTCAACACGCCCTGCTCTTCCAATGCCCGGATCACAGGCAGTGTCACATTTAATTTTTTCGTCACCAGCTCATAATCCAGAATTGGGGCTTCCTTCAAAGCTTCCAAAAGCCTTGCTCTTGCTTTCTGATTCTTCTTCTGATAAAAAGCCAGCTTCTCCTGACTCTCTTCCTCAGTAAGCAGCAAACGGAGATGTTTCTTTACCTTCGCATTCTCCTTCTGCTTGATTGGCAGCACTGTCTTAAGCGCCTGGATCATCGTTCCGCCATACTGCTCTTTCATCCACGCCGCCAGCGCGATCAGTCTCGCTTCGATTGCCACACTGTTTCTGGAAATGTCTGTAATCTCCTTCACCTTTGACAGATCATAATTGCAAGTCTCTGATAATGAAGTCACATAACCTTTGATCTGCCGGTTTCCTTTTCCAAAAGGGATAATTACTTCCATCCCCGGATGCAGCTCGTCTTTCAGTCGTTCCGGTATTCGGTACTGAAAGATCTTATCCAGTTTTTCATGTTGTATATCTACAATAACATCTGCAAACACAATCTTATTTCTCTTTTAATTCTTCCAGAACTTCTTTGATCAGCACGCGCTCATCCATCGGATGCTTCACGCCGCAGATCTCCTGATAGTCCTCATGTCCTTTTCCTGCCAGTACAATAACATCACCCGGTTCGCCGTGTTCGATCGCATATTTGATTGCCTCTTTACGATCACAGATTTCCACATATTTTCCATCTGTCTTTGCGATTCCGGTTTTGATATCGTTAATAATATCCTGTGGCTCTTCAAATCTCGGGTTATCGGATGTGATGATCGTCAGATCTGCCAGTCTGCCAGAAACCTCTCCCATCTCGAATCTTCTGTCTTTAGAACGGTTTCCGCCGCATCCGAACAGACATACAAGACGTTTCGGATTATATTCCTTCAATGTTGTCAGAAGACTTTCAAGACTCATCGCATTGTGCGCATAATCGATCATCAGTGTAAAATCATCAGACACCTTGATCATCTCGATACGTCCTTTTACCTTTGCCTTCTTAAGTGCATCTTTGATCATCTCAACCGGCACTTGGAAATGGCGGCAGACTGAGATTGCAGTCAGTGAATTGTAAACACTGAACTTGCCTGGAACATCGATTTCCACATCAAAGTCCATCACGCCTGCAACATGATATGCAACACCAAGATATCCTGGTCTGGATACCAGTTCTACATTCTCTGCGCGAAGATCTGCCTCCGGTGAAAATCCAAATGTCTCAATCTTACATGTAGACCCTTTAAATACATCTTTGAAATACTTGTCATCCACATTGGCGATTCCGAGCTTACACTGTTTGAACAAAAATCCCTTTGCATCTCTTTGTAATCATCAAAATCCTTATGCTCATTCGGACCGATATGATCTCTTCCAAGATTTGTGAAAATACCGATCTCAAATGGAATTCCCGCTGTTCTGTGAAGCATCAGTCCCTGTGATGAAACTTCCATAACAACACAGTCACAGCCAGCTTCTACCATCTCTGCAAAATATTTATGGATTGTATAAGACTCCGGTGTTGTATTACATGACGGGATCTTCTTGTCTCCGATAATTGCCTCGATTGTACCGATCAATCCAACCTTGTGTCCTGTCTCTTCAAGAATAGACTTGATCATGTAAGTTGTTGTTGTCTTTCCTTTTGTTCCTGTAATACCGATGACTTTCATCTTATCTGCCGGATATCCAAAGTAAGCCGCTGACATCAGAGCCAGTGCATAACGAGTATCCTCTACCTTAATTACAGTCACATTTTCCGGCACTTCGACATCTTTCTCTACAACAACAGCTGCCGCACCTTTTTCGCCGCAACATCCGCTGCATATTTATGTCCATCAGATACTGCTCCGCTGATACACACGAAAACAGATCCTTCTTCCACTTTTCTTGAATCATTGATCAGTGTTGTTACTTCCGTAGAATCACTTCCCTGTACTACTGTGTAGTCCAAAGCGTTCTAATAATTTATCTAATTTCATGATCTATCCCTCCTGTTCTGAACTGGTGTATTGCATCATTGACTTTCAGGCAAATAACGATTGTCTTAACCTTTATAGAATAACATAATCTCACCACATATGCAAAAAAAACCTACATAATCTTTCGTCCTGTTTTCGTCTTTCGAATCAGCCAGACACATCCAAATGACAATAACACAAGTCCCACACTCACTACCGGAATCATGATCCAGGCTGAAAATGTCTCTGGCTTAATATTTCTCTTATAAACATCAAGAAACATGATATGGATCAAATAAATTCCAAAGGAACATCCACAAAATCTGTCAATCCACTTCTTTGCCTGTTCGGACGGATTGAATTCGCTCTTTTTTCAATCGTACTAACATAAGAAATGCCATCGCTGCTGCCAGTGCAAGCAGTGGATTACCATATTCCAGCAGACGTTCATAATGTTCTCCATCCTGCAAGGTTACCGCATAAGTCAGCCCATCATTTAATGCCATGCATACTACAAAAAATACCTGCCGGAATCATTTTCCCCTTCATCACATGCTTACGATATTTATATATATAATATCCGATAAATACATAATAAGAATAGATTCTGTCCCCCACCATTGGGACGGAATAATACATCTTTTCATCAAAAAATGTGGAAATATAATTGAACAAAACAGCCGCCGTAATCACCACAAGAAATGCGCGTTCCATCCGAAGGTTCATCCCTTTACACATAACCTGGAAAAAGGAAGTACCAGATAGATCGGAATCATTGCATACAAATACCACAGATGCTGTTCTACCGGCTTATATAATAAATCTTTGATTTGATAAGGATCCTCCATATAAACTGCATTCCAGATCATATATATTACACTCCACACAAGCAGAACAATTAGAAAACGAAAGATTCTTTTTGCATGTTTATGAAGTGATTCCTGTCTTCCAAGCAGAAGTGCTCCTGTAATCATGAAAAAACATGGTACACTTATCCTTGCCAGCAGATTTAATAGCAGTGAAAAACTGTACTCCCCAATCGTAATATCGCCATAGGCTCTGCAGTAATAGTTTGATACATGGATCACAATAACAAATATAAAAGAAATCATTCGAATCAATTCCAGATTATAATTTTTCTCTTTCAATGCACGTTCCTCTTTCTATCTCTTCTAAATTCCATCTTTTTTCTTCTTTCCGTCCGGTTTATAAAATGTGCCTTTCACAACCGCACCCTTTCCATAACGATTGTTCAGCTGTTCCAATGCGGCATTTAATTTCTTATGTTTCTCGTCCGGTTCTTTTTTTGGAAATTCAATATCAAAAATTGTCAGCTGCTCCGGTGCACTCTCTTCTACTAACTTTGACGTTCGGATTCCGAGCAGACGGACAGGTTCTCCACTCCAGCTTTCACGGAACAAATTACATGCTGTCTCACATAAGATAACCGGATCATTCGTTGGCTTTTGAAGCTGCACCTGATGCGACATATTTCTGAAATCATAGTAGCGTACCTCCATGCTCACCATCCCGGCTTTCTTGCCTGCCTTCTTCAGCCTGTTCCCCACGCTCTGCGCAAGCTCACGAAATACATCTCTCGCCTCTTCATAAGTCGTTGCATCCTCTGACAGAGTCGTTGAATTTCCTACTCCCTTTGCCTCTTCCGGTTCATACTGTACCTTATCGTCTCCAATTCCATTTGCAAAATTCCAAAGCATCCGTCCATGACTTTTTAAATGCAGCGTAATTACATTTACATCCGCATGAGCAAGATCTCCAATTGTATTGATTTCAAGTTTCTTGAAAACCTCCACACTTGAACGCCCTGCCATAAAGAGTTCTCCAATCGGAAGCGGCCACATTTTCTGCGGAACCTCTTCCGGAAATAATGTATGGATCCGATCCGGTTTCTGAAATCCGAAGCCATCTTCGCTAACAGTTTATTACTGGAGATTCCAATATTCACCGTGAATCCAAAACGTCTCTTTACCTCTTCCTTAATCTCCATCGCCCCGTCCACCGGTGTTGGATATCGCCCGACAAGCTCTGTAAAATCCATATAACATTCATCGACACTGACCTGCTCGATCTTCTTTGTATATGTCCGCAGGAAATCCATCAGCATCCGGCTCTTTTCTCGATACATCTTATGATTCGGCGGTGCTGTCACAAGATTCGGACATTTTCGAAATGCATTTACTACAGGTTCACCCGTCTGAATTCCATAGGATTTGGCAAGTGATGATTTTGCAAGAACGATTCCATGACGAGAGCTCTGATCTCCGCCAATAATCGCCGGAATCTCCCGCAGATCCACTTTTGATCCATTTTTCAATTGTTCAACCGCCGTCCAGCTTAAAAATGCTGAATTGACGTCGATGTGGAAAATAATGCGCGCCATGGTAGCCTCCTTTTTGGATTCTGCCTGAGTTCTTTCTTAGTATTAATTCTTGTTGTATGCATATACATTCTGTCAGTTTCTTATTTTAACATAGAGTCTGCTCTTGTATCAATTACTTCGGTGAACGAAAAAAAAGAGCTGTAAAAAATCTCAATTTTCTAAAAATTTCCAAAAAATTTTCATTTTTCACAGCCCTACATATTATATCGTAACTATACTAGTATTTTATTTCTTCACACCTGCTGTCAGTTTACCGTCCTTCACATCGATCAAGATCGTGTCTCCACGTCCCACATCTCCTGCAAGGATCAGTTTTGCAGCTAATGTCTCTACATTCTTCTGCAAGTAACGTTTCAGTGGTCTTGCACCGTACATCGGCTCATATCCACCTTCCACAACAAAGTCTTTCGCTGCATCTGTCAGCTCGACACTCAGTTCACGTTCTTCCAGACGGCGGTTCACATCAGCAACCAGAAGGTCAATGATGGAACGTACATTTGTCTTTGTCAATGGTTTGAACATGATAATCTCATCCAGCCGGTTCAGGAATTCCGGTCTGAAATGTGCTTTCAGATCACCCATTACCATCTCCTGACTCTGTTCATCGATCGAACCATCGTCCTTAATTCCTTCCAGCAGATAGTTTGCACCAATGTTGGAAGTCATGATAAGAATTGTATTCTTAAAGTCAATTGTACGTCCTTGGGAATCGGTGATACGTCCGTCATCCAGTACCTGCAGCAATACGTTGAACACATCCGGATGGGCCTTCTCGATTTCATCGAAAAGAACAACGGAATAAGGTTTTCTCCTCACGGCTTCGGTCAGCTGTCCGCCTTCCTCATAACCCACATATCCCGGAGGCGCCCCGATCAGTCTGGATACGGAATATTTCTCCATGTACTCACTCATATCTATACGCACCATATTATTTTCATCATCAAACAGACTCTGGGCAAGTGCTTTTGCAAGCTCTGTCTTACCTACACCTGTAGGACCAAGGAAAAGGAATGAACCGATCGGTTTTGTCGGATCTTTGATTCCGGCTTTAGAACGAATAATTGCCTCTGTCACAAGCTCCTACTCCTTCATCCTGTCCAATGACACGTTTATGCAATTCATCTGCAAGGTGAAGTGTCTTATTTCTCTCACTCTCGTTCAGTTTTGCAACCGGAATACCTGTCCATCTGGAAACGATCTTTGCGATCTCATCGTCTGTAACAGATTCATGCACAAGTGAAAGATCTTTTGCTTTTACCTTCGCTTCTTCCTCTTCCAGTTGTTTCTGCAACTGTGGAAGACGTCCATACTGGAGCTCTGCTGCCTTATTCAGATCGTACTCTCTTTGGGCTTTCTGAATCTCCTTGTTCACCTGCTCGATCTGCTCACGGATCTTCTGCACATGCTCTACGGAATTCTTCTCATTCTCCCACTGTACTTTCTTACTTGCATACTGCGCTTTCAGTTCTGCCAGTTCTTCCTGCAAATGTTCCAGACGCTCTTTACTTAAGCGATCTTCCTCTTTCTTAAGTGCAGACTCTTCAATCTCCATCTGCATCACACGACGGCGAAGCTCATCAAGCTCTGTCGGCATAGAATCAAGTTCTGTCTTGATCAATGCACACGCCTCGTCAACAAGGTCGATTGCTTTATCCGGCAGGAAACGATCAGAAATATATCTGTTCGAAAGTGTAACTGCCGCAACAAGCGCACTATCTGTGATCTTAACTCCATGGAAGACTTCGTATCTCTCTTTCAGTCCTCTCAGGATAGAGATTGCATCCTCAACGGTTGGCTCATCCACCATAACCGGCTGGAAACGACGTTCCAGGGCAGCATCTTTTTCAATATACTGACGGTACTCATTCAGTGTGGTGGCACCAATACAGTGAAGCTCACCTCTGGCAAGCATAGGTTTTAGCATATTACCTGCGTCCATTGCACCGTCTGTTTTACCTGCTCCTACAATCGTATGAAGTTCATCGATGAAAAGAATGATCTTTCCGTCACTGTTCTTCACTTCTTCCAGAACGGCTTTCAGCCTCTCCTCGAATTCACCGCGGTATTTCGCTCCCGCTACCAGCGCGCCCATATCCAGCGCAAATATCGTCTTATCCTTCAGCCCTTCCGGCACGTCTCCGCTGACGATTCGCTGTGCAAGTCCTTGATTCCCGTTATCCGCAGCAATCTTCTCACAGTTCTGAACTGCCTGTAATGAATTCTGTGTAAATTTATTGATATTCATGGTCTTTCCCTCCTTTGAACCACAAATTTGCTTTTCCTGTGTTCTATTAGGAATATAGCACGTATTATTAGCACTGCAAAGAGCTGAGTGCTAATTCTTTTCTAAAAATTTTGTAAAGTCTTTTTTTTTTTCTGTTTACCAGTGTTATAATCTATAATTGTTTCATAAAAATACGGTTGCTGACGCCCATAGCGCCGACAGTAACAAAAAACTTAAGAGAGGAAACTATCATGAATTTTATTCAAAAAAATTTTCAAAGGAATTTTGGTCTGCTTTCTGATTGCGATTCCATCCTGGCTGATTGGAAAAGCATTCCCGGTAATCGGCGGACCTGTCATTGCGATTCTCGCCGGAATGGTGATCACCTGCTTTTGGACTGAAAAAGGAACAGCCGAATCAGGAATTAAATGGACATCTAAAATTATTTTACAGACTGCTGTTGTTCTGCTTGGATTCGGCATGAATCTCGGAGTTATCTTACAGACAGGAAAGCAGTCTCTTCCTATTATCATCAGTACAATTTCTACCTCTTTGATCATTGCATGGCTGCTCCGCAAGGTACTGAATGTTCCTTCCAACACTTCTATTCTAGTCGGAGTCGGTTCATCTATCTGCGGAGGATCTGCTATAGCTGCTACAGCGCCTGTCATTGATGCCGATGACACAGAAGTCGCACAGGCGATTTCTGTTATCTTTTTCTTCAATGTTATCGCTGCTGTACTTTTCCCGGTGCTTGAAATGCACTCGGCTTCGACACAACAAGCGGAAATGCTTTCGGTGTCTTTGCCGGAACTGCGATCAATGATACTTCATCCGTAACTGCTGCCGCCTCTACCTGGGACAGCATGTGGAATCTTGGAAGTGAGACACTCAATACTGCTGTCACAGTTAAACTGACACGTACGCTTGCAATCATTCCGATACACTTGTACTCTCACTGGTCCGTGCGAAATCAGCCGCAAAAGACGGAAAAACATCTGGTAAGTTCAGCTTAAAAAGAGCATTTCCGATGTTCATCCTGTACTTTATCATTGCGGCTGTCATTACAACTGTATGCATGAGCCTTGGTGTAAGCGCAGATGTATTTGCTCCGCTGAAAGAACTGTCTAAGTTCTTCATTATCATGGCTATGGCTGCAATCGGTCTGAACAGCAATGTTGTGAAGCTTGTCAAATCTGGTGGAAAGCCAATCCTTCTCGGTGCTTCCTGCTGGGTTGGTATTACAGTAGTCAGCCTTGCAATGCAGCATGTAATGCATATATGGTAAAATATTGACAAGATCGAAATCCAAAGTTTCTATTCCTGATACAATAAGGACTTTGGATTTCTTATTGATTTTTCCTTTACACGAGATGTATAATCTTCTTTGACTTTAAAACTATTTAGAGAAAATCGTTATGGACATGAAATCAAATTCTCAGGCGATGGAGACTGAAAAGATTCCGCGCCTTCTGGCACAGCTTGCAATTCCTGCGGTTGTCGCCCAGATCATCAATCTTCTATATAACATTGTAGATCGAATCTATATCGGACACATTTCCGGTGTTGGAGCCGCGGCATTAACCGGCGTTGGATTATTTACACCGATCCTTATGCTGATCAACGCTTTTGCTATGCTTGCAGGTTCCGGTGGTGCTCCTCGTGCTGCGATATCTATGGGAAAGAAAGATAATAAAACAGCTGAAAAAATCCTTGAAACTGTTTTGCACTTCTCATCCTTATGGCTGTCATACTTACTGTAGTCTTCTTTACATTTGCACCACAGCTGTTGACACTTTTTTGGAGCCAGCGAGAAGACACTGCCGTACGGAGTAGCATACGCACGAATCTATATCCTTGGAAGTGTCTTTGTCTTAATCGTGATGGGAATGAATCCATTTATTACAACACAGGGATTTGCCAAGATCAGTATGATGACTACTGTGATCGGAGCTGTGATCAATATCATTCTTGATCCGATTTTTATCTTCGTATTCAATCTTGGTGTAAGAGGTGCCGCACTTGCCACTGTTTTAAGTCAGGCTGTCGGTGCAATTTGGATTCTTCGTTTCTTATCCGGGAAGAAGACGATCCTTCATCTTAGAAAAGAAAATTTCAGATTACAAAAGGATGTTATCTTACCATGCCTTGCACTTGGTATTTCCACTTTTGTCATGCTTTCTACAGAAAGTATTCTCTCCATCAGCTTTACTTCCAGTCTGTCAAGATATGGTGGAGACCTTGCTGTCGGAGCCATGACGATCATTACAAGTGTCAGCCAGCTTGCCACGCTGCCACTGCAGGGAATCTGCCAGGGTCGGTCAGCCGATCATGAGTTATAACTTCGGTGCCGGCAATAAAGAGCGAGTAAAAAAAGCCTTCTTTACACAATTTAAGGTTTGTACGATTTTCACCAGCTGTTTCTGGCTGATCATGCTGCTGTTTCCTAAGCTGTTTGCAGGAATCTTTTCCAACAATACGGATCTGATCACTTATACCGCATGGGCGCTGAGAATCTATATGGCAGGTATTTTCTCCCTCGGATTCCAGGTTTCATGTCAGCAAAGTTTCATGGCATTGGGACAGGCAAAGGTCAGTCTGCTGCTCGCCTGCTTAAGAAAACTGATCTTGCTGATTCCGCTGATCTTTATCCTGCCACTCTTTATTCAGGATAAGGTTTTTTTTGCAGTCTTTCTTGCAGAACCGATCAGTGATATTGTTGCAGCCACAATCACAACAATCACATTCATGAGCCGCTTTAATGGAATTCTGAATAAAGGCAGTAAAATGAAAACCGCAGAATAAATTTTATATGACTATTCTTTTGACTCCATTTCATGATATAATTAATTTATCTGAAATTTATGAAACGGAGCCGTTAATATATGAAAAAAGCTAAAACTTTTATGGATGATCCTAAAACGCACGAAAGCAACCCAGATTCTTTCCGGTTATATCGTATTTCTCTTTGTATCCGCAGCCATCATTCAGCTGGTAGAGCCTGACATCAACCGCTATGGAGATGCCCTCTGGTATTGCTATGCGGTACTTTCTACCGCCGGATTCGGCGATATTGTTGCCATAACTTTCATTGGCAAACTGGTTTCGGTACTTGTCACAATCTACACGATCTTCGTTGTTGCAATCGTTACCGGTGTTGTTGTCAATTATTACGGACAGATTGTAGAGATGCAGCGTCGTGAAACGGCAATGATGTTCCTGGATAAATTAGAACGTCTCCCGGAACTTTCCAAAGAAGAACTGGAAGACATCTCAAAAAGGGTAAAAAAATTCCGCTGAGTTTTCACTCAACGGAATTTTTGTTTTCCACTTTTCTCTTATCAAATAAGGATAGGCATTTGCTACCTGCTGCCGCAGCCACAAAAATCCATACGAACAATTTCACCGGATAGCATAGAAATAGAAGCATTGTAACGGCTAACGGCTTTTTCATCGTTCCACCTAGAAGCGCCGCTGTAACAATTGCAGATGCGAAAACTAGATGACTCTCTGCATTTCCGCAGATCAGCATTCCCACGCCATATCCCATGCATACACCTGCGAAGATAACCGGGAAGAAATGTCCTCCCTTCAAACCGAACTGTATACAAATATTTGTGAGAAGCACTTTCAAAAATGCAACTCCGATCAGTGCTAACGGAAGGTATTGACTATACTCTTTCATCAACACTCCCATCTGTTCTTCTCCCGAAAACATAACTGCCGGGATTAACATTCCACAGATTCCAAGACAAATTCCTGCGAAAACTTCTCGAAGAACTGCCGGTACCTTTTTCGCAGTTTTCTTCGTTATCTGATGTGTCTTTTCATAAAAACAGCTAACACGCATCCTGCAATAATATAGAGAAGTATTAATGCATAGTCCATCTTTCCGATCTCAACTGCCTCAAAGCTTGGAAATCCAGAAAGTCCTGAACCGAATACTGCGGAAAGTCCTGCATAAATACCTGTTGCAGCAGCAATTGCGATTCCATAAATAACTATCTTTGATGAAATTCCTGCCGGAACAACAGTTTGTTCTGACTTATTCTCTTCTAAAGTGTTCTCTTCCACTTCAAACAATCCAAATAGCGGAGCATGGAATAAAAACACTTAAGGATGCTGCTACCCCGATCTGGGAGTATTCCTTCGCATGCTGTCTGGCAAACTTCAGATTATCTCCTGCCCAGTAACACATTCCGACGATAATTCCGGTAAGCCCTGCTTCCGGTCCTACACTGCTTCCGATCAAAAGCGGCAGCACTGCTGCGATCATCATGACAAGCATATTTTTATAATCATAATGCTTTTCCGTTTTCACTTTTGCCATAACAGTTTCCATTTCTTCCGGATAATCTCCGTACACCTTCCGGAAGATACCGATAAGAAATGCACCGATCACACAGACCACTATCGTATAGTATGGTAATAAAAAATGTTCTGAATCCATTCCCAGATAAGATTCATCCCGACTGACATGATCTTTAAAAAGTGCCCAGACCAACCCGCCGGCAACTGCACCGATAATTGCACAGAACAGCCAGAGCTCTAACTGGTTTTTTATCTTTATATTTCTAATTTCTTTTTGACTGTTCATCGATCTGTCCTTTACGTTTTCTATTTCTCAGATGTTTCTGCATCCGTATCTCTTACCTGTGGAATTAATGAAGCTGCCAGTTTTCCTTTTCCACGATGTTTCAAATATAAAATTCCAATGGCAGAAAATACAACGGCTCCGACAAAATTCACCATAAGATCTTTCATTGTATCTACGATTCCAATGTCTAAATATCCGCCCAGATTCCAGGTCTCACCGTTGATCACAACGGACTGGACATCTACATGGATCGGAACATTTGCACCGGTAGGATTCAGTTTCACAGAGTTGATGACCGGTACGATCCAGTCCTTCTGCATATCCATTCCAAAGAACCAGTCCATGCTGAATTCAAAGAATTCCCACATAACACCAACAGTCATTGAAAAACAGAATGCAAAAAATGCCACAAAGTATGGGGACATCTTAATTGAGAATCGATCACTTCGGTTGAATAAATCAATCAGCGCAAACCCGATTGCCGCCATCAAAAATCCATTCGTTGTATGCAAAATGGTATCCCATACCGGAATCTTTACATAAAATGCATTGATTTCTCCAAGTATCTCTGCCGAAAAGATAAAGATCAGAATAACTGTTTCCAGACCAACCGGAATTGTCACTCCAAGTTTCTTGTCGATAAACTGTGGCACCATAAACAAAATCAATGTTAGAATTCCAAGAAACATATTGTGATAGTTTCCTAAAAAAAATTGTCTGATAATGGAGACAATAACCAACATTGTCAGTACCATCTGGACCCTTGTTCTATTTCTTGCTTTTTTACTTAATTCACTCATTTCTTACCCTCCTTTTCTCTCAACACATTGCGGTCAAAAACACTTTTTATTACATGTTTAAGATATACCGCATCTGTTTTCATAATATACTAATTTCATCTTTTTTTTTCAACAAAAGGTGTCAGGCCGAAGTTTAAAATAACAGCTTCCCCATAGGCCTGACACCTTTCTATCTATCGTTTATAGATTCACTTTAATTTTACTTCTTTTTTCTTCTTCTAATAACATAAATCATTCCACCGATCACTGCAATTGATCCTGCAATCATCAGAATCCATATGTAGCTGATGCTGTCTCCTGTCTTTGCTGTTTTCACCTGTTTTCCTGACACTGAAGTTCCTGTTGGTTTCTTTCCTGCAGTACCTGTCGATGTTTCCTTTGAATCGGTTGGATTCTTTGTTTCTTCTTTCTTCACAATCTGGTAATCTATCTGATAGTCTGTATCCTCTCCGTGAAGCACATAATTATAACATTGCTCGCCTGTCAATCCGACAATACTTGCTGTATATTTTCCAGGTTCCACAGCGTTTCCATCTTCTACTACTGCCTTACATTCATCTTTAAACAGTACTCCTGATAATTCTGCTGTAACATTCACTTCTTTTCCTGTATAGATGATAGTTCCGTCTGTATTCCATACAACATCTACCGGTTTTGGCTGTACGATCAATATTCCTGGTTCAAATGTAACCGCATAGTTTTGATTTTCTACTGTTGTTGGAGCCTTTTCTGTTATTTCATAAGTACCAACTTCACAGGTCTCTTTCTCTGCATTTCCTGCTGTCAATGTGACATTTATTTTCAGATCCTCTATCTGATCATCTCCTGCCAGACTTCCCTCACTGATTGACCAGGTATACTCTGTGATTGTCTGTCCATATTCTTTCTCCGTACGGTCCGGTCTGATCGTAATGCTTCTTGGTTTTACTGTTACAGGAATATTTGATGTAACTGTCTTGTAGTTCGGATTAGCCGGTGTGAAGATCATCTCCTGTTCACTTTGATCCTCTGCTACTGTAAGCATTGTCGTATCGTCTGCAAAACGGAATACACCTTCTCCCGACTGACCGGAAAGTGTTGCTTTCTTTAAGCTGTCTCCATAAATCACTTCTGCTGCCGGGAAAGTCACTTCCGGATCTGCCTGCAAAATCTCATATTCCCATACATGCACGCGGTTTGTGCCGGAAAAGATATAGTTTTCATTGGTCAGACCTATTGCAAGCGCCTTATAATTTCCAACTTCTGTATGATCTGCATTGAGCAGTTTTTTAATCGCACAACTATCCTTTTCTAAAAGGCTGTCTGCTTTCACGTTTGCCTCTATTCCACATGCATTTCCTGTATATGTATACTGTGCTGCCGCATTCCATTCTATCTCTGCTTCCTTTGGTGATACATTAAGGAATGCCGGAAGAACTACAACATCATAATTCGTATTTGTCGCATTGTCTTTCAGGATGACATATCTTCCTGCGTTTCCATATGCGCCAAGAATGTCATCTCCATCTTCATCTGTTATGCTTCCTGTCAGAACATCTTCCGGTTCGATAGTTGTTGCTTTCAATGTCAGTCCGAGACTTTCAACGGTATCGCCTGGAAGAAGTTTCGCCTTTTCTGAATCACTGATCGTAAATGTAAGATCTGCGCTGGTCAACTCATGTCCATATGTCTTTGTTTTCTTTTCTGCACGGACAATGATTCTCTGTGCACTACTGACTGCTCCATTTTCGAATGTAGTATTTTCTGCTGTGCTGCTTTTGGAGCCTGGTGTTTCCATTGTGTTCACTGGATTGATATCAAGATCGTATTCTTTCAAATGAATCCAGTTTACCTTGAATCCGCCTACTGTTTCCGGACAATCAATCTTATAGCTTCCTGCATCGATTGTCTCATTTAATGACTGTCCTGTCTCCTGGATTCTCATTTCATCCGTAACATTTGCAAAAAAGTTCTTCCACTTCATCTGCGCTCAGTGTTTCCGTTGGTGCAACAACGTATGACATCTTCGGAGTTTCACCATAGGAAATTTCTTCATATCCTAGATACGCTGTGATCACTTCTGACTTATTCACTGTTTTTACCGGAACCCACATAGTAACAGTTTTGTATTTTTTATTATCTGCCGGCAGGAAGGTCAATTCAAATTTTGTCTGATCTGTTACTTCCTGATCTGTTACAACATGGGTTGCATCTTCAAACTTCCATGTTCCTGCCGGTGCATTTTCAATCCCTTTCAATGTAGCTTCTGCCAATGTCTGACCATATTCAACTTCTACTTCCGGTGTAGGAAGCTTTGGTTCAAATATCATTTTGCTGTTTTTCTCATAGATCAACCGTGACATTGGTTCATCAATAAAGTTAAGCATTACTGTTCCAAGGAATCGGTTATCGATACAATTCTCCTTATCTTTATATAAATCCGAATTGATATCTCTTGTCATATTCAACGGAATTCCATTTGCACAGGAAGTATAATTAATTACCCATGAATTATACTCAATTGGATGACTTGTATCTATTCCTGTTGTCTGTTTCATTGTTCCTGCTATATATTCCCACTTCTTTGAATAAATATCACAGTCATATGTATTATATGCATCCTGAATATACACATGATTTTTTCCATCATCATATGTTTTTATATGCATACTTATAATCTCTATAACTCACATCATCCCAATTGGTAAGATCAAGTCCCATTGCACGCGTCTGCCAGGCTTCATAATTTTGAGTTAATTTAAATCTTCGGATAAGTACAATTTTTCCACGAGCTTCCTTCATTGATGGAATGTCTCCCTCAGTGTACACTTTATCCTGATGATTTTTCACAAATTCTGCAACTGCATGCTCCATTCCTACTGTAGAACCATCATCCGGTTTTATCGTAAGAATAATTGTTTCTGAAGGATGTTTTTCCAAAAAAGCAAGTGATGTATTAAGGATTGACTGTAATGTAAGATCGCTTCCGTCTTTTTCCTGACACTGCCATGAATCGCCTCCATGTACGATTTTCACATCTGCCGCAGAAGCATCGTCTTTTGTTGATTTCCTCGAATATCAAAGCTACGTGCTCCCATATTTAACTGTTCATCATAATAAAGATTCTGACAGGATGTGAGTGATAAACTTGCAACAAGGTCTTGTACAACCCCGGCTGTCCCAGTATCATGTGTCGCTGGAATATTAACGGAAGACAATAGTGCATCGTCTGGAATGCCTGCCATCCATTCATCTGCGTAACCGTAAGCCGTATCATTTGTACTTCCTGCCAAAATTGACACATTCATAGCCGTCGCTGTATGACCAATCCATGTCTCGCCAATCCCCTTTTTAGATACATACCGCTTCTGGCATTCATGATTTTATATGTTCCATCATCCTGTCTAAAGAAGCGCCACAGTTGGCTGGTATTTTGATTTCTGTCAAAACTTTCCTTATTCCAGATATGTACTATTGTATTTGCACAACCTGATTCTCCCAGGACATCTATCGCATAATTGGTATCTTTCTCTCCATCCGATATAGCTTCAATTCTATATGCCTGATAGTCTGGATACCAAACCAGTTTCCATTTACTGGCGATCCCCTGTTCTAGAAAAAAGTAACTGTGTTCCTGGGAGTGACTCATTTGAAGGCCTGTTTATTGCTTCATGTGTTTCTGCTTTATAGATTTCAGAAACTACACTTTTATCTTCTTCTTTTAAAACCTGACTTTCTTTTCCTGTGAGCGGAACCACCGATTTTGTAACCAGCCAGACTTTTCTATATTTTTTTCTTCTGTCTGAATAATATTGGGATTATTATTATTCAAATTTCCTGAGTATCCAAGCCATCTTCCACTTTTTCTATTCTTTATATAATATCTTTTATTTCCGTTTGCATCATTTCCAAGATAATAAAATGCAAATTGACGATGCTCTTTTCCTTTGACTTTCTCATCATTACTTTCCCATACATGTATCTTTGCACCGCTATCTTTACTTTCATCTTTTACATCTGCGAAACGATCTGTTCCATTCACCTTAATGTGTTTAATTCCATACCATCCGTTTTCTATTTTATCCAGACGAAAACGGCAATTACCGCCTTCTCCGGTATCCAAATGTACATCGCTTCCTTTCTCGCCACTGTCATTTACATTCCAACGATAATCTGTATTTTCTTCCAATGTAATAAATAATTCACTGTTCGTCTCCATATTTGTGTCCAGCGTTCCACTGGAATCTGCCGCTTTTACACTGATTGGAATCCCCGTAAGTGCTATCGTCATACATATGAGCGCTGCCATTATCCTTTTTATTGTTTTCATATCCGTTTTTCCTCCTCATTTGTATTTTGCTATATTATCGGCAATCATATTTCTTATTATTATATTTTTGATACCAGATTGTTCAATATTTTTGACATGAACTGTCTGAAAATGGCACGAATCGTCATTCTGTGGTATACTAATCCTATGTCAAAACGTTTGTATTTAATATGAACTGTGCAAACCTGCACGACAACACTTTTATGGATTATCTATTTCAAAAGGGGGGATTTTGATGCGGACTTTAATTTTCCAGACTTTGGAATTTACAGTTTTGATTCCTGGTATGCTGCTTGCCTATCTGCCGGTAAGATCATCTCTGAAACAAACACCTAAGAAGCTGGCTGTCTGATGCTCCCGCTTCTTATTATATGCTCTTGTTTTTGTGGTTTTGCATGCTATAGATTCCATTTGTCAACAAGATCTGTTCTTCTTCCTCTTTTGTTTGTTCTACTCGTTCTATATCATAGCACTTTATTAATTTCACTTTGGAAATCTGTCAGCATCTATCTTGCCGTCTGTGCAGTTTTTTCCTGCTTTAACAGCCTTTCCAGAGCCGTTTCTACAATGTTGAATTTGGGTTCTGAACACCTTGCATTTTCCGGTTCTTCTACTTTTGGAATCCTGTATAATCTTTTCTGCATTCTTTTCGTCCTTCTCATATGGTATCCAGCCTCCCATTCAGTCAAAGAAATGGTAGAAGATGAAAATCTTGCTCCGACCTGGTATGTTTTCTGGATTCTCCCGGTTCTGGTCATCGGATTGAACCTTGCTTTGATTCCAAAATATAATACCATCCTGCACACGCAGCGTTTTCTGCGTGGATACATTGTGATTGTTTATGCTCTTCTACTCATCCTTGCATTATTTTACTCGATGTTTTTAATGATGGCTAATATCCTGAATAAAAACAAAAAACTTCAGCAGGAAAATCTTTTTCTTTTCTGTACAGCAGGAACGATATGAGAATTTAAGAAGTGCGATTGAAGAAGCCAGACAGGCTCGACATGATATTCGTCATCATTTTTTACAACTTTCTGCCATGGCAAAAGACGGTGATTTAGAAAAGATCAAAGAATACCTGCAAAATGCAATGGATAAAATTCCAAACCTTACTTATCACTTCTGTGAAAATCAGTCTGTCGATAACGTGATTGGATATTATTATGCGCTTGCTCAAAAGAAGAAATTCCATTTGCTGCCCGTGTTGATCTTCCAAAAGAACTTTTCATAGATGAAATGGATCTCTGTCTTATTCTTTCCAATCTATTAGAAAATGCATTGGAAGCCAGTCGCAAAACTACCGCTGCGCAGCAGCAGATATCGTTGGAAATCTATCAACATTCTGCTTCTATTCTTTTTAATCCGGGTAGAAAATAATTTTGACGGAACGATCAAAGAAAAAGAACCATCTGTTCCATTCCACCAAGCGAAAAGGTCTGGGAATCGGTACCCAGTCTGTCCGCAGAATGGCAGAAAAGAACGATGGTTCTTGTAATTTTACTTATGAAGATGGAGTCTTTACCGCAAAGGTTATGCTTCGCGCTGACCTTTAAAAGGCTATGCTTTCTTTCTTCCTCTTACTGCTGCCACGATCATGCAAAGAAGAATTGTCAAAACCATATCCGGAAGTGTATTTCCAAGCAGCATATCAATATTCATCAGAACACGGTATAAAATGAAGCCGGCCAGCCAGATCAACAGATTACACCAATCGAATCCGGTTTCCGATTTTTTTTTTCAGAATAAAGAAATCTGCAATCTGCACTGCGATCATTGGCGCAAATACAGAGCCGATCAGATACAGGAAATCTGTGATATCGTCCATCGGATAGACAATTGCTCCGATGGTACCGATCACTGTTACAACTACAGCAACGTATTTTCCTTTAAGTCCTGCAAAGATGGATTCACTTGAAATTCCTGCGGAATATGCATCCAGAAATGTTGTTGTAACTGTTGAAAATACAATAATCAGAAGTCCGGCGATTCCAAGTCCTGCTTTTTACCATGATCTGTGCGATATCACTTTCTCCTGTGAACAATGCAGCACCCATTCCGACCAGATACATAAAACAGCTTACAACTCCATAAACAACTGTACTGACTGCGGTTGCCTTCACAGGCTCTTTCGCCTCTCTTGTATAATCACTGATCAGCGGAAGCCAGGATAATGGCATTGCAACCGCAAGTTCTACTGCTGCTCCAAAGGAAAATGTCTCATCGGTAATGGATGTAACTACAGTTCCATCAAAGAAAATAATCTTAAAAAGAATCAATGTAAGAATAAAAAGTGCTGCCATCGCAACTGTATTTACCTTTCCAAGATTCGTAATTCCGATCAGAATCCATACAATGATCAATGCACCTATTACCAGACACCATACCCAGTGTCCCACTGTAAAGATGCCTTCTGCTGCCAGTGCTCCATCATAGATCATAATTGCAGTCCATCCGACAAGCTGAAGCACATTCAGGATTGCGAAAAGCTGTCCTCCATGACTTCCAAAGCTGTCTTTTACTGTCTCCATGGCACTTTTTCTTGTCTTACCGCCAATCACTCCAGCCAGAAACAACATGATACATCCAATCACATGTCCTACCAGAATGGCTGCCAGCCCTCTGCCAAATCCAAGAGCTGCAAAATATGTCCCTGTAAGAATCTCAGCAATGGAGACTCCTGCTCCAAACCAGATTAATCCGTTCTCAAATAATGATGTTCTTTTTTCCATAGTTTATGCCTCTGCTTCTTTTGTATATTCATTCTGGATAGCAAATCCATGATCCATTGGACCGCTTCCCTTCCCAAGGTCAAGCATTGCTGCAAGTGCCCCAGAGATATACTCTTTCGCACGCTCCACAGACTCCTCCAATGAGAATCCTTTTGCAAGATTAGAAGCAATCGCAGAAGACAATGTACAACCTGTACCATGAGTATTCGGATTATCAATTCTTTTTCCGTTAAACCATCGATACGCTCCATCTGCATACAGCAGATCATTCGCATCATTTAAGTTATGTCCACCCTTGCAGAGTACTGCACAGTGATATTTTTCTGAAATTTCTTTCGCCGCATCGATCATCTCTTCTGCACTTGTGATCTTTCTTCCGATCAACTCCTCTGCCTCCGGAATATTCGGAGTCAGTACACTTGCAAGCGGGAATAATTCTTCCTTCAATGTATCCGCCGCATCATCACTGATCAGCTTCGCTCCGCTTGTTGCTACCATAGGATCTACTACAATATTCTTTGCTTCATACTGACGCAGCTTCGCTGCAATAACTTTGATCAGTTCTTTATCTGAAACCATCCCGATCTTTACGGCATCCGGATAGATATCTGTAAAGATACTGTCAAGCTCCTGTCCTAAAAATTCCGGTGTTGCATTTAATATAGAAGTAACACCTGTTGTATTCTGCGCTGTCAATGCAGTAATCGCACTCATTGCATATACTCCATTGGTGATCATTGTCTTGATATCAGCCTGGATTCCTGCGCCTCCGCTAGAGTCACTTCCGGCGATTGTAATTGCTGTTTTCATGTTCTTGGCCTCCTTCTTTTTTTTAAAAACGGGTACAAAAAAAAGCGGGTGATGGGAATCGAACCCACGTATCCAGCTTGGAAGGCTGGTGTTCTACCATTGAACTACACCCGCGTGTCTTGCGTTATCTCTGACACGAGTTATATCTTATCATACGCATCAGAGATATGCAAGCACAAATTTAAATTCTAAGTTTTTTAAATTTTTTGTATCTACCTTATTACAATTTTTGCAATTCCATCAATTTCTTTCTTAATCTCATATTTTCCTCTTCTGCTTTATCAGCTCTTTGTTTTTTTCTTCTGCTCTTTGTTTTTTCTTCTTCTGCTCTTTGTTTTTCTTCTTCCGCTCTTTGCTTTTCTTCTTCTATCTTTTGCTTCTCTTCTTCTAGTTCTCTTGCAATGCTCTCCTTCGCTTGAGCCACCTGTTCGGCTACCTTCTCTGCCACTTGTTCTTCGACCTGTTTTGCAACACTTGCCTTTACTTGTGCCAATTCTTCTTCCATCTCGTCAATCATCAACTTTACTGTATTACGATCCAAAATCTCAAGTTCTTTCGAAAACATCTCCATCATTCCTTCCATATTAAGACAGAGTGTATAGATTTCTTCATAAATCTTCTGAAAATCCGAATTCTGATTCAAAAGTTTTATAATCATCTCTGGATCATCCTGACTGAGAAATACAAGCCACTCTTCCAATCTGTTTTTTATCTTTCTGTTTTCATTTTGAATGATGTCACTAAAAATGTCAAGACATATAAAAGTATATTCTTGCAGTAAATTCACTTCTACTCCTGTATCACTTTTTTTGTTCGCAATGGTGAATATATATTTCTTTCGAAAACCTGCGGAAATCAGCGCTGCTCTTTTCAAATAATACAATTGTATAGACTTTCTGAATTCTCTTATAAGTAAATGAATTTCCTAATTCTGCGCGCACTCGTTTATACTGTCGTAACAATAAATCAGAAGAATAACAGGCACTTCTCTGTCCTGGAAATAAATATCCCATTTTTTGTACTTCAACATTTGCTATACTGCCATCTTCAAACTGAACAACAATGTCCATAATCAATAAGGAGCTCTCTGCTGCAATACGCGCTGATTCATTCGGAAGTACTTTTAAAATTCTAATTTTTCTTCCCAGTATTTCTGATAGAAAATCATTTAACCTTTCGGGTCTGGTATCCGGATTCATAATAACTTTAAAATAGGTATCATAGAGAAGTTTTTACACCTTTTACACCAGTGCAAATGTCAAGATATTCCTGTTGGTATTTTTCTTCCCAACCGCAAAATGTCTTCCACATTTTCGGGCTATTCCGGATTTCTTCAAGCACTTGTCCTTTGGTTCTGATCATTGGGAAATAGTTTTGTAATTTGTTTTTCATCGTTTATTTTGATGCGATATTTAAAATAAAACAGTCCTCTTACCTGCCCAACACCAACTTCATGAATTGGTATGTTCTCAGAATATCCCAGTCCACTTTTAATTGCAATGTGTTTCTTGTTTATAACTCATCTTTTTTTGTTGATAATTTGTGGATAACTTTACAAATCAATATTTTTTAATTTTCATTGTCATTTTCGCCAAAAAAACATTATAATACAATTAATTTATAGTTATTTTTTATTCAAAACGCCATAATTCAAAAAAGCGGAGAAAAAATGTCACATGGCCTTAATGTATCAGCTTTTTTCTCTATAATGAATAAAAAGGAGGAGGAAGATTCGTGGATTTATTTAATAGCTTACCACTTAAAAAGCAGGAATATATGAACCGGCTTTTCAGAAACTGTACGGAAAAAGTCAAGTATTACATGTCCGTGATCGATGTGGAAGCTGACCAGACTTTTATCAAAGCCGGAGAAGAATGCAAGTACATATACATCATTTTATCAGGGAAAGTAACCGGAGTCGAATGGCCGATGCATGAGAAATCTTATTTCTTTAAGGACTTTGGACCGGGTGACTTCTTTGGTGAGATTGAATGTTTTGCCGGACTTCCAAGATACCGGAGATTCTGGTACTTAACCAGACACGAGCGCGCATTTCCGAAGAAGTGGGGATTTCTATTAAAACTCTGGACAGAAACATCAGAAAGCTGGAAGAGATGAATCTTCTGACGCTGAATAAAGGAAAGATCGTGATTACCAAGGCCCAATATCTTCAGATGAAACAGGATATTGATTTTTACGTAAACGGTTGATCCAAACTTATGTTTAAGGAGGGGATAACATGTATGTAGGAAAAAAGGTTACTCGTGTAGATGCCTACGATAAAGTAATTGGACGTACAAGATATACAGATGATCTCTGTGATAAGAGTGCCTATATTGCACGTATTTTACACTCTACAATTGCCAACGGACGTATTCTTTCTATTGACACATCTGAAGCTGAGAAGATACCTGGAGTTGTAAAAGTATTTACCTGTTTTGATTTAAAGGAAAAACATTATTTTCCAACTGCCGGACATCCATGGTCCACAGATGAATCACATCAGGATGTTGCCGATCGTCTTGTACTTACAGACCGCGTCAGATTTTATGGGGATGATATCGCTGCGGTTGTAGCAGAGGATGAGGTTTCCGCTGCACAGGCACTTCGTGCGATCAAAGTAGAATATGAAGAATATCCATTTGTTCTGGATGTTCTAGATGCTATGAAAGAGGATCCTCCTGAGCTTCATGAGGATTATCCAAACAATATTCTCAAACACACAACGATCAGTAAAGGTAACTACGAAGAAGCAATCAAAGAACCTGGACTGATCAAAGTAGAAGGCTGGTACAGCACACCAACCCTTCAGCACTGTCATATTGAAAACGTTATCTGCTATGCTGAGATGGAAGGCGACCGCATCAAGGTTGTAAGTTCTACTCAGATTCCTCATATCGTACGTCGAGTTGTCGGTCAGGCACTCGGAGTTGAATGGGGTAAGATCCGTGTCGTTAAGCCTTACATCGGCGGTGGTTTCGGAAATAAACAGGATGTTTTGTATGAGCCACTTTGTGCATGGCTGTCCATGCAGCTTCACGGACATCTTATTAAACTTGATGTACCAAGAGAGGAGACCTTTGTTTCTACCCGTGTACGTCATGCGATCAAGAGCCACATCATTTCATGGGTTCGTCCGGATGGAACATTTGCTGCAAGAAAACTGGAAGCATTTTCTGATCAGGTGCTTACGCATCTCACGGTCACAGTATCTGTGCCAAAGGAGTTGGCGCATTCCCGCAGCTTTATCCTTGTGATAACGTAGAGGCTGATGCTTATACAATATTCACGAACAAATCCGTTGCCGGTGCGATGCGTGGTTACGGAATTCCACAGGCAATGTGGGCTGTAGAATGTCATACAGAAGACATTTGTGCAAAACTTAACATGGATCCGCTTGAATTCCGCCGCAAGAACCTGATGCCGGTCGGATTCAAGGATGCATTTTCTAAAAATGAATTATACAGCGACACATTCAACCAATGTCTTGACAAAGGAATCGAAGTTACTGATTACCTTCGTAAATACAAAGAATACCAGAACCAGACAGGAGATATCCGCAGAGGTATCGGTATGGCAGTCTTCTGGTACAACACAGCTGTATGGCCAATCTCACTTTAGACATCTTCCTGCCGTATGGTATTGAATCAGGATGGTTCTCTTCAGGTTCAGCTCGGTGAGACAGGATCGGACAGGGTGCTGATACTGCATATTCACAGATGACTGCAGATATTCTTGGCGTTCCGCTTGAAGCTGTACACGTTGTTTCCTGTCAGGATACAGACGTTACACCATTCGGAACAGGTGCTTATGCATCCCGTCAGACTTATACAGCCGGATTCTCAATTCGCCAGACAGCACTGCTTCTGAAAGAACGCATTTTGAAATATGCGCATGAACTGACAAGAATGCCTGAATATAACCTGGATATCATTGACGGACAGATTGTTCGTATCACAGATAACCGTGTTCTGCTGTCTCTTGGAGATCTTTCAACAGAAGCACTTTACAGCCTTTCACACAGTGAGCATCTATCAGCTGAAAGTACAGCACAGATTAAGTCCAATGCTTACTCCTTCGGATGTACATTTGCAGAAGTTGAAGTTGACATCCCGATGTGTAAGGTAAAACTGCTTGATATCGTCAATGTACATGACGCCGGAACTCTTATCAACCCGGCACTTGCTGAAGCTCAGGTACACGGTGGTATGAGTATGGGAATCGGATTCGGACTTTCTGAAAACCTGCTCTTTGATCCGAAGACCGGAAGAGCATTAAATAATAACTTGCTCGATTACAAGTTATCCACATTTATGGATCACCCGAGACTACGCGCTTATTTCGTAGAAAATGCGGAGCCTACAAGTGCATTCGGAACAAAATCTCTTGGTGAGCCACCGACATGTTCCATTGCACCTGCAATCCGTAACGCAGTTTATCAGGCAACAGGTGTCTATGTAAATGATGCACCGGTGAATTCACACCATCTGTTCCGCAGTATGAAGGAACAACATATGTTTGAGGAAGGAGGAGAAGCAAATGTATGATCTTAAAGCACTTTATGAAGCTGAAAGCGTAGCTCATGCTATACAGCTTTTTACAGGAACATCCGGAAGCACAGATCATTGCCGGCGGAAGTGACGTTCTTGTACAGATGCGCGAAGGACGTCGCGCAGGAAAAGAACTTGTAAGCATTTACAAAATTGATGAAATGAGAGGCATATCTTATGAAGAAGACGGTGCGATCCGCATTGGCTCTCTGACCAGCTTCTCTCATATTACAAAGGATCCGATCATCCAGAAGCATATCAACGTACTTGGGGAAGCTGTTGATATGGTTGGTGGACCACAGATCCGTAACATCGGAACGATCGGTGGAAATACATGTAATGGTGTTACATCCGCTGATTCCGCTTCAACACTTCATGCATGGGATGCAATTGTTGAGATCACAGGACCGGACGGAGTTCGCAGAATCCCGATCCATGATTTCTATATTAAAGCAGGAGTCGTTGATCTGAAACCGGCAGAGATTCAGACAGCGATCATCATTCCGAAGGAAGCATACGAAGGCTACCACGGACATTACATTAAATACGCAATGCGTAATGCAATGGATATCGCAACAACAGGATGTTCTGTCAATGTAAAACTCTCTGAAGATAAGAAGACAATCGAGGATGTCAGAATTGCTTACGGAGTTGCAGGACCTGTTCCGATGCGTGCACCTTCTGCTGAGGCAAAAGCAAAGGGCAAACCGCTTACAAAAAGCTGTTGTTCATGAATTTGGTCAGGCTGTTCTGGAAGATATCAATCCACGTGACAGCTGGAGAGCATCCAAAGCATTCCGTCAGCACATCGCTACTGTTCTTGCAGAGCGCGCACTGACAGAATCTATCAGATTGGCAGGAGGTGTGATCGATGAATAAACAGTACAAATTACTTACCTGCACGATCAACGGTAAGAAAGTCGAGAAAATGATCGATGTCCGTGCATCACTTACAGATGTTTTAAGAGATGACTTCCGTCTGACCAGCGTAAAGAAAGGCTGTGAAGTCGGAGAATGTGGAGCATGCAATGTAATCATTGATGGGGAATGCTTCAACTCCTGTATCTATCTCGGTGTATGGGCTGAGGGAAAAGAAATTATCACGCTGGAAGGACTTGCCGGACCAAATGGTGAGTTATCCGATATTCAGCAGGCATTTATTGATGAAGCAGCTGTTCAGTGTGGCTTCTGTACACCGGATTCATCATGAGTGCAACTGAACTTTTAAATGCCGGCAAAGAATTTTCAGATGATGAGATTCGTAAAATGATGTCCGGTCATCTGTGCCGTTGCACAGGTTATGAAAACATTTTCCGTGCAGTCAAGAAGACAATGCTTCGCAGACTCGGAAAAATGAAGAAGCAGACGCTGTCTAACTATCCAATATGGAAGATTGGTTCAATCCTGTACGAAGGAATCAAGATGCTCAAAGACTGCGAGTTCAATGACCGCACAATGATCATTGTATCTCTCGCTTTCTGCGTCGGCGTTGGTCTTACACAAAACAGATGCGAACTTCTTCAGCGCTTTCCCACAGGCTGTGGGAGATATCTTCAACGGAAATGCTGTTGCAGGTGTGTTCGTAGTATCACTGCTGCTCAGTCTGATTCTGCCGAAAAATAAAAGTGAAAAAGTAGAAGATTAACGAATAAGAAGAAAATAACAGCTGTAATTGAAAAATATTTCTCTTACAGCTGTTATTTTTCTTTTTTTAAAAGGTTTTCTTTTACCATCCAGCTTCCGGAGCAACCATCACCTTGATTATTTGGGCTTCCTTCTGCATATTCCGCTCACTCCTTTGTGCTGATCTTCTCCAGACATGCAATCAATTCTGCCTCACTTCTTACCACTGCATCCGGCTTTACATCACCTGCTGCCTGATGTCCGCGATGATTATACCAGACTGCATTCCATCCTGCTGCTTTTGCCCCAACAATATCATTTTCAAAAGAATCTCCTACATAGCAGATCTCTTGCGGCAAAATCCCCATTCTTTCCGCCGCACGACTGAAAATCCTCTTGTCCGGTTTTGCTACCCCGAGTGCTCCTGATATAAATACATGACCTACTGGAATCCATTCCGTTACACCAAGCGCATTCACTTTATCCCACTGATGCTGCGCCGGACCATTCGTAACGATTCCCAGAGTCACCTTCTCTTTCAAGTTCTGCATCAACTGTCTCATTGCATCTGTCATCTTGATTTCATGCTGTTTTTCTTCATAAACCGCCTGGAACTCCAGAGCTTTCAGCGCATTGATCTTCTTCCCGTAATCAAGAAATGCGTTCTTAAACCGATAGATATACATCTCTTCCATTGACATCTCACCACTCAAGCACCGTGCATACACGGAATCACTGTATCTTCTACTTGCGAGAAACGCACCTTCCAGATCTAAATCTGTATCTTCCGGGAAAATCTCCCCTGCATGTTTGCTTAAATGGAGTTGATAAATCATATAATGTGTCGTCTACATCGAATACAATTGCTTTCATTATTCTCATCCTGTCCTTTTTCCACTCCCTGGTAAACTGTTTTGATTACTGTTCGCACTACATACGACTGGCAATCCATTCTGACAGATACCATACTTGTTATCTTTTTTATCAATCTATTGATAGTCTAACATAGTTTATTTCTTTTGACTAGGTTGAATTTTTGTCCACTATTTTATAAATCTTATAAGTATACGCTAACCATAAACCTGATTATCCCTTGCATCACCGTGCTATAATTAAAATTAAGGTGGTTAGAAACATTTACCATCTGCTAAGGAATTTGAAAGAAGGCATTTTAATGAGAACTTATGTTACACACTATTTTAACTTTGAATACATCGGAATCTACCTGCTCGTCTCGCTGATCGGGCTGGCCGTTGTGATCGGTATTGTTCTTGGCGTAGCCAAATTGAAAACACGCCAGCGACTGCAGGATGACTCCCTGTCTCACAAAGCAATCCGTCGTATCAACCGCCATCACCAGGAGCGCAAGAGAAGCATCATCGAAAGCTTCTTCGAAATGGTCTTCGCCAGCACCTCCGTGCTGATCTTTCTGTCTCTTTTACTATGTTATTGACGAGAGGATTCCAGGCGTGTCCATCTATTGGCAGAAGTATCAGGATATTATCCTTTTACTTCCTTTGCTTCTCCGTTATCTTAAATGGATGGCTTGATATTGTATTTGTACCATTGGAAGAAATAGATTCCAACCAGAAGGCGTCCATTCGACTGGTATCTTCCTTTTATATTATACTGATACTTCTGTATATTAAGTTTATTTACAATGATGACAACTACGATTCACTGATGATGTACTTCATCACACTTGCTGTTGGCCGGTTTATCTACTTTGATTTTACAATGGATGACTTTTTAAGCACACTTCACGGCTTTTGGGAAGAATTGCCACTGCTTATCCTGATGGCAAGTTACTCCGGATTCGTCTGCTGGTTTGGATTCTATACCGGGTTCCTGCTTACGTCTAACGGTGTGATCGTCAGTACACTGCTTGCACATCTTTTATGGTATGTTCGATTTTTATATTGGATAAGACAAGAGTGCTGAGATTGGTGATGTGAGTATTATATTATAATGTTTATAAAAATTGACAAATTTATGTTATTTTGTATAAGTTAAGCCTATGCACAAAGAAGCAGAATCATTTCCACCCACGATTCTGCTTCTTTTATTTCCTTATTATATTCGTAACTGTTCAGAGCCAACCTCCAAAATGCTACGCATTTCGTCGGTATGGCGTATCCGCCAAATAAAATTTCAAAAACAGCCTTAAAAAATGCAAGCATTTTACACCTGTTTTATGAAATTTTGCTTGGCTCTGAACAGTTACTTATATCCCAGACACAACCTTAACCAATAACAGTACCAGCACGATCAGAATAATCGGCTTAATCACTTTCACCCCATTATTCACAACCATTCCTGCACCTACGTAATGTCCTGCGATACTGAAACAGGATGCTGCCAGTCCCAGTCCCCACAGGATTTTCCCTGCCAGGATAAATGTGATCAGCGCTGAAATATTGGAAGAAAGATTCACAATCTTCACATTTCCTGTCGCTTTCTCCAATGGTATCTTCGCAAGCTTGGTAAATACAAGCAGCAAGAAGGTTCCTGTTCCCGGACCGTAGAATCCGTCATAACAACCAATCACCAAAGAGCATACAATCGCGATCAGATACTGCTTGTTCTTTGTCATTCCGACCGGAACTTCCACATCCATGTTCTTGTCTCTCAACACACAGAAGGCTACGATCGGCAGGATAACAACCAATACCATTTTCAAAATATGGTCGCTGATGATCAACGCCAGATTCGCCCCTGCAACAGAACCAATCAACGCTCCGATCACCGTTCCGGGTACGAATCCCCAGTCTACTTTCTTATTCTTAATCAATCTCGCTGTCGACACTACCGTTCCTGTTGAAGATGACAGCTTGTTCGTCGCGATTGCATTATGCACCGGAATCCCGGCAAACATATATGCCGGAAGCGAGATAAGTCCACCGCCTCCTGCAATTGAATCAACAAAGCCCGCCAGAAACACCAGCGGGCATACAATCAGATAAATCCCCATTTTCCTTGTTCCTTTTCTTCTATAAAATTAGATATCAGAGACAAACGCCCCGACTTCCTATTGTAACGGTTTACAAGGAATCTGTAAATATCATTTATTGTTGTTTTCCTCCGAGATGGCGAATCATCGCTAACATAGATGTGCTTGCATGAAGCGGTGTAATCTTTATCTCCGGATGCTCTTCCTGAAATACACGGAACACTTCATCCGCAAAACCGCGCCCCATGAATTCAATTCCACGGAAATCAATCACAAGCTCCTTGTATCCTTCTGCATCTTTCAGAACTCTTCTTGCATGGGATCTTGCCACCGGATCCACAAAAAGGCAATACATCCTTCAGTATTATTGTTTTTTTACTTCTTCCATTCTACCCACCGCTTTCCTGGTATTTTCTATATCTATTTTTACCATATTTTATCAAGATTTTCAAGTTGTACAGCATTTTTATTTACTCTATTCTACAAAAAACTCCTCTCAGACTGCATCTTATCACAACTGAAAGGAGTTCTCCTATTATTTGCAAGCAGTGTAACTTTTATTTTAATTGTTCCGGCTCTTCGACTTCATAATCTGACCAGCTGAAATCTTTTTACTTATTCTCTCACAAGCACCTTCACGATCTCACCCATATACATTGTATGGTAATCTTTGCCCGGATACCATTTTTCATCCGGTCCGTCTACTGTAAAGCACTCCGGTTTCATCTCCTGTGCATAAAGCTTTCTGCAGACAAAGATCAGATCTGCTTCTTCATACGCTGTTGTTCCGTCTGTGTAATACGGTGTCAGACCTGCTTCTTTATCTTTATCACATTCGCGACCTGACTTGGAACCACAAAGATTTAATGCTTTTCTATAATCTTCCTTAAAGAAAGAAAGTGTAAACATCTCTTCTGCATCTACGAATTCTTTCGTATATCTCTGTGGGCGAATATATGCTGTAGCCACATTCATCCCCCACATAATTCCAACACCACCCCAGCTGGCTGTCATTGTATTATGCTTCTCTTCATCTCCTGCTGTGATCAACATCCATTCCTTGCTGATCTTTGTAAAAGGGTTAAATGAAAGTTCCTCAATCTTTACTTCTTTAAATGCCATTTTTGTTTCCTCCTTATAAGAAGCGGCCGTTACTGTATCCAACTTAATGCTACAGTAACAGCCACTATCTCTCTACTTCATTTCAATTATTTTGCAACAATTCTGCGGAAGTTTTTCTTTCCTTTTTTCACGATCTTACCTTCTCCGTCGAAGTCTGCCGGAGCATATGTTGTTGTAATGTCTGTTACTTTCTCTCCGTCTACAGAAACACCCCCCTGTGTTACGGCACGTCTTGCGTCAGATCTGGAAGATGCCTGTCCGCTCTTTACGAGAACTGCAAGGATATCAATCTTTCCATCCTGGAAATCTGCCTCTTCCAGTTCTGTTGTTGGCATGTTATCAGCATTTCCCTGGCTGAACAGTGCACGTGCACTCTCCTGTGCTTTCTTCGCTTCTTCCTCACCGTGAACAAGTTTTGTCAGCTCATATGCAAGATTTCTTTTGCTGTGTTAAGCTGTGCACCTTCCCAAGTATCCATCTTGTCGATCTCTTCAAGTGGAAGGAATGTCAGCATACGGATACATTTCAGAACATCAGCATCTCCGACATTTCTCCAGTACTGGTAGAAATCGAATGGGGATGTCTTGTTCGGGTCAAGCCATACAGCACCTGACTGTGTCTTACCCATCTTCTTACCTTCGGAGTTTAGAAGCAGTGTGATTGTCATAGCGCTTGCATCTTTACCAAGTTTACGACGAATCAGCTCTGTACCTGCGAGCATGTTGCTCCACTGGTCATCTCCACCAAACTCAAGGTTACATCCATAATTCTGGAACAGCTCGTAGAAGTCATATGCCTGCATGATCATGTAGTTGAACTCAAGGAAGCTGAGCCCCTTCTCCATTCTTTTGCTTGTAACACTCCGCTGTCAGCATTCTGTTTACTGAGAAATGAGGTCCTACCTCACGAAGTACATCAATGTAGTTCAAGTCAAGCAGCCAGTCCGCATTGTTTACCATAAGCGCTTTTCCATCAGAGAAATCGATGAAACGGCTCATCTGCTCTTTGAAGCAGTCACAGTTATGCTGGATCTGCTCCGGTGTCATCATGCTTCTCATATCAGTTCTTCCGGATGGATCTCCGATATATCCTGTACCACCACCGATCAGTGCGATTGGCTTGTTTCCTGCTTCCTGCAGACGTTTCATCAGGCACAGTGCCATGAAATGTCCTACATGAAGACTGTCTGCTGTCGGGTCGAATCCGATATAGAATGTAGCCTTTCCATTATTTACAAGTTCTTTGATTCTCTCTTCATCTGTTACCTGGGCGATCAGGCCTCTTGCCCGAAGTTCTTCATAAATTCCCATCTTTCTTCTCCTTCTCTTTTTTATATTTCTGTAATCTCTACAGAATGTTCATAACATGTTGTTGAGCACAAGTACCGTGCCCCCTAACACTACAACGCATCATTCAGCATCAGATTATTTTGTATTAAAAAGTCCTTACTGCATGACGCAATAAGGACGATCTATCACCGTGGTACCACCTTAATTCACCGACAAGATATCTGTCAGTCTCCTTCGTGCAATAACGAGCACAACTCCGTCACAGCCTACTCTCCGTCTGATCTGCTGTCCATATCAATCGTTGAACTTCCATCATCAGATTTCGGTGTGAAGCTCCGGGATGTATTCACAGTCAGTCATCTACGCGCCTCTCATCAGCCGGCAGCTTTCTGTGTGTCTGTTCTGTCTGTTACTTGTTCCCTTCATAGCCTTACATATATAACTTCCATATAAGAGTCATAATAAACTCTCGTAGTCTTGATGATAGACTATTGTAATCCTTTTGTCAAGTGGTCTTGTATATATAACAAAGAATGTGCCTTGGCACATTCTAGCGCCTGCGGCGGTCGCTTGCGACACCTACCTTGTACGCCGCAGTGCGCATCCCTAGCGGGCGCTTTTATATATTAGGAAAGAACTTTCCTAATATATAAAAACGGAAGTGTCCCCGGCTCTTCGCCGATTCCACTTCCGCTTTTGAAAAGGGATTATTAATGTGTGTGTTATCCGTATTCTTTCACATCATTATCCCGGATAACCTAATTATCATTTAAACTTATTTGCAAAGTTTCTTGAACTCGTCAGCTACAAACTGAACTTTTGTTCCAATGATTACCTGAACGTCTTTCTGAGATGGACGAACAACGCCTGCAACACCTGCAGATTTGATCTTCTTCTCATCTACCTTAGTGTAATCTTTGATTACAAGACGAAGTCTTGTGATACAGTTGTCGACAGACTCTACGTTATCTTTTCCACCAACACCATCAAGAACGATCTTAGCTACTGTTGTGAAGTCATCGTTTGCAAGAACAACTTTTGTTTCATCATCATCGTCATCTTCACGACCTGGTGTCTTCAGATCGAATTTAACGATTGCGAAACGGAATACAGCGTAGAATACGATGAAAGCTGCGATTCCAAGAGGAATGATAAGCCATGTCTTAGCTGCTGCCGGAAGGGGAGCAGAGAAGATAAGGTCTGTAAGTCCTGCTGAGAAGCTGAAGCCTGCGCGGAATCCAAGAGCTACTGTGATTACTGTAAAGATACCATACAGTAATGCGTATACAACGTAAAGTGCCGGAGCGAGGAACATGAATGCGAACTCGAATGGCTCTGTAACACCACAAACGAATGCGGAAATTGCTGCAGATGCGATAAGTCCGATTGCAACTTTCTTCTTATTGCTCTTTGCAGACTGCATAATAGCAAGAGCTGCTCCAGGATACCACACCTCATACATGGGAAGAATCCTGACATGTACATTCCAAGACTCCAGGGAACGTCTGCAGATGTTTCTCCATTCCAGAAGTGTGACAGGTCTCCAAGTCCGATTGTATCAAACCAGAATACATTGTTCAGTGCGTGGTGCAGACCGAACGGGATAAGTAATCTGTTAAAGAATGCATAGATACCAGCTCCAAGAGCTCCCATTCCTTCGATTCCTTTTCCAAGTGCAACCAGTCCTGCAAAGAGTACCGGCCATACAAAGAGCAGAACTGCAGATACAATAATAGAAACAACACCTGCAACGATTGCTACACAACGCTTACCACTGAAGAATGACAGCCAGTCAGGAAGCTTAGTTGATTTGAATCTGTTGTAGCAAAGTGCACCGATGATACCGGCGATGATACCGATAAATGGGTTTTCGATTTTGCTGAATGCGATAAATGCTGTTGATCCTTCTTCCAGTGTTCTAAGAACAGATACTGCTCCAGTAGAAAGAAGGTTTGTGATCATCAGCCAGGATGCAAGTGCAGCAAGACCTGCTGTACCATCATGGTCATCAGACATACCAACACCAACACCGATTGCAAAGAGGAGTGCCATATGATCGATCAAGGCACCACCAGCTTTTACAAGGAAAAATCCGATCTGCTCAACAACACCAGTTACATCTCCACCCTGCATAGTAGATGGACACATTGCGTATCCTAATCCCATCAGGATACCACAAATCGGAAGACAAGCAACAGGAAGCATAAGAGCTTTTCCTAATTTCTGTACGAATTTCATAGAATTCCCTCCTTAATAATCTCTCATTTTTAATCCCTTTTTATTTTAACCGGCAAATGAGTCCTCCGGTCAAAATCACCTCTGATCCTCCGGGTCTTCCACAAACCAGAGAACCATCTATGACAAAAGCGCAATGCGCTAAAGTCCAAGTTCATCTGCGGCTGTTCATTTCTCAATGCAGCCTTTCACTTTTGTTACCGTTCAAAGCAACCTTATTCGTCCTCCGAATCCGCCATCGCAACACGGCGAATATGGAGTGTCAGATACAAAACTTCCTCTCCTGACAGCTTGCAGTCTGCCGTCTGTTCTATGTAATCTGCAACTTTTCTGCTGCAAGAATACTCCTTCGGATACTTTCTCTGCATCATCTCTGTGATCTCATTCTCTTCCTCTTCCAGCAATTCCTTACGATAAATCCTCTGAAGAAGAAACTTCACATGTGTCAGAAATCTCTCATAATGCAGCGAGCCTTCATCCATCTCAATTCCAAGTTCATCTGCTACGATTCCAAGAATCTCTTTCATCTGATTCGGAAACCGTACCGCATCCCGAATATCTGTTCCATACTCTGCGTTGACAAAATGCAATGCAATAAATCCTGCTTCGTCCTCAGGCATCTCTACATCCAGTCTCTTTTTCACAAGTTCTACCGCATATCTTCCGAGTTCAAATTCCTGTGGATAAAATCTTTTAATCTCCCACAGCAACGCATTCTCAAGATGAATCCCCTTTTTACAGCGGCTGATTGCAAAACTGATATGATCTGTCAATGTAACATAGATGCTTTGATTTAATTTCAGCTTCATTGTCTTCTTCGCATAAGAAATGATCTCATTGGAGATCTGAACCTGCTCAAGCGGCATCTTCGCCAGCAATTCCTTGAGCTGTTCTGCTATGCTCTGACTCTTGATACGAAAAACCTTCTCTATCTTCTCTGCAGGAACTTCCTGTCCCCGCTTCATCTGGAATCCGATTCCGCGGCCCATGATAACAACTTCTAAGCCTGTTTCATCAAATGCAGATACAATGTTGTTATTAATTATTTTGTCTATAACCATCCGATTGGCCTTTCTCTAACTTCGGGAGAATCTCCCTAATAAATAAAAAAGCCAAACTTTAAGGCATCCCCTGATTCATCCGGTGACGCTCATAAAATCTGGTTTTGCCTGCCTAACAGTAACAATCCTTCTTTAATGATAACTGTTCGTCAATGTTATCTCTTTTTCTACGTGATTCAGTATAACAAACCTGCACATAAAAAGTCAATCAAATATTTTATATTTTGTTAATAATATTTATACTTTTTTTATATTTTTATGTATTCCGCGATTCTTTTCGTTATTTTTTACAAAAACAAATTTCAGACATACTCTTTTCTTCGGGTCTCCGTCTGAAATTTGGTTCTGTCTACTGACAATCACCACACTGTCTAGTGTAACAGCGAAACGGTTCATTGTCAACCTTTACAAAAAATTATTTACTTTTTTCTTCAAGGTAGTCAATTTCAACAAGTGTTAGTCCCTGTGGTGGAACTGTCATTCCTGCTGCCTGGCGATCCTTTGCCTCAAGAATGGCCGGAATCTGTTCCGGGGCAATTGCTCCTCTTCCGACTCCGATCAACGTACCTGCAAGGATCCGGACCATATTGTAGAGGAATCCATTTCCACGGACACGAATTGTAATAAGTTCCCCCTCTCTTTCTCTACTTCCAGATCATAAATCGTGCGAACCGTATCTTCCACCTGAGTATGAACATTACAGAAGCTCTTAAAGTCATGCTCCCCTTTCAGATATCCTGCTGCCTCTCTCATCTTCTCAAGATCAAGATCAAATGAAACATGATACGTGTCTCTTCTTCTCATCGGATCCGGGAACTTGCTATTTAAGATCTTGTACTCATACGTTTTCTCCGTATATCTCTTCCTTCGTAAGTCTGGAGATCGCCTGATTCAATTCACCTTCAATCGTCGGCACTTCCGGCTGCACCTGCCAGCCACAGTATGCTGTCCCGTCATACGCCACTCTCAATCTGATTCTTCTCATATCTGTTCTTTCTCCTAATACTATGAGAAACACGCTCCGCGAGTTTCTCAAGTTATCGCGGCAGTCGCCAAGGTCTCGTGCAAGCACGGACTTTGACTCGTTGCTCGCGTAAATAAAAGGGACAGAAATCTCCGTCCCTCTTCTCTATTTATTTTATTCTAAAAAATCCACAATTTAAACGGCACAAATCTTCCGATCACTACAATCGCGATCAGATATCCCAATGTGATTGCATAAGCAAGTCTGTCCTGATAATGATATTTCAAAGGCTTCATCTTTGTACGCCCTTCGCCACCATGATAACAGCGGGCTTCCATTGCCATCGCCAGATCATTCGCTCTTCGGAATGCAGACACGAAAAGCGGAACAAGAATCGGAATCATTGCCTTTGCTCTCTGGATAATATTTCCTGATTCAAAATCAGCTCCTCTTGCAATCTGTGCCTTCATGATCTTGTCTGTCTCTTCCAGCAGAATCGGAATAAAACGCAGTGCAATAGACATCATCATCGAAATTTCGTGTACCGGTACATGGATTCGGTTCAGTGGATGAAGCAGCTTCTCCAGTCCATCCGTCAGTCCGTTCGGAGTCGTTGTAAATGTCATCAAAGAAGATCCTGCAACAAGCAGTACAAGACGAAATGCCATGAACACAGAAGTACGAAGTCCTGTCTCTGTGATCGTAATGATTCCCAATGGAATAACACTGCACCGCCTCTTGTAAGGAACAAGTTCATAGCCACTGTAAACAATAACAAGATCACAATCGGCTTAAGTCCTTTTCCAATAAACTTTGCCGGGACTTTAGAAACGTGAATCATGCACGCAAGAAATACAAATGCCAATGCAGATCCAAGCACACTGTTCTGCACAAATAAAGAAATCAAAAGATCAGTGTGCAGACAATCTTCACACGCGGATCCAGTCTGTGGATCGGACTCTGCGCCGGATAATACTGTCCTATCGTAATATCTCTAATCATGACTGCACCTCCTGTCTCTTCTTCAGGAAGTTGTAGATCTCGTCCGCAGCCTCTTCCACAGTTGTCGCATCTGCTGATACATCAAATCCTTTTTCTTTCAGATCATGCATTACATATGTTACCTGTGGTGCTGCCAGTCCAACAGCCTCAAGCTCTTTATAATGGCGGAACACTTCTTCCGGTGTACCGTCAAGCATCTTTTCTCCATCATTCATCACGATCAGGCGCTCCACATATTTCTGCAACATCTTCCATGCTATGGGAAACAAGAATTACTGTCATTCCGGTCTTCTCATGAAGCAATTTTACCTGATCTAAGATCTCATCTCGTCCCTTCGGATCCAGTCCGGCTGTCGGCTCATCCAGAACAAGTACCTTCGGATGCATTGCAAGAATTCCCGCGATTGCCACACGACGCTTCTGACCTCCGGATAATTCAAATGGGGACTGCTTATAATATTTCTCCGGAAATCCTACAAGCTCCAAGGCTTCTCTTGCCTGCTTCTCGCACTCTTCCTTGGAAAGTCCCTGGTTCTTCGGTCCAAAACACACATCACTTAACACATCAACTTCAAACAACTGATACTCTGGATACTGGAACACAAGTCCTACCTGTGTACGCAGTTTCTTCATATCATATCCGTCCTCGTAAATGTTCTGCCCCTCATAAAGTAATTTCCCTGATGTTGCTTTCATCAGACCGTTCAAATGCTGGATCAAGGTTGATTTTCCCGAACCCGTGTGTCCAATGATTCCCACAAACTGTCCCTGCGGAATCTCCAGACTGACATCCTTCAGTGCATGATGCTCATATGCAGTTCCCGGGCTATATACATAACTGATATTTTCTAATTTAATTGACATAAGGCATCCACCAATTCTTCCCTTCTAAGAATTCCTTTCGGCAGCGGAACTCCTTTTTTGAATCAATGCGTCTGCCAGCATTGTCACCTGTGGTACATCCATACGGTACTTCTTGAGTTCATCTACCCGGCTGAAGATTTCTTTCGGTGTACCATGCATCACCACATGCCCTTCATCCATTACAAATACCTGATCCGCATCGACCACCTCTTCCATATAATGGGTGATCAGGATCACCGTAACATTCTTCTCTTTTTTCGAAGCTGCTCTACCGCTTCAATAACTTCTTTTCGTCCGTTCGGATCGAGCATCGCCGTCGGCTCATCGAGCACGATGCACTTCGGCTCCATCGCGATTACTCCTGCGATCGCCACCCTCTGCTTCTGGCCTCCGGACAGTTTATTTGGAGAATCCTTTCTGCGCTCCAGCATACCGACTGCACGCAGACTGTTCTCTACCCGTTTCCAGATCTCGTCCGTAGGAACTCCTAAGTTCTCCGGACCGAATCCTACTTCCTCTTCTACAACAGTTCCGATAATCTGGTTATCCGGATTCTGAAATACCATACCGGCGCTCTGTCTGATGTTCCAAAGCTCATTCGGATCTTTCGTATCTCTTCCGTCCACCCACATCGTTCCACCTGTCGGGACAAGAATTGCATTCATATGCTTCGCCAGGGTAGACTTTCCTGAACCGTTGTGTCCAAGAATCGCCACAAAAGACCCCTGCGGGACATCAATGTCAACTCCGTCAATGGCGCGATGGGATCCGATCACATTACCTTCTTCGTCTCGTTTATCATATTCAAATACAAGCTTTTCAGCACGTATCATTCCCATGGAATATACCGCCTTTCTTATTATAAAAAATGCATAAGAAAATAAAACTTTCTAATGTCTCTGTATCGTTATTAGTTGCATAAGGCGAACTGCTGAAAAGCAATTCAAAATTTATTTTACGGTATCACAAAAGATTTGCAAGCATGCATACAGTAAAATACAGTAAAATGCGAAAATTTAGTTATTACAGCACCTTTCGTCCATTGAACCTCCATTCCGATTATGATATTCTTATCTTATTAGGATATAGAACAGAAATGGTTACTGTTCTGAGTAATACTAGAATGAGGAGGCACATATTATGTCAAAATACGTTATGGCATTAGATGCCGGAACCACAAGTAACCGCTGCATTTTATTTAATAAAAAAGGGGAAATCTGCAGCGTCACACAGAGAGAATTCACACAACATTTTCCGAAACCGGGCTGGGTTGAGCACGATGCGGATGAAATCTGGGCAAGCATGCTCGGAGTTGCTGTGGAGGCTATGAACATCATCGGCGCAGAACCTTCTGATATCGCTGCAATCGGTATCACGAACCAGCGCGAGACAACAATCGTATGGGATAAAAATACCGGCGATCCTATCTGCCACGCGATTGTCTGGCAGTGTCGTCGTACTGCTGAATTCTGCGATTCTTTGAAGGAAAAAGGACTGACAGAAAAGTTCCGTCAGAAAACCGGCCTTGTACTTGATGCTTATTTCTCCGGAACAAAGATCCGCTGGATCCTCGATAATGTTCCGAAAGCAAGAGAACGTGCCGAGCGCGGAGAACTGCTCTTTGGTACAGTAGAGACCTGGCTGATCTGGAAACTGACGAAAGGCGCAGTACATGTTACAGACTACTCCAACGCATCACGAACCATGCTTTTCAATATCAATACATTAGACTGGGATGACGAGATTCTCGAAGAACTTCAGATCCCACGCTGTATGCTTCCGACACCGAAGCCTTCCAGCTGCATTTACGGAGAGACAGATCCTTCCGTCCTCGGCGGAGCGATCCCGATCGCCGGTGCTGCCGGAGATCAGCAGTCTGCACTTTTCGGTCAGACCTGTTTCAAACCGGGAGATGCGAAGAATACTTACGGAACCGGATGCTTCCTTCTGATGAATACAGGAGAGAAACCTGTCTTTTCCAACAATGGACTGGTCACCACGATTGCCTGGGGACTTGACGGAAAGGTTACATATGCTCTGGAAGGTTCTATCTTTGTCGCCGGTGCGGCAATCCAGTGGCTGCGTGATGAACTGCGCATGATTGATTCCGCTGACGACTGCGAATATATGGCAAAGAAAGTGAAAAATACAAACGGCTGTTATGTTGTACCTGCTTTCACCGGACTCGGTGCTCCATATTGGGATCAGTATGCCCGCGGAACGATCGTGGGCCTGACACGCGGAGTAAATAAATACCATATTATCCGTGCAACCCTCGAGTCTCTCGCTTATCAGGCATATGATGTCCTGACTGCCATGAAAGCTGATTCCGACATCGATCTCGCTTCCCTGAAAGTAGATGGCGGCGCAAGCGCAAATAACTTCCTGATGCAGACACAGGCTGATCTGATCAACGCACCTGTCCACCGTCCGGTCTGCGTTGAGACGACTGCCATGGGAGCTGCTTATCTGGCTGGCCTTGCAGTCGGCTACTGGAACAGTCTTGAAGAAATCAAAGAGAACTGGGCGATCGATCAGATCTTTGAACCTTCAATTGATCCGGAAATCCGCGAAAAGAAACTAAAGGGCTGGCACAAGGCTGTCAAATATTCCTTCGACTGGGCAAAAGAAGATTAACATTTTTATATCTTTGAAAACGAATCTCTTCATAAAGAGCATATAGAAAAACTGCTGTCCGTCTGTTGTTCACGAGTCCCGCAAGCAACAGTTCAGACAGCAGCTTTTTATATTTCATATTCTTCTCTTTTATTTACAACTCATCCAGACTTTCCTTGAATCCCTCTCCAAGCACCTCACTCGTCTCAGTGAACATTACAAACGCAGAGTCATCTACCTGGTAAACTGCATTTTTCACAAGATACGCTTCTGACTTAGAACATGCACAGAGCAGAACATTTCTCTTACTCTTTGTATAAGTACCCATTCCTTCCAAAGATGTTACACCACGGTCGGTGATTCTTCCAATCTCTTCCGCTGTTTCCTCTCCCTTCGATGTAACAATGATTGCAAGTGTTCCCGCGCCGATTCCGTAAAGAATCTTGTCGATCACCATAGAACAGACAAATACTGCGATCAATCCATAAAGAACTGAGTCAACATCACCGAATACCGGCCATCCGATCAAGATAATGATCAGGTCGATCAACAGCGTCAGTCGGCCAAAGAGACATATGTGGTCTCTTCTTTTTTGATCGTCATAGTCAGGAAATCCGCTCCGCCCGAAGAAGAACCTCTCATATAGAAAAGAACCATTCCAAGTCAAGCAATGCTCCCGAGTAAATCGCTGCAAGCAGACGCTGCCCTGTATAGTATGGGAACATCGGAAATACAAGATCGACAAAAATGGTTGAAATAATCATCGTCCTCGCAGTCTTCATCAAAAACCGCTTTCCTACTGTTTTATAACTGATGATGACCAGTGGAATATTCAGTATCAACGTCATTGTACCAACCGGAAGATTCCATAACTTGTTCATGATCAATGCAATACCTGAAATCCCTCCAGGGCGCAAAGTTTCCACCCTCTGCAAATGTATAGATTCCGGCACCAAACAAAATACTTCCTATAATATCATACAAAATATCCACTGCAAGCTCTTTCTTCGGATGCTCTGCCCGCAATTTTTTATTCTCCATCATTATACCTTTTCCCTCTCGTTTACATCTTATTTTCTATTCTGTCGCTTTTGCGTTCGGATAAATCTTCTCCATCTTTGCATCATCGTAATGCTCATCTGCCCATTTCTGAATGCTGTTTTCCGCTACAACGCCCTTTCCACGTTCGTCATAACGAACAAGTGCGATACAAGACACAGCCACATTGCAGACCATGAAAATGATCAAAAACCAGGTAAGCACCTTCCCTGTCAGCATCGGGATTTTCTCAATCCATGCGGAAATGTACGGATAGATCTTCTTAAACCAGACAACTGCTGCAATTCCCCAGAAGAAGCAGTATAATAAGTTGATTCGGCCTCCTAAGTTAAATGGAATCTCACTATAGTCCCAAAATACTTTCCCGAATACAATTTCAGTAAACACACTGCAAAGATATTCATACGCTCCACCGAGCAATGTACCGATGATAAATAAGAAACTGTCACTCTTATCTTTATATTTGTAAAGCATTGCTGTCACAAGTGCGATTGCCAATCCCCAGACAATACTGAATGGTCCCCAGACCACACTGGAGCGACTCATCCACACACCTGCCGTAATCCTGCAGAAAATCGTCTCTGTAATATCTCCAAGAAATGCTCCGACAAAGAACAACAGCACAATCTTATAGAACCCACAGCCTGCGGCAAATACTTTCCTCCTTCTCCGCTTCCTCTTCCTTGCGGATCAGTTCCATTGCCTTTGGATACGCTTTTTGGATACGTTTCCCAACCCATCTGGAAATCGCACTTCCAAGCTTATTGCTGACTTTATCCAGACCTTCATTCGTAGCTTCCCACCGCGCGAGGTTCTTTCCTTTTCCACGAAGCAGCAGATAAGATCCGAGGATATCCACAACCAATATGCCAAGAAGAACCAATACAAGGATCTTCATCAGGAATAGAGGCAACATTTTAAATACTATGATCGCAAATCTGTTTCCCCAGCGGATTCCGAGATATCCAAGAGCACCCCAGATAAGAGACCGGGATACAGATATATCCGTCTAGATTCCATTTGATCCTGGAGTAATCCCACCATCTGGCTTTAAATGCCTTCTCGATCAAATGCCCTGCAACCCATTCGATCACTGTCGCATAAATCGCCGCAAATAAAAAAAGCCAGACTCCTCTTAGCTCCTGTAATCCAAATGTCATGAACAGAGCGGCAATACCGTAGATCACACAGAACGGTCCATTCACCAGACCTCTGTTCGCAAATTTCTTCTGTTTTACTGTTGCGGCCGCTGTCTCCAGCACCCATCCTAAGAAAGAATAGATGAAAAACAGCCAAAGCAGTTCATACCATGTAAAACGAATCATTGCTCCATCTCCTTTGTACCATGTTTTCATTCACATCTTTCTTAGTATAACGCATCTCAATGCTTTTTCCTAGGGATAAATCCAAAAATAATTAATACTCCGATCAGCCCGATTCCAGCATAACCGGCTTTCCTCCATAACGTATCTCTCTCGATCAGACGCTGATCTTCCTCTAATGCTTCCGTTCTGTTCTGCTCGGAAGTGGTGATAATCTCTTGCCGGTTGCTGTCCGCCTCTTCTGCTGCATCAACTGCTGCCTCCGGCTGTGTTCCAACCTCATCACAATACACAACATATCTTTTGGAATTCTGCGTATAAGGATGACATGTCATCAAAGTCACCATATTCCGCCAATCTCAATCTCAGACACACGATACGTCAATGTTTCCTGACAGTTTTGTATCGTCAGTTCATCTCCGATCTCCAACCGCTCAATCTCGCGGAACATCGGAATCCCCTTCCATCCTCGATGCGCTGCGATCACGCAATTACTGTCTGTGCCCTGTACCGGAAATGAAGTCTGTCCAAGCATGACCGCACCTCTCGCCATCTTCTCCTGCGTTGCGCCGAGATATAACGGCAATGTCACATCCATCTTCGGAATATCAAGAATCCCGATCATCCCGTCATCGATCCCATACTTGGACAAATCCAATGTCTCCTGCTCGTAAGACCATGGATCAGTCAGTCCTGACTGGCCGTCTGAAAAAGATCTGCTGATTATATGACTGCATCTCCTGATAGAGCTGAGCGTTCTTCGGAATCTGGTTGGAATCGGCAGAGGTAGAGTCTGTCTGATTCGATACACTTTGTTCTGCTTCTGTCTGATCCTGGAACTGTTCCATCACTTTCTTATTCTCATATCCTGTTTTTAAACTGTTAAGATCCGGCCACGCAAATACAATTACACCGCCAAGATAGATCAACACACAGAGAACCGCTGCCAGCCTCCTCATTTTCCCACGCTCCTTTCTCTCATCAGAATCCTTTCCATATATAAAATACGCTCTTCTTTCTGAACTTCATCTGTCTTACTGTTGCCTTTACAAGCTTCTCATACTCGTCTCGTGCAAACTGTACATCCTGATCTGAGATTTCCTCATATCCATAATGCACCTGAAGAACAAGAGTCCTGAACTTTTCCAACTCCTTCTCCGTAAATTCCGGATAACGCAGTGCAACTTCTCTTTCAAATTCTTCTTCTGTTGTATCCACATCTTGTGGAAATCCGCCAAACAAAAGCACTTCATAGAAGCTGCAAAAGATTTCTTTTTACCTTCTGTTCCTTCGACAATTTTCTTCCGTTGCCCCGTCTTCTTCCGGAAATCCAACGTCTCCTTGCCTCGACTAATAATAAGAAAAGAATAATTCCGCTCACGATTTCTACTGTTTTGCCACTGAAAGCTTTCTTTGTATCTTTAAAAGATCTCCCGCTTCCTCTTTCCAGTTTTTCTTCTCTTCCTTTTTGTCCTTCTGATCCTTCACTGACTCCGTCTGAACATCGGTACTTTCAACATTCTCAATCGTTCCGTCAAATCCGGTGTTGTCTCCACCGGCATCCATCCGGCACCCGGCACATAGATTTCCACCCATGCATGTGCATTGTCATCTTGGAGAACTGCCGAGTAATTCCCCTCACTGTTTTCCGTAAATAAGTTCGCCGGTGCCGCATAACCGACTACATATCTTGCCGGAACTCCACACTCACGGAACATCAACGCCGCTGCGGAAGCGAATGCTGTAGAATCTCCTTTCTTCCTGTCAAACAGAAAATATTCTACATAATCTTCTCCCTTCGGCAGCTTTTTTACAGATTCTGAAAAGGAGCATTGTTTCCAGAGCGTCTGTCTTATGAACTGCTTCACATCCGTGATCCGCTCACTGACAAGATCATCCTTCTGCTCTTGTGTGATATCTCCGCTCATTTTCTTTTTCCACTCTGCTTTTTTCTCCTTGCACATTTTCTTCAGCTGTTTCAGATCTGAAGGAACATCTTCATAATTATTTTCTACATATACCTCATAAGAAGTCTCCACTTCGTCAAGTACACTTTGCTGATCATCCTGCTTTGCCCACTCTGTCATTTCCTTCTGGAAATCTGTAACCGGAAACCATGCATAACTGTCATCCTGCGCTGTCTGCCCTGCAACTGAACCATCTCCGCCGATCATCTCATAATAGTCGTTCAGATAAGCCTGATATGGAACATAGGTATACTTTGTATTTGCATTCAATCTCTCTACCGTCATCTGCTCCGGCTGCTGTGTCTGCGTATACATCATTCGCAAAAACGGAAGATTCTGCAGATAGAGAAGGGAATTTCCTTCTGTTTTCCAGTTGAGAGCCGCATCCTGCAGCGCATCTTCATCTCCCGGTTTCCAGCTGTCTCCGGTATATTCTGATCCGACAAATCCTTTTAAATACAGAACCTCTTTCGGCTGTGCAGATGTCGTCACACGGATGGATTCGATTCCATCATAGGAAGATCCTTCGACATCTCCCAATTCTCCGTCCGAGACACCACCTCCGACCCCTTCAAGCGAAAGATTCAACTTACCACCTGATATTTTCGGAAGGAAATCATAGAGGAACTGCATTCCATGAACTTTCACAGGCGCTGATACATCTGATAACGTCACGATTGGCTTTGAAAGAACCGGTCCAAGCAGGTAAAAGGAAGTCAGAAGCAGAATCGTTCCTGCTGCGATACACACGACAGATGCTCTGCTCTGGATTCTTCGAACCGCCCAGAGATTCTGCTGAAATGCCTCGCTCTCTTCTCCGCCCCAGAACTTCTTTCTCACACGGATTCCAGATGCTGCCGTGATGCACAAGAAACTAAGGAGTAATAGAAAAAGGGCTGCTTTCGATACATTTCCCCCACTTAGCAGAACAACCAGTAACACAGGAAATGTGATCAACAGAAAATATCCTTTCTCGTGTCTCTTGATCATTCCCTGTGCAAGAATCCACACAACACCAAGGAACAAAAAAAAGGAAAAACAGTGTCGCAGAATTTCCGGCTCCTGATGGCACACTCAAATCTCCCTGATAAGACCGGTTCAACTGCTCTGCCATCTGCATCCACACATAAGAAATGCTTGCCATCAACTCCTTCTGTATCAGAAACATGACCAGACAAAGCACAAAAACAACTCCTAAAAGAGAAACACGCGATACTTTTTCAACTGTCTTTGTTCATAATATAATGTAAAGAGAACACAGTACACAAGCATCGCCGGATAAACGAGCCATTTTGCAAATGTAATAGAAAATGCTTTTGTAAACAGCATACAAAGAGCTACTGTACTTAGAAAGCACAGTCCCGTCATCCACCAGAACGAGGCAGAAGAAAGTCTGTCTCCCTGCGGATCTTCCTGTAGAATCCGTCTGCGTACCACACGGATTCCTGTCTCTTCTGTATGATTTGTATTTTTCTTCTTTACAGTTCCAGTTCCCATTCCATTAAATCCTCTTCCAGTTTCTCTTGTCGGAATACTTTTATACATCTTCCAGCATGATAAAGTTTTCCTGAAATATCAAGCTGCATTCCGAGCTCTTCTGTCCGCTCGCCAAACTGCCGGAAATATAATTCCTGAATCTCATATGCTTTCGAATATACTCTGGAGGAACAGATCTGTTCTAACATACGAAAGGTTTCTTCCTCCGAAGAAACATCCGCTTCCTTTAACATCTGATTCTGTTCATCCCACCAGATCACCTTGTGATGCCAGTTCTGCTCCTGCATAGACCATGACAGTGAAGCCAGGATTTCAAGAAAATGATCCAGCTTCTGCTGTGTAAACTTTTCTTCTTTTCCAATATGCAGATCAAGAAAAAGCAATACTGTGCGTTCCATTGGCAGACTATATTCCTTCACCATAAAATCATCTGTCTTCGCAGATAATTTCCAGTGAATCCTGTGAGAAGTATCTCCCGAACGATATTCTCTGATGTCAAATACTTCTGAAGTATCCTCACCGATTCTATTTTTTTTTGAAAACAGCTGTCCTTCCAGATTTTCTTCCAGTTGAAATGATTGCTGCACCGGTATTTTATGAATCATCGGAAGTACCATCACTTCTTCGGATTGATCTTTCTTCTCGCTCCCTCTCGAAAACAACCGCAGATAATCCTGTGCCTTCACCTTCTCAACAGACACTTTCACTCTGCCACAATATTTCGCTTCAAGGAAAAACTGTAACCGCACTTTTTCCTTGCCTCGGCCATCGCGGTATCCTTTGCGCTGAATCTGCTTTTTGTAAATTCATTCTCACAGCTGATTTCTACAGGAATTGATTCCATCGGCATGAAAGAATGATTTTCCAGTTCAACTTCCACCGCAAATTCCTGCCCTTTCTGTACATACCGGACCGGAACGTGTAGACAGGATTCCAGATTTCTCGCAAAATACTCAGCCTGAAGAAAGAGAAGTGGAAGCATCAACACTTCATATGCGAAAAGTGTCCGAATCAAAGCGGATTCCCAGAAAAGCGCAATCACAAGCGTCACAAATAAGATTCCGCCATATATTTTTTTTTATTTCTCATATGCCTGTCCTACTTCATTCTATAGATTTTATCGTCTCTGCGGCACCGGTTTTTTCACAGTATCTAACACTTCACCAAGCACTTTCTCTGCGGTCAGGTGATTCAGACGTCCTTTCGAACTTAGACGGATTCTATGCTCCGCAACATTAAGAAATACATCTGAAACATCGTTCGGAATCACATAGTTTCTTCCTGAGAGAAATGCAGATGCCTTAGCCATCTTCGCAAGTGCCAGTGCACCTCGAGGGCTAACTCCAAGCTCGATCATTTCATTCTTTCTTGTTGCATCCAATATTCATAGATCACCTGATGGATTCGAACCTCTTCGGTCAGCTTCTGCATCTCTTTCAACTCATCCCGGAAGATTACCGGCTGAAGCGCATCCATCGGATTCGTCCGGTCTCTACTCATAAGAATCTTTAATTCATCCTGCTTCTCCGGATATCCGATCTGCAGACTGATCATAAAACGGTCGAGCTGAGACTCCGGAAGCATCTGTGTTCCGGCAGATCCGATCGGGTTCTCTGTCGCAATCACATGAAATGGTTCCGGGAGCACATGTGTAATCCCATCTACTGTTACATTTCGCTCTTCCATCGCCTCCAGAAGCGCCGACTGTGTCTTTGGGGAAGTACGGTTGATCTCATCTGCCAGAAACAGATTGCACATAACTGCACCTTCCTGATACTCAAAACTTCCGAGTTCCTTCCTATAAAGGGAGAATCCTGTAATATCTGCCGGAAGAACATCCGGAGTAAACTGGACACGGTTCTGTTCCAAATCAAGTACTTTCGCAAATGCAAGCGCAAGGCTCGTCTTTCCGACTCCCGGAATATCTTCCACCAGAACATGGCCTCCTGCAAGAATTGCTTCCATGATCTTCTCCACACATTCATCTTTTCCAATAATCACATGCTCTACTGCATCAATCGCTTTCTGCAGCTTTCCATAATACTCCATTGCTTACTCCTCCATGTCCTGTTTCTTATGTTTTAAAATCGAGAAAAAGATACCGCTTTCAATCAGCACTGCGACAAGAAATGCACCCAGAAGCCACGGCCACACATCAACAATACGCTTCGTCAAAGCGCCTGTCTGCATCTGATTCTTTGTCTGCTTATCCTGTTCTCCTTTATATTCCGTCCGTTCTCCACGGACTAAAAGCCGATGCGAGTTGATCGCATATGGTGTACATGTCACAAGCGTACAATAATCTTTTCCATCAATGATCTCCAGATCCCCGGATTCATTTGGCTCTACTACCTTGATCTGATCCACCTTATACGCAAGAATCTCGTCTAATACATGAAGATAAAATTCATCTCCAATCTCTAACTTGTCCAAATCTGTAAATAATACCGCACTCGGAAGTCCCCTGTGTCCTGTCAACACACAGTGCGTACTCTCTCCGCCAAGCGGATATGAAGACTGCTCCATATGACCGACACCCTTGGAAAGAACATCCTGACTCGTTCCGTTATAGATTGGAAGATTCACATTAATCTTCGGAATCGTAATATACCCTAACGATTCCCCGATATTCAGAAGATCTGCATAACTCTCTCCCTGCTCATTATTTTCATTTTCATCATCCACTGATACAACATTGCTAAGCTGCTCATTATATTTCTTCGCGGCTTCTTTCATTGCATCAATCTTCTCTTCATCCATTTCTTCTACATTCGTCTCATAATCTTTCACAACCTGACTGGCATGCCGCTGCGCAACCATGTTACTGATAAATGGATACGATGCGATTCCCAATCCTGTCATGAATATAATAACACAAAATATAACCCGAATCCTTTTCATCTGACTCTTCCCCAAAAATAAATCACTGCCCGACATGTTACTGTTCACAGCAGCGTAAAATCTACTTTAGGAGAGAACAGATTCTTCTGTCCTCTCCTATTTATATAGCATTATGAAATTAAAAGTTTATAGCAATTGTTCTGATTTCTTACGCGTCTTTTCTTCTACCTCTCAGAAGTACAAATGCTGCTCCTGCCATCAGTGCAAAACCTGCGATGGAGAAGAGAACTGTTCCCATACCACCTGTTATTGGGAGTTCAAAACCTTTCTTGTTGATGATAGTTTCTGTATGAGTACCTGTTGAATTAGCTTCATTCTCAGTAAATGTTGTTTCTGTTTTCTCGATTTCATTTTTTTACAAGAGTCTTAACTCCATTTTCGTCAGTTACATACTCTTTTCTTTGTAGTTGTTTTGTATACGATATTTAATGTAACTTCTACCGGCGCTTTTAACAGATTGTAGCCCTCTACAGTTTTTGTCTCTACAAGATAATATGTTCCATTTGCAAGACCTGATTTTTCAACTGTACCATTTTCTGTTGTAAGATCTGCTGCAATTTTCATCTATTTCTTGTTTGTGTCAAGTCCTGCATTTTTACATCCTCTGCTGAAGCTGCACCTTCTGTACCTGCTGGAACTTCTTTATAGAGATCGAATTTAACGCCTGTTAAATTATCTCCTTCAACACTGTTTGCTTTTTTGTTGATCTGTAACTTGAAAGTATAAACAGTTGCTGTGTCTTTGATTGCATCTTTTCCTGGTGTTCCTGGCTTATTTGGATTACCGTTATCATCTGTATCTGGAAGAATCTTGTTGGAATACTCGAGTTTTGCTGTATTCGGGTTTCCTTCTGTTGTTGTAACTGCTGTGCTAAGAAGTTCTGCATCATATGTAACTACAATCTGCTTTCCTGCATAAGCTTCCATTGTTGATGTTTTAAATGTGATCTTGAATCCTTTTCCGTCAACTGTATCTTTATCAATTGCGTAATTAGTATTCTTTTCCAGTGTTGCTTTTCCACATTTCACTACTACTGAGTTAATGTCATCTTCAAGATTTTTCGGTGTATCTGTCAATGTGAACTCTTTTAATTTTGTAATATTGGATGGAACATCAATAGTGATCTTATATGGAATCATGTCTCCCACATTATAATCTGTATCATGTTTCCAGGCGTTGGATGTTCTGTCCTGCACCTCTTTTTTCATATCTGGCTTTTCATTATTTACAGTAATTGTAATGTTATTCTCTTCCTTACCATCATAATCAATCTTTCCCTCTGCTGTTACTGTAAACACATATGTAGTAGCACCGTCCATGATATAACCACTGTTGTTATCTCCACGGTTAATCTCGATAAATCTGTATTTTCCCTGTGAAAGACCGTCTACAGTAATTTTTCCATTATCGTCAGTAGTGAGTTCTCCAAACGGTACTCCTTCTACTCCCGTTTCATTCTTTGCATTTTCCCATGTTGATGCTGTTGCGTTCCATTTTTGAAGAACAAATTTAACACCTGACAACGGTTCTGTATTGTTTCCCTTTTTCTCTAATGTTACTCCACCATAAGTTGTCTTATTTTTTAGGATATACATGAACATCGTATAACCAATTATCTCCGTCTTTTGTTGTCATTGGTACGGATACGATAAATGGTTCAACTGGTGTTGTAACCTTATCCGGTGTTGTTGTCTCAACAACTACATAGAAACCAAGAGCAAGATTGTTAAACTTTGCAATACCGTCTTTATCTGTTTTAGCTTCTGGTATTTTTTCTAAAACTTTTGAATCATTAATTTTTCCATCTATCAGATATTCATCCACTGACGGAAGACTTTCCGGATTAGCTTTATAATACTTTGTTAAATCATTTACATCCGCTACCTTATAAATCGTAAACCCTGCTCCTTGAAGAGGTGTTGCACCTTCAGGCAGCTGTGGCCTATCTTCTTCTCCAGTTGCATGATTTTCTGAATTTTCATTATTCATATTTATGAATTGTAATAGACCCTGTTTTTGTTGTGTCATTAATTGTCGGCATTTTAGTATCTGCTGCAAATGCTGTCACTGTCATAGTTGACAACACCATTGCTGCACTTAACACGCCTGCCAGCATTTTTCTAAATTTTCCCATACTTTCCTTCCTCTCTTTCACTTTATCGTGTTATTATTTCTTTTTATTGTTGCGTCTAGGAGATGTTACCCTCCTTTCTGCGTTTTTGTAATCTATACATGAAGAGTCCTACCCCTGCAAGGGCAATCCCCCCAAGTATCACAATGTACCTTCCATATCCTCCCGTGGCTGGAAGATCGAATCTTGCCTGATTGGAAATCGTAATAGAAATGGTATTATCTACTACCTCACACACTTCATTATCAATCAGACACTTATCACTCCTGTTAATCACTATGATAACCGGATCTTTCAACAAACTATGGTTCTCTGCTGCCTTCGTCTCGGTCAGGCGATAAGTTCCATCCGTCAGATCCTTGAATTCTGCAATTCCTAATGGATTAGAACTTGCGTCTTTTCCCTCTGTTGTTACTGTCCTGGCTTTGAAACTATTATCAACTACTAGCTTTCCTGTCGATGTATCTTTCTTCATCTTTTCCAGTTTAAACTCAGCACCATCCAGTGGTTCCTTAGTTGATGCATCCTGTTTTGTGATCTTAATATTTGTCTTAGGACTATAAGTATTTGTTATTGTAAAGGATTTTGTTTTACTTTCCGGAGTCTCTGTGGAAATATTTGAACAATCTACATTATTACTGTAAGCTACTTTGTACTTATCATTCAGATATCCGCCACTTTCAATCACTGTCTCACTTCCATCGTCTCCTGACACCTCTACAACTCGATAGATATATGGAACTTTTGGATTTGCTGTATAATCCACATATTGATCCAGATCTTTGAATGGATAACTCCACTTTTCGTCATATCCTTGAAAAAGTGTTATTGTTTCGTTTGTTCCAGCGTATTTAACTGTTTCCCAGTTTCGACCATTATCGCTGCTTCTCTGAAGCCGGATCTTAATTGAATCTGGAAGTGTGATATCCTCTGTATTTTCCCACACTTTCGTAAGATTAAGATTGATTGTAGGTTTTAACGTATTCTTGAAAGTAATAATTGTAGCATCCGATGATGTATCTCGATTTTTTATTCCATCCCCTTTCATATCACTGGAAGCAATTACCTTACCGGCAACAACTTTCGTGACTGGATCATACCCTGCATCGAATGAATTATTATTATTCACAATTACACTTTCCAGTGTGGAACCATCTGAACTATTAATCTCGCTGATTCTATAATCTGTTCCAGCCGGAATTCCTTCTATGGTCTTTGACTCTCCAGCTTTGATTGTATATTCCTTTACAATCTTCTTAGATTCCAACGAGAGCTCTGCAACATTACTGAACTCTACACGGAATGTATAGTCACCATTCAATGTATTTGATCCTTCTGCTGCTCTTTTACGAATCTCTATTTTTCCGGTTTTTACTTTATTGACAAATGTTGCTTTCAGCTTTGTCATAGTTGTCTGATTATCAGGAGCTACATATGATCTGAATACAATTGTGTTTTTATTTTCCTTACCATCTTGATTCTTCGCATATCCTGTAGAAGTATATCCGCTGTTAGATATTTCTACACTATTATTTTGGTCTTTCTTATATTCTTCTTTACGACCATCTCGAATCGTATCACTTGTAACATTTTTTAACTGATGGAATAGGATCTTCATTTTTCACCGTTTCTCCTGTTCCCATTGTTGACACAGCCTGTCCATTTTCATAAAGTGTCCATGTCGTATCAAATACTGATGGATTCACATCTTCCGATACAGCAATATAACTTCCTCGTCTAAACTGATCGCTAAATGTTGCTGTCTCTCCATCTGCCAAGGCGAACATTCCGTCACTGCTGATTCTGTACAGTTTTGATGAGCCATCATTTTTTTAGATAATGTATACTGTGCCTTCCGGATATTGCAACGTTCCACTTGTCGCAGAACCATAATCCGGAATATCCTGTTGTTGTGTTACAAATCCAGTTTTGGCTGCTGCTACAACGGAAGGAATGAATATAAAATCATCCAAGTAAATATCTCTCTCGAAATTATAATTAAATTTGATTGCTGTGATCTTGGAATAATCAAATTCGTTGTTTCCTTTTAATTTGCTCAAGTCAACCTGAATCGTATTCCATTTTTTCTGTACAAGACTACTGTTTCCATATGTCTTTCCTGAAAGATAACCTCCTATTTTTTTGTCCCAAGGAATCTTCCAATTCCAGATAAGTACTTGCAAGTCCCGGAATGTCCGGATAGTCATAGTACATCTTGAATTGCAAGAATGCATTTGTATCAGAAGCATCAAATGTATCACCTTTTTTTGCTGGTTGTATGATTCCAAATCTTTTGTCAAAATATGCCCCTTCCGCATCATCAAGTTTTGCCTTCCAGTGAACTACATTCGATTTACCATCCTTGCTGTCTACAAATTCAAATGTATTCTGTGGAGATGCACTTGATAACTTTTCTGCTGAAAAACTATCATTATAAGTTTTAGGTTGTCTTGCATCCGCAGATTGTGCTTCTTTTTGTTCCATAATGTGTTGCCTGATTTTGAATCGTGAATGGGAATACGTTAGCATCTTCAAACAATGGTGTCGGGAATAACTCTGTATTCACATCTGTTGTATCAACTTTCTTTTCCACAGCGAATTCATTTTCATCCGGGAAATTGAAGGATACTTTCATGTTTGATTCCCACATACCACGCTCCATATAAAACATGGTGAGTGTATGCTCATCTGAATTCGAACCTTCAATATTAAAACTACTCTTGGTGTCCTTACTTTCTGTTGAAGATCCTTGACTTACCTTTGTCTCGCTAACTGTTGCTGTTTTTATTTATATCTTCTCCACTAAAATCAATCTGACCTGTTACTTTTCCATGTGCTCCACCGACATCCAGTGCAAGCTTTCCATCTACATACACCCAGACATCATCGTCACCGGAGAAGTTGAATTTAATCGGATGTTCTTTTTCCATCTGTTCCTACTACAGTTCCCTTGTCTGTCAGGCGGAATTTAAATTCCAACTTCGTACCAAATCCATAATTGTAATTGCTGGCACTACATTCCTTCGCTGTTTCATTAAATGGGAAGAAACCGTAAGTATTGGAAACGTTATCAGTCTTACTGGAACTATTTACATTTTTTGACCAATCCTTTTTTTTCTACATCCTCCAAATAATAATTTCCTGATTCTTTGTCAGTACGCATTGCCAATGTTGTATCTGCACTATCAAAGTACCAGTGTTCAACGCCGTTATCATCTTTTTCTCCTTTATCGTTCAGTTTTTGTTTTGTAAAAGGAAACGAAACATTCTTATATATCTTTGCAAGCGCTGTATGCTTACTATTATCTTCTGTACGAAATTCCTCATTAAAATGTGGTTCTAATACTTCGTTTTCGAAGTCATTAGATTGTTTTTATTTAATTCCTTTGCCACCAATCCTTGTGCTGCAGCATCATAGTATTTGTCTTCTCCAACTCCATTCGCATTCAATGTTGAGTTGTTTGTAGACATAAAACCGTTTTGATTCTTTTTATCATATCCATAAAGTTCTAATGTACCGGCGATTGCAGAAAAACGATTACCCCAATCTTTATAATCCGGCTGAAAATGACCGGTATAAATTGGTATCTTTACATTTGCATTATCATAGTAAGCACTGAGTGCTTGATTAAACTGACGGAATGTAACATAACTTCTTTGCGAACCAGCCGCCGGATTATTTTGATCATAATCATCTCTGTTTTTTCCGTTCAATTCATAATCTGTATAATAGTCATAAAATGTTGAATTTACATATAAAGTGCTCGCATTTCTTGTAAATTTGCCTTCATTAATGTCTACAACAGCTTTACTATTATGTTGTTTTGCTTCTTTTTCAGGATCTCTTACAGTATAAGCCTCATCCCAATATCCACCACGATTTCCACCTTTGTAAATAACATCATCACTGGAATCACCGTAATAACACGGATTCATCAAACCACCTGGGATTGTTACCAGATCTGTTGCATCACCATTTTGTGATGCCTCCGCGTTCTGGACATCATAAGCTGCAAATCTTACTTTATTGTATCCATCCGGAAGCTCAACCTTATATACATCCGTATAACCTTCTTTTTTTATCTAATTCCATTTCCCCAGCTTTTGTTTTCGTTCCGCCTGTGGCATAATAATAAACCTTCGCCGTATCTAGATATGGAATTCCTTTTCCTTCATTTTTCACATCATTTGTATCTTTATAGGACAGTTTGGATAATGTAGCGTCGTAATAAACTGTTACTGCACCTGCCGTTCCCCAAGAAGATTTCTTTGCTGAACCGCTGTAGTTATAACAATACATTGAGTCACTGTATACAAAGCTTTCAGTGACATCTTTTTCTCCATTTCCCTGTCCATAGAAATTTGAGTAGGAATCACCTAATATCATTCCATCTAATGTTTTTACAAAACGAATGTAGGAACACGCCTTATCTGGAATTGTTACTGAAAATTTTTTTGTTTCCAGTACCTGCTGTCATCTCGATTCGTTTTTTACTTCTGTCAGAGTTCCTGAATTATCTTTCTCATAGAATACTGCTGTTACGCCACCGGAAAGATCTTCTGATCCTTTATTATAGAAAAGGATGTTTTTTCCAGCGAAATAGGTGTGGTTGTTAGGATTGAAGGGATTGTAAACTTCTGATTTCCCATCAGAATAAAAAATTCTTCCATCAATTTCAGCTACTGTTTTCCTACTTGAAAAAAACTTCTTTATAATCTGGTTGTTGACCTCCTGACTTAGCTAGAAATTGAAATCTATCATATCTATCATATTTTGGATGCGGCATAACTACTTTATATACCTGAAGATTATTGTATGTCTTTCCAGTATTTACCATCTCTTGGCGGATCCATATTCTCGTCATTTGATTCGCATCCATTTGCTTCTATTGTATATTTCTTATCCGTCCACTCCTTCGGTGCTGCAAAGTAAATTGTCACTCCGGTCTCTGCACTTGCAGCCATTACTTGTGATTCATTTTCTCCGTCCGCATCCTCATCCGCAGCTTCGCTTTCTGGTTGACTTACTGCTTGACCTTCCCAGGCAACTGTCGCTTCATTCTCTTTGCTCTCGTCTGCTCTCTTAGCTGCTTCTGTGATATCCTGCTCCTCTTCGAATGCCTTTGCCTCAACCAGCACTTTCTTTGTATAGCTTGCTTCATCTGTACGATACTGAAGCTGCATATCAAAGTTTATTGCTGTTGCATCTGCCGGCATTGTGATCTGCAGATATTTAGAAGTAACTGTTCCATTATCGTCCTTGTCGTTCTTCCACTCTGCTGTTGGACTTGCCTTTGTTCCATTATTAAGAGTCACTGAATCTTTCAATGTCTCATCGATTGTTTTCTGTGTGTTTTATCTGTAAGCTGATCGCTTGTCAGAAGATTGACTGCATCTATATCTGTTGCCGCAGATCCGTCCTCGTTTTTTAGATATACATCCAGACAGACTGATTGCGAGCACTGCCCCTGCGCAGTCACATGAATTGTCTGTGTAACATTCTGTTCCACAGTTTGTTCAGAATCTTTAGAAATATTAATTTTTATCCGATCTTGTTCGTCACTGCTCTCTCCTGTTGCAAATACAGTATTTCCTGTTAATGCTGTTCCGAGTACCATTGTCACTACAAGTATCAGACTAACTCTCTGTTTTGCCTTTCCTCTCATTTTTCGAACTCCATCCCTTTTCTATAAACCGATAATATACTTCTGTCTCTCCTCTGCTGTCTATCGGCATTCTCTTGTCTTTGTTTCATACGCTATATTAACATAACTTTCCAATTTAATGAATATTAAATTTTCATGATTTATAACAAAATTTCAAGATTTATAACACAATTTCAAGATTTATAACACAATTTCAAGAAGTTACGTGTTTTATCCCCAAAAAATAACCCAGAATCAACTGATAAATTTTCTCTTTTTTATCAATTAATTCTGGATTATTTCATAGTAATAGCGTAAACTATTCACAGTTTACGTAATAGTAACGCCTGTTGAGTATTTGTATTTTTATAGAAGTGCAATGTAGCACTTTTAGTTTTTGCAAGAAAAAAACAGCGCTTTCGCACTGCTTCTCATTCCTGTCTATATATCATGTACCTTCAAAACTACATACAGTCAAAACCAACATCATCATCCAAACCTATCACTGCTTTGGTTATGCCCTCGACCTATTAGTAACAGTCAGCTCCATGTGTTACCACACTTCCACCTCTGCCCTATCTACCTCGTCGTCTTCAAGGGGTCTTACTAACTTGACGTTATGAGATATCTCATCTTGAGGGGGCTTCACGCTTAGATGCCTTCAGCGTTTATCCCTTCCCGGCTTGGCTACTCTGCTATGCCTTTGGTAAGACAACAGATACACCAGCGGCCAGTCCATCCCGGTCCTCTCGTACTAAGGACAGCTCCTCTCAAATTTCCTACGCCCACGCCGGATAGGGACCGAACTGTCTCACGACGTTCTGAACCCAGCTCGCGTACCGCTTTAATGGGCGAACAGCCCAACCCTTGGGACCTACTTCAGCCCCAGGATGCGATGAGCCGACATCGAGGTGCCAAACCACTCCGTCGATGTGAACTCTTGGGAGTGATAAGCCTGTTATCCCTGGGTAGCTTTTATCCGTTGAGCGATGGCATTCCCACGTATTACCACCGGATCACTAAGTCCTACTTTCGTACCTGCTCGGCCCGTCGGCCTCGCAGTCAAGCCTTCTTTTGCCTTTACACTCTTTGAATGGTTTCCAACCATTCTGAGGGAACCTTGAGCGCCTCCGATACCCTTTCGGAGGCGACCGCCCCAGTCAAACTCCCCACCTGACATTGTCCCCCGACCGGATCACGGCGGCTGGTTAGAAACCCAGTACTGCAAGGGTGGTATCCCAACAGCGGCTCCATGGCAACTGGCGTTACCATTTCCTAGCCTCCCACCTATCCTGTACATGCAATACCGAATCCCAGTATCAAGCTGGAGTAAAGCTCCATGGGGTCTTTCCGTCCTGGCGCAGGTAACCAGCATCTTCACTGGTATTTCAATTTCACCGGGTGCATTGTTGAGACAGTGCCCAAATCATTACGCCTTTCGTGCGGGTCGGAACTTACCCGACAAGGAATTTCGCTACCTTAGGACCGTTATAGTTACGGCCGCCGTTTACTGGGGCTTAAGTTCAAAGCTTCGCTTACGCTAACCTCTCCCCTTAACCTTCCAGCACCGGGCAGGCGTCAGCCCATATACCTCACCTTTCGGTTTTGCATAGACCTGTGTTTTTGCTAAACAGTTGCTTGGGCCAATTCTCTGCGGCCATCTTACTGGCACTCCTTCTCCCGAAGTTACGGAGTCATTTTGCCGAGTTCCTTAACAATGCTTCTCCCGTCGGCCTTAGGATTCTCTCCTCATCCACCTGTGTCGGTTTACGGTACGGGTATCCTGCAAACAATAGCGGCTTTTCTTGACAGTCAGCTCACGTGCTTCCCTACTTCTTTTCGGTCCACATCACGTCTTCAGATTGTAGAGCGGATTTGCCAGCTGATCTCCTACCTCGCTTGTACCGGTCTTTCCATTCCCGGCTCACGCTCTCTGCCTGTGTCCCACAGTTCTGTTACAGGATAGTACAGGAATTTCAACCTGTTATCCATCGACTACGTCTTTCGACCTCGCCTTAGGTCCCGACTTCCCCAGAGCAGATCAGCTTTACTCTGGAAACCTTGGATATTCGGCCGCAAGGATTCCCACCTTGCTCTCGCTACTCATTCCGGCATTCTCTCTTCTTAGCGGTCCACATCCCCTTCCGGTAATGCTTCGCTCCCCTAAGAATGCTCCTCTACCAATTGAATTCTCAATTCCAAAGCTTCGGCAGTGTGTTTTAGCCCCGGACATTTTCGGAGCAGGACCTCTCGACCAGTGAGCTGTTACGCACTCTTTTAATGAATGGCTGCTTCTGAGCCAACATCCTAGTTGTCTTAGAGGTCTCACATCCTTTTCCACTTAACACCCACTTTGGGGCCTTAGCTGTTGGTCTGGGCTTTTTCCCTTTTGACCATCGAACTTATCTCGGATCGTCTGACTCCCATACATCATCTACACGGCATTCGGAGTTTGATATCCCTTAGTAAGCTTTGACGCCCCTTTAGGAATTCAGTGCTCTACCTCCGCAAGACTCGTATGAGGCTAGCCCTAAAAGCTATTTCGGGGAGAACCAGCTATCACCGGGTTTGATTGGCCTTTCACCCCTATCCACACCTCATCCCCACCCTTTTCAACGGATGTGGGTTCGGTCCTCCATTGCCTTTTACGGCAACTTCAACCTGGACATGGATAGATCACCCGGTTTCGGGTCTGCTCCCTCTGACTATCCGCCCTGTTCAGACTTGGTTTCCCTTCGGCTCCGGTCCTTTAGCCCTTAACCTTGCCAGCCGGCGTAACTCGCCGGACCGTTCTACAAAAAGTACGCGGTTGAGCATATAAAGCTCTTCCACAGCTTGTAAACATATGGTTTCAGGTTCTTTTTCACTCCCCTCCCGGGGTCCTTTTCACCTTTCCTTCACAGTACTATACGCTATCGGTCACTGGTTAGTATTTAGCCTTACGGGGTGGTCCCCGCTTATTCCCACAAGGTTTCTCGTGTCTCGTGGTACTCTGGATCCCGCCATGTCAACTCGTCTTTCGCTTACGGGGCTTTCACCCTCTCTGGCCGGCTTTCCCAAAACCGTTCTGCTAAACTTGTTGAATCAATTCCGCGGTCCGAACCCCAGCATGCACGCACGCTGGTTTGGGCTCTTCCGTTTTCGCTCGCCGCTACTCACAGAATCATATTTTTTTTTCTCTTCCTCCGGCTACTTAGATGTTTCAGTTCACCGGGTTCCCTTCCACAGGTTATGGATTGGGCTGTGGATACTTGAGGTTTGCTCAAGTAGGTTTCCCCATTCAGAAATCTCCGGATCAAAGGATATTTGCTCCTCCCCGAAGCTTTTCGCAGCTTATCACGTCTTTCATCGGCTCTTAGTGCCAAGGCATCCACCATACGCTCTTATTAGCATAACCAACTCGACCTCATCCCACGGGAATGGGATAATGTCCACACATACATAGCGTTGTATGCGTTGGTGATAGTCAATTTATTTTAAGTCTGTTTTCTTCAGACTGTAAGTTAATGTTGTTAACATTACCTCGGATGTCTTGATTAGATATTTATCTAAATCTATTGATTTTTACTATATGCAGTTTTCAAGGTACATAAAGATGAAGTCCTTATTCAGTTCTTCATCTTGTCTACTGACTTTTTCGATGCATTGGCATCATCAGTCAAACCAGGTTTTAGACTTGACCGACTTTCATCAAATTACATACACAAATCTTTTGTATATCTAATCACTGGTGAAACCAGCTATCATAACAGCACTGCCCTGCTGATCGGGTTGGCGGTGATAAGTTGTTGCTCATCTTTGCCTGTATCTATATGTTCAACTCCGGCAGCGTCTCTGCCTTTTTCTTTCTTTTAATTTGGCGGCCACCTACTCTCCCACACCGTCTCCAGTGCAGTACCATCGGCCGCTTAGGTCTTTACCATCGTGTTCGGGATGGGAACGGGTGTTACCCCTAAGCGCATCGCCACCAAAAGGTTTAGGTTACTTGATAACCCAACAATAGACAACAGTAAAACTCTCTACTTTTTTCTTCCTTAGAAAGGAGGTGATCCAGCCGCACCTTCCGATACGGCTACCTTGTTACGACTTCACCCCAGTTATCGGTCCCACCTTCGGCAGCTCCCTCCTTACGGTTGGGTCACTGACTTCGGGCGTTACTGACTCCCATGGTGTGACGGGCGGTGTGTACAAGACCCGGGAACGTATTCACCGCGACATTCTGATTCGCGATTACTAGCGATTCCAGCTTCATGTAGTCGAGTTGCAGACTACAATCCGAACTGAGACGTTATTTTTTGGGATTTGCTCGACCTCGCGGTTCTGCCTCCCTTTGTTTACGCCATTGTAGCACGTGTGTAGCCCTGCTCATAAGGGGCATGATGATTTGACGTCATCCCCACCTTCCTCCAGGTTATCCCCGGCAGTCTCTAGAGTGCCCGGCCGAACCGCTGGCTACTAAAGATAGGGGTTGCGCTCGTTGCGGGACTTAACCCAACATCTCACGACACGAGCTGACGACAACCATGCACCACCTGTCATCCCTGTCCCGAAGGAAAGGCAACATTACTTGCCGGTCAGGGAGATGTCAAGAGCAGGTAAGGTTCTTCGCGTTGCTTCGAATTAAACCACATGCTCCACCGCTTGTGCGGGTCCCCGTCAATTCCTTTGAGTTTCATTCTTGCGAACGTACTCCCCAGGTGGAATACTTATTGCGTTTGCTGCGGCACCGAACAGCTTTGCTGCCCGACACCTAGTACTCATCGTTTACGGCGTGGACTACCAGGGTATCTAATCCTGTTTGCTCCCCACGCTTTCGAGCCTCAACGTCAGTTACCGTCCAGTAAGCCGCCTTCGCCACTGGTGTTCCTCCTAATATCTACGCATTTCACCGCTACACTAGGAATTCCGCTTACCTCTCCGGTACTCCAGATTGACAGTTTCCAATGCAGTCCCGGGGTTGAGCCCCGGGTTTTCACATCAGACTTGCCACTCCGTCTACGCTCCCTTTACACCCAGTAAATCCGGATAACGCTTGCACCATACGTATTACCGCGGCTGCTGGCACGTATTTAGCCGGTGCTTCTTAGTCAGGTACCGTCATTTTCTTCCCTGCTGATAGAGCTTTACATACCGAAATACTTCATCGCTCACGCGGCGTCGCTGCATCAGGGTTTCCCCATTGTGCAATATTCCCCCACTGCTGCCTCCCGTAGGAGTTTGGGCCGTGTCTCAGTCCCAATGTGGCCGGTCACCCTCTCAGGTCGGCTACTGATCGTCGGCTTGGTAGGCCGTTACCCCACCAACTACCTAATCAGACGCGGGTCCATCTCATACCACCGGAGTTTTTACCCCTGCACCATGCGGTGCTGTGGTCTTATGCGGTATTAGCAGTCATTTCTAACTGTTATCCCCCCTGTATGAGGCAGGTTACCCACGCGTTACTCACCCGTCCGCCACTCAGTCACCGGGATCTTCATCCGAAGAATCAAATCAAGGTGCTTCGTTCGACTTGCATGTGTTAAGCACGCCGCCAGCGTTCATCCTGAGCCAGGATCAAACTCTCGTTAAAAGTGTTTGTATCCAGTTCAGAACCAACTAACTAGCTAATTCTTCCCTTTTTACTGTTGTTTTGGTTTGTTTAAAAACCGTTCTTAAAAATCTTCTCTTAAAGAAATTTTCAAGGGTTGTTGTTGTCTATTGTTCAGTTATCAAGGTTCTTTGTTTGTGTCGTTCTTTTCAAGCGACAGCTTTTATATTTTATCAAAAGCTTTTGTCTTTGTCAAGAACTTTTTATTTTTCTTTTCGCTGTTTGTGATCACTTTGATTACTTCTCACTACAGTTATTTATGCTATCACATTCGAACTTTTCTGTCAACCACTTTTTATTATTTTCAAATTTCTTATAAGTTTTTATCATTTTCTTATAATCTTCTTTTCTTTTGAACTTTTTCTCTCCTCAGGGACTGTCCGCCTCCGCGCCTTCCTCTTATTCAAAGTAAGCTTTCTGTTCTATAGTTTTCAGTGCCGTTCTCAGCGACGAATGTTATCTTAACACAGCCGTTTTTAATTGTCAATGTTTTTTATATATTTCATGCAATTCAGAATATTCTGAAAATTAGTATCTGCGTTTCCAAACACTAGCAGGTGTTGCAAGCTTGCTTGCACTAAGCTGGTAGGGTTGGGAAACATAGGGCGAATGCCCTTAACCGAAAGGACGTCAGTTCTTTCGGTTGTTGCAGATGCGTAAAGGCTCACAAAAATGATGCTCCAATCCCCAACCACCATTTTCTTTTTTCCCCAGAAATGCAGTGAAGTAAACTCCTGCCGGAACAAATATCAGTATATTGTATATAACCTCTTTCATATGTGTTATAAACGCAACACTTGTTTCGTAATGAAATGGGATTAGATTTAGTTGTCTTAAATGTGGGATTTCTTCTATAGTAAATGCAAACTTAAACAGCACAAGCCATGTCAGTAAGAAGAGATATGCTCCAAATACAATATATGATATCATTTTACTTCTATTATTTTCCCATCGTTTTTCTATTTTCATTTTTTCTCCAATACCTTCCTTGAACTATCCTCTTTTATAAAAAGAATAATAGCAGGCTTTTCTTAATCAAAGCCTGCTATTATTCTTTAAGTATTCTTGAACTTCTTGTAATCCAGAAGAATGTTGCTACAAAGATAATACCTTTTACAATGGATGTTGATGAAACTGCACACCAGATTCCATTAAGTCCGAGTGCTGTTCTGCAAAGGAAAATTGCCAATGGAATTCTCGCTCCTGTAAATATAATTGAAATCACACTGCACAGATGTGTCTTTCCAAGTCCGGACAATGCCCCGACCGTCATAAGCTCTACGCACATAAATGCTTCACTGAGTCCTACGATTATGAGGTAATCCACTGCGATTTCAATTGCTGTTGCTTCATGGAAAAAAAATTCTTGCGATTGGTTTTGGAACAAATACAAATATTGCTGTAATTATCAATCCCCAAATACCAACTGTCCATAAAGATGCTCTGTATCCTTTCTTGACACGATCCATCTTGTTGGCTCCATAGTTCTGTCCAACAAATGCATTCAGCGCCGCAGCGAATCCATCCGCCGTATTCCATGAGAGCGATTCAATCTGACCACCGACTCTCTGTACTGCAACTGCCTCAGCACCAAAGACGGATACCATACGTGCAAGTACCATTGAGATTACACAATATGCCATTCCCTGTATTGCTGTCGGAATTCCGATCTTACAGATTCCACTTACATATTCCATCGGAATTCTTGCAAACAGACGAATTCCTTTTAATACATTATCCTTCTTCTGCACAAAGATTCCGATGATCATTACACTCATTACAATTCCCTGCGCTGTTACAGTCGCAATTGCTGCACCTGCCACACCTAATTCAGGAAGTGGCCCCGGTCCAAGGATCAGTACCGGATCCAGGATCATATTAATTACCAACCCGATCAGATTCGCAATAAATGGAGTCTTTGAATCTCCCTGTGCAGTATAAATACCTGTCAATGTAAATGTCAGAAATGAAAATACGATCAAACCACAGGCAATTCTTGTATAAGAAAAATGCCGCCGCAATTTGCTTCTGCATCATCCAAATGAAAGAAACCGATTAATTGATGTAAAAACAGTAGTACAATTGCCGCATATGCCAATCCCATCAATGTAGCTAACTGTACTGCGGTCTGCGCATATTTATTCGCCTCGTCTCTGTTTCCTTTTCCAATGCATTGCGCCACTTGAACCTGTCCACCCATTCTAGCCATAGCTGCAAACCCTTGCGAAAGCCAGGTAAACATACCTCCAACACCCACACCTGCAACTGCCTTCGAACCAAGCAGACCAATCCAGGCCATATCTGTAAGATTATACAATGTCCCTAAAAATGACGATGCCATAATCGGTATCGCCAGCTTCGTCAAGGTCTTTAAAATAGGACCTTTTGTTAAATTTCCCTCCATATCTTCCCCACATACCATAATTTCTACTATCAATTTGTTCTACTGTGCATTCAATAGCATCTCTATAGACAGCCTACTATATAATGGTATTTTTTGCAATCCTTTCTTGTGATGGCAAATTCCAAAACGAAAAACGGAGTTACTGTTCACTCCCGTGTCAATCACTCCGCTGATTGACACAGTAACAAAACGGAGAAATCCTGGTCGGGGATTTCTCCGTTTTTCCTATATTATAAAGATGATACGATTTACTGATTGCTTCTGTCTCGATTACGAATTTCACGCTTCCTTCCATTCCGCTGTCTTTTTCCACTGAATGTTGTATAAGTACAATCATCCGATGTAAGTGCATCGAAACGGTCAAGTACATCCCCGAGTTCATCTTCTACTGTGCTCTTTAATTTGCTTGTTCCTTCACGGTCGAACTTCTCCATACCGTCTGCGAGTTCTCTTGCTCCTGACTGAAGAGTTGCTGCACCTTCACGAAGGGCTGCGCTGTTCAGTGAAAGTTTTGCCGCTCCGGATGACATCTGGCTTCCCAGTGTATTTAGTCCGCTTGCCAGCTGGTTTGTTCCGCTCTGAAGTGTCTGAACTCCTGCTACCAGTGTTGAACTGTTAGCTTTCAGTTTGTTGGCTCCTGCTAAAAGTGCATCATTATTTGCACTCAGCTGTGAGAATCCGCCGTTCAGTTCAAGAATTCCTGTAACTGCTGCCGGGAACTGTGCCTGTACAGACTCATTTAATGTTCCGAGATTAGATGAGAAGGATCCGATTGCTGCATTCAATCCCTGCATTCCTGCATTCAACTGGTCTACTGATGCGGACAGCTGTCCAAGTGCCTCTGTCGGAAGCTGTGACTTCATAGCTGTAATAGACTCTAACTTCTCTTTCATTTCCGGTAATTGAGCGTTCAGATCATTTGCAGTCTTTTTAAATGTTTCCATAGATGCTGCAATCTCTCCCATTTCCTTCTGAATTGGAGTTGTGTCAATTGACGGAAGTGACACTGACACTTCACTTGCCTTCTCCAGTCCAAGCAGTCCATCCGCTGCATTTGATGCCGCATTCAGCTTATCAATTGCTGCCTGAAGATCTGCCTTTGCTGTCTCATCTGTTGTCTGATCTTTCTTTGTCTGTAATTCACTGATTGCTGAATTGATAGTTGCTTTGCTGCATGTTGCTGCACTCTGCGCTGCATCTACTTTATTATTGTAATCTGCAATCTTCGCATTCAGATCATCTACTGCACTCTGACAAGTTGTGTCCAAAGTAGCAAGCTGCTGATTAATTGCTCCAAGCTGCTGACTCAGACTCTGTAAATTACCCGCTATATTCTGAACCGGTACTGCAATTCCATCATTCAATGCTGTTTCAAGCTGCTCTGTCTGCTCGATCATTTCATTTCCGGTTGTAAGCATGTTTTCAACCTGACCCAAAAGTGCCTGCACTTCTTTGGCTTCCAAGGGATGCCTTTCAGCTGTGCTGTACCTGCTGCCAATTGTCTTGACGCTGACTGAATATCTTCTGTCGCTGCTCCTTCTCCGTCAATCGCTGCATTCAGCTGACTGATCGCTCCCTGTACTGTTTTCAGTCCGCTGCTGAGCTGGCTCAGTTTCGCGGCACCTGCTGCCAGCTGCTGTTCACCGCCAATATAAGCTGTAACTCCGTCAGCCAGTGCATTTGTTCCGTCTGTATAATCCTGCACGCCTTTGACAACTTTATTGACACCATTCACATACTCTGTCACGCTTCCGTTCAGTTCTCCATTGCTTCCAAGGTACTTCTGAATTGCATCATTCAAAGTATCCGCACCTTCTGTATAGCTGTTGACACCGTCTGCAAGTGTTCCGGCTCCGTCTGCAAGTGTGTCAGATCCACTTACTAACTGAAGTGCTGCATCTTCCAGTTCATCTAAGGAACTCTTCAGTGAATCAACATCTACGATATTATCAAAATCAATGTCATCAAGAAGATCGGTGAGTGCCACTGTAAATGTAGAAGACATTGTGAAATCTGTCACATCAGCTTCCACGCAGAGACTTTCCGGGATTGTCAGATCTTCTGTTTTGCTTTCGTCCAGATTCAAACTTTCTTTCATGCCAGGCATTCCGAATCCGACTACGATATTCTTGCTTCCATCAGAAATAACTTTTCCGTTATCAATCGTAACATTGCTAAATGTCTCATTCGGAAGTATCATTCCTGTCATCATTACAAATGGTGTGTAAACTTCTTCTTGTTTTCCATCTACGCTGACTGTTTTCTTCTCTTTATTTGTATAATCCACCTGAATCTTCAGATGTCCGCTTTTTTCCTTTCAGATCTGCCGGTTTGATTTCTTTTCCGTCCAGATAGTAAGTAAGCTTTACGGAAACCGGAAGATTCTGATCTGTTGTTCCCTGATAATAAATATCTTCACCGTCTGTATTCCATGTCAATGTATCTCCGGATGCTTTGAATGTTTCATCACCTTTTACATTCTTAATATCTTTCAGAGTACTTGCATCTGTCACACTTCCTGCTACAATGCCTGAATTCTTCAGCAAGTTAGATACTGTTACTTCAACAATTGTTCCTGTTGCGTCTGCATTTACATAAACTGTCTCTTCCTTATAAACTGCATCTGCGTCAGAACTTGTTCCTGCAGCAAAGACCGGCACAGCGCCCATCATTACTGACATTCCAACGGCAAGAGAAGTTGTGAGTCCACGTTTGATTTTTCTGTTTTTGTTCATGATTCTTACATCCTTTCTTTTTTCCACCGAGGAATCCGATGGACGTCTTACATATTACTTTGTCAAATATCATAAACATCGCCGGCAATATCAGGATTACAACAACCATACTGATAATCGCGCCTCGCGCAAGCAAAGTGCAAATAGAACCGATCATTTCAACCTGTGAGTAGCAGGCTACTCCAAATGTTGCCGCGAAGAAACTTAATCCGCTGCTGATAATTGACGGCATACTGGTTTTATGGGCAATACTGATTGCTTCCATCTTATCTCGTCCACGTTGACGCTCTTTCTGATAGCGGGTCGTCATTAGAATTGCATAATCTACAGTTGCTCCCAACTGAATTGCTCCAATTACTATACTTGCAACAAATGGAAGGCTTGTTCCCTGATAAAACGGGATTGCCATATTAACCATAATTGCAAATTCAATAACTGCCACCAATATGATTGGCAGTGATATTGATTTGAAGATAATCATAATAATGATAAATATCGCTGCAATTGAAAGTGCATTTACATTTACCAGATCCACATTGGTTACATCCTCCAAGTCTTTCATCAAAAAGGAGCTTCTCCAATTACCATCGCATTTTTATCATAAGATTTTACAATCTTATCGATCGATGCAATCTGTGTATTGACTTCCTCTGTTGCTGATTCATATTCCGAGCATACAAATGCAAGCTCGTAATCATCGCTTTGCAGCATTTCTTTGATATCATTTGGTATCATAGAGTCCGGCACTGCCGGTCCAATCAGCAATTCATACTGATCGTCCACTTGACACCTTTCACAGAATCAATCTCATCGAACATTTTCGACTTCTGTTTTGCATCTATACTTCTATCTAACATAACCATATGAATATTACTCATATCGAAGTCTTTCTTAAGTTCTGCATTCGCCACATTACTGTCCAGTGTGGACGGGAGTGAATCTGCAATGTCGTAGTAAATCTTTGTGTGATTATTTCCATAAATAGCCGGGAATAAAAGTACCAGGAAAACAACGATCACTTTATAGTGCTTTGTAATAAAAGCTGATGGCTTTATCCATGTTGCTGAGCAACAGTTTATGTTTTGTCTTCTCAATTGGTTTATCAAATACAAGAACCAAAGAAGGTAAAACTGTTACGCAACAGATCACACCGATCAATACGCCTTTTGCCATAACGATACCAAGATCTCGGCCAAGTGCAAATGTCATAACACACAACGCTACGAATCCGGCTACTGTCGTAACAGAGCTTCCTGCCACAGACTTAAATGTATTGGAAATCGCATGTCCCATGGCACGTTCTTTCTCTCCCGGAAAACGCTTCTTGTTTTCCTCGTAGCTGTTCAAGAGGAAAATGGAATAATCCATTGTCACACCCAGCTGCAATACCGCAGTCAATGCCTTTGTGATATACGAAGTCTCTCCAAGGAAAATGTTGCTTCCAAGATTGTAGAGAATCGCAAGCCCAATACTGATCAGAAATAAAATCGGTACTACGAAAGATCCGCTTGTCAGTTCAAGTACGACCAGACTTAAAAGTGCTGCAATCACCACATAAACCGGAAGTTCTTTAAGTGCCAGATTCTTAATATCTGTAACAACTCCTGTCATACCGCTGATAAAGCACTGATCATTCGCCAGCTTCCTCATCTGTCCGACAGCATCCATAGCTTCATCAGAAGATGTTGTATTATCAAACAATACAAGCATCATCGTGGCATCGCCTTTGAAAAACGCCTCCTTTAAATCCTTTGGGATCATCTCCACCGGAAGACTGATATCAGCTACATCGTCATACCAGAGTACATCTTTTACATGCGGTACTTCACTGAACTGATCTTCAAGCTTCTGAACGTCCTTCATTTCCATGTTTTCCACGACAACCATGGAGAACGCACCCATTCCATATTCATCTACCAGAATGTCCTGTCCTTTTACAGTTTCCAGATGCTCCGGCAGGTAACTGAGCAAATCATAGTTTACACGTGTCTTTGCCATCCCGATGACCGACGGATCAGCAGAAATCCAATGATCAGCATCAGAATCCTGTGCTTGGCAATCCATTTGCCAACTTTAACCATTTGTATCATCTCCTATACTGTCTCACTACTCAAGTCTCTTATAGTATAGCTCGAAAATGACTATTAGTCAATATTTTTTGTTAAAAAATGAAAAATAGTCATTTTTATTGACTTTTGGGAATTTTGTGCCATACTAGTAAAAAAGACAATAGGAATTTTTCACAGAATGTATTTTTATGAAAACCTCTTATTGGCAAAGTTTGTATTATATATTACACTCACTAAAGACACACAAAGGAGGTCATTGAGATTATGGGAAAAGTAGATGATAATAAAAAGCTGAAAATGAATACACTGCTCCAGACTGCATTTGACCTGTTCACCGGAAAAGGCTTTGCCAAAACAACTGTATCCGACATCGTGAATCAGGCCGGTCTGGCAAAGGGGACATTCTATCTTTATTTCAAAGACAAGTATGATTTAAGAGATAAATTGATCGCATACAAAGCCTGTCAGCTTTTTGATGATGCACACAAGCAGCTTGAAGGCACTGAGATTAATTCTTTAGAAGAAGAGATTCTTTTTTTATACAGATTATATTATTGACCGTTTCCAGAAACAGCAGTCCTTGTTAAAATTTTTGTCAAAGAATCTCTCCTGGGGAGTTTTCCAGGATGCTGTCGGAACAGGTTCTGTAGTGTCCAGGCAATTTTATGATCACTACAGAAATTCACTTGTAAAATATAACGTAAACTGTGAGAATCCGGATCTCTTACTTTTTACACTAATTGAATTGATCAGTTCAACAAGTTACAACTGTATCCTTCATGAGAAACCTGTTTCTATGGAAGAGTACAAACCTTATCTTCATAAATCACTCAAGAAGGTCTATGAAGTGTTTGTAAGCGTTCAGGGTTAAGTTTATTTTATTTAAGTTATTTTTCTTTTTAATGTTTGAACATAATTTTGACACATTTTCTGTCTATACTAAAACTCAGATAGTGATAAACAACTATCTCCCCCCCTCATAAAGTAATGGCATCCCGGTGTGCCGGGATGTCGACTTTACTCTCATTCCTTTAGATAATAAAAAGAAGACCCGATTGCCGATCTGTTGAAACAGTGAGGTGCTCGGGTCTTACTTTTTGTGTTTTCATATGATGTCGTACAGGATTCCTTTATATATAACACCACCTATATCCTGACATCATCTAAGTTATCACTGCAACGCGAAAGCCCGCTAACCTTTCGGCTAACGGGCTTCGTTGTGTTTATAGTTATCTAAAGGAATGAGAGTAAAGTGTTGACACTTTCCTGTGTCACAACTTTATGAGGGGGAAGATAATTGATTTTCTCTTATCAACTATCTTGATATTAGTATATCCGGAAAATGTGTCAAAAGTATGAGTGCTTTCTTAAAGAATACGAAAAAATATAAACAGATTATGAAAAAATATAAACTAATAATTTATTTTTCTACGTTCTTCCATCCACTCGAGAAGATCTTCATATACCTGCTCCCCGATCTGTCTCGTTAAGCAGTTCATGACGATCACCGGCATACAGTCTTAGACTGATGTCCTGGATTCCGGCCGCTTTGTATTTCTCATAAACCTTCCTTACACCTTTTCCGAATCCTCCAACCGGATCTTCGGCACCGGCTGCGAAAAGGATTGGAAGCTGCTTCGGAATCATATAGATACTTTCTCTTTTCTCCATTATAAGCATCCCGGTAAACATGCTATAATACGCGTTCACTGTAAAGACAAAGGAGCACAGTGGATCTGAAATATATTTTTCCAGATGTTCTTCATCACTGGTTACCCAGTCCGCGCGTGTCTTTGGATTCTTGAATTTCCTATTATAGGCACCGACTGCCATTCCATCCACCAGTTTACTTTTTATAATGCCAGCCACGGAACATCGCTAGTGTCCTACACAATCTTCTTCCAAACTGAAGTGTCGCTCTCTGCTGATCTGCTACAACTCCGATAAACATTGCTCCCGCCAGCCCATTTCCATACATCTGTACATACTGGCGCAAAAGACTTGAGCCCATGCTATGTCCTAACATAAAGTAAGGTACATCCGGATATTTCTTCATCGTCCGCTGACGAAGTGTATGCATATCTCCGATCACGCATGCATTTCCATATTTTTCGTTAAAAAATCCATACTCCGACTTGCTCTGCACAGATTTTCCATGTCCTAAATGATCGTTTCCAACGACATAATATCCATGACTACACATGAATTCTGCAAATTCATCGTATCTCTTAATATATTCCACCATTCCATGGCTTAACTGCAGGACAGCTTTCACTTCTCCTTCCGGTTTCCACTCAATCGTGTGGATCTCCGTATTGCCATCCTTTGAAGGGAAATAAAACTCATCTCTCATCGTTCATTCACTACCTGTCATCTAATTTGATATAATCACGATATGGTGCAAGCGGCTTATAAGCCGGACGTATGATCTTATCTACATTCTTCAACTCTTCCAGTCGTGTGCACTCCATCCAACGATACGTGCTGCCGCAAAATTGGAGTATATAATGCCGGTGGAAGATCAAGCATGCTATAAACAAGTCCACTGTAGAAATCTACGTTCGCATTAACACCTTTATACATCTTACGTCTCTCGCTAATGATCTCCGGTGCCATCTTCTCTACTTTCTCATACAGTACATATTCTGCCTCGTGGCCCTTTTCATATGCAAGCTGCTTTACAAACTTCTTGAAGATCTCCGCTCTTGGGTCGGATACAGAATAAATCGCATGTCCCATTCCATAGATCAGACCTCTCTTATCAAACGCTCTCTTCTCCAGCAGTGCCTCAAGGTAAGCTCTGATCTGATCATCATCCTGCCAGTCTGTCAGCTGCGTCTTCATATCTTCAAACATCTGTGTTACTTTTTACGTTCGCACCACCATGTTTTGGCCCTTTCAAGGACGCCATAGCTGCTGCAATTGTAGAATAAGTATCTGTTCCTGAAGATGTAACAACATGCGTTGTAAATGTTGAGTTGTTACCACCGCCGTGATCCATATGAAGAACAAGAGCCATATCAAGGATCTTCGCCTCAAGTTCTGTATACTGACGATCTTCTCTGAGCATCATCAGAATATTCTCTGCCATAGACAGTTCTTTCTTCGGTGCATAAATATACAGGTCTTCACCCATTCTATAATTGTAAGCAAGATAGCTGTAAACCATAAGCATTGGGAACTGGCTGATCAGGTTCAGACTCTGGCGCAGTACATTCGGAATGCTTGTATCATCCGCTTTGTCATCGTAAGAATAAAGCTGAAGAATACTTCTTGTAATACTGTTCATCATATCACGGCTCGGAGCCTTCATGATCACGTCACGTACAAAATTCGGTGGAAGCATCCGGCGGTCAGCTATCATATCCTTAAAATTCTCAAGTTCCTTCTGATTCGGAAGCTCTCCAAAAAAGAAGCAGATATGCAATCTCCTCAAATCCAAAATGTTTCGCCTCAAGGAATCCGCTTACAAGATCTTTAATATTGTAACCTCTGTAATAAAAATTACCTGCACACGGTACGGATACACCGTCTACAATCTTTGTTGCACACACATCGGATATATTTGTCAATCCGGCAAGTACACCTTTACCGTTCAGATCTCGAAGTCCTCTTTTTTTACCTCGTATTTGGTATAGAGTTCTTTGTCAATTGCATTGTTTGTTTCACATTTCAGAGCAAGTTCTTCAATCTCCGGAGTAATGTCGAAAAATATGCTGTTAACATCTTTGGCCATGGGCTCTTCCTCCTTCTCTTGTTTCTTCTAATGTCTTTTTATCTTTTAATTATACTAGATATCCGTCTAGTAAACAATTAACTGAATATTAAATCTTTATGAATCAAAAAGTGAAGAAGAATAAAGTTGCTGTCCACTACATTTTTGTAAACAGCAACTTTGTAAATTCCTTTAATATTATTTTATCTGCAATCATAAAGAAAATCTGCCAGTTTTGCAAACTTCCAGCGTAAGGGCTTCCCCTCGAATAGATGCACCTCTTCCGAGTGCTTCAATCGCTGCCTCGATTTCTTCCTTCGTGTAGTCAAGTTCTGCCGAATTCTTCAGTCCATTTGCCAAAGTCTTTCTTCTCTGGTTAAAGGAGGCACGGATAATACGGAACATAAGCTTTTCATCCTTTACCTTCACCGGTGGTTCTTCATAACGTTCCAGACGGATTACCGCAGATCCAACCTTCGGACGAGGCATAAAGCAGTTCGGTGGTACATTTGCCACAATATATGGTTTCGCATAATATTGCACAGCCAGAGACAGTGCACCATAGTCCTTCGTTCCCGGTCCCACCTGCATACGGTCTGCAACTTCTTTCTGAACCATAACTGTAATACTCTTGATCGGAACATGATTCTCAAAAAGTCCCATGATAATCGGTGTTGTAATGTAATACGGCAGATTTGCCACAACTTTGATCGGTTTTCCTCCATTTTCCTCTTCTGCAAGCTTTGCAATATCTACTTTCAGAACGTCATTGTTAATAACCCGGGCATTGTCATAATCTGAAAGCGTATCTTCCAGAATCGGAATCAGTGCCTTGTCAATCTCAACTGCAACAACTTTTCTCGCTGCACATGCCAGATACTGAGTCATCGTTCCGATTCCTGGTCCGATTTCCAGTACAAAATCATCTTTTGTAATTTCAGATGCCTCAATGATCCTGTCCAGAACACGGGTATCGATCAAAAAGTTCTGGCCGAATTTTTTCTGGAATACGAAATTATATTTCTGTAATACTTCTATCGTATTCTGTGGATTTCCAAGTGTTGGTTCTTTCATCTCATCTCTCCATTTCTTATAATTGATATAAATCCCTTGCATTCTTCTCTGTCTGTTCGATCACCTGCTCCGCAGAAATGCCTTTTAGCTCTGCAATCGCTTCTACAACATATGGCAGGTACAAGGATGAATTTCTCTTCCCTCTGAACGGTGTCGGTGCCAGATACGGCAGTCTGTCTCAAGAACAATTGACTCCAGTGGAATTTCTTCTACAATCTCTTTTAACTTCTTTGAGTTCTTAAATGTCACAACACCGCCGACTCCGATGTAATATCCCATCTTTACATATTCTCGCGCCATCTCAAGGCTGTAAGAATAACAGTGTATCACACCTTTGAGTCCTTTTCCATGTTCTTTCATAATTTCCATCGTATCAGCTGCCGCCTCACGGCTATGGATCATCACAGGTTTGTTCATCTCTCGCGCAAGATCCAGCTGTCTGATGAACCAATGTTTCTGCAGATCATGCCCTTCTTTATCCCAATAATAATCAAGTCCGATCTCGCCAACTGCAACGATCTTTTCTTTCTTTAATAATTCTCTCATTCGAGCGAAATTCTCTTCATTCAGTGCACCGACTTCGTCCGGATGTACACCTACTGATCCATATATAAATGAATATTTCTCTGCGAGTTCTACTATCTTATCCCAAGACTCTACTGTCGCCTGCATCCACAATTGTTCCAACGCCGCCTGCTGCCATACTGTTTAGTAGCTCATCTCTGTCTGTGTCAAACTGCTCATCATCATAATGCGCATGTGTATCAAATATCATTTTATTTACCGCCTATTTTCAATATTTCCAGTCTTATGCTTTAGTTTAACACATGTTAGCTCTAAAAAATACAACTATGAAAACTCGCTCCGCGACTATCGCGGCAGTCGCCAAAGGTCTCGTGCAAGCACGGACTTTGGCTCGTTGCTCGCGTAAATAAGAACAAAGCAGCGAGGTACAGGTCATTTCCCATATCTCGCCGCTTTTCTTTCATTTTATCATATTTAATGATTGACTAATGATTTCTATAGTAATTGATCAGACATCCGTCAAGAATGATCTCACGCTCTGCGTCTGTCAGATCTCCCAGCTTAAGGTTCAGTTCTTTGAGTTCATCACCTACAACATAAGCTTTGATCACATCCGCTTTCTCTTCTACTGCTTTTCTCACATTAGGAACAAAGATGTAATCTCCGTTCTTGAAGGAAAGTGCTTCATGATCTTCTTCTGTCAGGAATGGGAGCATTCCCCAGTTGATCAGGTTAGAACGGTAACGCTTTGTGCATACTCTGTTGCGATGTTTGCCCATCCGCCAAGTACCTTCTGACAGGAAGCTGCCTGCTCACGAGCAGATCCGTCTCCTGGTTTTTACTGCAAAGATTGTACTTCCGACACCAAGGTTACCCTTGCCAACTTCCGGATATGTCTCGTGGATCTTATCCATCACCGGTTTCAGTTCTGCAAGTGCATCTACCGGACATTCATCTGCTTCGATTGCTTTCTGAGCTTTCTGTACTTCTTTTTTCGCCCGTCCTACATATGCCGGATCTTTTTCTTGACAGAGCGAAACTCAGCAAGGCCCAGCGGATTGGAACGGTAGGAAGATGTCTCTCCTGACGGAATCAGCTCATCTGTTGTCGTAACCGGATCATGAATCTCTGATACAACTTTCAATACCAGATTCTCCGGAAGTGCTGACATTGCCGGCCAGTCCTTAATGTTTGGTCCAAATTTAATCTCAACGCTTGGATCAGCAACGCCCTTGCTGTCAAATACACGATTTGCATAAATCTTCTGGTCAAAGTGGTATTTCTGTCCCTTGTACTTCTACGTCCATATCTGTTGCAGGTGTCAGGAAACCTTTATTTGCTGCTGTTGCTGCGATAGAACGAGCATCCATCAGTGCTACAGAAGAGATCTGTCCGTTCTGCAGCTTACTTCCTTCACGGTTCGGGAAGTTTCTTGTTGTATGACGGATAGAGAATGCGTTATTCGCCGGAGTATCTCCTGCTCCGAAGCACGGTCCACAGAATGCTGTCTTCACAACAGTTCCCGCTTCCATAAGATCTGCAATTGCACCATTCTTAACAAGTCCCATATACATTGGAGTACTTGCAGGATATACACTTAATGTGAAGGCATCCGCACCAATGCTCTTGCCTTTAAGAATATCAGCTGCTGCGCATATAGTTTTCAAATCCACCACCGGCACACCCTGCGATGATTCCCTGATCTACATAGAACTTACCGTTTCTGATCTTATCCTGCAGAGAGTAATCAACTGCACCGTCAAGACTTACAAGTGCTTTCTGCTCTACATCATGAAGGATGTCTGCCAGATTTGCGTTCAGTTCATCAATTGTATAAACATTGCTTGGATGGAACGGCATTGCGATCATTGGCTTGATCTCGCTTAAGTTCACATAAACCATACCGTCATAATATGTAACTGCTCCAGGATTCAGTTCTTTGTAATCTTCACTTCTTCCGTGAATATCATAGAACTCCTGAATCTTCTCATCTGTTTTCCAGATAGAAGACAGACATGTTGTCTCTGTTGTCATAACATCGATTCCGATACGGAAATCAGCACTCAAATTGCTGACACCAGGTCCAACAAACTCCATAACTTTATTATTTACATAACCGTTCTTGAAGGTCGCCCCGATAATCGCCAGTGCAACGTCCTGTGGTCCGACACCCTTTGCCGGCTCACCGTCTAAGTAGATTCCGATCACGCCCGGCATCTTAATATCATAAGTCTTATTCAGAAGCTGCTTTACAAGCTCTGGTCCGCCTTCACCCATGGCCATGGTGCCAAGGGCTCCGTAACGTGTATGGCTGTCAGAGCCTAGAATCATCTTTCCTCCGCCTGCAAGCATCTCACGGGCAAACTGATGGATGACTGCCTGATGAGGCGGAACATAGACGCCACCATACTTTTTCGCACATGTAAGTCCAAACATATGGTCATCTTCGTTGATTGTTCCACCAACAGCACATAAACTGTTATGACAATTTGTAAGTACATACGGCATCGGGAACTTCTCAAGTCCTGACGCACGTGCTGTCTGGATAATTCCAACAAATGTGATATCATGGGATGTCAGCTTATCAAAACGGATCTGCAGACGCTCCATGTTCTCGGATGTATTGTGTGCCTTTAAAATACCATATGCCATTGTGTTCTGAGCGGCTTCTTCCTTCGTCAGCGGAACCTGCACATTTCCTGTGTCTTCTACTATCTCTGTTCCATTGAGAAGATATACGCCATTCTCGTACAATTTATGTAAAGACCTCCTTCAATCTGATCTATAGTTTTGAAATAACTGCTACCATATTAACATATTTGAGTGTTTCGGTAAATCTAAATTTTCACAATTCAGCATTGTAACTCAATAAAGTGCAATTTTACTGATTTTTTAGATAGAAAGCGGAAATCTCATCTCAATAATAAACTCGTTTTTTCTCTGTCTTTGCGCTGATTTCTCCATTCATACGTTTCACAAGTTCCTTTGCAATAGATAGTCCCAATCCGGTAGATGTTTTGCTCCTTGCCACATCCGCTTTATAAAATCTGTCAAAGACATGTTCTATATCAATCTGCTCCGAATGTATCACCTGATTCCTGATTCGCAATACTGCATGCTCCTGCTTGCGCTCTAACACAATACTTATCTTCTTTTCTCCATGATCCAGGCCATTTTTAATTACATTCTGAATAACACGGTGGAGTCCTTGTTTATTTCCGGCTATAGATAGCAGTTCTTCTGTAATCTGAATATCCGGCTGGATTCCCCTTCTTACCCAGTCATCATAATAGGAAAACACCGTTTCTTTCAGAATCCGGTTGATACAGCAAGGCGTCAGTTCCAGACTATAGGATTCATTTTTTAACTTTGTGAACATGAAAAGTTCTTCCAGCATTTCATTCAGACTGTGTATTCTTTCATGAATAATATTCAGATAACGTCTCTGGTCTTCGACATTTTCGCATTCTTCCATAAGCTGAAAATATCCATCCAGAGATGTCAGCGGTGTCCGGATATCATGGGAAAGGTTCGTATAAGTATCCGCAATCAAAGCTTCTTTCTCCTGATAACGCTGCTTCTCTTTTTCTTTGTAATTCCAGAAGTTCATTCAATCTGTCTGAAAGCGTTCCGATTCCACCCAAATCAAACTCGCGTTGAATCAACATGTTACTGTCATGTTTCATCAAGAACGCCAATTGGCGGCAGATGTCCTTCACCTGCCGCTGATATTTCCACATAATAATAAATTGTAAAATGATAATTCCTGCTAATATTCCAATTACGATATACATCCGCTAAATATCCCTCTTTTGAAAAACAGCACTGCTTGCAGCTATCATTATGACAGCAAACACAATCGCCACGCCGAATGCTGCCAGACACTCATTTCCACTTGGATTCATAGGAAGCAGTGATAATTTCCCGGTTATCGTATACTTATAAATCTGGAAATTCTGGATTCCCATTTTCCGAACAGCACTGTTTATCAATCCGTATACGATACTCATTATATTCATTGTAAGACAAATCGCGATGACCATGCTGATCACATTATTTTTCAGAATAATTGCAATCGCCATGCAGATCAATACGAGGGCGCAATGAAGTGCCAGCTCCGTCAGGAAATAAGACAGAACAGCTTTTGAACTTCCCCATGTCAGTTCTCTGAAGACAATATAATTCGCCACTGCCTGGAGCAAGAATGCTCCTGCCATTGTCAGCACCGTAAAGACCGCCAACGCAATAGATCTGGAAAAATCAGTGTTCCTCTTTTTTTGAACCTGGCCGCCAATATTTTTAATATAACCACTTCCTATATCTGCTGTTGAAAACAGAACAGCAAAAATCACCAAAAACAATGCATAAAATTTCCCCTGAGAATTTGCATAAAAAATGTCATACACCGTAACTTTTTCTCCAGGTTCTGTAGGCAATGTCACCATCATTCCCACATTAATATTCTCCGCAGTCGGTTCCACAAACTGCTCCTGCCGCACGGTATCTTCTTTACTTAATGAATCATAATCTATTTTACACATAAATGTTGTAAACAGTACTGACACAGCCAGCACGATCCATACTACATACATACTTTTGGTGCGAAACATCCGGTACAAATCCATTTTTATCATATTAAGCATGGCTGGCACCTCCTGTCAGATTCAGGAAATACGTTTCCAGTTCTTCACTCGTTATAGAAAGCCCTTTTACCGGAATTCCTGCCTTTGCAAGCTCCATATTCAACGCTGCGCTTCCATTCAGACGTTCAAAAATGTGAATATGTTCTTTGTCTGTTACCTGATAATTCGTAAATCCCATAGCATCCAGCACCGGAATTGCCAGCTTCGGATCAGCCAGTGTTAATTCCATCCGCTCACTGCATCTTCGCATTAATTCTTCTCTTGTAAGCTCCTGCAATAAACTTCCATTGTGAATGATTCCATAATCGGTAGCAATCTTCGATAATTCCTCCAGTATATGACTGGAAATGCAAATCGTCATATTCCTCTCTTTCTGAAGCCTCTGAATCGTGTCCCGGACTTCAGCAATTCCCTGTGGATCCAACCCATTGATTGGCTCATCAAGAACTAATAAATCTGGGTCTCCAACCAAAGCAAGACCAATTCCCAAACGCTGTTTCATTCCAAGTGAAAAGTGTTTTGTTTTTTTCTTTCCCACATCCTCCAGACCTACTGTTTTCAATATCTCATCAATGTAACCTGCTTTCTTTATTCCAAACAGCTTGCATTTGATATTCAGATTTTCATATGCAGTCATATTTCCATAAAGTCCCGGTGCTTCAATCAGACATCCCACACGGGAGCGGACTTTCTGTAAATCCTTTCCCTTGTATCCGAAGATCTCAATCTCTCCGCTCGTCGGCCCGGAAATCCCACTGATCATCTTCAGGCAAGTCGTCTTCCCGGCTCCATTTCGTCCGATAAATCCATAGATAGCGCCCTTTTTAATATGCATGCTGACACTGTCCACAGCTTTATGATGTCCATACCGCTTCGTCAGTCCTCGTGTTTCCAATAACATCTCACTCAAATTTTTCATCTCCTTTTTCTTATCTGCATTTATCATAAAAAGATGAATCCTAATCAAACGCAAATAAATAGTAAAAAAGAGTAAAGATTACGCATGAAGACGATAACCGATTCCCCATACTGTCTCAATGTATTCCTCCGAAGTCACTTGTTTGATCTTCTTGCGGATATTGCTGATATGTACGTCCAATGTCTTCGTCTCACCAATATAAGGTTCGTCCCAGGCATATTCGAAAATATCCTCTTTACTGAAAACCTGTTTTGGATTCCTGAGCAGTAATTCTAAAATCGCAAACTCCTGTTTTGTGATCTTCGGAAGTATCTTTCCAGCAATTTCAACCTGAAATGTATTTCTGTTTAATACCATATCTTTAAATGAAAGCGTATGCTGTTCCTCTGCTTCCTTTTTTCTTCTTTATGACGGAGTTGTACCTGAACTCTTGCCAGCACTTCCCTGATTTCAAATGGTTTCGTTATATAATCATCCGCTCCGCTCGTTAAAACCTCTACCTTTTCATCCAGGCTGTCTTTTGCAGTCAACACAATAACCGGAAGATTTCCCTTTTTCCGTATTTCCTCCAGAACTGCCTCACCTGGAATTCCGGGCAGCATCAGATCCAGCAGCACGAGTGCATAACCGTGCTCCTGCATATTTAAAAGCAGCTTTGCTTCGGTCCCGGAAAATGCCTGCTCACAGGAATAGCCTTCTTTGGATAATGCCTCCTGAAGCAAGTTATTAATATTTGTATCGTCTTCTACAATCAGTATTTTCTGCATGATATTGCTCCTTTATCTTCCTCAATACTCGGCCATGATTTTCTGAGTGCTGCATAAGAAATCAAGAAGTTTGCAAGCCATCCGGCCGGTACTGCAAGCCAGACAAATACAATTCCGAACCGCGGTGCACAAATCAAAGCGACAGACAAACGAATCGCAAGATTTACCATATTCGCAATGAGAAACGGACGCATGATTCCAAGTCCGCGAAGAACACCATCGGTTGCCATCTTAATACCCATGAAGATGAAAAAATACCCCAGCCATCTCATATAATCACCGGATACCTGATACGCTAAAGCTGTTCCATCTTTTCCAAGGAATAAGGAAGAAATCTGATTGTGCAGTGATTCAATGACCAGAAAAGCAAGGACTGCAAAACCTAGATCCAACACCAGTGCCGCATGATAGCCTTTTTTAGAGCCGTTCGATTTTCTTTGCACCAAGATTCTGGGATATATACGGCGAAATCGCATTGCCGATGGATACAAAAATCAGTGAAAAAACATTTTCCACTCGCATCGTTGCCGAATAACCTGCGAGTGCCTGTGTACCAAATGGATTTACAACTGCCTGTACGATCATCATACCGATCGACACTGTAGACTGCTGGAGAACTGACGGTATGGCAATTTGAAGCATCGAATATAACTCCTGTCCGTCAAACCATTCAAACTGACATTTATACCGTCTCATTCTATAAAGGAAAATCAGAAATGAAAAGACCGCGGAAATCCCCTGTGCAATAAGTGTTGCCAGAGCCGCACCAAACACGCCGAGACCAAGTCCGGCTACCATCCAAAGATCCATAAAAATATTTAATACGGATGAAAAAATCAGAAGAACTAACGGAATTCTGGATTCACCGATGGAAGTAAACATCGTTGAGAGGATGTTGTACATAAACAGAAATGGGAATCCCACAAATAAACCCGCAGATACAGCACTGCTTCATCCAGTATATCAAGAGGTGTTTGTAATAAACTCATCATTGAATGTGAAAAGCAAAAACCAAAGATTCCAAGTAGTATGCTCAGGACTAAAAAGCTGATCAGCGATGTCGACACAATTGTTTTCATTTTACCATAATCTCTGGCTCCAAAATAACGGCTTACGAGTACACCTGCGCCTACACCGGCGCCCAGAGCTACACAAATGAAAACATTCGTAAGTGCAGCACAGGCACCGACAGCCGCAAGTGCCGAAGAAGCAACAAACTGACCGACAATGATCGAATCAGCCATATTATATATCTGCTGAAAAAAAACTGCCTAAGATCATAGGCATTGCAAAAACAGTTAACGCTTTCAGGGGCGCATCTGTGATTAGATATTCATCTTTTGACATGATTGTACTTCTCCTCAATCAAAATCTCTGGTAATATTTGTGAGCCATTTACCTCTGAAATAGTGAATAAATACCACAGGCATTTTTTCGAACTCATCCAGCGTCATTACAAAGTATACCCAGACAGGCGGCAGCTTTAAGACATATGCTGCAAGAAAGGTTAGTGGAACTGCAACAAGCCACATAAAGAGGGAATCTATGATCATTCCAAATCTGGAATCACCGCCACCCCTGAAGCAGCCGCATATAAGGCAAGTATTGATGCCTTCTCCCACAAGGCGCCAGGTTGTCATAATTATAAAAGTGCCAAGATAATAAATGGCCGTCTCTGTCAGTTTATCCCGATAGAAATCCAGTATCAGAGGACGAAGTGCCAGAATAATGACGCATCCGACCAGGCTTACAGCAAGTGTTATCCTAAGCATCCGTTTCCCGTATTCTCCGGCTGTATCAATTTGATCTTTCCCTAACTCCTGGCTGATAATAATAGTCGTAGCATTTGCAAAACCACGACAGGCGATCGCACCAATATTTACCACCATGACAGCAACTGCATTTGCGGCAACCATATCATCACCAATATGACCGAGGATTGCTGCGAACGCTGAGCTGGCAAGACTCCAGACAACATCATTTATTACAGCCGGAGTAGCAATTTTCATAAAATCCCTGAACAGAATACCGGATTTCGCAAAGAAGTATTTTATCCGAAATCTGACATCGGAGCTTCTTAATGAGTAGATGAGGCAGATCAGTACTTCTGCGATTCTGGCAATGACAGTACCAAGAGCCACACCGGTAACTCCAAGCTTTGGAAGTCCAAACAGACCAAAAATAAAGGTGGCATTACAAATAACATTGACACAAAGCGAAACAATGTACGTGACAGAAGGCAGCATTATTTTTCCGATGCTTCGGAGGGCACTCATAAAAACCTGAGAGAATCCCATGAACATAAAGGAAAATGAGATCACCTTCAAATACTCACTGCCAGCAGCAATCGTATCCGGACTGCTTGTAAAGATTTTCATGATCGTAGTCGGCACGGAAAAAGAAATCACGAAAAATACAAAAGAAACGATCAGTGAGATTCGCTCCGCCAGGCCGAGAATCTTTTCTACTGTCTTTTTATCACCCTTTCCCCAGTACTGTGCACACAAAACCGAAGCACCCGTGGCCATACCATAATATAAACAGAAAAGAATAAAAGTAAACTGGTTCGCAAGGGATGAAGCCGACATGGCAGTCTGGCTTACATATCCAAGCATTACCGTATCCGCAATGTTTACCAAAGTTCCGATCAGATTTTGGATCATGATCGGAAAGGCTAGTTTTGAAGCGTATTTTAAGAAATCTTTTTTATTCAGCATACAACTGTTCTTCCTTAATTCTATAAATGTTTAATCTACAGTACTGTTTTTGCAGCATCGGCAGTCTTCCTCTTCTCCGTAGTGTTTACTCAAAGAGAAGCCTCTTCCTCGTACCTCTGTAACTCTGCTGATGATCATAAATGCCTCCGGGTCAATCTGTCTGATCAATTTCTCAACTTGTGGAAGTTCTCGATTAGACACAATACTACAATCTGCTTTTGTTCTTGTTTGTAACCGCCTTCCCCATACAGCATCGTCACGCCTCTGTCTACCTGCGCAAGAATTGCCTGACGTACTTCTTCCACCTGTTTGCTGATAATCTTCACTTCCGTCTTGGTATTTCCCATCACTAACACTTTGTCCAGCACTGTCGTGTAGATCATTACCAGTAAAATTCCGTATAAAACGCGTTCCGGAGGATTATATAGAATCTGCGGTAACAGAATCAATATATCAAATACATTCAGACTCACTGACACCGGAATTCGAAAATACTTATTCAAAATCAACGGTGGAATATCCATACCTCCGGTAGAAGCTCCTGTTCGAATTACAATACCAAGTCCAATCCCGATTCCAAGTCCGGCAAAAATCGTATTCAGCATTGGATTATCCGTGATCACCAGATCCCCAAAAATATGATTGGCCGCTTCCAATGCAATTGGATATGTGAAAGAACTGAGAATTGTCGTCAGTGCAAATTTCTTACCAAGAAAAATCACTCCAACTATCAGCATCACAATATTAAATGCTAAGACAAATCCAGAAATTGATGCTCCCGTAAAATGCTTCACTACCAGACCAATACCGGTTGTTCCTCCTGTCATCAGATTCCCCGGTAAAAGAAAAAGTTTGATTACAAAAGCATAGAAAACATTTCCAAAAATGACCTTTGCAACGGTACTTGCCCGCTTTAAATATGCCTTATCCATAAATTCCTCCCATTAGCCATATGATTTTAATTATCCCCAAAAACGTCCGTTAGAGAATCTTCCCTAACAGACGTTTTTCAAAGTATTTCCTAATATAGTGATATTATACTGAGAAATGCGGGCAGTTTCAATAGGATTTTTCAAAGCACAACATATTGGGGAAATAATAGTAGGATACAAAAAAAAACCTCAGTGCAAAGCTATGAGGTGACTTTTGTAATTAATAAAAATGTGGACTAATCGTCTAACGGTAGTTCTTTTTTTCTAATATCGATATTAAGTCTGACTAGATATTATTACTCGATAATTGTAGAAATTTTACCTGTTTCTGCTGTAGGTCTGCCTTCAGGAATAGCAGACCGGTGTACAAATGTGATTTTCCGTGTGATTCGTGGGGAAAATCCAGATTTTCCGATGTGTCCATGTGGGTTTGGAGATTTTGTTATCATGATGTTATCACAGTTTTATAGTTCACTCATTATTCCATCTACTTTTTTCATAATGTAATCCGGTACAATATTAAACTTCATAACATCAAGATAGTGTAAATAATCATTTTCTATATGATAGGTTTCATCAATAAATTTATACCATGCACTGTCCATCGGTCTTAAACGCAACTGTTTATCATCAACTATGTCTTTCAACGCCCTGAACAATTGAATTTTCAGATAAGCATTTAATTCCGAATTATACAATTCTTTGATATGATCTATCGTATATGTATTTTCAAGCAACTCTTCATAATTAAAATCTGGAATAAATTCTTTGATTTTATTTAATCCTTCATTGATTTCTTCAGGTAACATATCCTCATATACATCACTAGCAATTTTTCTTTTTATCGGTCTGGCATGTACAAGGCAAGATAAAATCTCATATGCATTTCCCCAAGCATCTCTGCATTCATTTAATTCGCATAATTTCCTAAGAAAAGCAATTCGGCTTACAACATTAACATTCTCATCAGTAGAAATCTCTTTACACTCACGCAAAATCAACTTAACGTCATCTTCCGGATTAATATCTTTTTCTATCACTTTTCCTTCAACATTACAAATAAATGAAGCAACCGCTTTTACTTTCATCTAATTTCCCAACTACAATAAAATCCGTAATAGGTTCAAAATCATGTGTTAATAACAGTACTGTTTTACCTGCAAACGTAACATTTTTATTGCCTACATTTTTGAACATTCTCTGTAGAATAGCATATTTTTTATTAGTATCGAACGAAGAAATCGGATCATCCAAAATAATCAAATCAGAATCTAATTGGCATAATACATAAAAAGTATCAATGAAAATGCATTTTTCTCTCCCCAACTTAAATGTTGTCTGATTTTTGTAACATCTGTTTTTTCTTCTGTAAAACATTGTTTCAATATAGTTCTACTATTGATTCATCTTCCGTTTTAATTACTAACTCATAATTTATGCCGGCTGTTTTCAGAAATTCATTTATGTCCGTTTGTGATTGAACTATAGTTGCCTGCATAATTCCCTTTGAGTGCTCCCATTTCCTGTTTTAGGACCGCAACTTCCGACCGCAATTTCTCTACTTTATTATTAATCCGTTCAAATACTCCCTCTATTTTTTCACCACCAAATATATGGAATAATTCTTGCGGAAATATCATTGATGCAATTTGTGTGTCTAGTTTCGATATATCATTTATGACGATCTTTCTGTTTCCAAACTCTTCAATAGCAATAAATCTGGACAAAATCAAATCAAATTCCCCCAGCAAATCGCTCATAATCTTTTCAATAATATCTTCCGGGGTATCATTTTTCACATAAGATATCAACGTTGTATATTGGTCTGGTTTAATATAAGCTTCCAAACTTTCCAGCAGATCTAATAGTTCCTTCAAATTTTGTGAATCTGTTTTTGTATAATTCTTTTGAAATATCTCTTTACGCTTGTCGTGTTCAATCCGGTTTACCTTTTCAGAACAATACGGACATCTGTCTTCAATGTCATATGTATCGCCTTTGTTCTTCCAGTCTATCCACTCTATATTAATATCTTTATTCGCAAAAAAATCTTTTGTAAACCTCTAATTCATTTGGAACATTATACAGATTTTGTTTTGTTAACAGACTTTTCATTGTTCCACGTCTGTTCAATGTTCCCTTGGCTGTTCTTTTTAAACTTTCCACCAATTTTTTCCATCAATTCCTGCAATTCTATAACTTCTGAATCTTTTTCCATAATCTGATGTAACGACTTTAAATGCTGATCCAACTGCTCTTTCTTACTATCATACGTCGGTGTTTTTAAAAAACTTCAAACGAATTCTCTATCACCTCATCCTCTTTAAAAACAACCTTGTCAACAAACTCCTCATTAAACACAAGAACCTTTTCAAATGGGGATTCATTGTTACACCAGCCGGGTCCTCTGCAAAATATGATTTTAACTCCTGAAGCTTTTCTGGATTATTTGCTACTTCTATTGCCTTTGCTATCGTCGTCTTTCCAGTTCCATTTATTCCATACTTAATATTTAATTTTCCTTCTTCAACCTTTATGTTACCCGTCAAAATACTGTTACAATTTTTCACTTCTACATGATACATCTACACCCCTCCAGATTATTTTTCATAGTCCATCTTCGCATACCTCATAATATACGAATTTAAGCCAACGCCCTTCCTTGCAAGCATTTTCATCTGCTCAACTTTATCTATTCCTGCACTTCTGTAAGAATAACGATAACGAGCTCCTCTTCCAAAAACTACATCTATATAGTCCTGTCCAATTGAATACGCTTTTACATTAGAATTTCCGCCCAAGTTTAAATATTCTTCCATAATAATACCTCTTTCTCTAAATGTCGTTTTTTTGTTAGCACTCGCCGCTGATGAGTGCTATTTTTTTATCATTGTACCATACTATCCTTTAAGCTACAAGTTCAAAAAATAAAATCAGCACGATCTCTGAAACTGAATTTCAAAAGATCATGCCATAATTTAAATTTCCCGAAAATAATCCAACTCACCAAAAAAATCTATTATTTGTCCTACTATTTTATCCCTGTATATTTCATCTTTTTTTCATTTTCTTTATTGTGCATTCCCATATAATAAGCTGCTTTATTTTGAGTTCCTGTAATTCTTTTCTGACTATTTTATCCCTATTTACATTTGCACTAAACTTTTTCTGCCAGAATTCTATCTTTGATTTTGGCATATAAGCATATTTGCATCCCTCATGCCTGTGCCAAAAACACCCATGTACAAAAATTGCTGTATTATATTTTTTCATGTATATATCCGGATGCCCCGGCACACTTTTTGAATTCACGCCATATCTGTAACCTCTGGCAAACAATAATTTTCTCAGATATATTTCCGGCTTCGTATTCTTGGAATGTATCGCTGCCATATTTTTGCTACGTTCTTCCGGACTTTTTATATCCATAATTATATCTGCTTTCTCTCATAAAATTTCTGTTTTTCTTTTACTTCTTCCAAAAACATTTTCACAGAATAGAGCCAATCTCGCTGTTTTAATGTATATGTTTCATGAATTGGCAATGGCAACACCAGTTGTAATTTTTTATTAATCATTTCATTAGTCTGATTTTCACTTATTGCCGATTCAAGTGTCAGCAAGTGTTTGCGTTCTATTCGCTCTGCTTCAGACAATACCTGTCGCCATCTGTCTTTACATGTACTTTTAGCTCCCAACATTGTCAATTCTACTTCCGGATATGTTTTATCTCTGTACGCTTCTATATTTGGGAAAATAAAATCCGGCTTCGATTTATCTTCAGTAACTGGTGTATGTGAATATATAATTTTCTGTTCTTTTAACAATGCTTCTATATGATTCTCCAAAGATAATCCTGCTCTGCTTTTTCTTCTGTTTTGCACAGAAAGCGAAAATTGGATAAATGCATCCACATCAACATCTTCACCCACCTTAAATCCCTGCTGAATTCGCTCTTTTATCAGATATTGTTCCAGTAACTTAAATAATGCTTCCTCTCGGTTCACCCATTTAAGTAAAGTATCATCTGGATTTTCTACAGGATCTACATCCGTAATTGTATTTTTGCATATGCAGAAAATTCCCTTGTCGTTGGAAAACTTCCATGAAATTCAATTAACATCGGTTCAAGATAAGATTCTATACTTCGATCTTCATATTCAATTCCTATTTGTTCTAAAATCATTCTGACAGCGAATTCAATTTGTTTATCTCCACTGCTAAATTCAGTTTTTCCAATAAATCTTTCCCGCATCTTCCTCGTTCAAATCGAATAACCAATATAACTGATTTTCTATTGTACTATCTTTCTTGGCAATGATAATAAGTAAGGTATCATCTGTTCTTTTGCATATAAAAAGACTGTCTCCGACTTTTTGCACGTTTTGATACTTCTGTCGTTGGAAAGTAAAATCTCCATTCTGTCCTTTTTGGATTATTGTACCTTGAATCATACCATGTCATCTTTCCGGATGCATCTATAGTAAAATCATCTTCCATATATAAAAATATCGTGTCAAACTCTCTTCTTTGGATATCTGTTCCCAATATCTGTCGCATGGCTTTATTTCCATTAAGTTCATGCTGATTACTACTTTCAATATTAGCTTCAACTTCAGATAATTTTTTTACAATCACCCCGGAAAAGTATTTATTTAAATAACCTGTTTCCATTCCGCACCTTCTTTATCCAATCTGTCAATTTCATCTACAATTAGTTTTGCAACTTCTCCCATTAATGGAACAACTACAGAATTTCCAAATTGCTTATATGCCTGTGTATCCGAAACAGGAATCTTAAATGTATCCGGAAATCCCTGCAATCTTGCACATTCTCTCGAGTCAACCTTCTCGGATTCTTTCCTTCCTGTGCAATAAGCACTTCCGATCCATCTTTGTAATACCTAGCACTCAATGTCCGGGACACTCCATCCAAAGGAGCTATTCCATATCCAAATCCGTTACCAGCTGCCCGATGCTTTGCTGCGTAATTCTGCAGATATGTCCACAATTTATCAGACAATGTGTATTTGTCCGCAACCTCTTCATCAAGAATATCTCTCATAACGGGTTTTGGAACACGTGGTGTAAGATTAAACTCAAAATCAATTTTATCTCCATAGCGTTCTCTGTCAAATCCTACAATTAATATTCTCTCTCTGTGCTGAGGAACATAATTCTGTCCATCCAGAACTTTATAGAAAATTTCATAGCCCAACTCATCCAGTGACTCTCTGATTACCTGAAAAGTTCTTCCTTTATCATGGCTGCATAAATTTTTTACATTTTCAAGCAAAAATGCCTTGGGTCTTTTTTTTTCAATATCCTGCAGACATCAAAAACAAAGTGCCCTGTGTTTTATCCTCAAATCCGGTGGCTCTTCCCATACTGTTTTTCTTTGATACCCCGGCTATTGAAAAAGGCTGACACGGAAATCCCGCAACCAGAATATCATGATCCGGAATATCTTCGGCATTAACTTTTGTAATATCTCCATCGGGCTGTTCTCCAAAGTTTGCAAAATAAGTCTGCTGACTATATTTGTTCCATTCACTTGAATAAACACATTGACCGCCGGCCCGGTCAAATGCAATATACGCATACCACCAATCCCAGCAAAAAAGATCAAATAAATGTAAATTTTTTTATATGTACTCTTTCCCTGTATTCTTCGTTGTTCTGAAGTAGAACTGTGGACGATAGTTGTTGAAGAATGGAGTATGACGTCCACCTTCGTCTTTTGTCAGTACGTAAACCTGGCATGTGAATTCCTTATGGCAGCTTACTGTACCTGGTTTGATAAGAACCTGTCCTCTTTCGATTTCTGTTCTCTGAATACCACGGAGAAGTGCTCCGATGTTATCTCCAGCCTGAGCCTCATCAAGAAGCTTACGGAACATCTCGATTCCTGTTACAACAGTCTTCTTAACGTCCTCGTGGATACCGATGATTTCAACTTCGTCAGATACGTGAAGTGTTCCACGCTCTACTCTACCAGTTGCAACTGTTCCACGTCCTGTGATAGAAAATACGTCCTCTACTGGCATAAGGAATGGCTTGTCTGTAGCACGCTCTGGTGTTGGGATCCATGTATCAACAGCGTCCATAAGTTCCATGATCTTATCTCCCCCACTCTCCGTCTGGATCTTCAAGAGCCTTAAGAGCTGATCCCTGGATGATCGGAGTGTCATCTCCCGGGAAGTCATACTCGTTCAGCAGCTCACGGATCTCCATGTCTACCAGCTCAAGCAGCTCTTCGTCGTCTACCATGTCGCATTTGTTCATGAATACAACGATGTAAGGTACACCTACCTGACGGGACAGAAGGATGTGCTCTTTTGTCTGAGCCATAACTCCGTCTGTTGCAGCTACAACAAGGATAGCTCCGTCCATCTGAGCTGCTCCTGTGATCATGTTCTTAACGTAGTCAGCATGTCCTGGGCAGTCAACGTGAGCGTAGTGACGGTTAGCCGTCTCGTACTCAACGTGTGCGGTAGAGATAGTGATTCCACGCTCTCTCTCTTCCGGAGCCTTGTCGATGTTGTCGAAATCTACAGATGCGTTACCTTCTACTCTGTGAGAAAGTACTTTTTGTGATAGCAGCTGTAAGAGTTGTTTTACCATGGTCAACGTGTCCGATAGTACCGATATTACAATGCGGTTTTGTTCTTTCAAATTTAGCCTTTGCCATTTTGAATATCCTCCTTAAAAATATAACCCTCAATGGGGCAACCTTGTTTTGGTTTTCTATTTTAAACCTGGCTAAGTTTGATTATATTTCAAACTTAGCCGATTTTCAAGCCTTTTATGATATTTTAGGCATTTTTGTTGGATAATACTTTCTCCTGTACAGACTTCGGTACTGGCTCGTATTTCTCAAAGAACATTGAGTAGTTACCACGTCCCTGTGTTCTGGAACGAAGATCTGTAGAGTATCCAAACATTTCGGACAATGGAACGAATGCACGAACGATCTTACCACCACCAAGGTCATCCACACCTTCAATACGTCCACGACGGGAGTTGATATCTCCAATGATATCTCCCATGTATTCCTCAGGCATTGTAATCTACCTTCATGATAGGCTCAAGAAGTACAGGTGATCCCTGTTTCATAGCATCCTTGAATGCAAGAGAACCAGCGATGTGGAATGCCATCTCACTGGAATCGACTTCATGGTAAGATCCGTCGTATACGTTAGCGTGAACACCAACTACCGGGAATCCTCCAAGGATACCAGATTTCATAGCTTCCTCAATACCTTCACCTACTGCCGGGATGTATTCCTTCGGAATAGCTCCACCAACTACAGTAGACTCGAACTTGTATGTCTCCTCACCGTTGACATCCATTGGCTCGAATTTAACTTTACAGTGTCCATACTGTCCACGTCCACCAGACTGTTTTGCATACTTGCTGTCGATATCAACTGGCTTTGTGATGGACTCTTTGTAAGCAACCTGAGGTGCACCTACGTTAGCCTCTACCTTGAACTCACGAAGAAGTCTGTCAACGATGATCTCAAGATGCAGCTCTCCCATACCAGCGATGATTGTCTGTCCAGTGTCCTTATTTGTATGAGCACGGAATGTCGGATCCTCTTCTGCAAGTTTTGCAAGGGACTCACCAAGTTTACCCTGGGAAGCCTTTGTCTTAGGCTCGATAGCAAGCTCGATAACTGGCTCTGGGAATTCCATAGACTCCAGAATTACTGGATGCTGCTCGTCGCAGATTGTATCTCCTGTTGTAGTGAATTTGAATCCGATAGCTGCAGCGATATCTCCGGAATAAACCTTATCCAGCTCTTCACGCTTGTTGGCATGCATCTGAAGGATACGTCCAACACGCTCTTTTTTTTTTAGTAGCATTCAGTACATAAGAACCGGAGTTCATAATACCTGAATATACACGGAAGTAAGCAAGCTTACCTACGAATGGATCTGTCATAATCTTGAATGCAAGAGCTGAGAATGGCTCTTCATCAGATGACTTTCTTACTACTTCGTTTCCGTCTTCATCAACACCCTCGATTGCCGGGATGTCTGTTGGAGCCGGCATAAACTCGATGATTGCATCAAGGAGTTTCTGAACACCTTTGTTTCTGTATGCAGTACCACAGCAAACCGGAACAGCTGTACATTCACATGTAGCTTTTCTCAGAGCTGCTTTCATTGCATCGATAGAAGGTTCTTCACCCTCAAGGTATTCCATCATAAGGTCATCATCCAGCTCACAGATCTTCTCAACGAGTTCTGTGTGATAAAGCTCAGCTTCGTCCTGCATCTCTTCCGGAATATCTGTTACAGTGATGTCTTCACCCTTCTCATCATTGTAGATGTAGGCCTGCATCTCGAACAGATCGATGATTCCCTTTGAATTCGTCCTCTTTTCCGATTGGAAGCTGAAGACAAATAGCGTTCTTTCCAAGTCTTGTTTTGATCTGATCTACTGCACCGTAGAAATCAGCACCCATGATATCCATCTTATTGATGAATGCCATACGTGGTACATTATAGGTATCTGCCTGACGCCATACATTTTCAGACTGAGGCTCAACGCCGCCTTTTGCACAGAATACGCCGACAGCTCCATCAAGTACACGGAGTGAACGCTCAACCTCTACAGTGAAGTCAACGTGTCCCGGAGTATCAATGATATTGATACGATGCTCTAAAGCGCCCGGTTTCACTTTTTGTCTTCTCTTCCAATGTCCAGTGACATGTTGTAGCGGCTGAAGTAATGGTGATACCTCTTTCCTGTTCCTGCTCCATCCAGTCCATGGTAGCAGTACCTTCATGAGTATCCCCGATCTTATAGTTAACACCGGTGTAGTACAGAATACGCTCTGTCAGAGTAGTCTTACCTGCATCGATGTGAGCCATAATACCAATGTTTCTGGTTCTCTCTAATGGATATTCTCTTCCAGCCAAGATTTTTTCCTCCTAAAATAATTAGAAACGATAGTGAGCAAACGCCTTGTTTGCTTCTGCCATCTTGTGCATATCTTCTTTTCTCTTTACAGCTCCACCTGTGTTGTTAGCTGCATCAAGAATTTCATTTGCCAGTCTTTCTTCCTGTGTCTTCTCGCCTCTCTGACGTGAATACATAGTTAACCAGCGAAGTGCGAGTGCCTGTCTTCTGTCAGCTCTAACCTCGATCGGTACCTGGTATGTTGCTCCACCGATACGTCTTGCTTTAACTTCAAGAACTGGCATCATGTTGTTCATAGCCTCTTCAAACACTTCAATAGCCGGCTTTTCAGCCTTTTCTTCTACTCTTCCAAACGCACCGTATACAATCTTCTGGGCAACACCCTTCTTACCATCAAGCATGATGTTGTTGATAAGCTTGGTAACAACTTTATTGTTGTATATTGGATCCGCTAATACATCTCTTCTGAGTATGTCCTTTACGTGGCACGGTCCTTCCCTCCTTAATCATATTTTCCGGTTTTTCCGGGATTAATTCATCGGTACTCACATGTGTCTTTCTATGAGATCACATTCCATGTGCTCGCAGCCGCGAAATCTATATAGCATCCGCAACCTACGACTAATCATAGTTCTGTTTGTGATACGATTTAACTATTAGTTACACTTATCTAAAATACTATACTGCAATCCGCGACTTCTTATTTAGCGTCTTTCGGTCTCTTAGCACCGTACTTAGAACGAGCCTGTCTTCTCTTAGCAACACCTGCTGTATCAAGTGTTCCACGGATAATGTGGTATCTTGTACCTGGCAGGTCCTTAACTCTTCCTCCACGGATCATAACAACGCTATGCTCCTGAAGGTTATGTCCTTCACCTGGGATGTAAGCTGTAACTTCGATACCGTTTGTAAGACGAACTCTGGCAATCTTACGTAACGCTGAGTTAGGCTTCTTAGGAGTTGCTGTCTTAACGGCTGTACATACACCTCTCTTCTGTGGTGCAGAAACATCAGTTGCACGTTTCTTCAGGGAGTTGTATCCTTTCTGAAGTGCCGGTGCTGTAGATTTCTTCTCAGAAGTCTGACGTCCTTTTCTAACTAACTGGTTAAATGTTGGCATTCTTTTCGCCTCCTATGAATTATTCGTTACCTTGGGCTTATGCCTCAAGGGGCTGCGGATAATTAAGTCATTATCCTTATTTGCGCATCAAAAAGACATTGCCTTTTTCCACACGCTCGTTTAGTTTATTACGTTTAGCGCCGAAAGTCAAGGCTTTTTTCGCATTTTCCATATTATTTTTCATACAAAAAAATAACAGATGGCACTCTCTTTTTTTCTTAGGAAACCATCTGTTATTTGTTATTAAATCAAATTCTTTTTTCTAGCAACTATGAAAGTAAATCTCTTCTTTATTTTCAACGAAATGAATTAGTATGCCTTGCCCCAGTATACCATATGCTTCGCCGGTTTTCCGCAACATACACATACATCTGAAAGATGTTCTTCCTCTTCCGGAATACATCTTGATGTAGCACCGCCTGTCTGAGCTTTGATCTCATCTTCACAGGCTTCGTCTCCACACCACATTGCTTTGATGAATCCAAGGTTCTCATTGAACTTCTCATTCATCTCATCCATTGTTGTTGCTTCATTGATATGAGAATCAAGGAATGCTTTTGCTCTTTCGAACATATCGTTCTGCATTGTCTCAAGAACTTCGGCAAGTTTTGTTGTAAGCTCATCCAGAGAAACAACGATCTTCTCTCTTGTATCACGGCGTACGATAACTGCCTGATTGTTCTCGATGTCTTTCGGTCCGATCTCGATACGTGTCGGGATTCCAAGGATCTCCTGTCCGCTGAACTTCCATCCAGGTGCTTTGTCAGAATCGTCGATTTTCACTTTGTATCCTGCTGCCTTCAGTGTATCAACAAGTTCATTTGCCTTATCAAGAACACCTTCTTTATGCTGAGCGATCGGAATGATCATTGTCTGCACCGGTGCGATTCTTGGTGGAATAACAAGTCCACTGTCATCTCCGTGTACCATAATCAGCGCACCGATGATTCTTGTAGACAGTCCCCAGGATGTCTCGTATACTTCATGAAGTTCGTTATTCTTATCTGAATACTGAATACCGAATGCACTTGGGAATGAACTTCCGAAGAAGTGACTTGTTGCTGACTGGAGTGCTTTTCCGTCATGCATCAGCGCTTCTACTGTATAAGTATCCTGTGCTCCTGCAAATTTCTCACTCTCTGTCTTACGTCCGAAACTACCGGGATTGCAAGAACATCCTGTGCAAAGTCTCTGTAGACTCTCCACATCTGTTTTGTACGCTCTTCTGCTTCTTCATATGTTGCATGAATGGTATGTCCTTCCTGCCACAGGAACTCTCTGGAACGAAGGAATGGTCTTGTAGTCTTCTCCCAACGAAGAACGGAATTCCACTGATTCCATACCTTTGGAAGATCACGGTAAGACTGAACTGTCTTGCTCCAGACATCACAGAACAGCGTCTCAGATGTAGGACGGATACAGAATCTTTCCTGAAGTTCTTCCAGTCCACCATGTGTTACCCATGCAACTTCCGGTGCAAATCCTTCGATATGATCCTTTTCTTTCTGAAGAAGGCTTTCCGGGATCATAACCGGAAGGTATACATTCTCTACTCCTGTCTCTTTGAAACGTGCATCCGTGTTCTTCTGAATATTCTCCCACAGAGCATATCCGTTCGGAAGGTAGTTCATACATCCTTTAACACCTGAATAATCACACAGTTTTGCTTCACGCACAACGTCTGTATACCACTGAGCAAAATCTTCTTCTCTGGCAGTGATATTCTGTACTAATTTCTTTGCCATTGTTCTTCTCCTTTTTGTTTTTTGCATTGCTGTCCCCTGACAGCAGTTTGCTTTTACTTTAATATAAAAAATCGCCGGGATATCGCATCCCCACGATAGGGACCGAATATCTCCGGCGGTACCACCCTAATTAATGCAATACATCCATTCTATAATCAAAACCAACACAAATGATCTCTGTATCTGCATTCACTTTCTTCTCCTTTAACGCAGGACCTACGCTGTACTTTCATACAGGGACTCCCGGGCCGGTTCCATACCGTAATGCAAAGGCTCTCACCTGCCGCCTTCTCTCTGAAGCATGCTGCGTATCTACTATTCCCGTTCAACGTCAGTTATCAAATGAAATTCTAACTGATAAAACACCCGCTGTCAAGCCAAAAAGCTTTATCCTCTAATTTCCAGAAGCTTTGCTTTCAATTCATTTTCCATATTGCGAAGTTCCACCTCCGCTTCCCGGCGTTTTTCTCTTCCTTCTCTCTGAATGTTCATCACTTCATCCAATGTAGAGATCAGTGATTCATTTGTTGCTTTCAATGTCTCAAGATCTGCAATTCCTCTTTCAGACTCTTTTTTTGCAGTCTCAATTGTGGACATTTTTAATGTCTCCGCATTCTTCTTCAACAGTTCATTTGTCATATCCGTCACCTGTCTCTGTGCTGCCGCCGCCTGTGAAGAATGTTCTACTCCAAGTGCGAGAATCATCTGACTCTTCCACAACGGGATCGTATTCACGATTGTAGACTGGATCTTCTCTACCATCTGTGTATCATTATTCTGAACCAGACGGATCTGTGGTGCGGTCTGGATGGAGATCATTCTCGTCAGTTCAAGATCATGTAACTTCTTTTCAAAACGGTTGCACATCGAATCCAGATCTTTTGCTGCCTGCGCATCTTCCGGGAGGCCGCTTACCTGAGCTTTGCTCATCAATTCAGCAAGCTGTGTGCTTCTTACTTCTTCCAGTTTTTTCTTTCCTGCAAGAATGTACATAGAAAGCTCTTTAAAATAAGTAAGATTCAGATCATACATCTTATCGAGTATCGCAACATCTTTTAAAAGCTGCACCTGATGGTTGTCCAGTGCTTTCACGATCTGATTCACATTTTCTTCGGCTTTCGAATACTTTGCTTTCATAGATTCAACTTTATTCGATGCTTTCTTAAATATTCCAAGAAATCCTTTGCTCTCTTCTTCATCAAAGCTCTTCAGTTCAGTTACAACATTCGTAAGCAGTGTACCAACTTCTCCCAGATCCTTTGACTTCACATTTTCCAAAGCACTTTCTGAGAAATCTGCCATCTTTTTTCTGTGTACCTGCGCCATACTGAAGAATCATAGAAGAATTCGTCAGATCGATCTGCTGTGCAAATGCATCTACCATTCTGCGCTCTTCTTCTGTCAGGATCGTATCATCCAGCTTCGGTTCTTCCGGCTGCACCGCCGGTTTCTTTTCTTCTTCCGCTTGAAACGGTTCCAGTGTCAGTGTCGGCACTGTACTTACATCCTTGAATGCATCACTCATAGTAATCCTCCATTTCTGTTTGTAACTGTTTTGATTCATTGTCTGTTTGGGATATCATTATTTCTTCAGCCCGTCTTCTGTCAGACCTTCCTGCGCAAGCATTGTATGAAGTACTGAAATATCTGAAGATACATCCCATGCTGTATCCTGGAACAGGCTGTCCAGTAATTTCTCAAATGCAATATTCAATGTATCTATCGTATCTTCAATCTCTTTCTTGGAAGAAATGATATTTTCTCCCTGTACTGGCTGGGCATCCAGCTCTTCATACGCTTCAAGAAGTTTCATCGTTGTCGGAAGATAATAATCCATCATTCTTCGCATATCATTCACAGAATCCGGATTCTGCTCCACGCGGTCAAAAATACGATCCACGAGCAGTTCCATGCGGGAAATCTTTGCCGAAATCACTTCTCCCGGAATTGCGTCATTCGCTGCCTTGATCTTTCTCACATATTCATCTCCTGCCTGTACGATCTTCTGTACTTCCGGTGAAAGTCTGTCATACTCTTCCCGCATCTTTTTTCTGAGCAGCCTGCTCCTCTGCCTTGCGCTGTTTCATGTCTTCCATAAGAGCTGTATACTGATTCCATGCATGTTCACTGACCATCAGGCAGGATTCTTTCTCATCCAGATGTCCCTGACAGAACCAGCCTTTTGTAATCATTTTTTTTCACATCTTTCAGAACCTTTCTGACATCTCGTCCTGTCGCAGAAGCAATTTCCTTAATATCACAAAATTCCCGGTCTCTCAGAACAGATACATATTGGCGAAACCTTCCCACCGTACGTACCATATCCACTCCTACATAAGTCATCACTGCAAAAGATATAAAAGCAACTGCAAAATTCCAATAATCAGACCACTGACTACATCAAACGCTGTGATCACACTTCCAATCAAAGTGATGATAAGGAAAATAACAGAAGTCAATCCAAATACAGCTCCTGTCGCTGCTAGAAAAGTCCCGCCGATCTTTACCGAAGTTCCTTTGAGATATCTTGGGCTTACCGGTACCGGACAATATCTCTGGTTTTCTGCACCTGATCTGTTTCCGGTATTCTTTTTATTTCCATATAATGGCTGTCCGGTCTTCGGATCTCTGTACCAGCCACCGTTTTTTAATCCCTGCCGAGACGCAGTCCATCGCATGGTTCACCGTATCAGACACCATCTGGTTCAATCTGCTGTAATCCTTTGTATCAATTGCATCCTGTATTGTCTGCTTTATCTCTTCTCCAAAATGTTCCAGTCATTATTCATTGATGTTCTCCTTAAAAAAGCTTGACCTGATTCGTTTGCATCATGTATCATTATAACATTATTAATTCTCAGTTTAGACGCAACTTTAGCGATTGTCAAGAAAGAAGGATACAACTATGATTTCATCACTTACCCCTGAAATAATATATGAGGACAAGAATATTATCATCTGTCATAAACCTGCTGGAGTTCCTACCCAGAGCAGCCGCATTGGCACAAAAGATATGGTCAGTATTTTAAAAAATCATCTGATAAAAAATACTGCTAAAAAAAACGCTTCACGCGAACCTTATCTTGCTGTCATCCATCGGCTGGACCAACCGGTAGAAGGACTTCTTGTTTTTGCAAAAACACCTGCTGCCGCAAAGGAACTTTCCCGCCAGCTTACCGCATCTGGTTTTGGGAAATATTACCGTGCACAGGCTTTAGGCATTTTCGAACACAACGAAGGAACTCTGGAAGACTATCTTGTAAAAGACGGACGAACCAACACCTCCCGTGTCTGTGAAGAAAATGTGCCTGATGCAAAATATGCACGACTTCATTATAAAGTAATCCATACAGATACACTTCCTTCTGGTGAACCTTTTTTTCCCAACTGGAAATTCATCTGGATACCGGGCGTCATCATCAGATCCGCGTGCAGTTTGCACATGCCGGGCACCCTCTGATCGGAGATCGGAAATATGGCACTGCCGCATGCACTTCACGACAGTTAATGCTTTGTGCCTGTCGACTGGAATTCACACATCCGACAACCGGTGAAAAAATGGTTTTTCATTTATAAGACAAAAAGGAAAAGTGCAGTGATCGGGCAATCACTGCACTTTTCCTTTTCGCCTGTTTCCTATCTATTGTATTAGCCCTGCCTTTACTTGTCATTTATCCAAGATAAGAGCAGCACCACAATACCCTACATCTCGTCAACAGCCAACGGCTCCGTCTCTTCTTCAAGTGCCTGCTGATATCTTGCAAGAATTGTTGACTGAATTCGTTCTCTTGTTCCTGAATTGATTGGATGTGCGATATCACGATACTCACCATCTAATGCTTTTTTCTAGGCATTGCAATGAAAAGCCCCTTTTCCCCCTCGATCACTTTGATATCATGTACTACGAACTCTTCATCCATAGTGATAGATACTACTGCTTTTAACTTTCCCTCCTTTGCAACTTTGCGCACACGTACATCTGTAATCTGCATATTACAGTTCCCCTTTCTCTTTTGCATTATCACGGAATATGAACACCCTTTTTCAGGGCTTTTTTGCTTATCTTGGCTTATAATGCATATCTTTCATTCTTTTCAACAACTATTTTAATTCCGTCTTCCCCTACATGTCTTGTATTCGCACGGATCGTATCCCTGCTCTCTACAATACAGTTCTCAATGTATGTATTATCTCCAAGATAGACGTCATTCAATATGATCGAGTTCTTTACCACACAGTTATTTCCAACAAATACTTTCTTGAAAATAACTGAGTTCTCTATCGTTCCATTAATAATACTTCCACTTCCAACCAGACTGTTCTTCACGATCGCACCTGGATTATATTTTGCCGGTGGCTGATCACTCACCTTAGAATATACACTTGGCAGATCCTTGAAGAAATAATCTCTCACTTCCGGTTTCAGGAAATCCATATTGGTCTTGTAATATGCATCTACTGTTGAAATATTATTCCAATAACTTTCAATCTTATAACCATAAATCTTCTTTACATTCTTATAACGGATCAGGATATCATTTACGAAATCATGTCTCTCTTCTTCCGCACATTGTTCTACAAGATCGATCAGCAGTCTTCTGCGGATCACATAAATTCCTGTAGAGATTGTCTGTGATCTTGCAATCATCGGTTTTTCTTCAAATTCTTCGATTCTGCAAGATTCATTCATCTTAACGGTTCCGAATCTTGTCGCATCTTCTCCTGCTCCAAGTTCTTTACAAACAACAGTGATATCTGCTTTCTTCGCAATATGATATTCCAGCACTTTATTATAATCCATCTTATAGACTGCATCACCTGATGTAATGATTACATAAGGTTCATGACATCTTCTCAGGAAATCCAGATTCTCATAACTCGCATCTGCTGTTCCTCTGTACCAGTAACCATTATCATCTGTGATCGTAGGTGTGAATACATATAATCCACCTTGTTTTCTTCCGAAATCCCACCATTTGGAGGAATTCAGATGCTCATTAAGGGAACGGGCATTATACTGTGTCAGCACAGCAACCTTTTGGATATGAGAGTTTGTCATATTACTTAATGTAAAGTCAATTGCGCGATAGCTTCCGGCAACCGGCATTGCTGCTGCCGCACGTCTTGAAGTCAGCTCTTTCATCTTTCTGCTGTTACCGCCGGCTAAAATAATTCCTACTGCTCTCATACTCTGTCACCTGCCTTTATCAATGTCGCACCGCTTGCAAGTACTCCATCTATGTAATCCTCGGATGATGTCACTCCACTGATGGCGGTATTTTCCAATCTGTACTCCTCCCGGAATCACTGAATTCTCTCCGATCGTAGCCAGTCCACCGCTGTAAATATTCGGTTTCATCTTATTCGGGACTTCACTTCCGATTCCGATAGAAACATCATTTCCAATTACCGTGTCTTCTGCTATGATTGCTTTCTCGATCACGCAGTTTTCTCCGATCGTAACTCCCTGCATAATAATTGAGTCACGGACTACGCTGCCCTTTCCTACAGTAACACTTCCTCCAAGAACAGAACTGTGGACTTCTCCGTAAATTTCTGTTCCGTTTGCAATGATACATTTGTCTACAACAGCATTCTCTGCAATATACTGTGGAGGAATATTCGCACTGTTCGTATAGATCTTCCAGAATTCTTCATAAAGGTTGAACTCCGGTATGATATCGATCAACTCCATATTGGCCTCCCAGTAAGATCTAAGTGTTCCCACATCTTTCCAGTATCCGTTGTACTCATATGCAAACAGCCTGTCCCCTTTTTCATGACAATAAGGAAGAATATGTTTTCCGAAATCACAGTTTGGCTGGTCTTTCAGCTTGATGAGTGCCTCTTTAAGAACAGGCCAGCTGAAGATATAGATTCCCATCGATGCCAGATTACTGCTTGGCTTCTCAGGCTTCTCTTCGAATTCTTTGATCCTGCTGTCCTGATCTGTCACTACAATTCCGAAACGGCTTGCTTCTTCCATCGGAACCGGCATAGCTGCGATTGTAACATCTGCATTGTTTGCCTTGTGGAAATCAAGCATCACTTCATAATCCATCTTATAAATATGATCTCCTGAAAGAATCAGTACATAGTCCGGATTATAAGTCTCTATGTAATTCAGATTCTGATAAATGGCATTCGCTGTACCTGTATACCACTCACTGCTTGTACTCTTCTCATATGGTGGGAGAACTGATACACCTCCAACGTTGCGATCCAGATCCCACGGAATTCCAATTCCAATATGTGTATTCAGGCGAAGCGGTTGATACTGTGTCAGTACACCAACCGTATCGATTCCCGAGTTAATACAGTTGCTAAGCGGGAAATCAATAATACGGTACTTTCCACCAAAAGCAACTGCTGGTTTTGCAACTTTTGATGTAAGTACTCCAAGTCGACTGCCCTGTCCACCCGCCAGCAGCATGGCAATCATTTCCTTCTTATACATTACGTCACCTCATTTCAAGTAAGCTAAAATCATTATACCATATATTTAGAAATAACAAACATATTTTACAATTTTTTTCATACTTTTTTCTCCTTTTTATCAATTTCTACCAAAAAGATCTTCTTTCTTTTTTTTCGATATATAGTATAATATAAACGATATAGAAGATTTATGACTAAAATCACAAGTTATTTTATAAAATCTATTAAAGAAAGGGCGTATCTCAATGTATAAAATCAATTTTGAAAAGCCGATACATATTCATTTTATTGGAATTGGCGGAATCAGTATGAGCGGTCTTGCTGAGATTCTTCTGGAAGAAGGATTTACTGTATCCGGTTCAGATTCAAAGGAGTCTCCGCTTACAAAGAAGCTGGAGTCTGAAGGTGCCATCATCCATTACGGACAATGTGCCGAGAACATTTCTGACGGAATTGACTGTGTTGTATACACTGCTGCGATCAATAAAGCTAATCCAGAGCTTATGGAAGCTGTTGCCCGCAAGATTCCAATGCTTACACGCGCAGAGCTGCTTGGACAGCTGATGAAAAATTACAAGACACCGATCGCTGTATCCGGTACTCATGGAAAAACTACTACTACATCCATGATCTCTCATATTTTACTTGCAGCCGATCTGGATCCTACAATTTCTGTCGGCGGTATTCTCAAGGCAATCGGTGGTAACATCCGCGTTGGAAAATCCGAGACTTTTATCACAGAAGCCTGTGAGTCTACAAACAGTTTCCTTCATTTTTATCCGAAGATCAGTGTCATCCTCAATATTGAGGAAGATCATCTGGACTTCTTCAAGGATCTTGAAGACATCAGACATTCTTTCCATCAGTTTGCAGCACTTCTTCCTTCTGATGGAACTTTGATCATCAATGGTGATATCGACAATTATCAGGAGATTTATGAAGGTCTTGACTGCAATGTGATCACTTATGGTTCTTCTGATATGCTTGACTACAGTGCTGCTAACATCACTTATGATGAAAAAAGGGCTTGTTGCATTTGATCTTATAAAGAACGGAAAAGTGGTTGACCATATCCAGCTTTCTGTAACAGGTGATCATAATGTGTCAAATGCACTTGCATCTATTGCTACTGCTGAACTGCTTCAGATTCCAATGGAAACAATTAAAAAAGGAATTCTTTTTCTTTCAGTGGAACAGACCGTCGTTTCGAATACAAGGGAACATTTAACGGTGTAACTGTTGTCGATGATTATGCACATCATCCGACAGAGATTGCCGCTACTCTGAAGGCTGCACAGCACTACCCACACAATCAGGTATGGTGTGTCTTCCAACCACATATTATACGAGAACAAAGGCTTTCTTCCATGAATTTGCAGAAGCTCTTTCTCACACGGATCATCTGGTGCTTGCAGATATCTATGCAGCTCGTGAGACAGATACTCTCGGAGTTTCTTCTGCCGATCTTGCAGAGGAAGCACGTAAACTTGGAACAGATGCACATTACCTTCCAAGTTTTGAAGAAATAGAATCTTTCCTTAAAGAAAACTGCAAATCCGGAGATCTCCTGATTACAATGGGAGCCGGAGATGTTGTCAAAATCGGTGAAGACCTTTTAAAATAAGGATTTCTCAATAACTTTACTAAACTATTCTGTGGAAAAGTTTACATAGATATCCACATGCATGTGAACTTTTCCACACTTTATCCACATTTTCTCCACATAGTTATCTACAAAAAAGTCCTAGTTACCCACTCGAAAATTCTTTTTTAAGATTCTCATATGATGTTATAATATTCACACTAAAGAGAAGAAGATATAGATTTCAGGTTGCCCCTCATCAGACAGAGCAAGTGGCAATTGGTTAATACATAGAGAAAGCAGGATAAGTTATGAAGACTTTGGTTTTAAAGAATAATTTTCAGATGAATATGACAATGCTGCCGAACAGCTTTGTAGATCATTATATGGCGAATGCGAACGGAGAGTTTGTAAAAAAGTATACCTTTTTCTTCTCCGCCATGTTGAGGATGCTGCATCTTCTCTGAGCATCTCCATGATCGCAGATTATCTGAATAATACAGAGAACGATGTTCTTCGCGCTTTCCGTTACTGGGAATCTGTCGGTCTTCTCAGACTTGGACACGGACCGGACGGTGGAATCACTGCCGTTGAATTTCTTCGCGATGAAGAAGAGAATACTTGTGGAGATACAACTGATTTTTCCAGCTGTGCATCAGGCTATCCACAGGATTCAATTCCAACTCAGACTCCGGTAGCTCCGGTAACAGAATTCCGCTCAGAAGCTGTTTCTGCACCGGTAGAAAGCAGTATCCAGACTCCTGTTTCCAATGCGGTTCCTCTTGATACATTCCGTGCCCAGAAGGAGATCAAGTCTCTCCTGTTTATCACAGAACAGTACCTTGTCAAGACACTGACGCATACGGATGTCGACACAATTACTTACTTCTATGATACGCTACATATGTCTGCTGATTTGATTGAATATCTGATTGAATCCTGTGTAGAGAACGGTGATAGCCGTATGCTTTATATCCAGAAGGTTGCCATTTCCTGGGTAGAGAACGGAGTTGAAACTATATCACAGGCAAAAGAACAGGCTGCTGCATACAGCCGTAACTGCTACACGGTTTTGAATGCATTCGGCATTAAGAACAGAGGACCTGCCTCTTCCGAACTGGAATATATTAATAAATGGGCTGATACTTATGGATTTTCCGCTGACATCATTCAGGAAGCCTGCCGCAGAACAATCTCTGCCACACATCAGCCAAGTTTTGAATATGCTGACTCCATTCTCACAAAATGGTATGAATGCAATATTCATCATCTGACTGATATCAATGCCTTAGATCATGAATTCCAGAAAGAACGTTCCTTACATAGAAGTCCTGTCACAAAACCAAAGAATGTCACAAGAAATCTGAATAATTTTGAGAGACGTTCCTACGACATGGATTCTCTGGAAGAGCAGCTTTTAAAGAGCAACTAATGAAAAAACAATAGTTTAGAAGATCAATTATTTTTAAGAGAATTTAAAAGGAGTCTTTTCATGGGATTAAAAAATTCACAGTACCATGCAATCATGCGTAAATATGAGCAGAAACAATTACATAGCCATGACATTCAGATGGCCCGGTATGAAGAAGTCTATAAAAAGCTCCCTGAATTCAAAACACTTGATGACTCCATTGCCTCACTGTCTATTCAGCATGGAAAGAAACTACTTGATGGAGATACCAGTGCAGTTGATGCTTTAAAGAAAGATCTTGCAGAATTACGTAATCGTAAGATTCATCTGCTCAAATCAGCCGGCTTCCCGAAGATTATCTGGAGCCGGTTTACGACTGTCCGGATTGTAAAGACACCGGATACATTGGTAATAAAAAATGCCATTGTTTCAAAAAAGCGATCATTGGATTGCTTTATGACCAGTCAAATATTAAAAAATTCCCTGTAGAAGCAGATTTTAGCAATTTCAGACTTGACTATTATCCGGTTTCACATTACGATAAGAAAACGGGACGTTCTTCTCGTTCCATGATGGAAGATACTTTGCGCATCTGCCATCATTTTATCGACAGCTTTGGTACAGAGTTTAACAATCTCTTTTTCTATGGAGATGTCGGTGTTGGGAAAACCTTTCTCTCCACATGTATCGCAAAAGAGATTATGAACAGAGAATATTCTGTTTTATATTTTTCTGCTCCACAGCTTTTTAATACTCTTGCCAAGAATGCATTTGACAAAAATGACATTGATGCACATAACATGTGTGAATACATTTTTGACTGTGATCTGCTTATTATTGATGATCTTGGTACAGAGTACACAAACGCCTTTATTGCATCACAGTTTTTTACTTGCATCAATGAAAGGCTGCTGCATAGGAAATCAACGATTATTTCAACAAACCTTTCTTTGGAGTCGCTCGCTGATCTTTATACTGAGCGTTCTTTCTCCAGAATTACAAGCAGATATAGTCTGTTGAAAATAGTCGGTGATGATATACGTATTAAAAAAAAGAAGTTAGAACATTAGGAGGATTATGACTCATGTTAAGTCGTTCAGAACGTATCTTGGAGAACATACCAGTAGGAAGCCTTGGAATCATTCCTTTACTTGGCTGTGAAGAGCTTGGAAATAAGGTAAATGATTACCTTGTTAAATGGCGCCGCGAAAGCGCTCACGAGCACAAGAATGATGTTGCTTTCTCCGGATATGAGAAAGAGAATTATCTGATTAATGCCAGCGTACCGCGTTTCGGTTCTGGTGAAGCCAAAGGTATCCTTGGAGAATCCGTACGTGGAAAGGATACCTGATGGTCGATGTATGTAATTACAATGTTACTTACTCTCTGACAGGAAACACAAACCATATGTCACCGGATGACCATTTTCAGAACTTAAAGAGAATCATTGCTGCTGTAGGTGGTAAGGGACGCCGTATTAACGTTATTATGCCATTCCTTTATGAAAGCCGTCAGCATAAGAGAACTTCCCGTGAATCTCTTGACTGCGCACTTGCGCTTCAGGAGCTTGTCCGTATGGGAGTTGACAATATTATCACTTTTGATGCTCATGACCCTCGTGTATCAAATGCGATTCCGCTGAGTGGATTTGAGACAATCTCACCAACTTATCAGTTCATCAAAGGTCTTCTTCGCAAGGTAAAGGATCTTCAGATCGACAGTGAACATATGATGGCGATTAGTCCGGATGAAGGTGGTACAAACCGTGCTGTATATCTTGCAAACGTTCTTGGTCTGGATATGGGTATGTTCTACAAACGCCGTGATTACACTCAGATTGTAAACGGACGTAACCCTATCGTTGCTCATGAGTTCCTTGGAAGCTCTGTAGAGGGCAAAGATGTAATTATTATTGATGATATGATTTCTTCCGGAGACAGTATCATTGAAGTTGCTACAGAATTAAAGAGACGTAAAGCAAAACGTATCTTTGCCGCTGCTACTTTTGGTCTGTTTACTAACGGAATGGAGAAGTTTGACAAAGCTTATGAAGAAGGTATTATTGATGGTATCCTGACAACAAACCTCATCTATCAGACACCAAACCTTCTTTCAAAACCATATTATATCAACTGTGATATGAGCAAGTACATTGCTCTGATCATTGATACTCTGAATCATGACGGATCACTGAGCGAGATTCTCAGTCCGAATGAGCGTATTCAGAATGTACTTCAGAAATACAAAAATGGTGAAACTATCTAATTAAAAGATTTAGCGTAGAGATCATTTTACTGATATATGGACGAAAACTGAAAATATTATTTTAGAGAGTTGATTGTTAGAAGATGGGCATAGGAACGCCGACTCAGGGTTACGCATACTGTTCATACTAAGAAAAACAACAGACTGCTAAAAACAAAGAAAGGATTGACAAACTCGCTGCCGCTCAGACAGCTGTCAATCCTTTCTTTAACGCAATCTATTGTTTTTCAAGTATGAGCAAGCATGCTCCACATTCGTCTGCGTCCCTATACCCATCTTCTAACATAAAGCTCCGCGAAGCTCATATTTTCTGTTTTCTGTTTATTGAAAAAAAACGATTTCAACGCTAAATTTTATTAGCTACAAAAAACGTTTGAGATATGGATATCATTCTAGGGAATTTCCGTTGCGCCTACTTCTCAAGTAAAGTTCTTCTTTTCGAGAGAGTAGAAATCAGATAGCGCAGAAAAACTTACTGATAGATAGACGTTGAGGGTTTGATTCAGATGACTGTTCTGTGTGCTTGGAAAGACTTAAAAAACGAAAGATTACGTTAAAGCAGTGCGAGGCTACTGTCTGAAGCGGCAGCGAGTTTGCCGAGCACTGCTTTGCTCTTAGTAATCTTTCGTTTTTCTTAGTCTTTCCTGTATACAGAACCCGGAGCCTGCATCAAACCCTCGACGTCTGTCTATTCGAATAAACTCTATATGCTATATCTGATTTTGTCCGAACTCGAAAAAGAATCTCTACGATAAATCTCTAATTATCTTATTCTTCTGTAGACTCATCAGTTTCTGATCATGCTTCTTCAACTGCATCTGAACTTTCGTCTGAAACAGCTTCTTCTGCGAACTCATCTGTCAGATCAACATTCTCATCAAGATCGATATCATCTTCAAGATCCAGTTCATCTTCCATCTTAATATCTGTGTTGAGTTTTACATCACGGTACTTCTTCATACCTGTTCCGGCAGGAATATGTTTACCGATGATAACGTTCTCTTTCAGACCAACCAGATGGTCAACTTTACCCTTGATAGCTGCTTCTGTCAGAACCTTTGTTGTCTCCTGTAAGGAAGCGGCTGACAGGAAGGATTCTGTTGCCAGAGAAGCCTTTGTGATACCAAGCATGATCTGCTCTCCGGTAGCCGGCTCTTTTCCTTCTGCAACAAGCTGCTCGTTTACTTCTTCGAACTCAAGAACGTCTACCATTGTTCCAGGCAGGAACTCTGTATCACCCTTCTCTTCGATTCTGATCTTCTTCAGCATCTGACGAACGATAACCTCGATATGCTTATCGTTGATCTCTACACCCTGCAGACGGTATACACGCTGTACTTCCTGGAGCATATAATCCTGTGTTGCACGAAGTCCTTTGATTTTCAGGATATCATGTGGATTTACGCTACCTTCTGTAAGCTCATCTCCGGCTTCAAGCATAACGCCGTCCTGTACTTTGATACGTGATCCGTAAGGAATAAGATAGGATTTGGATTCTCCTGTCTCTTCGTTTGTAACGATAACCTCACGTTTCTTCTTTGTATCACTGAGTGTTGCACGTCCTGCGATCTCTGTGATGATGGCAAGTCCCTTAGGTTTACGTGCCTCGAAAAGCTCCTCGACACGAGGAAGACCCTGTGTGATATCATCACCGGCTACACCACCGGCATGGAATGTACGCATAGTAAGCTGTGTACCTGGTTCTCCGATTGACTGAGCGGCCATGATTCCGACTGCCTCACCAACCTGAACTGCCTCACCTGTTGCCATGTTCGCACCATAACATTTGGAGCATACACCGTTCTTACATTTACATGTAAGAATTGTACGGATCTTAACCTGCTCAAGAGGATTTCCGTTCTCGTCAACACCTTTCTTCATCACGCGCTCTGCACGACGAGGTGTAATCATATGGTTTGCTTTTACAAGGACGTTTCCGTCTTTATCTTTAAGATCCTCAGCAGCAAATCTTCCTGTGATACGATCCTGAAGGCTCTCAATCTCTTCATTTCCATCCATGAATGCAGATACATACATTCCCGGAATCGGCTGACCCGGTTTTGCACAATCTGCATCGTGAATGATAAGCTCCTGAGATACGTCTACAAGACGTCTTGTCAGGTAACCGGAATCGGCTGTACGAAGAGCGGTATCGGACATACCTTTTCGAGCTCCATGCGCAGACATGAAATACTCCAGTACGTCAAGTCCTTCACGGAAGTTTGAAGTGATAGGCAACTCGATCGTATGACCAGTTGTATCAGCCATCAATCCACGCATACCTGCAAGCTGTTTGATCTGCTTGTCAGATCCACGGGCTCCAGAATCTGCCATCATGAAGATGTTATTGTATTTATCAAGACCTGTCAGCAGTGCCTCTGTCAGTTTGTCGTCAGTTGCCTTCCATGTCTCTACAACTTCTTTGTAACGCTCCTCCTCTGTGATGAGACCACGTTTGAAGTTCTTAGTGATGCGGTCTACAGTATCCTGTGCAGTCTGGATCATCTCCGGTTTCTGCGGCGGTACTGTCATATCAGAAATCGATACGGTCATCGCTGCTCTTGTAGAGAACTTGTAACCAATCGCTTTTACATCATCCAGAACTTCTGCTGTCTGTGTAGCTCCATGAGTGTTGATAACTTTCTCAAGGATCTGCTTCAGCTGTTTCTTACCCACGTGGAAGTCAATTTCCATCTTAAGTTCATTTCCCTCAACCTCACGGTCTACAAAACCAAGATCCTGTGGAATGATCTCGTTAAACAGGAGACGACCAAGTGTTGCGTCAATAGTTCCTGTCTTCTCTTCTCCATTTGCAAGAGTCTTTGTCACACGTACTTTAATCTGTGAGTGAAGTGTGATATATCCATTCTCGTATGCAAGAATAGCCTCGTTCACGCTCTTAAAGAACATGCCCTCTCCCTTTGCACCAGGACGAAGCTGAGTCAGATAGTAAATACCAAGTACCATATCCTGTGAAGGAACGGCTACCGGACCACCATCAGATGGTTTCAGCAAGTTGTTTGGAGAAAGCAGGATGAAACGGCATTCTGCCTGAGCTTCCTGTGACAGCGGTACATGGACAGCCATCTGGTCACCATCGAAATCGGCATTGAAAGCCGTACAAGCCAGAGGATGCAATTTGATTGCCTTACCTTCTACAAGTACAGGTTCAAATGCCTGGATACCAAGACGATGCAGAGTAGGGGCACGGTTCAGCATAACCGGATGCTCTTTGATTACTTCTTCAAGCACATCCCATACCTCTGGCTGAAGTCTCTCGACCATTTTCTTTGCATTTTTGATATTGTGTGCTGTTCCGTTCGCTACAAGCTCTTTCATAACGAATGGCTTGAACAGCTCGATTGCCATCTCTTTCGGCAGACCACACTGATAGATCTTCAGTTCTGGTCCAACGACGATAACAGAACGTCCTGAATAGTCAACACGTTTTCCAAGCAGGTTCTGACGGAAACGTCCGGACTTACCTTTCAGCATGTCAGACAGAGACTTGAGTGCTCTGTTTCCAGGTCCTGTTACCGGACGTCCACGACGTCCGTTATCGATCAGCGCATCAACAGCTTCCTGAAGCATACGCTTCTCGTTTCTTACGATAATATCTGGTGCTCCCAGTTCAAGGAGTCTTCTCAGACGGTTATTTCTGTTAATGATTCTTCTGTACAGATCATTCAGGTCAGATGTAGCAAAACGTCCACCATCCAGCTGTACCATAGGACGAAAATCCGGCGGAATTACAGGGATAACCGTCATGATCATCCACTCCGGCTTGTTTCCGGACTCACGGAATGCTTCTACAACTTCCAGATGCTTGATAATACGTGCACGCTTCTGTCCTGTTGCATTCTCCAGGCCTGCCTGAAGTTCTGCATATTCTTTCTCAAGGTCAATAGACTCAAGAAGCTCTTTGATGGATTCAGCACCCATACCTACACGGAATGCATGTCTTCCCCATTTTTCCTTTGCTTCCTGATACTCTGCCTCTGAAAGGATCTGCTTGTAAGAGAGATCTGTCTCTCCCTTATCAAGCACGATGTAAGAAGCAAAGTAAAGTACTCTCTCCAGTGTTCTTGGAGAAATATCAAGGATCAGACCCATACGGCTCGGAATTCCTTTGAAGTACCAGATATGGGATACTGGGGCTGCCAGGGCAATATGACCCATACGTTCACGACGTACACTTGCCTTAGTAACCTCTACACCACAACGGTCACAAACAACACCTTTATAACGGATTTTTTGTATTTACCGCAGTGACACTCCCAGTCTTTGCTTGGTCCAAAAATTCTCTCACAGAAAAGTCCGTCCTTCTCCGGCTTCAAAGTCCTGTAATTGATGGTCTCAGGCTTTGTCACCTCGCCCCTTGACCAATCCATTATTTTATCCGGTGAAGCCAGCCGATTTTGATCGCATCAAATGTTAACGGTTGGTATTGTTGTTCATTGTTATTTGGCATAAAAACGGCTCCTCCTTATTATTCCTCACCCAGGTAATCATCATCATCAAAACTTAAGTTCTCAAGATCGCTGTCGTCCGGCTCTTCGTTCGGTTCAACATCTTCCAGTTCTTCTCCGACAAACTCCTTCTCTGTGAATCCATGTTCTCCGAAAGATTCATTCTCATCACGATACTTTCTGTCTCCTTCGATGATATGACGCAGGTCTGTCTCACCGTAATCAACGCTCTCCATGATCTTAACCTCTGTATTGTCATCACGCAGTACACGGACATCCAGAGCAAGTGACTGGAGCTCTTTAAGAAGAACCTTAAATGACTCAGGAACTCCTGGTTCAGGAATATTCTCTCCCTTAATAATTGCCTCATGTGTCTTCACACGTCCTACAACGTCGTCAGACTTCACTGTCAGGATCTCCTGCAGTGTATAAGATGCACCATAAGCCTCCAGGGCCCATACCTCCATCTCTCCGAAACGCTGTCCACCGAACTGAGCTTTTCCACCCAGCGGCTGCTGTGTTACGAGAGAGTAAGGACCAGTAGAACGAGCATGGATCTTGTCGTCTACCAGATGATGCAGTTTCAGATAATGCATGTGTCCGATTGTTACCGGGCTGTCGAAGTACTTCTCCTGTACGTCCGTCACGAAGACGAACTTTACCGTCTCTTGACAGCGGAACCCCCTTCCAGAGTTCTCTGTGATCTCTGTTCTCAGACAGGAACTGGAGAACTTCCGGACGAAGCTCTTCGCCATGCTTCTTCTCGAACTCATCCCACTCAAGGTTTACATAATCATTTGCCAGATCCAGTGTATCCATGATATCGTTCTCGTTCGCACCTGCGAATACAGGAGTTGATACGTTGAATCCAAGTGCTTTTGCTGCAAGACTCAGATGAATCTCGAGCACCTGTCCAATATTCATTCGGGAAGGTACACCTAATGGGTTCAGTACGATATCGAGTGGACGGCCGTTAGGCAGAAATGGCATATCCTCTACAGGAAGCACACGGGAAACAACACCCTTGTTGCCATGACGGCCTGCCATCTTATCACCTACGGAGATCTTTCTCTTCTGGGCGATATAAATACGAACGGCCTGGTTTACACCGGGTGAAAGCTCATCGCCGTTCTCTCTGGTAAATACCTTGGCATCCACAACGATACCATATTCACCGTGAGGAACCTTCAGAGAGGTATCTCTTACTTCTCTCGCTTTCTCACCGAAAATAGCACGAAGCAGTCTCTCTTCAGCAGTCAGCTCTGTCTCTCCCTTTGGAGTTACTTTTCCGACAAGGATATCTCCGGCACGAACCTCAGCACCGATACGGATGATTCCTCTCTCATCCAGATCTTTCAGTGCATCATCACCAACACCTGGGATGTCTCTTGTGATCTCTTCTGGTCCGAGCTTTGTATCTCTTGCTTCTGCTTCATATTCTTCAATATGAACAGATGTGTAGACATCATCCTGAACCAGTCTCTCACTTAAGAGAACAGCATCCTCGTAGTTGTAACCTTCCCATGTCATGAATCCGATCAGAGGGTTCTTACCAAGAGCCATCTCTCCACCGGATGTAGACGGTCCATCAGCGATAACCTGTCCTGCCTCAACGCGTTCACCTTTGTCAACGATCGGTTTCTGGTTGTAGCAGTTGCTCTGGTTACTTCTCTGGAATTTTGTCAGTTTATATGTTTTCTTTGTTCCGTCATCATGTCTGATCGTGATGCTTGTAGATGTAGAGCTTTCAACCACACCAGCCTTCTCTGCAACTTCAGCCACACCGGAGTCAACGGCAGCCTTCACTTCCATACCTGTTCCTACTACCGGAGCTTCCGTTGTAAGAAGTGGAACTGCCTGACGCTGCATGTTGGATCCCATCAGCGCACGGTTGGCATCATCGTTCTGAAGGAACGGAATCAACGCTGTAGCCACGGAGAATACCATCTTAGGTGATACGTCCATGTAATCGAATTTATTTCTTTCGTAGTCCTGTGTTTCCTCACGGTAACGACCGGATACGTTCTTATTAATGAAATGACCTTCTTCATCAAGAGGTGTATTCGCCTGTGCTACATGGTAATTATCCTCTTCATCAGCAGTCATATATACAACTTCATCTGTAACAACCGGGTTCATCGGATCTGTCTTGTCAACTTTACGGTATGGTGCTTCGATAAATCCATACTCGTTGATTCTCGCATAGCAGGCCAGGGAGTTGATCAGACCGATATTGGGTCCTTCAGGAGTCTCGATAGGGCACATTCTTCCGTAGTGAGAATAGTGAACGTCGCGGACCTCGAATCCTGCACGGTCTCTTGACAGACCTCCAGGACCAAGTGCGGAGAGACGTCTCTTATGTGTCAGCTCACCGAGCGGGTTGTTCTGATCCATGAACTGTGACAGCTGGGAAGAACCAAAGAATTCTTTTACCGCCGCTGTTACCGGCTTAATGTTAATCAGAGACTGTGGTGAAATACCATCCTGATCCTGTGTTGTCATTCTCTCACGAACAACTCTTTCCAGTCTGGACAGACCGATTCTGTACTGATTCTGAAGAAGTTCTCCAACCGCACGGATACGTCTGTTACCCAGATGGTCGATATCACATCATTTCCCATGCCATACTCAAGATGCATGTTGTAGTTGATGGATGCAAGAATATCTTCTTTTGTGATGTGCTTCGGAATCAGATCATGAAGATCTCTCTTAATCAGTCTCTTCATCTCATCTACATCACCTGCAGATTCTTCAATGATTCCTGCAAGAACCGGATAATATACCTGCTCTGTCACGCCAACCTCGGCCGGATCAATATCAACAACAGCCTGGAGGTCAACCATCATATTGGAAAGAACCTTGATATTTCTGGAAGTCTCTTCACCCTCTACCCAGATGTACGGTACTGCCGCATTCTGGATCATATCAGCGATCTCACGAGTAATCTTTGTTCCCTTTTCAGCAACAACTTCACCTGTGATCGCACTTACAGCATCCTCAGCGAGGATCTGTCCTGATACACGGTTCTTAAGAAGAAGCTTCTTATTAAACTTATAACGTCCAACTTTGGCAAGATCATAACGTCTTGGATCAAAGAACATGCTTGTAATCAGGCTTTCTGCACTGTCTACTGCCAGCGGCTCGCCCGGACGGATCTTCTTATAGAGCTCTAACAGACCTTCCTGGTAATTCTCAGAAGTATCTTTTCCAAAACTTGCAAGAAGTTTTGGCTCTTCACCAAAGAGTTCAATGATCTCTGCATTTGTACCTACACCTAGTGCACGAATGAGAACTGTAATCGGGACTTTTCTTGTTCTGTCTACACGAACATAGAACACGTCATTGGAATCAGTCTCATATTCCAGCCATGCTCCACGGTTCGGGATAACAGTTGCTGAATAAAGTTTCTTACCGAACTTATCATGTGCGATTCCATAATAGATACCCGGGGAACGAACAAGCTGGCTGACGATAACACGCTCAGCACCATTGATAACAAAAGTACCTGTCTTTGTCATCAGCGGAAGATCTCCCATAAAGATCTCATGCTCGTTAATCTCATCAGTCTCCTTATTATAAAGCCTTACTCTGACTTTCAGAGGTGCTGCATAAGTTGCATCACGTTCTTTACACTCATCAATCGTATATTTTGCATCTTCCTCGCAGAGTGTAAAATCCACAAATTCCAGACTCAGATGACCATTGTAATCTGCGATCGGGGAAATATCGTCGAATACCTCTTTCAGTCCTTCATCCAGAAACCACTGGTAGGAATCTTTCTGAACTTCAATGAGGTTAGGCATCTCCAATACTTCTTCCTGCCCTGGAATAGCTCATGCGGAAGCTTTTTCCGGTTTTGATGGGACGAATTCTGTTTTTCTCCATTGACGTTTCACTCCTCATTTATTGTTTTTTGCAGGCAATAAACTGCCTTTTACGAGTTCCAGTTATATAAAAATGAAAAGAGCCTTGCGACAGTATTCTCTGTCACTATATGGCATACCTTTCCACAATAGCGCATTTTCTACTATATCACACAGCTCTTTTTTATTGTCAACATGATTCTTGTGTTTTTTATATTTTTCTTGACTTTTTTCTCAAGATATGTTAATCTTCCGCTATTCTAAGCTTTTTTCCTTTTGAACAGTATCTTTTTTTTTCAGAAATAACTTCTATATCATATCTTCATAAAGACAGATCAGCTCACGATAAACCTGAACACACCGCTCAATATCCGCAATTTCAACATACTCATCCGGTTTATGAGCCTGTGCAAGATTTCCCCGGCCCATAAGACATACAATTCGGATTTCCCAAAAGACCTGCCACAACTGCTGTGTCTGTATAACCCGTGAACGCTGACACAACCGGATCTTTTCCAGTAACTTTTTTCACTGATTCAGATAAAGCTTTCATAAGACCTGACTCCATGTGTGTCTCCACCGGTGGTCTGTCACCTGTAATCTTATAAGAACCCTTTACACCCGGAACTGCATTTTCTCCAATTTCAATTGCTTTTCGAACAATCTTTTCTGCCTCTTGTGTATTCATCGGCGGAACAAGACGCATATCTATCGTCACCATGCTGTGATCTGATACTACATATGGACTGTATCCTCCGGAAATCTGTCCAAATGTAACCGTAGACTTTCCAAGTTCTTCATGTGTCGGTACTTTTCCCATCGCTTTTCGGATCTCTGCGATCATAAATGCGATTCCGGCGATTGCATCTGCCCCCTTCTCCGGCATACTCGCATGTGCAGTAATACCTTCCACATTAAGTTCAAACCAGGTTCTCCCTTTGTGAGCCATCTGAATCATTCCGGAAGTCGGTTCCATATCAAGAACCCAGTCTTCCTTCTGAATCCATCCTTGTTGCACTGCTGCTTCTGACCCTTTCATATCTGCTTCCTCGTCTACTGTTCCGATAAAGACTAATGTTCCCGGAAGTTTTTCTATATCCTCAGCATTCTCTTTCTGTGATTTTGCCACCTCCGCAAATGCTGTCAACGCACTTGCAAGTCCTGACTTCATATCACAAGCTCCTCGTCCCCAGATTTTCCCATTTGAAACTTCTGCGCCGAATGCATTTTTTGTCCATCCTTCGCCCTTAACAACCGTATCCATGTGACAGATAAATACCAGTGCCGGATGCGCTTTCGCACCTTTCACAACACCTTTTACAATTTTTCTTCCCGGCTCTACTTCGTAAGCCTCTGTATCTGCTCCACTCTCTTTCAAATAGTCGCAGATATATTCACCAATCTCGGTTTCCCAGCTTCCTGGATCCGTACTTTCTATCTTAATCAGCTCTCTCGTCAACTCAACTGCATCCATTTCTAACGCCTCTTTTCGCAAAAAAGACCGCAGAAGCATATCATCTTCTGCGGTCGGAATAAACTTATATTCAGGAAAATTATTTAAGAGTAACCTCTGCTCCCTGCTCTTCAAGTTTAGTTTTGATTTCCTCAGCCTCTGCTTTAGAAACTGCCTCTTTAACTACCTTCGGAGCTCCGTCTACAAGCTCTTTAGCTTCTTTAAGTCCAAGACCTGTGATCTCACGAACAGCCTTGATAACTTTTACTTTAGATGCTCCAGCGGATGTAAGCTCTCGTCGAACTCATCTTTCTCTGCTGCTCCTGCACCCTCAGCTGCTGCTGCAACTACAACGCCTGCTGCTGCAGATACGCCGAACTCTTCTTCACAAGCTTTAACAAGCTCGTTTAACTCTAATACTGATAACTCTTTGATCGCTTCGATCATTTCAGCTGTTGTCAATTTAGCCATTTTAAATATCCTCCATTTTTCTTTTCATTCTTAATTAATTAGATGAGCATCTGCTCATATATGCTGTCTGTATCCAGATCAGCTGACGCATATTACTCTGCGTCTGTTGCTGTCTCCTCTGCTGCTTCTGCTGGAGCCGCTTCTCCACCCTGCTCTGCGATCTGTTTGATAACACGAGCAAAGTTTGTGATAGGTGACTGTAAGCTTCCAAGCAACTTGAAAGCAGTTCGTCTCTTGAAGGGATCTTAGCAAGTTCAGAAATACCTGCTACATCATATGCTGTTCCTTCAACTACACCACCCTTAAGTTCCCTGTGCAAATTTGTAAAGGATTCTTGCCGGTGCTGTTGCGTCATCTTTAGAAATAGCAATAGCGCTTGGTCCTTCCAGGCAGTCATCAAGGGCTGCAAATTCAGTACCCTCGAAAGCTCTCTTCATCATTGTGTTCTTGTAAACTTTGTAGATCACACCAGCTTCTCTAAGCTGTTTACGAAGCTCTGTATCCTGAGCAACTGTAAGTCCACGGTAGTCAACGAGAACTACTGACTGAGCGTCTTTAATCTCTTCTGCAATCTTGTCAACGATTGGCTGTTTTACTTCAACCTTTGCCACTTTTCGGTACACCTCCTTATATTATTCGTGTACTGCCAAAGTTCCCAGCAGATCACTCTGCTGAAACTAAAAAAAATCGCCAGGTCCAAAGACGTGGAGGTTCTACAAATTCATACGCATGTAAAAATTCATTCTTCCTCGGTAGGCGTTCATAACTTACGCTTTTTTCAGCACCTACTGTCTTCGGCAGTTGCTGGCTATAATACCATGTTATTTTCCATATGTCAAGCCTATTTTTCATCTTTTTCTTTTTTTTTTTTCAAAAGAGGATCCGCCGAAAGCAGACCCTCCTCTATGACAGTCTCGCAACTGTCTCTTTTACATTTTATTATGCAAGCTTAACCGGGTTAACCTTTACGCCAGGTCCCATTGTAGATGTAAGAGTTACACTCTTCAGGTACTGACCTTTAACAGCGGCTGGTCTAACCTTGTTAATTGCATCGATAAGCGTCTGGAAGTTGTCCGCTAACTGCTCCTCTGTAAAGGATGCTTTTCCAACCGGAACATGGATAATGTTTGTCTTGTCAAGTCTGTACTCAATCTTACCAGCTTTGATTTCCTTGATAGCCTTGGTTACGTCCATGGTTACGGTACCGGCCTTAGGGTTGGGCATAAGTCCCTTTAGGTCCGAGAACACGACCCAGACGACCTACGATACCCATCATGTCCGGTGTAGCAACAACAACGTCGAAGTCAGCCATCCCCTCGTTCTGAATCTTCGGGATCAGTTCGTCTCCTCCAACGAAGTCAGCACCTGCTGCTTTTTGCTTCCTCAGCCTTAGCGTCCTTAGCGAACACAAGGATGCGAACCTTCTTACCTGTTCCGTGAGGAAGAACAACAGCTCCACGAACCTGCTGGTCAGCGTGACGTCCGTCACATCCTGTTCTGATATGAGCCTCGATTGTCTCGTCAAACTTTGCTGTTGCTGATTTCTTTACTAATGCTACTGCTTCTGCAGGATCATAGAGATTTCCTCTTTCGATCAGTTTTGCAGCTTCGATATATTTTTTTCTCGTTTCATTTTACAATAACCTCCTTTGTGGTATTGGCGGGAACTTGCCCCTCCCACTTTATGAATTTACTAAACAATTGAACTCTCAGCGCTCTCTCCCCCCGAGGACACCGGAAAAGGTCGGCTGATTGTATCCTACAATATAATCGTTATAAAATCTGGATTAGTCTTCTACAACTACACCCATGGAACGGCATGTTCCAGCGATCATGCTCTCAGCAGCCTCTACTGTAGCTGCGTTCAGGTCTGGCATCTTCATTTCAGCGATCTCTAACCTGAGCTTTTGTGATTGTAGCAACTTTTGTCTTGTTCGGTACACCAGAACCGGACTGAATCTTGCAAGCTTTCTTAATAAGAACTGCTGCCGGTGGTGTCTTTGTGATGAAGCTGAAGCTTCTGTCATTGTAAACAGTGATTACTACAGGGATGATAAGATCTCCTGATCAACTGTTCTTAGCATTGAACTGTTTTTGGCAAATTCTACGATGTTTACACCGTGCTGTCCAAGTGCAGGACGTTTCAACGACCAAACAGCTCAACATTGATTGATCACCTCATCCTGTTTGATTGTCTGAACAGCTGTTCTCCATCTCACTCTCATCAAGCGGTACAAAGCTTGATCCCAGGGTCCGATTCGAACTGTAACACCTCTTGTGTTTCTTACAACATACCAAGTGTCATCATTCATGATCATGTGGATCATAACATATCCAGGAAACATCTTTCTCTGTACGACCTTTTCCACTCCATTACGTATCTCAGGTACTTCCTCAAGTGGAACACGAACTTCCAAAATCTGGTCTTCCAGATGACGAGTCTCAATTGTCTTGTCAATGTTTGCTTTTTACTTTTGTTCTCATACCCTGAATAGGTATGAACGACGTACCATTTTGCCTCTGACATAAAATCACCTTTTTCTGCTGCGATCAACTATTTCACTAAAAGTCAATTC